>Ga0172379_10003911_pt1 | contig 22901 bp, 15 predicted proteins | sample GrowelOW334metaG_FD_119756 | JGI IMG/M metagenome (GOLD analysis project Ga0172379, IMG submission 119756) | Groundwater microbial communities from an aquifer near a municipal landfill in Southern Ontario, Canada - Groundwater well OW334 metaG | ecosystem: Environmental > Aquatic > Deep... | reverse complement strand
TTAGTCACAGCTATCTTAAATACTTCATTTCCACGCATTTGAATGTAACAAGGTGGAGTATTTTTGGAATACATATCGCCGGAAAGATACAAAAGATCTGGTGATTTGCTGTCTAAGTGTAAATGTGTGGAATAAATACCAGGTTTATCAGATGGCCCCAAAACAACTGCGACAGCACCATCACCAAAAAAAATACAAAGATTCCTGTCATTCCAATCCACAACACGCGTAATCGATTCACTACTCACAACTAAAGCGTATTCAGCCTTGCCATCGCGAATATACATATCCGCTAGCGTTAAGGCGTAAATAAATCCAGTGCAAGCAGCGCTTACATCGAAAGCTGGGCATTTGGTGCCCGTTAAATCTAAATTGAACTGCACGGCGCTTGCCGTATTTGGAAATAGTCTATCTGGAAAAGTAGTAGCAACAATAATTAGACCGATTTTATTTTTATCAATTCCAGCAGCTTCCAAGGCTTTCCGCCCAGCTTCTGTGGCCATACTAATGGTTGTATCGTTTTCATCGCGAATATGGCGTTGTTTGATGCCGGTGCGATCGATGATCCAGTCATCACTGGTTTCCACCATTTTTTCAAGATCTGCATTAGTTAAAACTTTACTTGGAACATAACTTCCAGTGCCAAAAATACGTGAGTATGTTTTCATATGTTTGCCTTAGGATGTTGGATGTTCATCTCGCAACAAAAGACCAACTTTTTCGCCGATTTTTTGTGGAACATTTTTTTCGACCTCAAGCATAGCTTCATAGATAGCGTTGGTAAAAGCGCTTTCATTCGCTCCACCATGACTTTTAATTACAATACCCTTCAAACCAATAAGACTGGCGCCGTTATGTCGACCAGGGTCTATTGTGGCAGCCAACGTTTTAAGCGCAGGGCGAGCAATTAAAGCGGCTATTTTGTTAAATAAATTTTTCATGAAAGCTTTCTTGGCGTAAAAAAGAGTTAGTTTAATAACCCCTTCCATAGCCTTTAAAGCTACATTTCCAACGAATCCATCACAAACAACAACATCTACATCGCCTTGAAAAATAGCATCACCTTCCACATAGCCCACATATTCAAACGATTGGCTTTGTAAGAAGAGCTTATCAGCGGCTTTGACTAGTTCGTTGCCTTTAATTTCTTCCACGCCAATATTTAAAAGAGCTACCTTAGGTTTTTCGATATTGTAATGCGCAGAAGCCAGCACAGATCCCATAACCGCGAATTGATAAAGATTTTCGGGAGAAGAGTCGGAACTTGCACCTAAATCGAGAACAATAACGTTTTTGTTTTCAACCAAAGTTGGCAAGGAACGGATAATCGCTGGGCGATCAATACCAGGAATGGTTTTTAAAACATAATGCGCCGTGGCCATCAAAGCGCCGGTATTGCCCGCGCTTACGCATGCGCCCGCAACGCCATCTTTGACTAAATTAATGGCCAACCGCATGGAAGATTGTTTTTTACCGCGTAAAGCTTTAGCGGGAGCTTCGTCCATCTCCACTACTTCAGCGGCATGGTGAATTGTTATACGAGGATGTGAAAGAGCCCCGCGTGAGCTTAATTCTTGCTTTAAAGCTACTTCATCGCCCACCAAAATGAGCTTAACATTTTCCCATTTCTGCAAAACTAGCAAAGCGGCAGGCACAGTAATTTTTATTCCATGGTCACCGCCCATGGCGTCAATAGCGATTGTTATCATAGCCAATGCTGCTCGTCCTTGAATAAGTTACTGCTGTGTGTTTTCGCTTTCCGTTTCAACCTCTACGACGGGCTTATTAATCACCTGCTTACCACGATAATAGCCGTCTTTGGTTACATGATGTCTGCGGTGTGTTTCACCCGTTGTTGTATCAACCGATAATGCCGACGTTGTTAAGAAATCGTGCGCTCTGCGCATACCGCGCTTAGAACGTGTTACTCGGCTTTTTTGCACTGCCATAATCTGCTCTCCGCTTATAAGTTGTTGGGTTCGCGAAAATAAACTCCCGGCATAGTAACCGCAATGGACCGTCCTGTCAAAAAATAATAAAAAAAATAATTATAAATTATGAAATATGAATTATGAATTTAAAAATACAATTTATTGATTTATAAAGAAATTGCACAGACATGTTTTTCATAATTTCCTCCCAATTCACCTCTCATTATTTATAATTCATCATTCATAATTCATAATTTTCCTCAAACATGTCTACCACGCCTCTGGCGTGGCAAGCGTCGATTTCTTTTAAAATCAATAGGTTATATTTTAAAGTTGGGTTCTGATTAATTTACCCCTTTTTTGGCGTGTTTTGAGTTGGTGGTTCTTGGGAGGGAGCAATTGTTGCTGTAGCTGATGTACCTTTACTTTGCGTGGCCCAAGATTGAGAAGGAGGAGAAATAGGGGCAACAACTCCTGTCGAACTTGCAATTTTTTCGCCTAATGCCTTCAAATTCCGGGCTGTCTCTTCATTTTGTGCTGCAGGCTTGCTAATCTCATGTAAAATTGCTATTGCTTCTTTGCGATAGTTACGGGAAACGCCCTCCTTTAAAATATTGTCAATAGTAGCACCCTGGTAGCTTTTTAGATTATTATACTTCGCACCCTGATAATCAGAAAGTTTATCCACAAATGACTTTAGAAGCTCTTTGTCTGCCTCGATTACTACGGGACTTCTGTTGTTTAGAATATCCGATTCCATTTTTGCTGTTAATTTGTTTATCTGCGACTTTAACCATTCGAACCCTTCATTGTAGAACGATGGAACACTTTTACCACCCTTTGTAGGAGGGGGTATTGGTGGTGCTGCTAATCCAGAAAGTGGGTTTTCTGCAGAGCCACGTGGTATCCCATATTGTTGCCCCAATGCTTGGAGCTCCTGCAGATAGTTTGATTTAATCTGTGTATCTGCGCCATTGGATGGACCCAACGCAATACGTTTCAGTTCCATCGCATGGGAGTCCAACAAAAATGAGTATGAGGCTACAAACTGTTTGCTATTCTGTTGACCAAGCGAAACAGCTGGTGTTGCTAATTTGGGCGGCGGTATACTCGCAGCAGGGGTAGGTTTGGCACCTGAGCTGGAAATTTGCGAACTAGGAGCAGCTGTTACTTTCTGTTTCGGAGTTGGTGAAGTTTTTGCTGAAGCCGGTGGCACCGAGGGCTTTGGAGCAGAGACAGTAGCTGGCGTCGATGGCGGAGCAGCCGAACCAGCAGCAGGCTTTGGAGCACTTTGTGGTAATACTGCTGGCTTTCCAGCAACTGGAGCTGGTTCTGCAGCAGAAGCTTTTTGTAAATGTGCTTCGGAATGAGCCAGGGGAACTTTTGCCTCAGTCAAGGCATAAGATAGAGCTTCTCCCCAAGTAAGTTGTTGACCAGCAGCATCTATCTTCTTCCCTTTACTTTGTTCATTTAGTTGTTTAACCGCATCATCAATATTTAGCGTATAACCTGCTTCTTTCATTTTTGCGGCAAAATCTTGCAAAGATTCCAGAGATGGAGGGTCTGTCAATCGCAAGTGTATAACTCCCTGCCCTACGGTATATTGAGCACCTCCTGACAATGGAACAGGAGCTCCCATTGCTAGTAGACTTGGCATGGATGGCGCGGCGGTTGTTCCAGCTGGCGCTGCTGACGTTTGGGTTGTTGTTGTTTGAACAGTAGTACGAGGTGCTACTTCTTGATGCTCATCCTCTCCGTGTTCTTCGCTCTCTGCATGTGCTGCGGCAGCAACAGCCATCGCATCCAGCTTCCCTGCCCTAGCAGTTTGCTGATTTTGTAATTGCTGCTGACTCGCTGCTGCTTTAGCTTGTGCAATGCTAGCAATAACCGTCATTTCCACTGCTTCATTTTGTTTCTTCTGTTCCTCTTTCCCTTTTGGCCTATTCTGCATAAAATACCTCGAAAAACATGTCTATATGATTTTCTTTAAAATCAATGAGTTACATTTTGAAGTTGGGTTCTCTTAATTAATCCCCCTCGGTGTTAGTGTGGTTGTTGCTGGTGTGACTGTATTAGGCCAAGACAGAGGCCTTGTTGCTGTACTGCTAGAATCAGCGGCTGGTGCAGGAGGCGGCGGTGGTGGCGTCACAGGTGGAGGGGGAGGAGGCGGCGTAGACGTGGTAGAAGATGAACTAGAAGACGAGCTAGAAGCAGCTGATAATATACATGACCTTGTTCCCGAAGGCGCGAGCAATCCTCCTCTCGGCGGAATTGGTTCTCTCCCAACCTTCGACATGTCAACCTTCGACATGTCACTGCTCATTGCAGCTTTCATACTCTCTCCAATATTCAATGTACCAGGTGCTGGATTAGCAATCGGAGGACTAGTTGCTTCGTCTGTCTCGGAAAATGGGAAGGACCTTTCTTCCCCCAAAGTAATACCACCACTTGACGACCGAGACGGCGGCACCAGCGGAGAAGGTGCTCTAGAAGCAGCGGCTGATGTGGAACGTGGTGTTTCTGATCTGCTAGTTGCTGATGACGAACCTCTGATCCACTTTCGCGTGACAAATGAATCTAATGGCGAAGCTTGTGTCGAAGGCCTCTTCGCTTTAGTAGTTGCTGTTACAGATGAAGTAGTAGGCGAAACGACATCTCTCGGTAACGGGGGTGGCGGCGGTGCTAGTGGGCCATTACCAGAACTAGAGGTCGACGGCGGTTCAAAAACGTCATCCTCATCATCAACAGAAAGTCTAGATGCATGACTTGTTCCGGATGGTGGCGGAGGCGGAGGAGCGCCAGTAATAGCTGTTGTTGCTGCAGCAGCAGGCGCTCCAGGGAATACCGCGTGGACCGTTGAAGAAGAGCTCAGGTCTTTTCTGATAGCATCTAAAACTGTTTGCCTTTCATTTTCACTAAGTCCATCAGGAATACTTGCCACACCCTTTTTATAAGAAAAATAAACACCCGCCGCTTCCATATATAAAAGCAACAGTTGACCACCAGTTAATTTTTTCTGTATTTCTTCGGATATACCTGCTGGAAGAAGATCCTTTTCTTTATGCCCATTCAATTGATCAACAGAAATTTTATCGAGTTCAATTTTATTACCCATCCGCAGATTAAATTCAACGTAGTCTCTAATACTCTCTAGGGTAAATTCTCCATCTAAGCTGACTTCATGCTTTTTATAATCTAGTTTTACATCTTTAAATTTCAACTCAGTGACATGTTCGTTTGAATCTATTGGAGTAGGTACCCCTTTTGCTGAATCCCATAAGTCTTTTTCATGCTTAACAGGCAGCGCAGTAGGCGTTGTTGGATTTAATGTCTCTGTTGTTATTTGCGCTCCTTTCATCATCCCCAGAAACTGCGAGTCCTTTAGGGCTTCCTTCATGACTTCCGGATCGTATTTTGCAGGATCGCCGTTTTTATGGAATACACGTGCTACAAAGGTTTTATAGCCTTGTATACGTAAATTGTCTGCAGTCATGGCTGCAGATGGGTTAGATGTGGTTGTTAAAGTTACAGAATATAAATCCTTATCGGATGGATTTGGCTTAATCTCAATGGTATCTATTAAGAGCGGAGATTGATGATCTCGCAGCCAACCATTGATTATATCGGAGAGTTTTTCAGGGCCAGTATCCTTATTTGCATTTATAAGGTCATAGAGCTCTTTTCTCTCGTCAAACGTGCATGCAGAAGGTATGCAATGGTGTTTGTATAAGGCGCTTATTATATCTTTTACTTTATAATCAAATTCCCGTATTTTATATATGTATATCAAGTCGTTATATAGTAGAAATTTCCCCTTCTCACTTTCATTCCATATCGGCATAAGATCCAAATAAGGTTCAAATTTCTCTTTTTCAAACAAGGACTTTGCCTTATTAATTTCTAGTAGCTCTTTTGTGAACTTACTCACATCAGAATCTGTCATGTATAAAGGTTCTTTGATTTTTTCAAACAATGCTTCCAATTGTTTTTCTGGATTCGTCTCTCCACTAGCTAAAACTTCCGCACGAGCACGCTCAAAAAATTCTATCCGCCTGTTATAGGCCTCTGCCGATATTTCATAGGGAGTTGAATAGTCACCCTTACCTTTGCCTTGTATTTCATAGAGGAAAGCTAGAAAAGCGGATGCATCCATGCGTGCCAAGGCAACGTAGTTGTCATTCTTGGTAAGTATACTTGTTGCGTCATTGACGACCGTATCTGCAACTGTGGCTCCTGGTTTTATTGCTTTCTGCAATGCTTCTTGTTGCTTTTTCAAGGCCTTTAGTGTTTCTTCAACTCCTTTTTTCAATGTTTCTAAGGATTGTTTTGCATCTTTTTCCCTCGGCAAATATTCTTCTAACATTGTAGCTAAATGAGCTTCCATATTCGTGTATTGCAATAGTGCCTCATCTATTTTTGCCAATTGTTCCTTTGCTCGTTCCGTCACAGAAGCTAAAGTGGTTCTTGGTGTTACGGGCGCTGGTGCTGTTGTTGACATAAAAACCTCTTTTTTAAAACTATCTTAAAGAAAACATGTCTACAAGAATATATTATAAATCAAAGCGTTACGAAATACAATTTACTCATGATGATGATCTGGGAGTTGGTGTTGCTGCTGACACTGATACAGCAGTAGAAGCAGCAGGAGTAGTAACACTTGTTGCAGTAGCAGCAGCTGTCCCTGGCGCGCGTAAGGCAACTGGATTGTGAAAATATGAGTCATAAGCTGCTTTGGCATTATCTGGACACCAACTTTGTTTTTGGGCTTGTGGAACATCATTGAAAAAATCTGGGTTTCTTTTCTGGTAGTATTCGCTCAAAAGCTTTTCCGTTCCATCAGGGCCAAGAGCTTTAAGATAAACATCGAGCATTTCTTTATAGTGTGGCCTTGTTTTTGCTTGCTCTGCTAAATCATGCACAAAAGCAGGACGATCTATTTGCTTTGTTTTATGGTTGTAGTACTTGTTATCGAATTGCAAACCTTGAAGTTCCTTCCTTATATCTGCACCAGAATATTCCGGTCCTCCGTTGTAAGGACCTTCTTGTAATTTTGCTCCAGGAGTGTTTACTCCCAACGTAAATGGAATACCTTTTGCTATGCAAGTATCCATTAAGCGCCCTCTAGTTTCTGCATCAAATCCCCTGATATGAAGTTTGTCTTTGTCTTTAAACCTGGTGCGCGCCATATCTATCAAAGAGTCACATTCGGATTGATCCAGTTTTTCTTTACCTACCCACAAAAAAGCGTTACCAGCGGCATCTACTTTTTCTTGAATTAGCCCTTCTTGCAATGGCCTATTCTGTGTTACTTTAAGACCACTGTCAGTTTTCGATATTGAACCCGAAGTATACGGTTCTTCTATATGACCCCAGAAAGTTTCGCCTGGTTTCTTGGAAGATGGATGCGCATCCATCTCTCTACCAAATGCAGCTAGTGCAACATTATGTACAGATTGTTCGAATATATCTTGTTTTTGTTCTGCAGTGGAATTGCCAGCTTCCTTAGCTAAAACAGATTCGGCAGCAGTATACATGCTAAGAGCCGAACTAGCCTCATCAGCGCTAATCTTTTGCTTTTCAGCTAGTTTTTTGTTTTCTGAGACAAGTTTTGCAGCATTCCACTTAATTATGTCCTCAGCACTAGCATTGCCTGCTTTATCATATTTACCTCCCAGAGTTTTTATACTAGCTTCTAGGTCTTCTGGCTTCTGAGCAGAATATTTTTCTACGGAATCAACAAGAAGTTTGCGTAGTCCTTCACTTTTCTCTATCTTTGTTCTCAGTTGCGATTCATTTTCCGGGCTTGCTGTTGCAATGTACTTCTTTTGAGCAACCTGTACAGCGTGTTCTGCCTCTCTAATACGGGTATATATGGCCTTAGAGTGACGGCCAATTTCAAATATTTCTGGATGTTTTTCTGCCATAAAGACCTCTTTTATTAGATATTGTTGTTTTATGATGCACTGATTCCGCTAGTTGTCTTGGATTTCTTATCAATCGCCTTCTGTTCTTCTTTTTCCGCCTCTGCCTTACCGCTTTGGTTAATTTCGCCTATCGATTTGCCAGTTGATCCCAAAGCATCCCCAAGCGCATGACTTGTCGCAGCTTTGCCAGCACCACCCACAACATCTCCAGCACCTTTGGCCATTTGATCGCTAGCTTGGGAGATGCCTTGTTTGAACTCGCTAAGTAATCCTGCGTCGGTCGATGGTCTACCGCGGGCGCCAATCCATTGCATAATTTGATCTGGTACTGAATAAATACATTCGTAGCACTTAGTGAAAATCGTGCTCATGATTAGAGTGTAAACCAATATTACTGACATGTATTTCAATGATCCATACATGTTAGCTACATCCGTAGTTCTTGTGGAAAGCCAAACTGCATTCAGAGCAGCGTTAAAAGTGCTGTTTAATAGTGTAAGCCCGACAAAAGATAAAATTGTACCAGTCATAAGACCAATAAACATGGCACTTGGGCGCAAAAAGACTGCAAAAAGCAACATTTGTGCTTCCGCAGCTTTACCAAGCACTTCATCTTGTCCAGCACGTGGATCCATAAGCCCCAAACAAGCTAGGGGCGCTGCAACCATAGCTTCTATCACAAAAATTAACCAACTTAAAACACCTAAAGTATAAAGAACATAAGGAACCAGTGGAATGTAAAGGCTTAGAGTCATACCTGTGGTAAACATCATAGTGAAAATTATCATGGCAAGTGGCATGGCAAAGCTAATACCCATTTCCTGCAATTTGAGTATGAATTGGTTCCATGTCATCCAAACTTCACTAACTTTTTGCGCAGATATACCTACAGTACCCCAAGGTAATGCTCCTAATGCACTGCTAGCGCTCACAGCTATAGCATAACCAGTTTGAACGTTGAGATTGGTTTGAGCAACAGAAGAAATTTTGTCTAAAATGTTACTCCAAGCTTGCAGAGAGTTTGTCGTCAGAGCATCGCCGTAATAGAAAAGCTTTTCTACAGGAGAGTTAATTTCTAGTTGACCAGTATTTCCGGGGATTCGAGATTTAACCATAACATCGTCCCAAGCTACCAAAACATTTTTGATAGCCTCGTTCAATGGATCATAAATTATGCTAGCACCTGCTTTAACATATTCTACATTGGGAACTGATACAACAGAATAGCCTCTTCGAACAGACTCTATGTAATCGCTAAGAGAACCTAAGCCTTCTTTTTTACTTTTTGTATCAGCCTGTATATTTAATTGAGAACCCGGAAGAGCGGTCTCGAGTGCGGTATTGACGTATGTAGTGATGACGTAGTGCGTTCCTACGTGCAGATCGTTGCTCCAAGATAGAATGCTTGTAAAGTTCTTAGTGTCACTCTCACCCCAACCAAATTTTTGTGCATATCCTATAAACCTTGCGTAACCTGTGTTTTGCGTACCTCCTTCACCTGTTCTAGGCGGACTAACATAGGTAATACCTGTAGTACCTGCATCATCGTTTTGCGCGGCCCAAAGTTTATCGTACTTGCTGTCGGACTGAGCGAAAGAACGTTGTACTTTAATTAGATTATAGTAATAGCTCCCGGCTGACACCCAACCTTTGAGTTTAGCGTTTTCGTAAAAGTGCATCAATTCTGCTTCTTTTTTTGAATCAGCTTCTGCAGCTGGCTGATAATCTATTGGCTGTGACAAACGCATATTGGCTATAGCGCCTTGGTATTGAGAACCAGCTAAGATAAGCGTACGAATGATTTGAGTATTGAACGGATCTTCTTCGTCATATTTCTGTGTCGCGCTCATTACAGGCGGCAAACCTTTCTTCTTGTTGTAGTATTGATCTGCTATTTGCCTAGCCAAAGGCATCAAAGTTGCTGCCATATTTGATAGAGCAGTGTATTTGATGCGCTGATAATCCTGGTTACCTGTGATAATACCTGGAGCTGGATCTTTTCTAGTCTCCTGCCAAGTCCAACCGATAGTTCCGCAAGTACCGTTTAAGTCGTCGTATTTAGGTTTAGGTGGTTCTTTAGATGTATCTTTGGGTTTGTCGTTAGGTGTATTGTCATCCGGAGCTTCAGAGAAATATAAATCTTTATCTTTGGGCAAATTACCGGGAAATCTTAAGTAAGTAAGTTTGTCATCTGGAACCGGCCTTAGATCTGAATATGAACTTAAGACGTCCAAATCTGACTTAAGACCTTTATATTCACTACCCTGCAGAATATCTTTATCATTAGCAGATTTTGTTTTTAATATATCAAGTTTAGCGCTGGTACGTTCTTTCTTTCCTTTTAACGTTCGTTCTAGCATATTCATGCAAACTTCCGCACGAAGTACAGCTAGAGCACCTACGTAGGTATCATAGGTGGGTTTGTATGGTTTGGAAGTATCCGTACCATTAAAACCACCTAAAACATACAAGGTATCAACTCGTCGATTGGGATCAATAGATGTAGATGGAGCTAAGCTGCCGATATTATAAATCGCCCCACCTTGTTTTAAATAATCCAGCGTATTTGTCCATAAAATATCGGCCAAACCGACTCCTTGTAGGACCGCCCAAATCATGAAGGTTTGCATCATAGAATAGCCGGCAGCCTTAGGAACTAAAAGACCAATACCTGCAACTGTACGAAACACAACCCAAACATTTAATTTTTTGCCCATTGGCTCGCCATCTTGCGCTGTGCCAATAATCGCTTGAAATGTTGTAAAGGAAATAATCACACCGGCAATCGTTAACAGTCCTACGTTAAAATATTTAAAAATATTACTAATGACGGTATATTCTGGGCCAGGCAAGATAGAGCCAATGCCACCAAAGATATTAGCCAAATAAGCCATGGATAAGTCGCCAGGAGGCGGTGTCATAGAAAAAGTTGTGCTGGGTGAGGAAAAATCAGCTGCTAAAACTGTTCCTGAGATTAAACACAAGGATACAGTCGCCAAAAGTAAAGAAAAGCTGCGTAGAGTGTGTTTCATGTTATTTAGTCCTTTTTAAAATTGTGCTAGAAACAAATTGCTTCCAATCCCCTATTGAACATCCAAGCTTACGTTTGGTCATTTGCATGTACCAAAAATGTTCTCGCCACGCGTTGACGAATAAAAATAGGGTCAAGACCAGGCTTACGATTGTTGCAAGAATGTGAAAACTAAACAAAAGATAGAGAGCGTAGACAAAAAGCGCTAGAGAGGAGAAAAAATAAAGCTTGGCCATAGATAAAAACTGCTTGGTTTTTTCTGTGATATCTTTTTCGCTAAGTTTTAAGCGACTTACAGCTTCCTCAAAGGTTTCTGTTTGTTTGCTGACCTTTTTTCTTGTTAAAATATTGAATACTTCTTTGATAGATCGGGCAAAACTGGATATTTGCTCATAGGAAATCCAGGATTTGACATTGAAAAGCCGACCAAAAAAACCGCGTTTCTTTTGAACTGGCGCGGCTGGAGTTTCCGATTTGTCTTTTTTTGCCATAACTTATTCCCTCAGGTTAGTCCGTAAAAAAGCAATTTTGTCTTTATTATACAATAAATTAGCTAGGAGTTAAAAGAAATAAAGACTTTTAATTTAAGGATATTATAGCAAAAATAAACGAAAAGTGTCTTAAGCGCCAGTTAAGTAAAAACTAGCGCTAAAGACTTTGTTCAGAATCTATGGCAAGGCCCGAATTTTACTTGCCCGGTGTTGGTGTGGTCGAAAAAGGATTTTTTAAAGTATAACCCGGATCATAATATGCAGGCGGCGGTGGATCAAGAGTTGCAAGTGGAGGAGGAAGTACTGATGGTGCTGGCTGCTTTATTTTTGTATCGCCAAAAAGATTATAAACAACATCTTTTACCAAGCTATTGTATGTCGCATCAATCTCAGCGGTTCTACCTGCTCCAGCTCTTTGATTAACTGCGCCAACACTATCTAGTATAGCTATCGCTGTAGACAGCTTATTTATCCAGTTAGCAAACAAAGTACATTCAGGCTGGCTAGCTCGCGCCACAATGTTATCGTGAACATGGCCAGTTAATTTTTGTGTATCATTCCATGGTAGCTGATATTCAGTCCCAAAGGCTCTTTCAAAACCAGAGTTAATAACAGGTACAGAGGCAAATCCGCTGTCATGACTTCTCTTAGAGTTAATACCCTCGGCAACTGCCATGATGATTTGCTTTTTAACCGCTTTTTCAAATGCTGCTGCTGAATCTACCTCTTTTGGTACAGGAATTATAGATGCAGTATTCGCGAAAACATTCCTAATATCAGCACCAAGCTGGGTGGCTGACAATTGCCTGCCCAAAACTTGCAGGCTTTGTCCAATTTGGTGTACGCGCTGCAGAGCTGCCGTGATACCTGTTTGAATATCCGAAGATCCAGATGCTATAGTTTCTTGCAAAGAGGCAGAATTTTGGCGCATTTTGTTAAGAAGATCGCGTATATTATTGAGGAAAAGCGCATCATCGCTCATGCTATCATCTAAATCTCTGATTCTTTGACTACTAGTACTTTTTGGTCTAGAAGATCTTTGAAGTTGTGGTTTATTATGCAATGTAGCGCTAAGCTCGCTAGCCATCTTCCTTCCAACAACAGCAGCAACGGCGTTATTTTCCAATTCTTTTTTGCGAGGACTCTCAGGAAGCAGTTCCACTGATACCCTCTCTATTTCCTGCTTTTTTTGTTGATCGGAAACATCCCTTCTCATCAGTAAATCTCTCAAATTTACTAGCCTGTCTCTTAGTGTTGCTGCCATAAATCCCCCAAACTTAAACTTTAAAACTTAACTCATTGATTTTAAAAGAAAACATATAGACATGTTTTTAGGGAATCGGCATGCCTATTCCCTACTTTTGCCTATTTTATCAGAAAAATTAGGATATTCCATTAAGAAAATCTTAAATCAAGAAATTCACATTGGAAAAAAATAATCATTTCCTCCAGCAGCGCTTGTCAATTCTTGACCTTTTTGCAGGTTTTCAGACATAGAACTTGCTGCTGATTCCACTCCTTTTACAACAGAATTGGCTGCATTTCGAACAGTTTCCATAGTTCCGCCACCTAATCGCTGACTTATTTGAGCCACGCTTCCTTTTTGAGAAAGCACCTTTTTGTCTACTTCATCCATTAACAAAGGATTTTTATGCAATAAAGACTTTAACTTTCCTTCTACTTGTGCACAAGTAGACGTAGCTTCTCTGAGTTCTTTTATTACCCCCTCAAGCTCTTTGTTGTAATCATCGTAAGCGAAAGACAAACGTTTTTTTGAATCTTTTGGGGATTCAATTGGAGAGTTGGATAAAACGGCTTCTTTAGTGGGGGCTACGCTAGGATGAGGCGCCCTCCAGCGATATTCTTGCATTTTAAAAAATTCAGTTTGTAATTTGGCCCTTAAATCGTGCAATTGTATTAATAAATTTGCACATTCCGTTACTACTGCTGAATGATTTAATTTTTCAACATCTGCTATACTATTTTGCAAACTTGCACAGCGCTCCATCACTGATGCTGAAGAGCCTTTTTCTGGTGCTATAAAAATCTCATTAATAACCTTAGCACATTCTTTTTTTGCCTTTGACACATCTTTCTGGAATAACCCGAAAGCGTTGATGGTTTCGCGTAATTCTTTGTCCTGCTGACCAATCTGCTCTTCAATGCCAGCAAATTTAGCAAGAGCTTCGCCGTGTTTTGCACCAATCTCCTGCATTATAGTGGAAGAAGGAGCAGGAGCGCTCAAGGATTTTTGCTCCAATAAGCTTTTTATTGATCGTTTTAATTCATCGAGAGTAGTCTTTCCTGTTGTAAGCATTCGCAACTTCGCTTGTAAATTGCTTAACTCATCTTGAGCCACTTGCAAATTTTTGTATTTGTGTAGTTGGGTAAGAATGCCCAATATTGCTTCGGCTCTATCATGAAATTCTTTGCAAAGCTGATCAAATGTAGCTAATTGAGAACCTAGCTTAAGGTCGATTTTACGTTCCTGAATATTTTTTTCTAAAGCTAAAATGGGATCGTTAGGATCGTTTTGTTGTTGCACTATAGGACCTGGCTCAAATGGTGATCGCGAAAGACTAAGTGCAGCGGCTGGGCATATTGGCAACTTACTGTTATCTAACTGGCGAAGAGATTTTAATTGAACTTGCAAAGCTTGCAGTTCTCTAAATTTAGCTTCGATTTCTCCTAGCTTGGTGGCACCAGGTGCTTGCTTTAATGCTTCAACTTGCTTTTTCGACTCTTCTTCTAAATGTTTTTGTAATTTTTCAGTACCAGCTTGCAAAGCCTCTTTTATCCGCTTAATTATCGTCCTTTGGCTTGGTAATTGCGCAAAAAATATAGGTAAAGCTTCCAGTTTTGTATGACACTCTATGAGATCAACTAAAACTTGTTGCAACTTGTCAGGCTGCAAACTAGGCACTTTTTCAAGCAAACCACTAGCCTTCTCTTTTGTTATTTTTGCTTCAGCATAATCATAAGCATAACGCTGCCAATTGTTTATCAATACCTGAGCTGTAGATATTTCCATACAGAGCCAACGACCAGGTTCTGCAGGTTGGTTCTCGTTCTGAATTAATACAAAGTATTGTCCACTACGTCCAATTACGGCAGCAATATACTCGCCGGTTGATTTTAGCAGATTACTCACTACCGGTTCTAGAGTAGAAAAACCAGTAGGCACAGCTGCGCTAGCACTTGAAGGTCCAGTGTCAGTACGACAATCTTGCGGTTGCGGATCATTTAACTTCATGCAGTTACACACAAATTGCTGGTGCCTAGTTAAAAAATCGTTACGCGCTTGGATATTTGGCATTGAAGTAATCAATTCTGCCAATCTTTCTTGGGTCAAATATTTCTCAAAACGCGATTGAAATTGCAGAGGAGCAAGTATTGTTGCTTTAGCCACAATAGCAGAACGAATAGCAGTTTCGCTAAACTTCAAAGTATTTATCAAAAATTCAGACAATTCCTGACTTGGACTATCCAAAAACTTTGCAAGTGCTAGATTTTTATTAGCATGCAAAACTGATAAAACATTTGGCAATTTAAGTAGTCTTGACGCCAAATCGCCGCCATCTTGGACTGCATCAATCAGAGAGGAAGGGTCTTTGCAAAGAGTTGTGAACAATACATTTGGCTTAGGTCTAAAAATACGCTTTAAAAATCTTATAAAAGGGTTAGACGATTCCGCAGACGCTTGTGGTAAGACACTGCTTATAATGCTTATAGCAGCAGCTTTTTTATTTTCTTCTTTGTTTAAATTACGAAAAATGTTCGAAATTGCTGGCGCCGTCAATATTCCAGAATCAACACACAATTGCTCTTGGTTCCGACGACTGGTAAGTATATGATCCACTGATGCCACATCACCGGCAGCAGCTAAACTGTACAAAAAATTGCGTCCAACTTCTTTGCTATGCTCTTGCTGTCTAACTGATGCTGCAGATTTTACGCGACTAATACAACCAGTCATAGCAGAACTAAGAAGAGTATTTCTATAAGAACGCACTTCTTCTAACTTTAGATCAAGTTCTTTAGTTTTGGGTTGCTGCGATAGTGTGTCTTCTACAGATCTTAATTTTCCAATTATTCCTAACAAAGTCCGGTGGTTGGAAGTTGTTATAACAACTTCCTGCGGATCTAAAGATTTTACAATTTTCGCCAATTTACCCTTGGAAATTAAAAACTGTGGAGATGAAGGAACAGTTGAAGAACTTGGAATTGTAAAATATTGATCCAGATTCTCAAATGCAGCTTGAATGCTTTCCTGTTCTCTAAGCTTTTGTGCTGAAATCAAATCATCTTCTTTTATCGTAAATAAATTCTTACCTATGGAGTTTTTTGCAAAACTAAGCAAATTTGTAATGTTTGATTTTGACAAAGAGAATCTGTAAATTATTCCCTGTATTTCAGGTAAGAATAGCATTTTAATCGCTTTTCTTTTTTCTTCTACCGCAGAACTAGAACCAATAATATCAGAAACAATTCCCTCTTTGTCATTCATAAATTTGAGTAAAGCCTTTAAAGAAGCATCATCCACATCTTCTTGGGGAACACTCGAAGTAACTGGAGCAAGGTTAGTATTCGGAATCGCAGGCAAAGGTGCTGGTTGCTCTTGTACATGTTCAGCAGATAAATGAGATTTAGATTTAGTCGGATCCTGTAATGAAGAAGGAACAACTTGTGGACTTTCTGGAATAGCTGCTGGAATTGGCATATCAACACCTTAAAAAACAATTTTAAAAACAAAAAAACAAAGCGTTATAAAACACTCTTCAATTGTAGCATAAACAAAAAATTTTTCTTGGATTTTTTAAAAATTTTCAGAGAACTTTTACGCCTAAACGTTTAGCTGTGGATGCAAGTTGTTGTTTGTCATAGAAGTATTCATCAAAATCTTCTATCTTCATCCCTCAATTCCTTCCAAGACAAACCATTGAGCTTATTCTTTTTGCTCAATTGCTTTAGTTGATCAGCAGAACGCTTGTGTTTGAAAAAATCTTTTAGCACCTGAGAACATTCATTTTCCATAACTCCCCCTTGATAAATAACACGATGATTAAGATGTTTTGCATCCAAAAGTTTTTCTACACTCTGAACCGCGCCGGTTTTAGGATCGTACGCTCCAAAAACTAATCTTTTGATACGAGCATGCAGCATGGCGCCCAGGCACATAGAACAAGGTTCCAAAGTAACATACAAAGTTGTATTAATCAGACGATAATTTTTAAGGTGTTTTGCTGCTTGACGAAGAGCAATGATTTCAGCGTGCGCTGTTGGATCGGAATTGCTAATCATTTGGTTTTTGCCAAAACCTATCGCCTCTTCTCCTAAAACTAAAACGGCACCAACAGGCACTTCGCCTAGCGAAGCTGCTTCAGTAGCTAGTTTTAAAGCGGTAGACATCCAATTTAAATCTTCTGTTTTCATAATTGTAGAACCGTAAATATCCGTATTTTTCACGGATGTTTAAAACAAAAAATTCGTACTAAAATACGCATGTAAAAGTTATTTTTTCTTTGCAGTTAAGGCAAGGTATAGTGTAACATAGGTGGGTAGCATTGAAAGGCCTGATGGATTTTTAGCATTGTTTAAAAGAGGGAAAACAAGGAATCTTTTCGAATCACCCTTTAAGTTAATTTTAAGCAAAATCCTATACTTTTTTTACTTTACTAAGAATACGTTAAGATTTTTCGTGTACACTGGCGACAACTGATAAATTGCTTTCTTAATGGAAACATATAGTCAGGACAAATTTAGGCCAGACCTAAAATAAGCACAGCTTGGCTGTGGATTATTAACTAACTTTAAACTCATTGGATTATGGAGATAAGTTATGCTTATTTTGACAAGAAGAATCGGTGAATCGATTATCATAGGGGATAACATAGTAATCAACGTATTGGGAGTTCGCGGTCTACAAGTTAGACTTGGCATTGATGCTCCACGCGATGTTTCTGTACATCGTGAAGAAATTTATCAACGCATCGTCGAAGAACAAGAGATGCAAAAAGATAACGTCGTTATTACTGACAAAGTCAGCGACGAAGACAAATAAGTTATTAATGGTGAATGATGAATTATGAATTATTAGTGGAAATATTGTATTACAAATTCAATTATTTCATTAATATTCATAATTCACAGTTCATCGTTCATAATTAGCTAGGAAGCAGTCTTTGATGCGCTCTTAGAGACATTATAATTCCAAATCCTGCTAGCAAAGTTAAAATCGAACTTCCGCCGTAACTAACTAACGGCAAAGGCAATCCTACTACAGGTAGAATACCGCATACCATTCCGACATTCACAAAAAACGAAAAGAAAAACATCAAACTTAAACCCGCTATTAGCAAGCGGGAGAAAGTATCTTGCGCGTGGCTACTTAAGTATAAACCACGTCCTACGATATAAAGAAAAATTGCGCAAAGAACAAAAACGCCAATTAAACCAAATTCCTCACCAAAAACCGCAAAAATAAAATCGGTCTTATGTTCTGGTAAAAACTGCAAATGCGACTGCGTACCGTGCAACCAACCCTTTCCAAAAAAGCCACCAGATCCAATTGCTATCTTAGATTGAATGATATGATAGCCTTTATTTAAGGGATCTCGCTCCGGATCAAAAAGAGTTAAAATACGCGCCTTTTGATAGGCATACATAAAATGCCAAATTAGTGGCAGACTGATGGCCAAGGAGAGAGCGCTCACGAAAAATACGCGCCAATTAATTCCAGCAAATATTAAAATAGCAATACCAGAAAGTGCAATCATAATGCCAGTACCCATATCTGGCTGTTTAGCCACAATTAGTGCTGGCAAAAAAACTATGATCAAAGATATCAATAAATCCTTGCCTTTTGGCGGTAAAATCTTGTCGCGTAGATACCAGGCTAAAACTAATGGAACCAGAAGTTTCATAATTTCAGATGGCTGAAAGCGGAAAAACCCCAAATTTAGCCACCTCTGCCCGCCTTTGCTAATAGCTCCAATGCCAAGAACAATAATGAGCAACGACAGAAAAGCTGCGAAAAGCACGGGTGCTAATTTTTGATAACGACCAGGAGAAACTTGCGCACAACATGCCATCAACACCAGTCCGATGACCAAAATTACTACCTGATGAAAAAGAATAGATAAATTAGAATCACTAGCACTGTAAAGTAAAAATAGACCAACAGTGATTAAGCTGAGAAGGCCAAGAACCAATGGCCCGTCTAGGCGTAGGTTTTTCCAGAAACCCAAAACAAACGATAAGACGTCAGTGTTTTGGCCTGAAGTTTGTTTAAAATTAATCATTTTGTTCTGAGGAAAATTATGAATGATGAATTATGAATTATAAATTTTCAAAGAATAACGTAATTTTTATAACCATTTGATTTACATACAAATATTGCAGACATGTTTTTTCCTAATTCATCATTCATAATTTATAATCCATAATTTTTTAACGTTCATAATTCATAATTTATAATTATTTCAGTCCTTCAAAAAAATTCTTCACGCCGTCGAACCAAGTCTTGGCACGTGGACTATGATTTTTGTTATCTTTTTCCAAAGATTCCGCAAATTTTTTGAGCATATTTTTTTGATCAGAGCTAAGATGTATTGGTGTTTCCACAGATACGGTACAATATAAATCGCCCTTGCTACGGCCATTTACTTGCGTAACACCTCTGCCACTCAAGCGAAAAATCTTGCCGCTTTGCGTTTCTGCAGGGATTTTAAGCATTACTTTTCCATCTAGTGTCGGAATTTCTATCTCATCACCTAAGGCAGCCGCTGTAAAACTAATAGGCAATTCGCAATAAAGATCGCGTCCACGTCTAGCAAAAATCGAATGTTCATTGACGTGAACCTCTACATATAAATCACCAGTTTGGCCACCAAATGGTCCCGCCTCGCCTTCTCCAGCAAGACGTATACGATCTCCATTATCAACCCCCGGCGGAATTGTTACAGACAAGGTTTTTTCAGTTCTTATGCGGCCTTGACCGTGGCACTTAGTACAAGGATCTTTAATTACCTTACCTCTTCCGTGACAATTCGGACATGTCTGTTGCAAAGAAAAAAATCCTTTCTGCATAAAGACAACGCCTTGACCATTGCACGTTGAGCAAGTTTCTACGGAACTGCCTTTTTTAGCCCCTGTTCCATTACACTCGTCGCAAGCAGCTAGAGTAGTCAGCTTGATTTGTTTTTTAACGCCGAAAACTGCTTCTTCTAACGTTAAGGTGACTTTATACAATAAATCGGAACCGCGCTCAGGACCTTGCGAAGCTTGGCCACCGCCATGAAAAGCTTCACCAAAAATACTGCCAAAAATATCCCCCAAACCACCACCAAAACCAGAAAATCCTTGACCAGCTTGTCCTCCTCCAGCTGCAAATTGTTCAAAACCAGCATGGCCAACTTGATCATAGATAGAACGCTTTTTTTCATCAGATAAAACTTCATAAGCTTCCTTCATTTCTTTGAATTTGGCTTCGGCAGTCTTGTCTCCGGGATTGCGGTCGGGATGATGCTTCATCGCGAGTTTGCGATAAGCCTTTTTGATTTCGTCTTGACTGGCGTTTTTAGCTACACCTAAGATCTCGTAATAGTCTTTTTTGTTTGCCACGGTTTTACCTACAAAGTCGAAAAATTATGAATTATGAATGATGAATTATAAATTTTTAAGGAATAACTTAATTGTAGCTTCTCAAAAACTGGGGGTAAATACGATGCTCGTCATCCCGCGACTTGACCACGGGATGACGAAACAAAAAAATCTAATTTATCCGAACTTTTTGAGAAGTTACAACCTTATTTTATAACATATTGATTTATAACGTATTTTTATAGACATGTTTTTCTATAATTCATAACTCATAATTCACAATTCATCATTTCCCCACATTCATAATTCATAATTCATAATTCATAATTTATAATTATTTCTTATCGTCTTTGACTTCCTCAAATTCCGCATCGACAACTTTACCTTTGCCATCTTTGCTGCAATCTTCACATGGACCATTGGCGCCGCAAGAGTCAGCATTACTCCCTTGAGCTCCTCCTGCCTGTTCAGCTTGCGCTTTCTTGGCATAAACTCTTTCGGCGAGTTTACCAGAAACATCGGTAAGTTCCTTAGTTTTTTCTTCGATTTCTTCTTTACTACCAGTTTTCAAAACTCCTTTCAAAGCTTCCATCGCCGCTTCTATCTTAGTTTTTTCATCAGCTTCAACTTCAGAACCTAGATCTTTAAGCGACTTACCAGTGGCGTGAAGTAGCGTATCAGCATGGTTTCTGGCCTCAGCCAACTCATGGAACTTGCGATCAGCTTCTTTGTTTTCTTCAGCGTCTTTTACCATGCGCTGAATTTCTTCTTCTTTTAAACCACTCGAAGCTTTAATCACAATAGATTGCGCCTTGCCTGTTGCTTTGTCTTTGGCGGAAACGTTTAGAATGCCGTTCGCGTCAATATCAAAAGTAACTTCAATTTGTGGCACACCGCGAGGAGCTGGCGGAATATCGGATAGATCAAATCTGCCTAAAGATTTATTAGCAGATGCCATTTCTCGCTCGCCTTGCAAAACATGCACAGTAACTGCCGGTTGATAATCAGCAGCTGTTGAGAAAGTTTGTGAAGCTTTAGTTGGAATTGTTGTGTTTTTCTCGATAAGTTTAGTCATTACGCCGCCCATGGTTTCGATTCCTAAAGAAAGCGGAGTTACATCGAGAAGCAGAACATCCTTAACGCTGCCAGAAAGCACGCCGCCTTGAATAGCAGCACCAATAGCAACAGCTTCGTCTGGATTAACGTCATGACGCGGTTCTTTACCAAAAAGCTCTTTTACAGCTTCTTGCACTTTAGGCATACGCGTTTGTCCGCCAACCAAGATTACTTCGTCAATATCTGAAGCTTTTAATTTAGCATCTTTAAGCGCAATGCGGCATGGCTCTAAGGTTTTGGTGACTAAATCTTCTACTAAAGATTCTAATTTAGCACGTGTTAAACGGATATTTAGATGCTTTGGACCTGACGCATCGGCCGTGATGTATGGCAAATTAATGTCAGTTTGTTGAGATGAAGAAAGCTCGATCTTAGCTTTTTCAGCGCCCTCTTTCAGACGTTGCAGTGCTAGCGGGTCTTTGCGCAAATCTACGCCCTGCTCTTTTTTGAATTCATCTACAAGGTAATTAATAATACGCGAGTCAAAATCTTCACCGCCTAAGAAAGTATCGCCATTAGTGGCTAAAACTTCAAATTGCTGTTCGCCATCGACAGAGGCAATTTCAATAATAGAAATATCGAACGTTCCACCACCTAAGTCATAAACGGCAATTTTGGCATTTTTTTGTTTTTTATCTAAGCCATAAGCCAGCGCTGCTGCTGTCGGTTCATTGATAATACGTTTAACTTCTAAACCAGCAATACGACCTGCGTCTTTGGTGGCTTGACGTTGTGAATCGTTAAAATATGCTGGTACAGTAATTACAGCTTCTGTAACAGGTTCGCCCAAGAAATCTTCGGCGGTTTTTTTCATTTTCATTAAAACTTGCGCAGAAATTTGTGGTGGGGCGAGTTTTTTATCGTTGGAAGCTCTTACCCAAGCATCACCATTGTCAGCCTTGATAATTTCATAAGGCACCATGGAAACGGCTTTTTGCACCATTGGCTCGTCATATCTACGACCAATTAAGCGCTTGGCTGCATACACAGTGTTTTTGGGATTAGTGACGGCTTGGCGTTTGGCCGATTGGCCGACCAACACTTCATCATCCTTGGTGTAAGCCACAATGGACGGCGTTGTACGATCGCCTTCACTATTTTCAATAACTCTTACCTTATTGCCGCTTTCCAAAACCGCGACGCAAGAGTTTGTTGTTCCTAAGTCAATACCGATAATTTTTGCCATTTTTTTATCCTCAAAATGAATAGTTAATTTTTAGTCTGTTTGAGATATGGGGGCAGATTTTGACATTTCAAGGAGTAAATTTCACTGGGGTCAGGTCTAACATATCACATTTTGTTAGATGTTGGACCTGACCCCAGCCGTTAAGCCAAACTTAATGTCAAGTTATAAAAAATTGTGCTATAATTATAAAAATTTTGATGGGGTTTTAGCCTAGGACAAGTTTTTTAGTCCAAAACCCAATTTAAAAACGTAAGTTATTGAAAAATAAAGAAAACGTGTAGACATGTTTTTAGTCTCAAGATAGTAAAAAAAATCTAATTTATAAAATAACATGTTAAATTAAGATAGATTTTAGAGAAAAAAATTATGTTAAGCATTACTGAGCCAACAACGACTACAAAAACAACATCTGCTGGTAAAAGTTCAACAGCCACAGAAGCCACAGAAAAGCGACATCAATTATCTTCGAGAGACGTTCTAATAGATGAAAACGATCCTAAATAAAATTCCCCGCGGCAAGCCGACGGGGTATTAAAAGAGGCGCAACTGCGCATCCTGTAAGTTCTGTCCCTGATTCTTTACATATCGTTCAACAATACCCCAATTACCTCTCTCACCAAC
>Ga0172379_10003910_pt1 | contig 22902 bp, 43 predicted proteins | sample GrowelOW334metaG_FD_119756 | JGI IMG/M metagenome (GOLD analysis project Ga0172379, IMG submission 119756) | Groundwater microbial communities from an aquifer near a municipal landfill in Southern Ontario, Canada - Groundwater well OW334 metaG | ecosystem: Environmental > Aquatic > Deep... | reverse complement strand
CGGGGGGGGGGGAGGGGGGCGGGGGGATATTGCTCGTAGAAGAAGTCGGCGGATTCGTGGGCTCAGCCCCATCGGGGCGAGCGTTATCAGCGCTAAGCGTCATGTGATCCTTCCTCACACCCAAGGCGTCGGAGTCGAAACTCCGATCACCCGGGCCAGGTGTTCTACCTGAATGGGAGTGCCGTCAAGAGTTGGCTTTGGCGGCACTACCCATGGCAGGCTCATATGGAGCCCACCAGAGTGGGATCAGGCCGGAAGCTGCTGCGGCGGAGGCGGGGGCGGCGGGAGCTGCTTCGGCTGCGCCTGCTGCTGGAGGAAGCGCAGCACCGCGAGCGTCGCCTCGCCGTCGGCGAAGGCTTCGTGCGCGTGGCCGTCGTAGTCGAAGCCTGCGAGCTTCGCCATCTCGGTCAGCTTGCCACCGCCCTTGACTCCGCGCTTCTTGTTGAACTCGCGGCTCTTCTCGAGCGTGCAGAACCAGGGCTGCTTGAGCTTGTTGTACAGCCGCGGCATGTTCGACTCGACGAACTTCTGGTCGAAGATCGCGTTGTGCGCGACCGTGACCACATGGCTCTCGCCGAAGCCCTTGGTGAGGTAGGCGAGCAGATCGGTCTCGGCCGCCGGGAGATCCTGGCTCGACGCGTTCCACTTGTCGACCGCAGCGAAGTCCCAGTGGATGTCGTCCTCGCCGATGTAGCCGTTCACCTCGGCCGCGTAGGCCGTGATGAGCATGGCGCCCTCGGGGAGCGCCATGGTGGTCTCCTTGGTCCAGACGTTCTGGAAGTGCAGCAGCGTTTTGCGCTTGTTCTCGAGGCCGCGGGTCGACGGCGTGGCGACTTCGAGGAAGGCATTGCGGGGCGGCGCGACCTTGATCTCGAAGCCGTCGATCTTGTTGTAGGTCTCGTCAGCGACGACGATGGCGATGGACAGAAGGGGATTGGCGCGCTGGTCGAGGCCACCGGTTTCGGTGTCGAGCGCGATGAGAGTGGGCTTGGACATTTATTCCTCTGGTTCGGTGATGATGTGGGAGAGTGCGTTACGATGCAGATACTGATCGATCTGATCAGCCTGCCAGTAGATCATGGTCTTCTTCTCGACCGCGCTGTCCTTGTTGATGTAGGACACGACGGCCTTCTTCAGCGCCTGGATAGCGATGAGCGCCAGGGCGCGCTGACATTTCTCGATGGTCAGGGGAAGATGGGCTTCGCAGTATTCCTGGAAGGTCTTGCCCCAGGCGAATCGGAACTCCTCCGGCGTCATGGTGAGCGTCTGGTTGTCCTGCAGCATGCACAGTCCGATGGTCCCGTCGAGGCGCCATGAAATGTAGAGCAGGTACGGCAGGTCCACCGGGATGGTCTCGAGAACCATCAGTCCGTCATCATCCGGCCAGACACCAGAGGTCGGATGAGCATAGGCCGCGAAGTTGGAAACCTTGAAGGCATGTTCGTCTGCCAGATCCTTGTTCCACTTCAGCACAGAACGGAACGATTCGTACGACGTCTTGGTGAGGCGGGTCAGGATGTCAGAAGCAGTGAGCTCGACTTCCTGTCCCATCCACACCAGGCTCCGGTGCGGCGGCAGCTTGAACAGCCGCTGCACCAGTTCCCTGTTGAAGATCTCGTTGATTTTTCCATCACCCTTGATCTTCAAGGACGTCTTGGTCAAAACCAGTTCAGCTGATTGCTTGGTGTCTTTCATTCGAACTTTCTAAAAGCGGTGAGGTCCCAGAACCGGAGGGACCGGGCGACCGATGTGGTCGTTCTTGTATGCGCCGTCGTAGACCATCTGTTGCGCGACGGATTGGGTGACGCAATGGAACGCGATCTGTCCGATCCGCATGCCAGGATACAGCAGCACATCTCTGCTGTTCATGTTCACGATCTCGAGCGTGAAGTTGCCGCCGAAGCCGACGTCTCCGAAACCAGCCGTGACGTGCACGGTGATGCCGATGCGACCGACAGTGGACCGGCCGTCGAGCATCTGGACGACCGGGAGGTACGCGTGCTCGAAGACCACGATGTCTCCGAGATCCGAACGATTCACACGGCGCGGTTCCTGCAAGAGAACCGGCAGGGTGTCGGTGACCACGAACCGCTCGGCTGCGTAGCCAAGGTAGACCTTTCCGGGTTCGACCCGGAAGGCTTTGCCGTTGAGGCCGAAGAACGGGTCGACCGGCCGGTGGCGAACCGAGAGCTGATCGCGCGGGTCGAGGTAATCGCCGTCGATGACGGCCTCCAGCATCTCGTTACCGAGCGTAACGTCGACGCTGTTCGGGCCGACCGTCAGGTCCGCCAAGGAAAGGCGGGCCTCCGGTTTGCCCCGATAGACCTCGATCTTGCCGCACTCGATGCACTGCTTGATGGTGTTGCCGCAGACGATCATGGCGCAGGCACCTGAGCAGGGGGCGGGCCTTCGTCCGGCCCGGGGCTGACTTCGCCCAGGTCAGAGCTGAAACCGAGACCATCGTTGTCGTTCGGTTCCTTCTTTTCTTCGACAGCCAGCGGGGCGTCGAAGTCCCAGCTCGAGTCGCGGATGTACGTCCGCAGATCCGCGACGGCATTGGAGATGTCGTCGAGCGACACCGCGTCGCCCAGCTTGATGAGGACGGACACGAACAGGCTGTCATATTTCAGTCTCTCCGGCGGGAGAGCCTCGGGGCGCGTGCGGATCAGCCGCGACAACGTCCACTTGGTCGTCGCGGCACGCCGAATGTCCGCGATGAGGTCGTTCGGGTCGTCCGTCTGCAAGGTCTGCAGATCGACATCGACCAAGCCCCAGTTGAGCGTCTTGGAATGCAGCTCGTCGACGAGGTTCTCGAAGATGCTTTCGATACGTTCGAAAGCCATCGAGAGAGCGTTCGTCGCGAGCGCAGTGGTAGTCTGGCTCATGCCTCTTCTTTCTTGGTGTAAACGATGTCGAGGATCTCGCCCAGCACGTTGACTCGGCGAACGATCTCGGGTTTGTCCTCGTCGTTGTCGATGTCGTCCGGGTCCAGGCAATAGGCGATGTTGTTCGCGTCGGTCTCGTTCGTGCAGTTGTCGAGATCACCGGCGCCAGGGACACATGGACTGCAGGTCTTGCAGTAGGTGACGTAGGGACCATCGCAGACCCAGATCAGCGGGGCGCCGCCGAGCCAGTCGAGGATGTACTTGAAGTCGCCATCTTCATAGGAGTAGCGGCACTCGTTGTCGTTGTTGAAGTATTCGTTCTCACTGAGGTACTCCATCACCTCGTCGATGGCCTCTTCGATGTCGAAGGTGCCCGAGGCGGTGTCCACGACGTCGAGAACGTCATTGGCACAATCCTCGAGGTCACCGTCTTCGAGGTCCGTAGCTTTCGACAGGACAGCCTTGAACCAGTTCAGGAGGGCTTGGCCTTTCTGGAGAAGCCTGTCGTCCTCGTCCGGGTCGCCGGCGATGTCCTTGTCGAGTCCGGCCTCGTGGAAGAGTTCGGCCGCGTCGAGATCGGCGAAGTCAGACCGCAGGCGGTCCTTCACTGCTTCCTCTGCATCCTTCAGCGTCTCGTTCGTGCCATCCTGCATGATGGCATCCTGCAGCTCTGGGGCCTTTCGAGCGTCGATGACGCCGTAGGCTATCCGAGTCTTCGGGTTGTAGTTCGGCAATCGTCACTCCATTCGATGGTGGGTATTTCGTGTATCGGCAGTTCTTCGATTTTCTTGGCAACCTTCTGGGACACAGCCAGGAACTCTTCATGGGTCTCGAAGTGTTCCCAGACCCAGGATTTCCAATCTTGCTTGGTCTCCTCGAAAATCTTCGGGTCGAAGTAGGCCAGAGATCCCTTGGCGATCACGCCTTGCTTGACGACCACCGAGCCACGGATCGCGCCCCGAGGGACGCGCCAGACAACCTGATAGTCCGTGGTGCCTGGTCCAATATGTATGGCTCGTGCTGACACGAGTCCCATCTCCCACTTCACGTTGGGGTTATTCGCATCTTGGACCAGGACGGTGAGGGTCTTCCTCTCCGCCGGCGTCATCGAAGAGACCATCAGGTTGAACGTCACCCGATCACCATCTCGTAGACGCCGTTCTTCTTTTCGCAGTAGGCGCAGCTTCCGACGTCATTCATCGAGAAGTCAGCGATCTCGCATTCGACACCGTCGTCGAACGGATCGACCATCCCCTTCGGGAGGAACTGCCAGATGCGGCCACGGTAGGCCATCAACCGGATCAGGCTGCGTTCGCCTGCCAGCTGGATTCCGTGGGGGCGCTCCTCGTCGTCCTGCGGCGGGTCGTCGTAGACCGTCGCCCATTCGGTCGTCGGGGACTCGAGGGTGAGGCCGATGCTGATGGCCAGAGCCTTGGCACTCTTGTACGGAATGTTACACCAGGTTCCGTCCTCGAGCGTGTACATGACGTAGCAGCGCCCGACCCGGGGCTTGTCACAGAATGGGCCTTCTTCTGGGTACGCTGCATCGATGCGCCAGACGATCAGCCCGCCCGCACCCTCGCGGGCGCGGCGCAGGATCTCGTCCGGGGCGAGGAACTTCTTGGTATCAACGGGTTCAGTAGTTGCAGTCATGTTTATCTCACATCGTCTTCAGACACGCCCCACAGAGCGAACATCAGAAGACCAAGAGTTCCGATCAGGAGTCCGGTGATGGGCCGGTAATACTGATCATTGCAGACATACCCGAAGCCAACCATCACACCGGCGATCAGGACGAAGATCTTGTAGATCATTGCCCGGGTCGGCCGGCCGTGCAGCCAGCGTCCGATCCATCTGCCGTGCTTTGAACCGAAGCAGTGGGCGATCCAGTGCCCCTCTTCGTATGGGATCATTCCCACCGTCGTGTTGTTGAGGAAGGGGAACTTGATCCCGTAGACGAACGCTGTCAGGTATGAACGGACCATTCCCATGTTGCGCCCTTCTCCTTGTAGATGTCCTGCAGGGCCACGGTCAGGCACTCAGCCGGCCCGGACCAGTGGAGCAGGCCGGTCATGAAAGGCCGGAGTTCTCCCTGCTCACGCCACACCACACCGAAGCTCAACGAGGTGAGCGGGTCGGGGGTGAGGATGACCTTGACCTCGTTGTTCGTGTCGACGTAACGAGTGCCGTTCGGCTTGGCCTTGATCAGGCCGTAGGTCCGCAGGTAGTTGAGCTTACGGAGCAGGTTGAGTTCGTGCCCACCAGGAAGTTCGAGATGGCGCGCGAGCTGATCCAGCTCGCGCATCCATTCGAGCACCCGCTCCAGCCGCAGTTCGCCCTCGTCAGTGAGGGCGAGCATTACTTCACACCCTTGGTGAAGTCCGGGAGGTCATGGCACAGGATCTTCATCTCGTCGTAGCAGCCCTGCTCGCGATATTCTGCCGGTGCGAAGGAGAAGCAGGTTTCGATGAGCTTGTGCAGCCGCAGATGCAGGGCGTCGGCGGAGTAGCGGCTGTACCGCGTGGTCCCACGGTTGTAGTGGAGGCAGTAGGTCACCTGCTGCTGGGCATAGCAGACGGCGAACATGAAGTCCTGCCAGCTGGCGTTGTCGTTTCCGAACTCGGACAGGTGCTCCGGGAATCCCGCGGCCATGTCGATGCCGTGGGCGTACCCCGTCATCGTGAAGTGCATGGCGGCGGAGCAGAAGGACTGCCAGCGGACGGGGTTCGAGATCTTCCACTGCATCCCCTGCGCGATCTGGTAGACGCCGACGCCAAAGCGGACATCACCCGGCTGCTGGACGGTGCCGTTGAACTGGTATTCCTTGCACCAGTCGCAGAAGTGCTGAGAGGTTCGTGGGGTGTTGGGGATCATGATGCTTTCTCTACTTTGAGAGGTTGAACCAGAACTTGAGATAGTCCTTCAGGCTGTCACTGAGCTGACGCGCAGCGATGTCCATCGGAGCCTTCTCGCCGTTCATGAAGTTCGCGAAGGCGTGCATACACACTGGGCTGACGGAGATGAAGCCCCGCCATTCGGTGCGCGGGATTCCGCCGCTGATCATCCCGCGGAGGGTCTCCATGTCGCCGTGCTTCACACCCATCTTCCGCTCGAACGCACGGAGCAGGAGCGAGCCGAAATAATACTTGTCCTTCATGTACTTCACGAGCCACTTCCGGGTGTCACCTTCGTTGCCGCCAAAGCCGGCGAGGGTGCCTTCCTTATCAACCATGGCGAAGTTCCAGGGGTCGCCGACGCTGGGCTTGGGGAAGGTTCCGGCGAGCAGCATCGACGGGACAGGGCGCATGTATTCCCGGATCAGCTTGACGCCCTGCTTCAGGACTCCGATGTCCGGCCCGGCCCCGGCGACGCTGCCATCCGGCAGGACCCACATGCCGTCGGCGAAGGTGACCGCCGTGTCCTTGTCACCCCAGGACGGGAAGACCAGCCAGACGCCGTCCTTCTGCGAGATAGAGGTATGGAACCCCAGCTCGTGCAGCGCGTCGTTGATCCGGCCTTTGGTGGTTGGCGTCCGCCACCCACCAGAGTTCAGGGTCACGCGGCCGTCCTGGGCCGCTGAGACGATGGTCGTCTGGTGCAGCTTCAATCCGATTGAGCCATCCTCGCCGCGGATCAGCCAGGTATTGTTCGCAACCTTGCGCGCATTCTTGCAGCGCCCCGTCAGCTGGGAGTCCCAGACGGCATAGGATTGGGGAATCGTCATCGTGGTCATTGTCCACCATTGCGAGCCCGCCAGCTTCGTACACCTCACGTTGGTACGCCCGGCCAGCAGGAATGTTCCCGAGTCCGGCGTTCCAGGCTGCGACAGCCCGAGGCCAAGATCCGGTGTGCTTGTAGTTGTAGGCCAAGATCCGTTCAGTCAGATCGATGGCGACCTGCATGTTCTTCTCGAGGTCTGCAAAGTGCTCACCACTGGAATGGTAGCGAGCGAACGTCGACGGCTTGATCTGCGTAGGGCCGCGCTCTCCGCAACGCCCACGGCGTTTGTCGACGTACTTGATCGAATCGTCGTCGTTGAGCACCGAGCGCGTTTCGACGCGCAGGATGCCTTTGATGATCTGCCGCGGGACAGTCCAATCACGCTTGGCCTGAACTGGCACGGGCGGCGGAGGAGGCTTGGTCAACGGGTGACGTTGGGCCTCTTCATCCAGCAGGTCGAACAGGTCCTTCTCACGGGGTTGGGCTTCGACCACGGGGACTTCAGCGACAGGCGTCGCAGTCTGTTCCACGATCAAAGCGGCTTCGAGATCGGCGTCTGCTTCCTGGTGAGCACACCAGGCATATGCCAGGGCTCCACCAGAGAAGACGACTGCAGCGACAACTGCAGCAGCCATGGGGCTGGGTCTTTTCATCGGGTTACCAAGGTAGTGGAAGGTTGCGGGTGAGGCAACCGATAGGTCACGTTCCGCTGCTGACGATAGCCATCGCCAAGCCACGAACGTCTTTACAGAACGCCCGCAGCATCTCTTGGGCAGCTTCGTTCGTCTTGCAGGTGATGCGCAGCGCGGCCGTGCGCCCTCCCTCGAGGGTCGCCCGGCCGGGCGGCGTGCGCCGAAGCACCGTCACCGAAGGGATCTTGAAGCGCCGGGCCAGGTGGTTGCACACCTCTGGCATGTCGATGTCGCCGGATGGCCAGGACATCGACAGCTTCAAGACTCCGTGCGTCGCACCAGATTCGAGGCGGATCGAGCTGGTCAGGTGTTCGACGAGCTTGTCTCGCCAGGTCATCCGACGAACAGCTCGAAGGGAACCTTCTCGCTGCACTGGTAGTTCTTGAGTTCGATGTCCTCGTAGTTGACTTCCCAAGGCATCGCGCCCGGGGCAGCCTTGATCTCGAGCGTCGGCGCCGGGAAGGTCAACTGCTTGAACTGCTGCTTGAAGGTCTCGACGTGCGGCTCGTAGATGTGGACGTCGTCGCCGAACCAGGCCATCCGACCCGGCTTCAGCCCGCAGGCGTGGCCGACCAGGTGGCAGAGCAGCGCGGTCGTCGCCCAGTTGAACGGCACGCCGAGGGCGGTGTCGCAGCTGCGCTGCCACATGGCCACGTCGACGAACAGCCCGCGCTTCACGAAGTGGTAGGCGATGTGGCACGGCGGCAGAGCCATCATGTGCAGCTCGTTGGGAGCCCATGCGCTCATGATCAGCCGGCGGCTGTTGCTGCCACCCTGCAGGGCAGTGATGATCTCGCCGAGCTGGTCGAAGCCACCGAAGTTGCGCCACTGGGCACCATAGATGCGACCGAGGCTGGTCGGGTTCCGTGTGCGGTGGTTGATGCTGTCCGCCAGCTTCCCGTACTCAGCCGCGACCTTCTCGGTGAACGGGCCATGCTCGATCACCTTGGCGAGCTCGTCGCTGCGTGCCCGGTCCTTCTCGAGGTCCTTGCTGTGCCAGCGCGCGTGGTCGGCGCTCCAGATCTTGCAGCCATGGTCCTCGTACCACTTCACCGAGGTCTCGCCGCGGCAGAAGCCCAGCATCTCGACGAAGGCAGTCTTCACCGCCATCTTCTTCTGGGTCAGCAGCGGAAAGCCGTCGTTGGCAAGATCGAACTTCGCCATGTGGCCCCAGATGCGGCGCGTCGGCGTGCCCGTGCGGTTCTCGTGGACGTCACCGAGGGTGATGATCTCGTTGACGAGTTTGTGATAGATGATGTCAGTTTCGCTCATGGTGATCCTTGTGGTTATCGGCAGAGGGAGGCGATGAGGACGATGACGATGTTCAGCATGCTAGGCCTTCTTCGGGATCTTGAGCTTCTTGACCTGCTCGTCTGTCAGCTCGATTTCGATCATCGGGAACACCGTGATCTCCTCGTGCATGTTGCGGAACTCGTCGCCGAGGGTCGGGACGCCGAAGGGCTTGTGCTTGCCAGTCGCGGTCCAGTGGGCATCACCGGAATGGGTGAAGCCGACGAACTCGCCGTTCTTCGCGCTGATGAGATAGAGCTTCATGGGCATGAGCAGGGTCCTAGAGGTTGAGCGCGGCCAGCGGAGTGGCCGGCACCGCCGGCGGGTCAGCCGGGGCAGGGGTTTCGACCATGTCCTCGGTGGACAGGTTCAGCTTCTTGATGGTGTCCTCGATCTGGTCGAGCTTGTAGAGCAGGCCCGCGACGTCGACGGTGCCGTCACCCTCGAGCACAGACTTGGTCACATAGGCCATGAGGACCTGTTTGAGGTTGCTGCCGTAGTAGCCGAGCAGGTTCTCGCGCATCTTGCCGATGTTCTCGGCCTTCGTCTTCTTGGCGCCCTTACCCTCGCCCGTGATCACGGTGAAGTGAATCAGGGTGAGGCACTGGCCGTCCCAGTCGATGGCCCAGTTCGGGTCGATCTGTAATCGCATGCGATCTCCAGTAATAGAGCCCCGGGCCGGTGGTCTGCCCGGGGCAAGTGCATGGAAGGTTAGATCACCGTCGGCGAAACGCCGGCGTCGATCGCCTTCTTGGCATCAGCGAGGACCACCCGCGCCGCTGCCACCCCCTGCGCGAGCGCAAGGAAGTCGTTGGAGGCCACCAGCGGCTCGAGCTTGGCGACCAGCTTGACGCAGGCCGCCTTCCACTCCGGGCCGACCGCGACCTCGTTGAACAGTTTCTCGGCTTCAGCCTTCTCGTGCTGCAGCTCGTTGACCATGGCCTCGAGTTCTTTGTTACGCTCTCGCAGGAACGTGTTCGAGGTTTCGACAGCGTCGAGGTTGGCCAACGCTTCGTTCAGCTTGGCCGATGCTTTCTTGGCTTCGGCCTCGAGTTCGCGGAAGCGATCCCGTGGGAACGATGGGAACAGCTGGCCGTCGAGAGCCTCTGAGAGGCCTTTGGCCGCATTGGACAGCTGGCCGATGCGATCGTGCAGGCCCTTCACCGCAGCCGCCATCCGGCTCTTACCCCGGGTGACTTCAGCGTTGTAGACGATCTCGGCCTTGTCGACCTCTTCGACCTTGGTCTCGCTCTTCTGCTCAGCTTCGGCCCGGGCCTTGGCTTTGGCAGTAGCCTCCTGCAGTTCGGCCTCGCGTTCGTTGTCGAGCTGCAACTGCAGCGATTCGACGACGTCCTCGAGGTTCGGAACCTTCGGCGTCAGGTTCGACTTCAGGACGGTGAGCATACGCTCGACATCCGTCACGCTTTCGAGACCTGCCCGGAGCAAGGCGATCTTGGCCGGGACGCCGTGCTTGCCCAGGGCGGCCAGGACCGCAGCCATCTCCTTTCCGAGCTGTTCGGACTTCGCATCGACGCGGCCTTCCTGCCGTTTCTGCACAGCCGAGAGCCAACCCTTCCGGTCCTCCGGCGAAGTCAGCATGCGGACGAGAATGGCGGTGTCGACCTCGTCGTTGGTCTCGAGGATCACGGCAGCCATCGAACGAAGGAACCGTAGCTCTGCCACGATCGTCCGACGAACCTCGGCGCCGAGGTTGAGTCCCGAGCGGATGTCGCCAGGCGACGAGGCTTTCGAGATCACCAGGGCCGGCAAACGTTCGTGAGTGACGACGAGCCCGTGCTTGCTGCGATCCTCCTTGGTGAACCCGAATGGGGCACTCCAGGCTTTCCATTGCTCAAAGGACCAGAGGGACACCTGGCCCGGGCGCGGGATCTCACCAGGTAACGGCAGATCGAGGATCGTGGCGATGCAGTTCAGCGCATCAGTGTCGTTGGGATCTTTCGACAGGACCCGCTGACGTACTTCAGTTATGTGAATGAAGGGCATTGTTCATGCGTCTTTCGGTTTCAGGAACCCCAGGGAATCCAGGGTCTGTTCAAGTTTTACTTCATCCGCCCAGGCGCCTTGGCTCTCTGTGCTGAGGCCTCCGTTGCGCCACAGCGGGCCGTAGACCTGGGAGAACCAGTCCTTCGGCAGCTGGTCGATGAAGTCGCGCCCGCTGGGCGGGGATTGCTGCTGGATTGCCTCGAGGGAGGCTTCGAACTCGATCTGCGACAGTTTCGCGTCATCCGCGACTGGGTAGGCCTCGAGATCATCGAACCACTGCTTGATGACTCGTGCGATGCGGGTCAGGCGGAAGCCCGGACGATTGATCGTGTAGCCCAGTTCGGTGCTCTTGGGCACAGCGCGGCCACATTTCTCGATGACCTGGAACGCGAGATGGTCGACGTGGCCGACAGCCCAGTGGCTGCAGCCGACGATCTCCCAAGTTCCGTCGAGGGTCTTGTCAGCTTCGAGGTGCTCGATCAACGACTCGGCGTTGGCGAGCTGGATGTTGTCGCTGTCGCGGTGCTTGAACACCGGACCCAGCGACCAGGTGGAGAACCACTTCGGGTCGTCCTCCCAGAGGGCGAACGAATCAGGGCGCCTCAGCGCATCGTTCACCCACTTATTGACGTCGGCGAAGACCGGCCACGGATTGTGGTGGGTCTTCTCTGCAGCCGTTACCATACAGGTTACTCCAGTGGATCTTTGTTGCTGACCAGGATCTCTCGAGCCAGGTCAGCCAACGCCGTTCGTTGCGCGATCAGTTTGGATAAGCACCGGGATTGCCGGTCGGTGAGCGGGACGCCTGGGCAATCCTCGGCCTTGACGATGTCTGTCGCCCGTTGCAGGCACGCGATGGCATCGTCAACCTCAGCCGCAGCCTGCCGGGCATAGGACTTGAAGCTCACGTTACTCGTCCTTCGGCTTGCCGACCATCCTGTGGACGGCATCCTGGAACGCGAGTGCCTCTTCCATCGTCGGCTCGGACGACGAGCTGAGCTTGGTCAACATGCTCAAGATGCCCGTGGCGTCGTCCATGACCTGGCTGCATGGGAGGTCGAAGGCCGTCGGCGAGCCCTCGGGGAGCGTGCCGGGCGGCAGCGGGTTCGGGGTCTCTGACGTTGGGATACCGAATGACACCAGCAGCTTGGCAGCCTTCTCCTGCTCGGTGTCCGGGGTCTTGTGGAAGATCTCGATGCGGTCCTTGAGGTAGGCGACCTCGAGGTCTGAGCCACGGTCGAACAACAGCCTGGTCAGGGTCAGGATGTCGGCCGGCGGCTTGCACCGAACCGGATAGGACCAGTAGCCGAGGCGGCCGATGGAGGCCTGGGGATCGATCGCGGCCATCAGGATGTTGAGGACAACCACGTCGCCGGTGTCGAGCCGCTGGTGGAACGGATAGAGCCGGTTTCCAGCCGTCGGGTATTCGACGTGCCGTTCACAGACCGGGCAGAGGCCTGGCGCCGAGATGATCGGCTCGTAGCAGTTCGCACAGCAGGTCACGACCGTTTCGATCGGGACGCCACATTGGGTCTTGTGCGACCAGACATCGAGAGCCGGATGGAACTCGGTGAGCATCGCGTCGGGCATGGCCGTGATCTGCTCGGCGATGGCCGCCGGGTCGATGTGCCGCTGCGCCCAGGCTTTGCGCCGCACGGGAGTATCGGACAACAGGATCTGTGCGGGGTACTGACCCTCAGCGCCCTGGCTGGTCAACCAGCTCAGGTAGTCCTGCAGTTCGGTTTCACCGTGCTGCGCCAGCTTGATCTGCTCATCGAGTTCGGAGACCTTGTAATCGATCTCGGCCAGAACGAACCCGGCCAAGACGGCCGGGTTGTCTGCGATGGCTTCGCGGATGTCGGGGTAGAAACCCTCAAGCCCTTTGAATCTGAATCGGATCGTTGGCATGGGGGACGACATACCTGCCTTTCAGGTTAGGGCAACTTCCGCTCGTAGAGGCAGAAGTAGTCGATGCTGCCATCGACGTGCAGCGACCGCGGTTCGGTGCCCGGAGCGATCAGCTTCGGGCGCGTACCATGGAGCGGCTTCATGTGCCGCAGGTGCGGCTTCACCCCGCTCCAGCTGTCGCAGTCCCCCGCGTCGTAGCGGAAGACCGGGTCGAGGGCCTGCAGCGCCGCGAGGTAGTCCTTGGCCGAGACGGTCTTGGCTTCCTCCTCGGTGTCGCATTCCATGTGGTACAGGGCGAAGAGCGGCATGTCAGGCCTTCCACCAGTAGGGCGGCGACCGCAGCGTGAAGCCAGCCGCGTTGGGGTGACCGCCGCCGCCCATCGACTTGGCGATGGCAGAGACATCCGTGCCGCCCTTGCGACTGCGCAGGCTCACCGTCCGCAGGTCCTCCTTCAGGAGATCCTGGTAGGCGTAGGCGAACTCGGCCTGGGGGAACTTCTCGAGCGCCGCGTGGCACACCTCGGAGATGAGGTTCGTCGCGTTGACCACGACGATCTTGTACCCTATCCAGCCCGTCAGCGTGGCGCTCTTCAGGTGCTTTTCGATCACCTGGTTCTGGTAGGCGATGATCGCGTCACCGATCCGGGCGCAGCCCGTGATGCCCCGGAACTCGAAGTCCGTGCAAGCATCGCGGAACGAGCGCAGGTCCTCGCCGTAGGTGCTGAGCCAGGCCGAGATGGACTTGGACGACACGAGCTTCCAGTTCCACAGGTCGCGGTCCTGAATGTACTCGTAGAGTTCGCGCGGGGCGCCCTGCTTCGAACCATCGAAATGGTCGAAGGCGATCATGGCTCCGCTGCGGTTCATGTCGAAGACGACCTTCACGTTGTCCGGCTGGTCTTCCCAACCGCAGAGTTCGTCCCGGGCCGTCTTGTGGTGGTCGAGGATCAGGATCTTCGAGAACTTCTTGGCCAGCTCGAGGATCGCCGGGCGCTTGAACGAGAAGTCGACGAGGCACAGCTCGTCAGCCTCGAGCTTGAGCAGCTCCAGCGGGTCCATGTCGTAGGTGAACGGGATCGTGACCTGGTAGTCGGTTCCGTAGCGCAGGGAGAGCGCCAGGTCCGCGATGTAGGCTGCGGCCTGTCCGTCGCGGCACTGGGCGTGGTAGATGATGATGGTGCGGGGATTGGGCACGTTATTCGATTTCCTTGGTTTCTTTGGCGACGCGGTGCTTCATGACGTGGCGCACCATGCGGCGAGCCTTCGTCTTCATGTTGCGAGGGTGGCAACCCATGGGGTTGCAGCATTGGCACTTCCACCCAGCTGGCCCGTTCTTGGCCAGCTTCTTGAGCTGGAACGTTTCAGCTTTTGCAGAGGGCATGGAGCCTCACTTCTTGTAGAGGTGAATCGACCAGTGGTAGCCTTGCTCCCACCAGTATCCGTTGTCGCTCGCAGCGGCGTTGAGGTCCTCGTAGAACTTCCCGCCGTCTTGCCAGGCCTGCAGAGCTTCGCCTTCCATGGTGATATGGAAGAGGGCGTCCTGGCACATCTTTTCTCCCTTCAATCCCGTCCAGACGTTCGGGCACCAGAGGCCGAAATCGAAGGTGATCTTGTGCTTCTTGAACACCTTCATGAGCAGCAGGACGAGATCCTTGCGGATCAGCCAGTTCTCGACGTAGACGCCGTTCATTGCCAGTTCTCCGATTCGTCGACGCCGTCACAGCAGCGGGCGTCTTCGCCCGCGATGCCGTCGCCGATGATGGTGACGGAGCCCTTGGGCGGCTCCACGAAGACCACGCCGTAGACGTACCCGAAGGACCGCTGCGGCGTGATGATGGCCCAGCAGGTCTGCCCCTGGTAGGTGAACTTGAAGTGGTAGTAGCGGTGGTCGTCCGCGTAGAGCCACCCGGAGTACCGGCGCAGGTGCGGGATCACGTCGTTGTCGAGGAACTTGCAGAAGGCCTTGTCGTCCTTCTCAGACGCCTCGGTCGGCTTGGGGTAGTTGTCCTGCCGGTCGTAGAGCAGGCTGAATCCCTCGCCCTCCTTGATCGCCCGGAAGCCCCAGGCTTTCGGGCTCGCCTCAGGGAACGGCAGGCCGAAGCGCAGCCCGCGCTTGTTCGGCCCGGTGTCGTAGTTGTCGGTGACGTGGTCGAGCAGGGCCTTGGTGGCCGCGTTCTCCACGGCCTCCTTCTTGGTCAACTTCTTCACAGCCATGTTAGTCGTCTCCGAAGAACTCGCGTTCAGTGTCAGTCATACCAGCCGCGCCCATGCCGCCCGATATTTCATGGCGCAGCTGAGCCATTGTCGGTTCGGGCTCCTCGGGGCCATCATCTGGCTCCTCGGGGCCATCATCTGGCTCTTCGGGGCCATCGTCAGGTGGTTCGGGGCCGTCATCCGGCTCCTCAGGGCCGTCATTGAAATCTGGCATCAGTTCTTCCTCTTATGTCTGAAGTGGGCATCCCAGTAATCGAAGGCGCTCCGGTGCAGCGAACCGCCCTGGCAGGGGTTGCTGCCCAGGCGCCCGAGGATGGCATCTCGTGTGCAGAGAAAGCCATCCTCGATGGCCTGGCGCGCATTGTCGTCCCACCACTCCACCATGGTCTTGTCATTGTCCTTGCGGGACAGGCAGATGTGCAGCCTGTTCCGCTCTTCCCAGACAGAGATCACGGTGTCGTCGATGGTGAGCGCCTTGAACTTCTGGGCCTCGAAGGTCTTGCTCACTGATCGACTTTGCAGTCAGGCGACACGTTGTTGGCAACGGCCGTGTAGTAGTCCTTCGTGTTCAGGTTGATCTTCACGCCGCCTTCCACGCCGTTGGCCATGCGGATGGACTGGCACTCGATCTGCTTGATGACCTTCTTCTCGATGACGCGAACGTAATAGCTCATTATTGGCTTTCGGTTCAGTGGGGGATCGACTTATACTCGGCTGACCAAGTATTGTGCCCTTCGTAGCCCGAAGGCTGAGACCTACAGGCTACGAAGGGCAGGGATGTGGGGCACGAGTTCTACTGGGGATACTCCTGCAGGATCTGCTGTACTCCTCGCCGCAGCGTGCTCGAGGCTTCCCTCAGCACGCGTGGTCTGGTCAGACTGTACAGCGTGTCCGAATCTTTATAGTTCGGGCGTCGTGCGTTGTCGTGGCAGAACTTCCGCAGCGCTTGTAGCTTGGCCTTGTCACCACGAAGCTGCCCGCCGTGTCGGCCCGACGGGATCGCGCGCATCTTGTCAAACCACCCGCGTCCCTTGAGGGAGTCGAGTTGGCTCCGGCAGGCCTTCGCGGTCTTGCTGAACCATCCGTTCAGCTTCATGGTAGCAGGCGGCCGGCAGCCATTAGCCTTCACGAACTTTTCGAGTTCGTCTGCCATGCGAAGGAGCCGTTGGCTGTTTCGGCACTGTGTCTCAGTAGGATATGCCAGGCATTGTGTGACCAGTTTAGCCACATCCGGCGACACATCCGGGTCATACCTGTTGCTATTCAGTGCCTGACCCAGCCGTGACTTTGCAGTTGGCCGGAACCCGTTAGTCAGACAGTAGTGAAGCGCCCGGCGCATCGTATCCGTGCTGGACTTCGGGTTCACGGTGACTCCGTGTTTCGCTGCCACAGCTGAGATGAGCGTGACGCTCTGACGTTTCGTCACGCGCCCATGCGTTACGTCGGAAATCCGTGCCCTCAACCATACGTTTTCGTCAGCTGAAAGAGCAGATTTTGCCGAGAGCCTCGCCAGCCTTTCTGCGAGCTTGGTGTTGGCATTGATGACGCGCGTCACAAACCACCCCGCGATCTTCTGATCACAGTCAGCCGGGACGTCAAACGTGATCTTGCGGCCCCCATCTCCGCCTCGCATGCCGCGCAGGCCTCCCACGCCGTTGGACTTTCGGTCATTCCAGTGCTGCATCTGATCCATCAGCGTGGAGTCGTGAGCCCGAAGAGCATTGATGACGTCTAATGCAGGTTTGAAGCTCCTGCCGTTCACCTGCTCCTGGTCATCTCCTGGGAGCATGATCACTGGTAGGATGATATACGACTTTTCCTTTCCTGGCGAAAGCCTGATGGCTCGTCCAACGGACTGGGCAATCTCGATCTTGGACTTCTTGGAATCCATGAACGCGATGGCGTCGACTGTCGGAACGTCGACGCCTTCGCCGAGACAGCGCGCGTTGGTGAGAACCCCGGGGCCTTTGAGCGCTACGAACTGACGCATGAGTTCATGCCGGTCCCCGATGTCCATCGTGTGGTTCACAGTCCTGGCCCACAGCTTGATGTTCGTTTGGTACTTCTTCGGCATCCACTCCTGCAGCTGAGGCAGGAAGTCGGCTGCAGCCGAAGCCTTGGGGCACGAGTTGTGGAACGTGATAACACGTTTCAGCTTGCGCTCCTTGATGGCGCGGAGGATCGCGATGTTCACTGCAAGGTTACGCGCCGTAATGTGGCGGTCAGCGACCTTCAGTCGCGGATTCGTTTTGATGAGCTGCTCTGCCTCTCTTTCAGCCTCTGGCGACACGCCAACAATGAGAAGTTCATAGTCCGTGAGGAGGCCGAGCTTGATGGCTTCGGCGAAGTCGAGCTCGTGGAACGTGGGTCCGTAGAGCTCCTCGTTATCCATCGACACGATTTCATCGACATGGTTGTCGAAGTAGAGGCGAGGCGTCGCCGTCATAAACAACCGCTTGGCCGCGCGGATCCTATCCGGGTGAGTGACGGTCGTGAACAAGTGGTCTGCACCACCCGTCGTACGGTGGGCTTCATCTGCGATCACCAGATCGAACTCTGGAACACTGACCAGGCTCATCGCCAGGGCCAGAGCCTCTGACGACTGGTAGGTACACAGGACGACACGGTTGCCCGTGCTGCTGATGAACTTGGCGATTTCTTGGTAGTCCGTCGTGACAGCTGCCCCAACATGTGCCACCGGAAGGTCTTCATCTCGACCATTGGCGACGGACGCATCGCTGCAGACAGCGAGGGCTTCGAAGGGCGTCTTGCTGACCTCGCGCCAGGCCTGCAACGTCTGCGCGAGGAGGGCGTTTGAGGGAGCCATGAACAGCGTGCAGCCAGCCTTCATTGCCTCGCGGATCCAACCAGCGATCAGGGTCTTCCCCGTTCCGCAGGCCATGATGAGCTTGCCACGGTTGTGGGTCTCGAAGCCCCGGATGACAGCTTTGATTGCTTTCCGTTGATGCTGTTTTGGTTTCTTCATGCTAGCTCCTATAGCCTTCCCTGCTCTGCAGGGAAGGCTTGGTGAGGTGTCTCATCGTGTATCAGAGCGGCTCGGTCAGCGGGCTGGCCATGTAGGCGTCCAGCGCCTTCTGCATGTCCGCGATGCCCGAGCGCACCAGATGGGCGCTCAGGACCGCTGACTTCTTCTCGGCTGCGAACAGCAGTTCGACGATGGCCTTCGTCTGGCTGGTCACTTCCATGTGCAGCGTCCGGCCGTCCGACTGGATTCCGTCAGACTGGTCGCCACCGATGCGCAGCGTGATGGTGAGTCCTTCGCAGTCGAATCCTTGGCCTCGACTGGCCTTGAGCATCTTGTCCAGTCGGACGAGATTGTCGACGTGCTTGGTCAATGAACTGCAGCTCATGTTTCCTCAGTTGTGGCGATATGCCACGGTGGGCTTGAATCCGAGTTCTTCTTCGAGTGCCTTGCTGCAGAACTCGACCTCGCGCTCTTCGCCGTCGTAGGAGGCGAACTCCTCATTCGGCGTGTCGAGCCACAGGTCGAGCCATTCCTCCAGCGACTTCACCTGCGTGGAGCCCGGGCCGGCGTAGTGGCCCATGCCCCACTGGACGAGCGTTGTCTCGCCCACCATGCAGGCGAACTCCTTGGGGTCATTCTCAGCCATCGACTCCCACCGCTTGCGCGCCTTCTCGCCGGCTGCTTCGGTATCGGTGTCGACGTACCAGTCCCGGCTGCCCTCTTCGATGTTGGCCGGGTACTCGTCACAGCCGTCGGTAACCCGTCGGATGTCGATGACCTCGCCATCGATGACGATCCACTGCTGGTTTTCAACGCGGTCGTTGATCGCGTCGATCTGCTCTGCGACTTTCTCGAGCAGCGCCGAAGCCTGGACGGCCTTGGCCTCGCTCAGGGACTCGACGAGCGTCGTGAGGCGCACGCTGTCTTCCTGCAGCAGTTCCTTCAGCGCAGCGAGCTTGGCAGGGACGAAGTCGATGAGACTTTCGTCCGTGCGGCTTTTGATCGCCGCGATCTGCTTCTTGGTGAGCCGGTTCACCGAGATCTTCTTGTGGGGAGGCTTGCTCACTTGATGGCCTTCCCGAGCTTCTCGCCGAGCCACATCTTGGCCCGCTGCATGTTGGTCATCGGATCGACCTTGAAGACCTCGTGGACTTCGTGCATCAGGACGCCGAGCTTGTGGATCGTGTAGCCGCTTCGCTTGGCGAGCAGCACATACTCCACCTCGTCGACCGTGACGGTCTCCTGGGTATCGGGCGTGACGCCCATTAGGTGGACTCCTTCTGTTCGAGCATGGCGAGAATATCCTTCTTCACCTGCTCCTTGATGAGTGCGAGCGCCTCGCGGTCGTAGCACTGCTTGATAGCAGCCATGATCGCGGGTTTCAGTTCTTCCCAGGCCGCCTTGGTCGCGTCGTTGACCTCGGCGACGAGGGCTTCCTTCACCGTGGCTTCGATGATCTTCCTGACTTCAGAGGTCAGCTTGTACCGACCGCTGCTCCAGCTTTCCATCTGCACGACGTGCATGTCCATGAGGACCTGGTTCTTGACGTCGTTCTTCACACGTTCGATGTCGCCGAAGACCTCGCGCGCCACCGACAGCAGGTGGCGCTTGGAGAACTCCTCGACGATGTTCTTGCGGAGGCTGACTTCGACTTCGGTGTCGCCGCCCATGAGGCGTTCGAGCGCCGGGATGTCGAGGACGATCTTGAGCATCAGAGTCCCTTGATCTTCGGGTATTCGGTGGTCCCGGCCTTAGGCAGAGGCATGACCGCAGTGACTTCAGAGGCGATGGCCTCCAGGTAATCACAGGCGCTGTCCCATTCCTTGTCCGGGTCGAATACCTCGGCTTCGGTGTCGAAGTAGAGGTAGTCGTAAATGTTGTGGAGCATGGGCTCCACCTTGGCCTTGAAGGCCCGGAGCTCGTTCAGCTCCTTCCGTTCGGCATCAGTCATTGGCTCCGTCCTTGATGGCTTTGAGGGCAGCTTTGTTCAGTACGGGCTTCTTCATCTCGCCGAGGAGCACCGCGAGCTTCACGACGTCGGCGTAGATGTGCTCGCCATCGGTGTGGTAGGCGAGGCACTCGACGAGGTTGTGCGATGTGTCATGGATCGCAGAGGTGGCGATCGAGTTCGCGAAGTCTTCACTGAGACCACGCACGCCGAGTGCTTTGCACACGGCCCGCTCGTCCCATCCATCGCCGGCGAACCACTCGACGAAGTCGTCATGCTCTTCTTCGACGAGGTATCCGACCAGGCTGCTAGCGAGCAGATTGATCTTGTTCTGTTTGCTGTGTTGTTTGGGCATATCAGGATCGCTTCACGAGGAGGTAGAAGACCTGGCCAGTAGCAGGGAAGCCTGCAGCCAGCCGAATCTTCTCGAGGTAGTTGTGCAGCTTGGACCGCGGCTTCGCGTGCTTGGTGCACCAGCCGCCGTCATCGCCATGGCGAATCAGGAGATCGCCCCAGGCACCGTGGATCTTGTCCGCGCCGCCATCAGCCTCGAGGAGTTCGACGAGCCCCGGGACACTGGTGTCGAAGATGTCCAGCACGTCCCAGCAGCAATGCGAGAGCATGGCGAGATCCGGTTTCTTCATTTCGATTCCTGGAAGTTGTAGGGCTTCTGTGGGAACACCATCAACGAGTGTCCCGGAACGAAGAAGCCCCGGTTGTCGCTGGTGAGCTTGAACACGTCTTTAGGGTTGAGGTAGAGGGCATCGCAGCCTTCCGGCTCGATGACGTAGTTGCTCTCCTCATCCCCTTCCTCCTCCCAGCGGTTCGTGAGCGACACGATGGGCTCCCCGTTCATGGGGTGCATGAGGATGACGAAGCTGGCGGATTCGATGGCCAGCACAGCTTCGTTGAATGTGAGGTGCGTCTTCATGATTCGGGCTGGAAGATCTTCCACGCCTCCGGGCGGTTCTTCTCCACCCAGATGTGCAGATCATCTTCATCCAACCGAACGCGGAAGCCGATGGTGTCCATGCGGCTGTCGTTGACCAGGCTGAGATACTTGCCAATGCGGTCGACGACCTCTTCGCCCCAGGGATCGACGCCAGGCTGGCTGTCGAGCTTCCAGAACAGGTCATCGGTAACGTCGTTGCAACCGGTGTCGTGGCAGAGGTAGGCGAGGGTTTCGTCGTCCTGCTGCTTCAACCACCACTCAGCGTCGATGTCGCCGGTGCCGGCATCGCTATCGTCATCCGGGGAGACGGTAGCCCGGACGACGAAGGTCTTCGGCGGCTTCGCCGGCGTCGCTTCCTTGGCCAGGTCAGTCGCGGCCTCGATGAGTTCCGTCGCGAGCTTCTCCCGCTCTTCACGGTACACCGGGTCCGGCTTCACGAGCATGTCGGCTGCGCGGGTGAGCAGCGTGATGTGGTCCAGGGTGTTCATCTGATCTCCTCACAGTTGGTGACCTCGGCTGCGCCGACGATCTCCTCGTGGTTAGCCTCGTCTCCGTTGCGGTACAGGCACAGGGCCGCCTCTTCGGCTTCTTCCTCCGTGTCAGCGTCCACCAGGTAGGTGAACTCTTCGGTATGTTGAATGTCAACGCTGAAGCGCGGCATCGATCTTCGCCTGCAGGAGGGAGGGATGAAGCCCGACGGGCTTCCAGTGCGTGGGCTTGGTGTAGGCCAGGCCTTCGTCCGTCTCGAACGTTGGCACGGGCTCTTGCGGCGTGCCTTCATCCATGGCATCGCCGCCGACAAAGGAGAAGAACGCACCGCAAACGCGGCCGTCCTCCAGAGCGACGATGACCGGGACGCTGGTCCAGAATCCATTGATCTGGTAGCACTTCGGCAGTTCCTTCTCGATCGGAACCCAGGCCGCGAACTCCTTGCAGAGTTCTTCGATGGACGGGCCGGACGCGAAATCAGAGCAGGTCGTCATGCGCGGTCCTTACGGTCATCCCGGGTGATCTTGGGGCATACGTCGAGGACGTTGCAGGCCTTTCGGTAGGTCGCGCCCAGGTACGTCCAGTCCTCGTTGGCCGCCGGCGCCGTGCGACCTTTGCGGTCGATGATGACGCCGCCGGTGAGGTTGATGTCGGCGACGAGTTCTTTCAGTACCTCTCGGGCTAGGTCGAGCTGCTGGCCCAGGTGGACGATGGTATCCGAATCGGGGCTCATCAGATCTGCCCGCTCAGGTGCCAGTAGTGGTTCACCACGATGCCGTGCTTCTTCTCGAACGCCGTGCAGTCCGGGTTCTTGATCTCCCGGCTGTTGGTGAACCACACCGTCTGTTCGCTGAGGTCGCTGCCCGGAAGGCCCTCTTCGACGTTGCCGATGTGCAGGGTGAGCTTGGTCGCCTTCTCGAAGGCACGCTGGAGCTTGGCGTAGGCTGGCTCCATCTTCTTCATGCCCTTGAAGGAATAGTTGTTGTCGCCGCGGTTGGTCTGCCGGGCGAAGTCGTCGATGATGTCGTCGGCCGTGACGTCGTGGGTCTTGCCAAGCATCTCGGCAATGTCACAGAAATCCTGGAACTCCTTCGGGCAGGTCTGCCGGATGGGCTCTTCGGGGATGACGTCGAAGATCGACGCACCATAGGTGTTGGACATATATCCTTTCTTTACTTGGAAGTGGCCGGGCTGAGGAAGGGTTTCATGCCCGGGCGCACGAGGAGCTGCTGACCAGGGCAGAAGTCGTACCAGGTTCCGAGGTCTGTGAAGAACTCGAAGGGCCACCGATGGACGGGGAGCCATTCTTCGTGGTCACTCTGGGTGTAGCCGAACATCCGGGACACCTCGGGCTGGTCTGCCCGGGTGCACCACTCGGCTCCGATCTGTTTTCCATCATTGCGTTCAACGACGACGAAGTATCTGGGCTCGACTCTGGGGGACTTCGGTGCATAGACGTGGCCGGTAATCCATCTATCGGCCATTCGGTTCCATGATGTTGAGGAAGAAGCCCATCGGCTTCGAAGGCACGAGTTCGACCCGACCCCGCAGGAAGTTCGAAGCATCATCCATGACAGCTTCGACTTCTTCCTGCCGTTCGTAACCGACCTCGTAGGTCTTGCACTGGGAGGCCAACGTCCCGAGCACGCGGAGCGTGCCCAGGTACTTCATGTAGAGTTCCCGGTAGGCCAGGTTCGTCATCACGAGGTTCTCGTCGATCATTTCTTCAAGTCCTTCCCCGTGTAGCGCATCAGGATGGGCTCGTAGGTCTTCGGGCATGGCGCCCAGTGCGTGAACTTGCCAATCGGGTTCTT
>Ga0172379_10003909_pt1 | contig 22903 bp, 13 predicted proteins | sample GrowelOW334metaG_FD_119756 | JGI IMG/M metagenome (GOLD analysis project Ga0172379, IMG submission 119756) | Groundwater microbial communities from an aquifer near a municipal landfill in Southern Ontario, Canada - Groundwater well OW334 metaG | ecosystem: Environmental > Aquatic > Deep... | reverse complement strand
TGGAGGCCTCAAAAAGCTCTATGAAATGACCGCTGAACCACCACTTGACTTAAAAGTTATTTTTGCAGACTCCTAAGCCATTATTTCGGCTTTTGTTCCTTGAAATCTTGGAAAGGGGTGCTGTGTCGATATTATGAATGGCGCTTTTAGCCCCAACACGACTGCGGACATAACGGCGGTAGGTGCGGGAATTTCTCTAACCGGCGTTGGAAGTGGAGCACAACCCTATCCTCAAACCCCCGGAACAGATATCAGCGGAGCAAACGACAATTCCATTTGTTTTAATCTTGCCAGTGGAGACAGCGCGTCAAATACAATAACAGTAACCTCCACATCCACCTTCAATATTTATGCTTATGCAAACGGTGGAGCAATGAATGAACCGGGAGAGAGTCCATATCCGGGCCAGGATTTTGCAAACATAACCGTAGCGGCAGCAGCATTCGGCGCAGATCATTTAGTGGCTTCCGTTTCCGGTTCCCCGGAGGCAAACACCCCATTCACAACAACAATTACCCAGGTAAACGCAGGTGGAGGAACCGTAACATCGGCACTTGCTGATGTTGCAATTGGAATATCCGTACCACTTGTAGCCGACACCTTATCTCCAACTATTAAAGCCAGCGGAGCACACAGCTTAACGGTAGGCTCAATCGTTAAATTCACCACCGGGGCCACTGATGCGACAAAATATTATATCGTTAGCACCGCTCCAGCCGCAGATACATTCAAAGTAATTGGAGCCGCCCCAAATTTATTAAGTTCAAGCGCAAAATTAACAGCGCAGGGCCCAGCCCCTTCCGCAACATCTAAAGCAATGTCAGGCGCTCCAGGAACAGTTAGCGCAAACACACCTTCAACAATAACAATGAATGGCGACACTGCTGGATTTTCACCCACGAATACAGTCACAATAGCCGGATGTTCCGGATATTATCTTGTAAAAACTGTAACCACAAACACCTCTCTTGCTGTTGTTGGACCTGCTCCATGTAGCCCAACCGCAAGTGGAAATGTAGTAAAACAGGATTTAACACCGGCTTCGGAAAGCGCCTACACATTAACAAGAAGTGGCGCTTATATTTCTTCCGTAGGCGGCACCCCAATTGTAGGAATAACAACTACGGACGTTACCGGAAAAACACTTGCCAGTGGATTATTGGCATTAACCATAGTTGATACTTTGGGAGAATCACTGGCAATTGTGCCAGGTTCCGCTACTCTTGGAGGAATCGATGTTAACGCTACAGTTACACCGGCAGCAGCCTCCAGCTTAACAATTCAGGGTTATGGTCCACCAAACGGCCAAGTTGGGATGCCAACAAACGCTCCACTTGATTTTATGTTCAATAAAGATTTGGGCGGCTCTTTTCCTCTAACCAATGTGGCTGACAGCGTAATCTCAATTACCACGGGAGGCGCCCCGGTAGCAGGGACATGGCAATCAATGTCGATGTCATTTGGAGACAATACTTTTTATAAAGCTTCGTTTAGTCCAACAGCAGGTATGCTGGCAGCTACAAAGACATACACAATTTCAATTCTAAAATCTTTTATCCCGGGCGGCGTAAGTTTGCCTGGAGGAATGACAGCCCTTACAGATACGGGACTTGCGTATACATCCACTATTACAACCGGCGCCGGTGGAGGGGATTTTGTCATGGGCGGTGATGCTCCGGGCGGAATGGGCGGAGGCTTTGCGGGAGCGTTTGGAGGCTCGGTACCACCAATGGCAAACCTGGGATACCCAAGACCGGGATCATGGGACGTCCCAACAAACATTGCAAAAATATCGGTCGACTTTGATCGGGCAATGGATGCTACAACATTCACAAATGCCAACATTTATTTAAAGAAAATAGCCGGTGGGGTAGAAGTGGACCCGGGAGTTACCACAACAGTTTCCCCAACCACCGGAACAAGTCAAAACGCTTATCTGGCAATTACGGGAACTTTGTCTGCAAGCAGCACATATCGCGTAATTGTAACCAGAAGTGTAAAAGATTCCAAGGGCACCCAAACAGCGGGAATGCCACTGGGGCTAGATGGCGCCCCACAACAGGGATTTGGATTTGGATTTGAGAATCAGGGACCAGCTAAATTTAACTTTAACACCGGCACTGGAACTGCAACAATTACAGCCACCCTTATGGGAACCAACCTTGATAAATACAATTCCGGAGGAGTAATTACCGGTGTTCCAACAACTATTATTCCAAGCCTTAGTTTTGGGAACCCGCTTGATCCTTCCACGGTCAACGCAACGACTGTCACTTTAAAAAGAGGATCATCTCCAACTACGGGAACAGTCAGCTACGATGGAAAAAACAATACGATTAAATTCATCCCATCAACAGTCCTTCTACCAAGCACGGCTTACACCTTTGCAGCCTCAACCGGCGTCACAAGCGTAACAGGCACGGCAATTTCCGCGGTTACCAAGAACTTCACCACGGGGATAGCCGATGTTGTGGCTCCTCAATTATCCTTTTCCGAAGCCGACAATTATGGATTCCGTGTAACATATAATGAACCAATGGAATCATCTTCAGCCGGCAACTCAGGTAATTACACACTCAAAACATGTACAGGGGCCATAATTGCGGCAGATGGAACTTCCTGTACGGGCGGTGGAAGCGTAACAACCGTAAGCCTGATGTCGGGAGTAAATGCTCATTATGATTCATTTACAAATCAAACCTGGTTTGACGGACTTACCTTAACCGCCGGTGATGGATTTTTTGTAGCGGCGGGAGCAACGGTAAGAGATGCCGCAAGCAATGCAATCGATGCCTCCTATAAAACATTTACGGGAAAAGTTATGAATGCCGGTAACTTTGCCGGAGGACAAGGAATGCAAACAATGGGAAACTTGGAAATGAAAGATTTCAATATGGGAACCATGGGAATGACACCTATTTCGGCAAACCCAATGAACTCAACCGCCGGAGCAACAACAAAATATTTTATTAGATTTCCAACTGCAACTCAAGTCCCAACAGGTGGTTGGGTGGAATTAACCTTTCCTACAGGATTCACCGTAACAGGCGCACTGCCCGATTCCCAAAGTCCGATGGCATTGGATTTTAACGGCCCGGCAACGGGAACTCCAACTTTCGCAACCAATTTAACAAGCGTAACTCCAACTCCAACAGATGGAGGAGGAGCACAAGCAAATGATGGTGTTGGATATATTGCCGCCGCAAGTAAAGTTTATGTAAAACTTTCCGGAGCAACCAACGCCTCGGATTTTATTCAACTTGATTTGAATGGAATCACAAATTCAAATGAGCCAAAAGACCCTTCCACTTCCGGATATAGTTTACAAATAAAAACCTTCAACACCACCGGAACATTATTGGAAGCAATGACCTCAATGCCTTTCTTTCTAGGCTCTGCGGGAACAGGCAGCATTGGAGGACAAGTTACAGCCAGTGGCACTGGAATAAATGGCGTTACCGTTTACATTGGATCTCCATTCACAGGCCCAATGGAAACAACCACAGCAAATAATGCAAACGGCGGAGGCCAGGACGGAGAATTCAAATTCTCAAGTCTTCAAACTTCAACCGGCACTCCTTACATGATCTGGACTCAACCGACTTTCACGGCGGGCATAACGGATTATAACGGAAAACCAAATCCGGAACCTGTAATGGTAACCGGAACCATCACAAAAAATCTCGTAATATCTGCCGCAAATGGCACCAACGGAGCAACTCAACCGGTAACCTTAAATTACTCTCAGGCAGGACTTTCAGCTGTTTCAAGCCTTGGATTTGGTGACAGTATTGATATTTTTGCAGGAGGGCCAAAAGGATTTGCTGTTAAAACAGTAGCTCGAGCAAGCTTAACCGGCACAAGTTATACTGCAAATTTATTCATCCCCACCGCAGGAGAATGGATGGTTGGAATCGGGCCGGCAATGCCAAAAGGCCCAATGGCGGGACCATCCGCGCAAATCAACTGGATGCCCGGTCCACCAAAAAATGTAACAATTGCCACTGCCGATATTGGCGGATCTGCTAAAACCGCAGTTTTATTTTCAATAGGTGCCGCCGATAAAACAATTACCGGAAAAGTTATTGATGCTTCCGGTACGGCAATCGCAAATGCTGACATTTTTGGATACAATCCAAAAGGAGGAACAGGCAGTCATGCAACATCAACTACAGATGGAACATTCTCCATGCCGGTATCCGAAGGCCCTTATAAAGTTGGCGCATCATTGGCCGGAATGCCAAGTTCGGGAGAAGTTGCCGTCCTGGTTTCAGGAAGCAGTTTTTATGTTGATGGCTCCCCTACAGCTTCAACAGGCTCTTCCGCCGGGAATCCTTTCAACCTGAAAATTAATAAATCAAGTTCAGCCCTAACAATTCAGGGAAGAGTTACAGATGGGACAAATGCCATTCCAAACGCGGCAGTCTGGGCTCACCGAACAGATTCATTTACTCCACCAATCAATACCCAAACGGATTCTACCGGAAATTACACAATCTATGTCACAACGGGAACATGGGAAGTCGAAAGTGACGCTCCCGGATTTGGATACCTGGGATCAAAAACCTTAACGGTTACAGAAAGCTTAACCAGCCAGGACTTCACGGTTGCAAGCAGCGGCATGGGAAGCATTAGCGGAACCATCAATATTCCTGCAACCTCGGATGATTCCGGCACTATCGTTACAGCTTATTGCACAACCGGAACAAACGAAACAGTAACCAAAACAGATGGTACATACCTCCTTAATGTTACCGCCGGAACCTGTACGGTAGACGCCAGTATCCCCGGAACAGGAGACGTTGCCCCACTAACGGTTGTAGTAGACGGAGCAGAAACCGGCAAAGACTTCACGATTGCAACACCAAGAACATTTACAATAACACTCAGCGAAGCGGTTAGTGAAGACACCCAGATAAATCTGTACAACACAACAGGACAGGGCAACGAAGTTGTGATTGCGGCCGGAAGCACATCCGCATCACTTACAGTCCAGCAAGGAGCATATTATCTGGATGCAAACGTTCCCGGTATGCCATTTTCAAGTTTAACAATTGCGGGAGCGGAATTTGATAATGTAAATGGCACCCCAAGTGCCAATAACGCAGTAGATATTGATAACACCGGCGATAATATTACACTCACTCTGCCAACCTTATATTCAGTATCCGGACAAGTAACAGCCGGCGGAACCGGTGTAAATGATGTTCTCGTTTCTGTTTACAATACAACCTCCAAACAAACTTTCTCGGTAACTACGGCAAATAATGCGGCAGGCGGCGCCCTGGATGGAGAATATTTAGGAAAACTTCCGGCTGGAACATACAGCATTTCCGTAGATAAAACAGGATATGCAGCTTCACCAATCGATGTAGTAGTCGCTGCAACATCCCCGAATAATGATATTGTATTAACGGCAAATTCAAAAACAATCACCGGAACCGTAACTGCGGGAACAGCAGCCTCGGGCGCAAAAGTATATGCCCAGGCATCCGGCGGAGGATTTTCCACGACAACCACCTCGACCGATGGCACCTATACACTCGCTGTAAAACCGGGCATTTGGACTATAAATGCGATCACGGATGGATATAGTGCCGGAACAGAAATCCTAGTTGATACCACCGACGGAAACGCCACCGGCAAAAACTTCACACTGACAGCCCTAACGGGAGGAAACATACCAACTGATGCTCAAACGGAAACAGTTATTCCGGGCAATGGAGGAATCGTTGAAGACCCTTCTACAGATACCAAAATCGTAATTCCACCCAATGCTTTTGGCTCCGGATCCACTGCAAATCAGATTACAACAAAAGAGGTTAGCGATGTATTCTCAACTGCAACGGCAACACCTATCGGTTATGGGCAAGAAGTATCCGCAATTGATTCAAACAAGCAGGCAATAACAAAATTGGACAATGGAGTAGTCACAATTTCTTTAAATTTGACTACGGTTGAACTGGCCGCGGCCGGAGTAACAACATCAGCCCAAGCCGACCAGGTTGCCGTAGGATATTGGGATACAAACAACTGGGTTACATTGCCCGCAACCACCAAAGAATTTTATGACGTTGCCGGAAACATCATAGCTGCCGACGTAGTTAGCGGGGCAGCATCACTAACAGCCGCCAGTGTTGATCACATCACCCTGGTAACAGATACGGACCATTTCACAACCTTTGCCCCAATCCTTCCAACCGGCCCAACGCCACCGGCAACACCTGCAACTCCTGTTGCAACAGCCGGAAATGCACAGGCAACCTTAACCTGGACAAAAAATAGCGAATCGGACATGTCCAGTTACAACATCTGGGAAGCAAACGTCTCCGAAGGTGTTGTTTCAACATTGACTCAAGCGGCCTGCGGAGCAAGCACATGTTCCAAAACAATTACAGGGCTGACAAACGGCACAGCTTATTCATATCAAATTATTGCTATTGATACGGATAGCAACGAATCTGCAGGATCAACAGCAGCTTCGGTAACACCGGTAGCTCCGGCGGCAACAACAACAGGTGGTGGAGGAGCCCCACTTCATTCAGATACAAATTCGGCAGCAGATACCCAGGCGACTACCCAAGAAAACGCAACTACAACAACTCCATTCCTGGATGTTGCCAGCCACTGGGCAAAATTATTCATTGAAGATCTTTACGCAAAACAAATTATTGCCGGAGTGGACGCTACCCATTACAATCCGGACGCCCAAATCACCCGTGCGGAATTCACCAAGATTGCGATCAACATGTTTGGAATCCAAATGGATAACAATCTCACTAAAACTTCGTTCAAGGACGTAAAGATTGCTGATTGGTTTGCTCCATACATTGAAGCCGCCCATAAAGGAAATATCGTTGTGGGTTATACAAACAGTATGTTTAAGCCGAATCAACCAATCAACAGAGCGGAAGCCATGAAGATTCTGCTCACTACGGCAAAAATTGCAGTAAGTGGGGCCACTTATGAAAACAAATTCCCGGATGTTAAAGCTGGCATTTGGTATGCAGATTACATTAATTATGCCGCAAAAAATGGCATCGTAAACGGCTACCAAAATGGAACATTCGGCCCGGCAAACAATCTCACCAGAGGAGAAGTAGCCAAGATCGCTTCGCTCCTATTGGCCAAAACCAAGAACTAATAGGACGAGTCGTCCTCGACCAAGGGATAAAACACCAAAAGAGGCACTTCTAAAAAAGGTGCCTCTTTTAAAATCACGCCCTCGCGCACCCGTGACAAGCGCCCCTACCCCCGCATTTGACACCAGGGGGTAAATACAATTATAATACACTCCTTTTCATGCTTAAAATTCTTTTATGGAGGTAGCTCCTGACGAATTAGTTCCAATCGATGAAGTCAGCTCACCCGTAGTTAAGGTTGCACTCGATCTACCGGGATGGGTAAATCAAAAAGAAATCGGCGTAGATTTAGCCAGATTGGAAAACCTTTGCGCCTGGGCGGGTATAAAAACGCTTACCCTAAGTGTTAATGATGATGAAGCTCCAAGTCACGGTCGCCCAATAACAATCGGAATTGACAAAAATGGACAGCTTCTTGGAGGTTTTGAAGAAAGCGCAGTAAAAACACACTCGATCAGCGTGGGCCCTCTTGATGATGATACGTCGCTGAAATGTGAAAGCTTTATTGATGTAAATATAACTTTAAATAGCAAAGCGCTAACCGATTTTGTCAGAGAACATGGCAAAAAAGGCGCACGTTCTCCTGAAGCCTGGGCCAAAATTCTTGATCAGGAACTTCGTACTGCACTTAAAGAAGCGGGACTAAAACACCTTATGACAAGAGGAAAGATAGAAAGTATTTCAGCACTTGTCGCCGCCTCCGGCCCAATTATAGGAGCGATAGAAAGTGCAGGGCTTGGAGCCACAACCAGTTTTATTCTGAGCATTGCCGGGCTCCTTGTAGTGGAACAAATAGCTTTGAATGCTGTTCGATATATTCGCTTAAAAAACATATATGAAGCGTTTTTAAAATTGGAGGAGGCCGCCAAATATTCATATGAAACTCCAAATAAACCACGCCCTTCGATTATTGGTGCAGCCGGCATCGAGCTAGACCGGGCCATCGTTTTTTCCATAATGGTTGAAACAAAGGCATTGATTAAACAAATCACACCTTAAAATTTGCAAAAATGCCTAGATCCAGCTATTCTATACATAGGTTTGCATAGATATTTCGCAAAATGCATAGATAAAATTGCAATTTATGGACAATAAATTACTATCCATCGGGCAAACAGCCAAATTACTGGGAGCCTCCATTGATACACTCCGCCGCTGGGACAAAAGTGGAAAACTCAAACCATTTCGCCCTTCCCAAAGCACCCACCGTTATTACAAAACAGCAGACCTTGATCTATTTCTAAATGATTTGGAAATAATCACCAAAGGATGGGCAACTACAGAAAATCCATACAATCCCCCTGAAGATTACTACTGCCAATCTCGAGATATTTTTGAAGGAAGACTAATCAAACTACAAAATATATTGGCAAAAGACTTAACCTTACAGAAAATATTTTCTTTAATAGTTTCAATTGCGGGAGAAATTGGCAACAACTCTTTCGACCATAATTTAGGGGCCTGGCCCGACATTCCCGGAATCTTTTTTGGATATGATCTCCCCAGAAAAAAAATAGTTTTAGCAGATCGTGGCCAGGGTATTTTAAAAACCCTGCAACGCGTGAGGGCATCACTGCAAAAAGATGAAGAAGCCCTTAAGGTTGCATTTAGTGAAATCTTATCGGGACGGGCACCCGAAGCTCGCGGGAATGGCTTAAAATTCGTAAAAAAAGTCATAACAGAAAACCCCCTCACGCTTTTATTTCAATCCGGAAATGCTGAATTATTCATTCAAGAACATGAGAAAAAACTGGAAACAAAAATTCTACCTGCAAGTTTTCATGGCTGTATCGCAATAATTAATTATTAAAAATCACTTATGATTATTTCCGTCAAAAAATTCGGAACAACTCTTGTTTCCAGAAGTGCGGGAAAAGAAGCGCTACTCGCCTTCCAGCCAATCCTTGCCGCGCTTCAAAAAAACGAAAAGATCGAGGTCGATTTTGATGGAGTGATTGCGCTTGGTCCATCATGGGCGGACGAGTTCATCACGCCACTTTTAGGCAAATATAAAAATCACGTAACTCTCCTCAACACCAAAAATCCTTCAGTAAAAGCCACTCTGGAAATCCTGAAAGAGATCAGCAAATAAAAGAAGCCTCGCTTAACTAATCTTTAGCCGACAACCGATGAATTTTTGTATTACCCTGCAACGTTCGAGCCATCGCCAATTGCCTAAAAAGACCAGAAAGAAATAATCTAACCCGTTTCTTGGCCGATACATGTTTCGGATCAACTCCAATCGCTTTCACAAAAGCCACCCCCTCCAATACGCCCACGGCGCCACCACCGGTTAGCGGATTATCATCCACCATCCACGTTTTTGCAGGATCAAAACCCATTGTTTTACAAACCTCAATAAATCCGGCAGAAGAAGGTTTTGCATGCTTTCCACTATAAATTGGGATATCCATTTCACGCAAAGGCTCTAAACGATCCATTCCTTTGCAATTCGAATAAACTCCAAAATTCACACCGGCTCTCTTCATATTATCAATATGCCCAAGATTTTTATCCAAAATCGGCCCATATGGAGGAGCAAGACAATCATCAACATCCAGCAAAACATTTTCAGCGGATTTCCCGGTTAAATCTCTTAATCGATCAACATCAAAATCAACAAAACTTTCAAGATAAGCATCCGCATCGGCGGTCTTACCTCTAAGCACAACATCAAAAAAATGCCGCAATTTATCAGGATTTATGCCTTCTCTATCCACCTCTGGAACAATTATTTCTTTACTCATAATCTAAAAATTATTTAGGCGATCAATATATAATCACAAAAGCCTCATCGTCAACCTCTGCCATTGACAGATTAGCCATCATGTGGTAGATTAACACCTTCTAGTCCCCGATTTATGAATACATTGCCCGAAGTCTCTGAAGCCCTACAAGGCCTTGAACCCATTTCTTTATGGAGATATTTTCATGCCCTCACGCAAATCCCCCGGGCATCAGGCAACGAACAAGCCGCAATGGCGTATATGGCAGCATGGGCAGAAGAAAACGGGTTTAAATGGACAAAGGACGGTGCAAATCTTTGCATAAAAGTACCGGCGACAAAAGGCTATGAAAATAGACCTGCCATTTGCTTGCAAGGACACATCGATATGGTTCCTGCAAAAACTCCGGATAAAATACATGACTTCGCAAAAGACCCTATAAAAACGATTAGAGATGTCGACAAGAATGGTGAAGAGGTTATCAGAGCAGACCAAACAACTCTTGGCGCAGACAACGGTATAGGACTGGCAGGGGCCATGGCTATTGCCACAGACCCGGAAGCTATCCACGGACCATTGGAACTTTTAATAACTTCTGACGAAGAAAAAGGGCTCAGCGGAATATTTCAGCTCGATTTGAAAAAACTGGAAATGACGAGCTCGACACTCATTAATCTTGATAATGAACAGTTGGGCGAGACTGGCATACAGTCTGCAGGACTAAAAACGATAACCGGAACAAGACAAATAGACAGAGAATCATCAGCTCCTGCTCAAAAAGGCTCATATTATAAATTAACAATTACTGACCTCCCCGGAGGACATTCCGCAAAAAACATCGCAGATGGGATTCCCAATGCAATTAAAGCCATGGCCGCAGTATTAAAACCTTTAGAAACGTCCATGCGCCTGGTTTCCATTACGGGCGGAGAAAGAGAAAACGGCATTCCTATAACATGTGAGGCCGTTGCCTTTGTCCCGGAAGATCAAGAAGTAGCGTTCGCCACACAAAACATTGAAAGAGACGCCATGGCTATCATCAAAGGCCACGGGGGCAAGATAAAAATAGAGCAACTTAACCCGGAAGAAGCTACTTGCACAACTATGACAGAGCAAACCCACTCAGCAATATTATCAGTACTGGCTGACGTCTACAGCGGAGTAGACAAAAAACATCCCGATTTTAACATGCCATTCACCTCTAGAAATTTAGGGACAGTAAGAACCGGCGCCACAGATGTTAAAGTAGAAGTTTCAATGAGAAGCCCCGCCGCCACAGAAATAGAAAGAGTCGATGCTGAAATTTCCGGCATCTTAAACCAAAATGGTTTTACAATTACAACCAATTTCCAACTTCCTGCCTGGAATGCTGACCCCAAATCAAGCCTGGTTGCTGCCGTTAATCAAGCATATAAAGACGTTACGGGGAAAACCGCCATTTTAGGAGGCACTCACGGAGCACTGGAACCAAGCATGATCACGCAAGAGTTATCAAACCACCTTGGAGGCATACCGATAGAATCCGTAGCCTTTGGCCCGGAAATACATAGACCACACTCTCCAAGCGAAGATGTGAATATAAAAAGCGTGGAAGTGTTCTACAAACAATTAAAAAGAACATTGGAATTACAGGCAACACAGCCAAATTAAAGAAACACTTCTAAAAAAGTGCCTCTTTTTTTACACTTCCATTTAAAATTCCCATGAATCATAATGCTACGCGATATTAACCTTTAAACATGCTCAACGACCTCATTGCAGCCCTTGTCCTCGGCCTTATTGGCGGGTTAGTCCCCGGGCCCGTTTTAACCGCAATCTTCACAGAAATATTGCAGACCAATTTCATCAAAAGTTTTAAAATCATTTTCCAGGCAATGCTGACCGAAACAGTTATTGCTTTAATCAGCTTAATCGCACTTTCGTCACTTCATCTTTCCGAAGGAGTATTCAAAGGAATTTCCTTTATTGGCGCCGGAATTTTAATCTGGATTTCAATTTCCATCTGGAAAATAAAAAGCCTGGATTCAGGCGAAAAAGTTCATTTTAGTTTTGGCAAAATCTCCGCAATGATCGCTGCAAATGGCATTTTATGGACTTTCTGGATTACAGTCTGCATCCCAAAAGCAATACTTCTAAACGAAAAAATCTCTTTTGGAAGTTTAATATTTTTAGGACTGGTCGAAATAGGCTGGCTGATTTCAACCAGTTTCATCGCCTTCATTTTTTCCCGTTTCAGAAAGATTTTATCGAATCCAAAAGTTATCCCCATAATTTTCAAAATATTCGCCCTAACTTTTGTCTATTTCGCCCTGGAAATGGCCTACAAAAGCATTTTGTTCTTCAGCAAATAAACGACCACATAGCTACACTATATCGAGAATGCTCTGCCATGTTTTCTTAGAAGTTTGATAACGGCCAAATTTTTTTTCGCACGCGCAAAACTAATTCCCTCCATCTTTGAAGAAATTTGGACAGCCCTATCAACAGCTTTCTTTTCAATTTTTAAATTCATCTTTTTCATAATCCAATTATCACACAAAACCAACAAAAAAAACATCACAAAATACTGATTTTTGGACTTAAAATAAAAACAGCATGAGCAAAAAATTCTGAAGCAAAGCGCGCTTTTTTCTGAGCTGGGTCTCGTGGGCCCCAAGGCAGAAAAAAGCCGCTACCGCGAAAGAATTTTCTGCGAATACAATATAGGGAAAAAGAGCCCACGAGAGAAAACCGATAGGTGTTCTTTCGTGATGTCTTGGTGGAGATGCCGGGAATTGAACCCGGGTCCAAAAATGTCTAGAACAAACGTCTACAATCATATTCTGAATTTAAGTTGTCGGCATGATGAATAAAAATCAGACAAAAAGCTCATCACGCTTAGCCTTTAAGATTTTCGTCCTGTGGACAAGGCGGGCCACAAGCTTAACCTACTAATGACGTTTAATCCCTCCAATAGGTATCAAAGGTTAAACGACTTTTCCGAAAAGGGAAAAGGATTTATGCAGCCAAAGCGAACGCCGGAGCGTTTACAGAAGCAGCCTCACGTGCCAAAGCGGCAGCGAGTTTTTTAAGTGGGTTAGCACTTTGTTTGCGCTGACGGATCTACGGGGAGACAGCGCGATCCCCGGATTGCAGTTTGTCAAAGAGCCATTTCTGTCGAAAGCCTTACATCCCCATATCCAAAAATTGCTTTACCCGACCTAATCATAATATAATAAAAAAGCAGGGTAGTCAATAAGACAAAATTTCCCCTAAGCTAAGCCTTTATTTCACCTCTTCAGGGTCAGCAATTTCCTCAACAACCCCCTTAACATCCCCATGCACTCCTTCAATAATAGAACCGATCATTTCCTTAAAAACCTGAGCTTCCTTTAATAACTTTCTTACTTCTTTCTTCAAAAAAGCTTCTAATTCTGCGCGTGAACAATCTGAATCCACTATTCCCAAAAAATTTTCTGCAATTTTATCACACAAAAGATCATATAAATCTTCAATCGAAACTTCTTTAGAATATTCAACAACCCTTTTCACGGCCTGAAGCACATTAAGTTGGTGCAGCTCTGCAGCATTAAAGAAAGCCTTTATTTGAACATTAAACCCATGCTCCACCAACTTATCTTTAAGCGCTACATTAATGCAATGAAGATCAAAATCAAAAAAAGTTCCCAAATATTCTTCAAAAGCAGCGCGCAAATCGACAGGCACTTTTCCCGCAATTAACGCCGCAAACCTTCTTACACCGACACCTCCATGCCTATTGATTTTCTCCCCCATACGCCCAAATTGATCAGCATACTCCGGATTAAGCTCTGCAGGATCGGCATCTCCGCCCAATGAAGGAGGAATAATCATTATTTATTCACACGCTCCACATAATCCCCGGTCTCCGTATTCACGCGAATTTTATCACCGGCCTTAATAAAGAGCGGAGCGTTTACCTTAGCCCCACTTTCAATTGTAACCTGCTTGCTTGCGCCGGAAGCTGTGTCACCACGTTCACCTGGAGGAGCTTCTGTCACCATGAAATCCATTTTTGGAGGAAGCTGCACGCTAACAGGCAAATTATCCACAAACACAATTGTTACTTCACCACCATCCATCATATATTTCCCCTGATCTCCCAGAATATCGTTAGGCATGGAAAACTGCTCATAATTCACATTATCCATAAAAAAGAAATCAGTACCATCGGTATACATATACTGACATTTTTTATATTCCATGTTTGCTTCTTCAATATTTTCACCGGATTTAAAAGTAACTTCAACCACTTTCCCGGATTTAATACTCTTCATTTTTGCGCGAGTAAAAGCCGTTCCCTTGCCCGGATTAACAAATTGATACCCCACCAAAACATAAGTATCCCCATTATATCTAATAGCCAACCCCTTTTTAAAATCCGAAGTCATCATATATTTTTACAATTAAAGATTATTATTTAGAATTAATATTAATGTTGAAAATGTATTTTCGCATTAAGCCCTACGGATTTGAATTGGTGACATATTTCACCGAGGGCACTCCCGCAGCGAAGCGAGGACCGTGCCCGAAGGGGAATATGTCATCAATTCAAACCCCCTACAGGTCTTTATATGGAAAGAACAACACATTTTCAATCTCAGGAGTATCCGTCAGCAACATAATCAACCTATCCACCCCCAGCGCAATTCCCCCAGAAGGAGGCATGCCAAAGTCTAATGCACGAATAAACCTTTGGTCAACGGGATAATCATCTTTTCCCATTTTTTGACGATCTTTTCGTTCCGCCTCGAGCCTGTAAAGCTGCTCCTCTCCGTCATTTAACTCCGTAAAAGCGTTGCAAAGCTCAATTCCGGCAATATAAACCTCAAACCGCTCGGCATATTTTGGATTATCTTCACATCTTTTGGATAAAGCCGCCATCGAAACCGGATATTCATACAAAATTACCGGCTTATTCAAGCCAAGCTTCGGTTCAATCTCGTTCATAAAGATCAAAAAGAAGGCGTCATCATAGGTGGAATTTTCATTAATCGCATAACCTTTTTTCTGCGCGATTTGCTTTAATTTTTGCGGATCTTCAAAATCCTCAACCACAATTCCGGCATATTTTGCAAAAGCATCCTTCACTTTTAACCTTTCCCATGAAGAATCGACCTCAATTTCATGCCCCTGAAAAATTATTTTTCCACATTCGCCTGCAGCCCCCTCAGCCCCAGAGTCTGCGACCTCCCCTTTTTGCGACCCCAAAATCTCCTTCACCAAAAACCGTACCAGCTTTTCCGTATCGTCCATAATTTCCAAATAACTCGCATAGGCCCGATACCATTCAAGCAAAGTGAACTCCGGATTATGCAGGTTGGAAGCCGTTTCTTTATTGCGAAAACTTTTGGCAATCTGAAAGATTTTTTCATATCCGGACACCAACAATTTTTTTAAAGCATATTCAGGTGATGTAATCAGATACAGATCCTCCCCTTTTTCCTTTTGATTAGGATCAGTAAAAAAGCGCGTTTTAAAAACATCCAAATAAGGTTCCATCCCCGGACACCTGACCAATTCCGGCGTATCGGTCTCAACAAATCCTTCATTCCAAAAGAACATTCTGATTTTTTTGATCACCTCGGCCCGCGAATCCAGAATATATTTCTTTTGCAAATCGACAATCATTTTCAAAAAATTCGGATCCTCCTTCTTAATAAAAAAATCCGCTTTGCACGGAACCAAAACCAACAAATCCAGAAGCGCAAACCGCAGCGGCTCGCCCTTTTCACCTTCATGCTTCTCCACCAAACACTCCACAATATCCCCCACTTCAAAATTACTAATTCCTAATTTCTCATCACTAACCACATCAGCCCTACCAGACTCATCCTGCAAAACAAACCCATCATCCAAAACCCCGACTACCCGTCCGCCTACCCAAATCTCTTCACAAAAAAAAAGTTCCCCACGCTCGACATTTTCTAAAATCACGTTTTCAACAAGGGAATCGGTGGACATATTTTCTAAGGGCACTCCCGCAGCAAAGCGAGGACCGTGCCCGCAGGAAATATGTCCACCGATTCCCCCACCACCCTGTTCAAAACTCCTTTTAGCCTTTAAAATAGAGCAATTCCGACGTGTCCTCGCAGCATACATAGAAAACTTTTGAACAATTATGAACTCTTCTTATCGGACTTTTGATCAAGTTTTATACTTTTTGAAAGCTTTTCCACACAATCTTTTAGCTCATCAAACCATTGCAACCCCAAAGCTTCAATCTTAATCTTCAAACGATTGCCGCTAATTATCCACCTGGAATTATATTCCAAAAGATTAACAATATTTTCAGGCTTCACGCGATTCGACATATGCAAAACAAGTTCCTTGCCCTTGCTCAAGTAAACACTTTCGGCCTTAATGCTCACAAGTCCGGCTTTTCTGGCCAAAATTTTCAACTCAATTACACGGAATAAATTCAGCACCTCTTTTGGCATTTTTCCATATTCCTCAACCAGCTCCTCACGAATTTCACTAAGATATTCAACCTTATCAATCGAAGAAAGTTTCTGATAAGCATTAATTTTATCCTTGGCGCTGATAATATAAGAATCCGGAATGTAAGACGTAAGCGGTAATTCGATCGACACTTCTTCCGGCTCTTCATTTCGCATAACTTTACCGGCCTTCAAATCATCAACAGCCTTATTTAACATGCGAATAAAATGGCTTACACCAACCACATTAATAACTCCATGCTGCTTGGCTCCCAAAATGTCACCCGCTCCACGAATTTCCAAATCCTTCATCGCGATCTGGAATCCACTTCCAAGTTCAGAAGCTTCAACAATGGCCTTCAGACGCTTCTTGGCGCTCAATTTCAAGCGCTGCCCATGATACAAGAAATAAGCATAAGCCTGGGTCCTGCCACGACCAACACGTCCACGCAACTGATACAGCTGCGCCAAACCAAATCTCTCCGCATTATTCACAATCAAAGTATTCGCATTCGCCAAATCAATTCCATTCTCAATAATTGTTGAACTAACCAGCACATCAAATTTATGATCTTTAAAAGCCACGATTCGCTCTTCCAAATCCCCTGTTCCCAGTTTTCCATGAGCCACCCCAAACTTGGCTTCCGGCACCAGCGATCTTAATTTCTCGGCCACACCTTCAATCGTCTGCACACGATTATGCAGGAAGTAAACCTGCCCACCGCGCTGAATTTCGCGCAAAATCGCATCCCTGATTAACCCCTGCGAATAGCGACGAACCTCGGTAATAATAGGCAAACGTCCCGGTGGTGGAGTCGTAATTGTGGAAATATCTCTAAGTTTATTTAAAGCAATATTCAAAGTTCTTGGAATCGGAGTCGCCGTTAACGTTAAAACATCAACCTCCGTTTTCAGCTGCTTTAAGACCTCTTTCTGCTTAACACCAAAACGCTGTTCCTCATCCACAATAATCAAACCCAGATTTTTAAACTTGATATCCGGCTGCAACAAACGATGAGTTCCAATAATAATATCCACTTCTCCACGCTCCATTTTTTTCAAAATTTGCTTTTGCTCACTTGCCGAACGGAAGCGGCTTAACATCTCTACGCGTATATCAAATTCATCCATTCTTTTCTTAAAAGCGCGATAATGCTGATCGGTCAAAATTGTAATTGGCGAAATCAGCGCAGCCTGTTTTCCTGTTCTAACAGCCTTAAACGCCGCACGCATTGCAACTTCGGTTTTACCAAATCCCACATCTCCGCAAACCAGACGATCCATTGGCGCAGCCTTTTCCATATCCGCTTTTACATCAATAATTGCCTTTAACTGCCCCGGGGTTTCTTCATAAGGGAACCCATCCTCAAACCGTTTTTGCATTTCATCATCAGGCTTAAACGGAAAACCCTTTGCGGTCTTTCTTTCTGCATACAAAGCCAAAAGTTCCTTGGCAATTATTTCGGTTTCCTTCTGAACTTTACGGGTAATCGTATTCCATTCAGCCGATCCCAAACGCGTTAAATGCGGAGGAGCTTCATCGGCCCCAATATATTTATTTACCTTATCCGCTTGATCAATCGGCACAAAAAGTTTGTCGTTTTCAGCATAACCAAGCTTCAAATATTCCCGAGTAATCTCGTCAATTGTGCGCTTTTCCAGACCCAAAAACTTGGCAATACCATGATCGGAATGAACCACAAAATCGTTCAATTTCAAACCGGTCAAAAAGTCCAAATAAACTTTCTGATTAAAATATTTCTTCTTTTCTTCCTTTAATGAAGAGACCTCTTTATCCGAAATAACCGCTAATTTAAGCTCCGGATTCTGGAAAGCGTGTGGAAAAATAGCTTCTTTATTAACTTCAATCAAATAAATACTTGGAGCACCCACAACCTTTTTAAAATCAGTTTTGTACTGGATTTTATTTTCCGCAAAAATTCCCTTTAATTCAGCCGGATCTTTGGTGAAAATCAGCACCTTCCAGCCATCGCGATACTTTTCCTTAAGATCATTAGCCAAATCATAAGCGCCCCTATACTTCATAACCGACAAATAATGAAGATGCTCATGATTTTCATCATCCTCATTAAAAGTCACAAATGACAAAGAGTGAATTTTCCCATACAGATCATCAAAAATGTTATTCCAGGCATCATAAAACTGATCAATAATATCCAGCTCATCCTCCACCACCAAAGTATCTCCTTTAAAATAATCACTGATGGTTTTAACGTTTGTGCCAATCTGCAAAGGATAAATCTCCAAATGCTTCAACTGCTCAACCGCTTCTTTTGTTTCCGGATCATAGGTATAAATCTTTTCAATATTTTCAAAGCCAACCTCTATTTTAACAGGCAAATCGCTATTTACCGGAAAAAGCGAAACAACATCACCGCTGCGAACATAAGTTCCTTTTTGCAGATCTTTATCATCAGAAATCTCATATCCACGCTCAATAATCATTTCAAAAAAGTTCATCAGATCCAAATTTTGCTTTACCTTAACGGTAAGAATATTCTTTTGAATTTCCTCGGAATCAGGAAAATTACTCAACAAATTAATATAAGGAATCACAATAACCTTCCTTTTTTGATCAGCAAGCCTGGAAACCAATTCCAAAATCCTCATTCGATTTTCTTTTTCCACCGCTTTTAGCCTGCTGGAATCGGGTGGCAACAAATCAAAAGAATAAACAGGAAAATCGCTCCATAACTTTAAAGACCTGAGCACATTTTCAAGCTCGGAGTGGTCATTAACAAGCCAAACAATAGTCTTTATTTTTGGTAAATCCCTAACAACATCACTAAAAGTAAAAACCTTGGAAGAATGGTTCCCCGCCCCGGATAAAGTGGCATTCCTCCGGTTTTGCAAAAGATCCAAAACCCGTAGATTTTGGACAGAAGGAAAAGAAGCAATTAAATTGTGTATATTCATAAAATCACTCTCTTGCAGCTAACCTAAATTTTTAATGGCATTATAATGTAAATATAATCTGGACTGTTTGTTGGCTTAATTACGGCAGGAGCTAACTTATCATCAAGCTCCAAAATAATCTTATCGGATTGAATAAAATTCAAAACATCCAAAAGATATTGAGCATTTACGGCGATTTTATTATTTTCGCCCTCCATTTTAACATTAATCTCGGCCTTTTCTTCACCAACCTTGGTTTCATCGGTAGAAACCAGCAATTTTCCATCATTTGTAGCTGAAACTTTAATACTATTGTTATTCTCCTTGGCAAAAAGGCTTACGCGCTTAACCACCAAAGATAAATCATCAGTTCCAACTTCAACCTTGGTCTTGCTTGTCTTTGGAATAATCTTTTCATAATCCGGGAATTTGCCTTCAATAAGCCTGGACATCAACTCAATATTGCCAATTGTAAACATTACCTGATTCTTGGAAACACCAATTTCAACATCCTTTTCTTGTGTTTTTGAAAGGATCTTCCCAAGTTCAGAAATCGTTCTTGCCGGAATAACACACTGTAAAGAAATGTTCGTTTTTTCCTTTAACATAACCTTTCTTTCAGCAAGTCTATAACTATCAGTCGATACAATTCTAACAACATCTTTATCAACATGAAATAAAACTCCGGAAAGAACCGGTCTGGAGGTGTTGCTGGAAGCCGCAAAAACGGTTTGCATAATCGCACTATCCAAATCTTTTGTGGAAACTTTCAAAATATCATCTTTAGTTACTTTTGGAATATTTGGGAACTCATCAGCGCTAATCCCCTTCATTTTTGTCTGGGAAGATTCTGATTTAATATTGATAGTATTGCCTTCAGAAAGCGAAATTTCAACATTCGCATCTTTCAATAAAGAAATATAACTTGTTAACAACTTGGCTGGAACGGTAATAGATCCTTCAGAACGAACATCCGCCGGAATAAAATACTGAATGGCAATTTCAAGGTTGGTAGCCGAAAAGCACAGTTTCTTTTCTTCTGCCTTTAATAAAATGTTATTTAAAACCGGTAATGTACTGTTTGGTGTAATGGCCTTATTTACAATGTTAAGAGCCTCCTCCAAATCAGCTTGAGTACAAAAAAGCTTCATGTCGAAAATTATTGAATAGTTACTTTGTCCAACCAATTATAGCGTTATTTTTATTTATGACAATATCTTTTAATTTTTTAAAAAACTAACCTCCCTTTTCTATGATCTGTATAAGATTTAATTTATTTTGATTAGTCAAAGTAGTAAGGGGTTGATTATTCATAATTTAAGTGATGATATATGTTCAAAAGTATAAATTGGAAAATGAAGATTTAGGTGGTGTTTGTAATGGTTTTAGGGAGATTTGCCTGGTTGCCAAGTTTTAAACATGATGGTGTAAAGTGTTCAAAACCTATTCATAACTTGTCTAAAAGGTTTGGGTTTATGTTATATTAAGCCACGGGGAATCCGGTAATGGCATCCAGGAAAGCTTAAAGGTAATTAAAGCCCCCTTAAACTGTTGAAAGTTTATAAGAAGTAAAAGTTTTTAAACATTCCCCTTTTTAACCTTTGCACTGGTCATAATAACTTTTTATGATATATCTCGATTACGCAGCGGCCACCCCGGTAGATCCAAAAGTAACAAAAAAGATGTTACCGTTTTTTAAAGAAAAGTTCGCAAATCCCTCAAGTATCTATCAGTTTGCGCAAAAAGGCAGGGGCTCTATAGAAAATGCACGCGCAGAAATCGCCAAAATTATAGGTTGTCTTTCGGAAGAAATATATTTTACCGCAGGTGGAACGGAAGCCAATAACTGGGCCATTTTTGGGATAGCCAACGCAACTCAAAAAAAACATATAATAAGTACGGCGCTGGAACATCATTCGGTTTTACACCCATTGCGAGAGCTTGCAAGGCGCGGATATCAGGTTACCTATTTAAATGTTGATAGATTCGGGAAGATAAAACTGGAAGATCTTGAAAAGGCCATCACAAAAGATACATTTTTGATAACAATTATGTACGGCCAAAATGAAATAGGAACAATCGAAAACATTGAAGCAATCGGCAAAATAGCCAGGAATGCCGGAGTCTATTTTCACGCTGACGCTTGCCAGGCGGCGGGTCAGGAAAATATTAATGTGCGGGATTTGCAGGTCGATTTAATGACTTTAAATGCAGGCAAAGTTTATGGGCCAAAAGGTGTTGGATGCCTATATATAAAGAAAAATTTAAAAATAACTCCATTGATATATGGTGGCGGGCAGGAACATAGGTTGCGCGGAGGAACGGAAAACGTTGCCGGAATTGTTGGATTTGCCGAAGCTCTTAAGATAGCCGAAAATTTAAGGAAAAAAGAAAAAGTCAGGCTAACCAAACTTAGAGATATATTGATAAATGGAATTATTAAAGATATTTCAGATTCACAATTAAATGGCGATCCAAAGCAGCGGCTAGCCAATAATGTAAATATTTCTTTTAAAAATGTCAGCGGAGAATCATTACTTTTAAGGCTTGATCTTGAGGGAATTTGCGTATCAACAGGAGCAGCCTGCAGCGCCGGAACATTAGAGCCATCCCACGTTTTGCTAGGCATTGGTCTACCAAAAGACCTAGCAAGCGGCATCCGCCTAACACTGGGCCGCCACACCACTCCAAAAGAAATCAAAACGGTACTTAAAAAATTACCGGAAATTATTAAAGATTTAAGGAAGTAACAGTAAGTAGGTGTGCCCTGGCGAACGCTTCGCCAAGAAATCATTCCTCCAAAAACTCCGATTAAGCGGTTACCCAATTTTTTATTCGGGCTGTTTTTATTTTGTCCCCATCTCAAATACCCCATCCCAATCGGGTTTTGGAGGGAAATCTTTTAGTACCTCACAACGCTGGCGGTATAATTTTGATGGGCCGTCGTTTGGATATGTTTCCAGAATTTTTTTAAATTGTTCCAAAGCTTCGGCAAATTTGCGCTCGTGATAAAGCTGAATCCCCTGGCCATAAAGCGCAAGAAGCGTTTGCGCCTGTGGCACAATTTGGCCTTTATAATTTAAAAGTTCATAGACTTTCATCGGCTTGTTTTTGCCCATAACTTTGATTGTGTCTAATTCGCGCATTTCAAAATTATTTTGAACCAGAAGCATAACCGGCTCGCTGATCATGATGCTGGTTGAGTACTTCTTATTGGCTCCTTCAAGCCTTGAACCCAAGTTCACGGTATCGCCAATAATGGTGTAATCAAAGCGCTCGGAAGAGCCAATATTTCCTACAATTGCTTCTCCGGAGCTGATTCCACAGCGGAAATCGAGCATTGGTTTCTTTTCACCACCAGGAAGTGGGCCATCTGTTTGCCATTTTTGCAGTAATTGACCAAGTTTTTGACGCATTTTCAGTGCAACCGTGCAGGCTTTAAGCGCATGATTCGGCTGTTCAAGCGGAGCTCCAAAAAAGGCCATAATGGCGTCTCCTTCAAATTTATCAAGAGTTCCACCTTCTGCCAGAATAACCTCGGACATGGCCTCAAAATACTCGTTTAAAAGAGCCACAAGGCTCTCCGGTTTAAGGTTTTCGGACAAAGTGGTGAAATGTACTATGTCGGTAAAAATAACGGTTATAGCGCGTTTTTCACCGC
>Ga0172379_10003908_pt1 | contig 22905 bp, 22 predicted proteins | sample GrowelOW334metaG_FD_119756 | JGI IMG/M metagenome (GOLD analysis project Ga0172379, IMG submission 119756) | Groundwater microbial communities from an aquifer near a municipal landfill in Southern Ontario, Canada - Groundwater well OW334 metaG | ecosystem: Environmental > Aquatic > Deep... | reverse complement strand
CCTCCTCAAGTCGTTTTATCTTGGAGTTTAGGTTCTGTTCGCTTATTTTGCACAATATTGCTATTTCTCTGGCTCGTTTGTCTTCCAAAAGATATTCTACAATTGTAGTATATGGGGAAGTAAAAACAAACATCGGAATATCTACTGTGTCCTTTAGTTCATTTTCAGTCATGTTTTGGCACCTCTGTTTGGTTTTCTTTCTCGATGAATCGAATTCCGGCATAACAAAGAAATCTTGAAAATGGTAGCTGATTCTTGCTACAGAAATCTTTGAACTGCACAATAGTTTCTTCTGGTAATGTTATTGTGACTGCCTTAAACTTTTTGGCCATGCTCCACACCCCCCAAATAGTCTAAGAATTTTTTATCTGATATTGCTACCAGATATGGGTTTGTCAAAATCTTCTCAAGTTCTTCTTGAGATAGTTTCGGACGACCGCACTCTTTACAAACTTCCATTAAAATACCTCCTTGAAGTTATCTGGTATACACGGTGTGATTCCACTAATTACAAGCCAAGTTTACAATAATGGTAAACATATAATATGTATTGCATCCATAGTGTTAATGACAGAAGATAAAAATGAAAAGAAAAAGCGCTTTGAGCTTCTTAACAAACAAGAAAGAGATGTCTTACATCAAAAAAAAGTTTCTTCACAGGAAATAGGTGCTTGTGTATCGCGGTTACAGGAAAAATATGCCCAAATAGACTTGATTGTCCCAGAATTTTTTCAAGACTTACGTCTGTTAATAAGCAATTTTGGCTACATTAAACCTAAAGAAGTAGAATTATTCGCCCAAAAAGAAGAAGCTTTGCGAAAACTATTGCCTAAAGAAATAGCTATGACAAGTATGAATCTTGAATTGCCGTTTAAGGAAATATCTATTGAATTCTCTACTTTGGTCACACAGTTTGAACAAACTTTGAAGGACCCAAATCTAATTCTCATAGATAAAGAGAAACTACTTGAAGAAATATTACAAGATAACCTCAAAAGAGATATGGCTATAATAGAAAGCCATCTTTCAAAGGATATGAATGCTGAAGAAAAAAAATTCATTATTTTACTTGGTAAATTATTTGAACGAACCCGAAGGAATGAGTTTATAGTTAATGACTTGGGCGCCCATGTTATTGGAACAGATGAAAACGAGGTGTGTGAATTAAAATTTCAATATTCTAAATCGTCTGAAGAGCTTCTAAAATTAATCAATGCCTGCGAAAACCTGAGCTTGATTTGGGTAAATGAAAATACTTCCAAAGCATGTTACAAAGTGTGTCTTTTGTATCCGGGAATACTTGCAGCATTGGCTTTTGATAAGCAATTTAACTTTAGGTCTGCAGACCTCTCGGCATTTGAGCAACTAATCTACGGCGGGGTATATTCTCGTGCAAGGCAGAAGTACCCCGCGTCTTTTGCTCTTGATAAGTTCAACTTGTTGTGAGTTTTTGCCTCAAATAGGAAAAAAATCCTAACTCCTATGTATTCAACCAAACTAAATAAAACGATTGTAATAGTTGTACCAAGTCAATGTTCTTGAGAAACTTAAAGATAAATTAAAAAGGTAGGTCGTTGTTATCAGTTAAGGTGCAAACATGACTAATGAACCAACTCCGAGGGACACTAAAATACTATTTGCTGAGAGTGATAACCATTGTTCTATATGCAAAACTGAACTCATTATTCATGCGGATTCGTATGCGGGAAACAAGGCTGAATTAGCCCATATCAAAGGAGAACGAGAGAGTGCCGCGCGTTTTGATGCAACTATGACAAATGATGAAAGAAGATCGCATGAAAATATTATCCTTGTTTGTGCTAATTGCCACAAAGATATTGATCAATTAGTGGATAAATATTCTGTAGAAGTTCTATTGAAAATAAAGAAGGAGCATATTGACTGGGTTAGAGTATCAACTAGCAAAAGTCTAAACAAAATTTCATTTAAGGAGCTTCAGGAAATAACAAAACATTTAGTTTCTGTTTCGCCTCCAACCCAAGTATCCTATGATCTTTTGTATCTGGCCGATAAAATAAAACGGAATTCTTTTTCGCCAGCTATTGAGGGTCTCATTACGCAAAGTTTGACCCGGGTTGAGGAGGTACAGCAATTCATTAGTAAGCATCCGGATTTGGCATTCGCAGAAAAATTAAAAAATGGGTTTATCTCAGAATATAATCAATTAAAGAATATTGATAAATTTTATGGTGATGAATTGTTCAATGCATTGATTGAATTTGCGGCAAATGGAAACCCCGAATTTGTATACCGCGCGGCAGGCGCAACAGTGGTGGTGTATTTATTTGAGAAGTGTGAGGTGTTTGAAAAATGATTCTTCCATCTAAACACAATACCTTGGACAATTCAATGCTTGGGATTGGCGCCATCCTTTTGAACAATTTAGGTCGAAGCCAAACTGTGTCTATGCTGTGGGAAAAAGTGAGGGGTGCGCCTAGCATATCAAATTTTGAGCGATTTACATTGGGGTTAGCATTTTTATATTTATTAGGTGCAATTGAATTAAAAGCAGGCCTGATTAGTAAGGTGAGTGAATGATATATTCTGTTAGTTGTGATAAAGCTACATTTAAAACTATAAATTTCAAACCGGGGCTAAATGTAATTTTGGCTGAAAAAAGTGAAAAATCGGGTCCAAAAGAAACAAGAAATGGGTTGGGTAAATCAACTTTAATCGAAATAATTCACTTTTGTCTTGGTGGAGAAAAAGGCGAGACCTTATCTGATCCGCATCTTGATGGTTGGACGTTTAACCTAGATTTGGAGCTTAGTGGTAGAAGGTATGTTGTGAGTAGAAACACTTTTGATAGCAAAAAGGTTTATATTGTGGGGGACTGTTCAGGATGGGAAATAAAACCGACTAAACTTAAAGACTCGGACAAGCAATTTTTAAAGAACGAGGATTGGAAAAGTGTTTTGGGCGCGCTGATGTTTGCACTTCCAATTACATTTGAAGAAGATAAGTATAATCCTTCTTTTAGAAGTCTAGTTTCTTATTTTGTTCGTAGAAGACAAACAACTGAAGGTTCTTTTTTAAGTCCATTTAAACAGTGCTCTGAGCAAGCTAATTGGGACTTGCAGGTAAATAATTTGTTTCTCTTAGGACTTAATTGGAGTTTTGCAAGACAATTTCAATTGATAAAAGACAAGCAGAAATTTTATGATCAGTTGAAAAAAAGTTTAAGCCAAGGTTTTTTTTCAGATTTGATTGGTGATGATGCAGAGCTACAGGCCATTAAGGTTAATTTACAAGAACAGGTTAATAAGGAAAAAGATGAATTAGCATCTTTTAAAATTCACCCGCAGTATAAACATTTGGAAGATGAATCAAACGCTCTTACAAAGAAAATTCATGAACTTGTTGACCTTTGCACTTTAAGTAAAATGAATGTTGATCAATATGAAAGCAGTCTAAAGGTTGAAGCAGGAGCGAATCCTGAAGCCATAATAGCCGCGTATGAAGAAGCAAAAATTGTTATGCCCGAAGTAGTAAAAAGAGAGCTTAAAGATGTTTTAGATTTTAATAAGAAATTAATTGAAAATCGCTCAAGATTTTTAGAAATAGAAATTAACGGGCTGAAGAAAAAAATTGAGGATTTTGATTTTAAAATCAAGGGGTTGACGGATAAACGTGCTGAAATAATGTACACCTTGCAAACTCACAAAGCGTTAGATGAATACACTAGCATTACTGCGTTACATAATGATAATGTTGCAAAACTTAATGAAATTGAGACTAAGTTGGCCAACTGGAGAAAAATAAAATCGGGCAGTAGGGACTTGATAATTGAGTTACAGACACTTAAACAAAAAGCTGATCTTAGCTTAATGGAACAAAGTGAAAAGAAGGATAAAGCCATCTCGCTATTTAATTCAAATTCGAAAGCTTTGTATGATGCATCGGGGCTTCTAACAATCGGGGTTGCGGATTCGGGATACACGTTTGATGTTAAAATTGAAAGATCCACTAGCAGCGGTATTACTTTAATGAAAATATTCTGTTATGATTTGATGCTTATGGAACTTTGGGCCGATAGAAAAGAGAGTCCGAGATTTTTACTGCACGACAGTACTATTTTTGAGGGCGTTGATAGTAGACAAATAGCATCTTCAATAGAATTGGCGGCAAAAAAAGCTACTGAAAAAGGAATCCAATATATTTGTTTATTGAATTCTGACCTTGTTCCTCTTTCTTATTTCTCGCCTGAATTCAAATTTGATTCTTTTGTGAGATTGAAGCTTTTTGATTCGTCAGAGCAGGGCGGATTATTAGGAATTCGTTTTTAACAATTTAAATGGGTCCTTGCAATTCTAGCAGTTAATAGTTGTTGTTACTTTGGTTCCGATGATGCTTTTTTAAAATGAGCTAAGCATACACTATGTATTGAATTGGTATTAAGGAGCCACGTATAATTGGCGGGTAAAGCTTCCACCAGAGGCTTTTTTTAATTAACTTAATATACTTCTTTTTCTTTAGTGTAGTTTATGGTTAAGTGGCCTTGGTCGAGAAGAAGCGTTCCTTTTACTGGTGGAGAAAAAGTTCCTCTTTTAGTTAAGTATCGTTCTGCTGCAAGAAGTTTGGGGTATGATGCAGAGCAAGCGACAGTGTTTGCTAAGACACTTAAAAAGCACCCACATTTAGTTTCAAGAAGACAAAGCGCAGTTCGTGAAATTGCACAAGTTACAAAAGAAAGAGAAGCAAAAGCAAAACTACTTTTAAAACAAAGAAGCAAAAGGAAAATAAAAAATTAAGTGCAAATTATTGATTCTACTTTTTTCGCCAAGTTTAAATATTTCAAAGTACTAAGTTAACTGGTTTTATGGGTTATCCTACAGTAGTAAAACATCTTAATTTGCAGTCAAAAAAAGTGTATAATATTAGGACTAGAAAAAATAGGCTTCCTCTTGATGTTATAACTATGCGTTCATTTAATGAAAGTATTTTCCATATGTATTGTATGGGCGAAAGCCCGCGTGTGATTGCTAAGTGGAAAGGGGAAAAACCAGAACAAGTAGAACGAATAGTTAGGATGGTTGCTCGTGAGGGCGGCATGAGTCTGGCACAGGCGCGTTATGCACATAAACAAGCAAGAAGCAATATGCTTGCGTGGATTAAAAAAGATCGGGCTAAAGTTCTTGCGAAAAGAGAAAAAGTAAAGTTAAGAAATACAAGGGTGGCAAAGAAAAAATTGGCGATTAGGAGAAATATGCAGGGCTTTAAAGAATGGCTGAGAAAGCACCCTCAATAACTAATTCTTTTTAGTCTAGTTCAGTTGTTTGTTATTGAATCTTCTTTCCAGAAGGAAATTATTTAAAAAATTAAAAAAAAGATGGGGCGAATTTTTTAGTTCGCCCACTTTCTAGTTAAAAACAATTATTTTACTCTTCTTGAGAATCGTCAGAATCGTTTCCGCCTTCAGAAGGTGCTCTTCTAAAGCTAGGTCTACTTGGTCTGTCGTTCTTGTGCTTCTGGTAACAATCTCTGCAGTACACAGGTCTTCCTTCAATTGGTTTGAAGGGAACTTCTGTTTCTGTTCCGCAATCTGAGCATGTTGCCTTATGCATTTCTCTTGGACCACCAAAACTAGGTCTACTATTTCCAAATCTTCTATTATTATCCATTTATATTCCACCTTGAATTTACAAAAAGCTAGATAAAAAACAAGACTTTTTCGTTAAGAATTAGGCTTGAAGTTCACTGCTTTTCTAACATATTTTTGTAATCAGGGGCTTTTAAAGGTATCCTTAGCGGTTTGCCGGCGAAAAACCATTCGCAAAGTAACTTATTCCCGTGAAAGAAAGCTTTTTATAAGGTTTTGTGGGGAGTTTAGTATATAGAGCTAGGTTAGAATAGTTTAGTTTAAGGTGAGTAAATGGGTGAAAAAGACCTTCAATGGGGAATAGTTGCAATTGCTGCAGCAGTAATATTCTTACTATCCGGACTTGAAATGCTAGAATTTCAGTTCTTTGACAGACAATTCAGCATATTCATAGCATTTGTACTAGTTGCAAGCGGAATATACTTAATAATGAAAAAGTAAATTCTTATTTTTTAATTTTTATTAACTTATTTTGTTATTGCTAAGAAACTTTATTGCAAAGCGCACTAGCCTCATTTTCTTTTGTTGAAATACTACTTCCTTCAGCACCAGTTTTATTAAAAAGTGTGTCTTCTGGCCACCAAAATATTTCTCTGTTTCCAAGGCTTGTTACACAAATATTTCTACTATTAATTCCGTTTAATGTATTATATAATGAATCAACAACTGAGTTTGCTTGCGCATCATTTGAAACCATTGTACTTATTCCATTGAGTGAAATTGGATTATTCATTCCTGCCAAATCATTGCTACTATAAACTTTTCCAATAGCTGGTTTAACTAAACCATAACTATCTGTGATTGGTGAATATGCAACAGTTTTCAAAAAAGTTACTCCTTGAGTAATTGCTGCTGGAAGAAGCACTCCATAAGTTTTTCCATTCTTATTATCCGGAGCTTTTTTGAAATAATTTGATAAAAGCTTTCCGGCTAAATCTGAACAATCTCCAACACTAGAAAGCAAAAACAAATTACTTAAATCCGAATCAATAATTTGATTATCTTTTTTTATTGTGTAAAAGAAATCGGTTTGGGTTCCAGTTATTCCCCAAAGTTCAAAGAGTAGCGGAGTAGCAACTGTTGGAGTAAAAAATATTTTTGAATTAGAATCTACTCCAGTTCGTGAATTAAAATTAAAAGTAAAGTCAAGTATTTTGCTTCTTAGAGAAGGAATAGAATTTAGTAAGAAAAAATTATTGTTTTTTGATGCAGATATTCTAACAAGCGCTTCTTTTTGATCAGGATCAAGAATTACCCCTTCGTTCTTTGCAATTGAAAATTCTTGGGTAGCACTAGAACCATAACTTCGTCTATTATTTGAGGCATTTAATCCAACAAAACCATCAATTGGGGTATAGTATAGTGGACTATAATTATTGTTTACTGGTTCAACCAAATAAATATCAGCAATTATTTTTGCTGAAGGAGCAGAACCATTAAAGAGTTTGGGGAGTCCTCTAAAATCCACAAGCAAGCGTACCCTATATTTTCCTGCATCAGGCAAAGTCCATTTTTGATTCATTTTCAAAAAATTTGCTTGAGAACTAAAATAAGCAAAATCAGTGTCTTGCAAATATTTTTTTGCACCAGAACTAGGGTCTAAAAAAGAAGGACCTGCTTTAAGCATTGTTCTTGAATAAGAATTAGTAAAATCATATTGGAAATCAGAACCATATCCGTCTCTCATGAGGTTCACATTAAAATCAATTAAATTTGTTAATTCTTCCGCATTGTTTAATCTTTGCGTATCACTAAACCACTCTTCCATTAATGTTAGCGGCTTATCTTCTACGAAATAATACAAAGCAGGTTTGCCATCATATGTTTTTGTTGTTAATGGTAAATAACAAGTTTCTTGTTGATCTAAATCTTCACCAGAATAAATTTGATTAGTGCTTGGGTCAGTAATATTTGGTCTTACTACTTCTAAAATTTGTTTTGCTGGGTTTAATGGACAAGTAGGAGAAACACTATCTAAAAAATTACTGAGTGCCCCAATTTTTTTGCTCAAAAGAATTGCTAACTGAGAAGCATCTAAATATGGTTCCTCACTTGTGCCTGCTCCAACTGAAGCACTTCTAAGCGTACGATATGAATCACTTGAACCAGAAAAGTTTCCAATTCCTCGTACACTATTCCAATCCCAAGAAAGAATTACTTTCGGCAAGTTTGTGCTCCCAGTTTTTCCTAAAAATAAACCATTACTACAATCATTGTTTTTAAAAGAAACAAAATTATTTCCTGTTCTTGGTTCTGAATTAAACTTGAAATGATACTTAACTACTACTTGCTCAACTCCACTATCGGGAATATTAAATGGGCCAAATGTGGAATTTGGTTCTGTTGGAGAAGCATGAACATGTTTCTCAACATTAAACTCTACTATTCCATATGAATTTGTTCTTAGGCCATTACTTCCAAAAATAACTCCTACTTCTTGACTCTCAAACACATCAAACACTTGGGAATCAGAAAAATCCCAATTAGCAATAACACTACTATTAGTAACATTAATTTGTTTACCATCATGAACCAAATTAATTATATAATCGGGAAGAGTCAAACGCACTTTATTTTCACAATCTTCAAGTAAATCAGAATTATTTTCTTCTGAAACACTACTTGATGCAGAAAGGTCTGTAACTGGGTCAGCTACAAAATCTTGAGCAAGTTCATCGGCAAACAAAATTTTCTTTTCTTTAACCGCACTTGCGCTTCTAAGCGGAGAAGCAATATTTGAAGCAAGGACTTTCTTTGACGAATAAACTCCACCCTCATAAGCCCCACTAACAAAACCACCAATAATTGCTGAACCAACTACTCCGATTAAACGCTTTTTATTAAAACTGCCTTCAAGATTCACAATTGATTCGTTTGTATAAGTTGAAGCATCACTTCCTTTCTTTTCTTGATCAGTTAACCAATTAGCAGAATCAATTGCAGCGTCAATTATACTATCAAGTCCTGCAGCATTCAAATACAATTCATTAATTTTTTGAACAGTATTAGAGTTAGCATTACGAGTTTCACTTGTTTTTTTAGCAATCTCTGGAAGCTTAGTTGAGCGAATAGTTTCATAACCAGTCATTCCAATTGAAGCAGCACCCATTCCTAAGAGAACTGGGGAGGTAGCAGCTAATGCTGATAACTGATTTGCTACTGCAGCTCCCGCAGGGGTAACAGCTGTAACAGTTGCACAACAACCAGGAGTATAAATATTACATGAAGCAACTGCTGCGCTTCCTGATAAACCAAGACTGGTTTCTGCATTTGTAGCACTTGTTTCTACAGAAAGTAATCCAGTTGTGCAACCATCAAGAAGAGTAATTGCTTCTAAACCCATTCCTGCATAAGCGGCAGCTGTAGCTAAATCACTTTGTTCTTGTTGAATTAAAGTAGTGAGTTCATTATCAGCACTTAATATTTTTTCTTTAGCTGTTGTAGTTAACTCGAGAACTTTTTTATTTTCTGTTTTTGCGAGTTCTAAATACTCCATTGCTTTAGCATCATTAGTTGAAGCATTTGAAAAAGAATCAATTGAAGCAAATTGCAAAGCTAAATCCAAATATTCTTTTACTTTCAAAGTAGATTTATTTATTTGAACAGTTAAATCAACAACTTCTTTATTGAACTGGTGAGCTGCACCAGGACTAATATCTGGCAAAGGAGTAGCCATTGCCTGAACTGATTGATAAATTCCTGTTGCCCCAACAACAAGAGTACCACAACCAATTCCCACTGCTGTAGCTTCACTTGTTGATGCAGCAGTAGCTGCGGGCAAAGCCGCTGGACAAGAAGCTGCTACTCCTGCATAAGTGCTCGTTGCACTTGCTGCAGTAGTTGATAAACCACAATTAACTGTTGCGCTAGTTGCAAAACTAGCTGCGCTCATAGCAAATTTAGTGTAAGCAATTCCAACATCCGCATTTTTGAATTTATTATATTCGTCAGAAGTACTTTTCAAATCAGTTGCAAGATCAAGAGTATCTTGTGCAGATTTACTAGCTGAGTTAGAACTCCTTAACAAATCAGGACCATACAAATAAGCTTGTTTTATTTGAGTATTCTTTTCTCTAGAAGCAAGTTGGGTAGTTCTCCTAATATTATCCATTGCACTAAGAGTATTCACTAGAGCTGCTTGGTATTTTCCACTACCTGAATATCTATCATAATTAGTTGCAAGGTCTCGCCACCAAGAAGATCCTAAACCCGCATAAGCAGTAACTCCTGCGCCTACCGAAGTATCTCCTTTAATTCCTTGAGAACTCTTGTAAAGCGAACAAATACTAGAATTAATTTCAACATCCTCTGCAAGAGTATTATTTTTTACTCGAATGGAATCGCGAGCGCCACCAAGTAAAGAAACAACAAATTTATCTGGAATAATATTTTCTTGAGGCTTTGGTTGAACTATCAAAAGTTTTTCATCAATCAAAACAGTATCAGCTCCATAAACTTTTGCTTGAATTGGAATTCCATAAGCTCCAGAAATATTTTTTCTAGAAACTGTAATTGTTTTTGAAGAATTACCTTTGGGGCTAAGAGAAAAAGTATTTTCTGAAAGAGAAACTCCTCCCTCGCTTCCGCCAGCACAATTCTCATTATTACTACACAAAGCAAAGTTAACTGAGGGAGAATAACACTCCGAAACATCAATCTTGAAAGTAGTTGAATCTGAGTTTGATGGAATTGTTAAATTGTCCGGAGAAACTTTAACACATTGTTCTAAATTATCTATTGCTGTATCAAACTCAATTGCTGTTTTAGTTGGCCCTTGAGAAAAATTAACTTTAAAACTACTTTTTTTCCCAGCAAATTCTTTAAACGGAGTAAAAACAATTTTTAATTCATACTCTCCTTCTGTTGGAGTAATCATTGCTCTCCTTTCATATGAAGAAAGCACTAAAGCACTTTTGTAATTATCAAAACTCACTTCAACATTTCCTGCTTGTTCACCATTCCACTCAACACTTGCAGTTAAATCAGAAGAAGAATCACACAAGATTTGCATCTTTGAGTTTAATTCCAAAGTACCATAATGCGTAGTTTCTGAAACAAAATTTCTGTTTAAACCAATACAGCCAGTAGTAGTAAATTCTACAAAAGAATAATTAACAGGGATATCGATTATTGTGTCTTCCTTTGTTTCTTCATCAGTAATTACAAATTCAAAAGTTAAACCAAGAGTTTCATTTTCATTAAAAACAAATTCCCCAGTATTCTCATCATAATAACCCTCAAGTCCAAAATCAGCTATAGGATTAACTGAAAAATGCAAAACCCCATTTTCATCAAGATAAACATCTTCTGGATTAGTTTTCACAGTAATACTTGATCCGTCAGATTTTTTTATAATAATTTTAGTGGTTTTCTTTCCTGTGGTTGCAATATTAGTAGTAATTTTTCCTTTAATTGTTTGCTGGGGATTACCAGAAAAAGAAAGAGTATTACCATCAGTTGAAAAAGAATCAATTACTTGCCCGTTAGTTGAAATAGTAACATTTGATTTAATTAATTCGCCATTTGGACCACGAATTAAAGGGTTATTTGATTGACTTAAAAGATTGAATAGTAATACTATTACTATTATTATTACTAGGGCCACTATTGCGCCCGTAACAATTTTTCTAAGCGGAAACGGTTGAACTTGGACTTCTTGCTGAGAATAATCCTCATCGTACTCATCTAACTCGCTAGACTTCTTTTTAGCCATCCAACCACACAAAACAATACTAGATTAGATGGTTTTTTGGTTTAAATACTTTCTGAAAAAGGAAAGTTGAGGAAGTTTTGGAGAAAAATCAGATTATTTTAGTGCTTTCTAACTCTTCTTTGGGTTACACTTCCATTTTTGACATTTCTAGGATTCTTTCCAAAAGTTTTTCTTCTCCAGTTGGAAAACTTAGTTAAACGTCTTTTTTTATTTAAAGCAGAAGCTTCAAGTAATTGCTCGGTTAAGTCATGAATTCCTTTTGATCCTTTCCTAATTCTTAAGTTAGTTGGGATTCTTCTATCGTCTAATATGTCCCCAATTCTTTCGGCACTCCTCTTTGCACAATATTCCGGGTGCTGTCCAGTATATTCTATTGTAACGGGGGAAGAAAATTTTACTTTACCTAGATTTAATGTAGTTAGTCTAATTGCTTCAGAAACGTTCCAGCTATTTTTTAATCCATATCCAAAAGCAGCAGGGGTTGGTAAAAATCTTTCCGCAAGTTCTTTTTGGGCATACTTGCTTAATCTCTTGTACTCATTTGCAAAAGTAGAATTAGGGAAAATATTCTCAAGTTCAACAAAAAGTAATATTGCATTAGGATTTCTTTTTGCTTCTTGTATCATTAAACCATAGTTGTGGAGCTCATTTTTAGTAATAGTTTTTTCTGATTTAGTTGCGTAACTACGGCGTGGGTAATCAGGATTATCCCGAGTATAATTTTGAGTATACAAAGGGTGTGCTAAGATATAAATCTTGTTTATCATGAAATATTTAAGGCAACTCAAATATAAAAATTAAAGTGTCTTACCCTTAGTTTCTGTCAATTATCTTTGTTTTAAATTTTGAGTTCTTGTTCTTTAGTAAAACAATTCTTGAGTTCTCTTTTTCTGCTTCGAACTTAAACAAAGAGGTTTTTGATAAAATTTTCTCTGCAAAAGTTTTTGTGTACTCAAAACTAGGGGTATTTTCTTCTTTCAATCGTTGTCTTGAAAGCCCTAACCACATGTAGGATTTTATTTCAACAAAATCGGGTTTAACTGTTTCGAGAACACTAGCAAACTCACTGATTAATTCATCAGAATCATTAAGTCCTTTAATTACTGTTAATCTTATCACTGTTCTGCAAGGAAGAAGAGCTAAGAGTGCTAGGGATTTTAAGTAACTATTCCAACCGTTTTTTTCTTTATTACAAGTAATACTTCTCCAAACACTTTCGTTTGGTCCAACCATTGAAATATAGAGTTGAGTTGGAAGAGAATCTAATTTTTTTAATTTAATTAACATTTCTGGGTTTTGGCCATTACTCACCAAAAAAACTGTTTCTGTTTCACTTCTTTTCTTCAAAAGAGAAATAAGCTGGGGAAGTTTTTTGTATAATGTTGGTTCGCCGCTAAGAGAAATTGCCCAGTGATGAGCCTTGTGCGCACGCGCAAAATTTTCTTTTGAAACACAAGTTAGCCCACCAAAACCAGAAATTAAATTTTTTCTTTCCTCAATTAGTCCTTTAATCATTTCACTTGGATTAATAGCTTGATTTTTTTTATCCGGAGTGCTACCCATGTGTTCTTTTGGTCGCCAACAAAAAACACAAGCATTATTACACCAAAAAGTAGTGGGGGCGATTTGGTGACAAGAAAGAGTATCTGCTCCGTAAAAATCTTGTTTGTAACAATTACCTTCTCCTCTTAGAGCTTTTTTATTCCACTCACAAACCTGAATACTTGAATCTTCAAAGAAGCCATATTTCTTGTGTTTAAAATCTAAAACCAATTCGCTTTTTTTCATTTGTGTTTACACTAAAAATCTCTTTTGTGGGAATGCTTTTAAAGGAAATCAATCCCAATTAAGTAAGTGTAATCAAAAGTTAATTAGGGGTGTATCAAATGGAAGGAAGTATTCAATTAGTAGCAAATTATGATGATTGGAAAGCAGTAAAAAAACAAACAATTACTGAAAAAACTGATCCATTAACAGTGGCTGAATTTTTATCTAGTTTAACTAATAGTGTTGATGCAAAAGTAGAATTCAATTTAAGAAAAAAAGTTGCTTTAGATAAACTTGACAAAGCACTAACTGACCTTGGTTTAGTTAAGGGTGATGCTGTACGCGCAATGGAAGAAATTAATACAAGAACAATATCAAAAGTAATAAACGAAATATCTGCAGTTCCTACACTACAAAAAAACCAGCAAAAAGAAGTTGGAGAATTTTGTAAAGTTTATGCGACAAGAAAAGCACTAAAATCTTGTGGGTTAATGATTGATTACACACAAATAGAAATACCTGGAATGGGAAGACTAAAGAAAAAAGTTCCAAAAGAAGTAAAAGCATAAAGACTCAAAATCTAGGACATATTTTGGTGGTAGAGTGGTTTTGAATAGAAAAAAAGATTATCGTTTTCCAGCATTAAAAAGAGGCGTAATTTCTTCATCAAACTCTATGCGAATACCGGGGTTATCAATTGTATTGCCTGCTAATGCAAGCGCAGCAACTAAAAAAATGGCCATCAAAATGGGGCAAAGAGAAGTTCTAACAAAGAAAAGACAAGTTGCAAAAGCTACAATTGCAGAACAAGAAAAAACATTAGCTACTTTTATTCAGGGAAGAGAATTTGTTATTCCTGGAAGACCCTATGCCCAAAGTAAATTAGTTCTTAATAGTGCTGATGGAAAACATGTTACAATAACACACATCACGGGTAGAGGAAAAGTTGAACAAGTAAGTGATATTGGAAAATTTGCTTCTTTTTTAGAACTAGCATTGAAAAAAGCAAGATTGATTTAAGGGTTGATGAAAAAAATGGTTTTTGAAGAAATAATGGTAAATCAATTCCTTCAATCATTTTCTTTTCCACTCCTTGATTTACTTTTCAAAGGGATAACCTACCTTGGTCACCCTGGCCCATGGTTCTTTATTGCAGCATGGTTATTTTGGTTAGGGAAAGAAAAAAAGAGTTTCACAGTTGCATCATTAATTTTATTTACTAGTTTTGTTAGCGGCGCACTAAAAATGGTGATAGCTCGCCCTAGGCCAGAAGGAATACTAATAATGGGAAACGAAACAAGTTACTCAATGCCCTCAGGACACTCAACCATTGCCGGGGCATTTAGTGCATATGCTTGGGTAAGTAAAGAAATTAAAAAAAATTTGAAATACTTAATTATTACACTTGCTTTATTTGTAGGGGTATCAAGAATTTATTTAGGACTACATTACCTTAGCGATGTATTAGTTGGATTATTGTTGGGCGCAATATTGGGATTATTTGTTTTCAAACTAGAAACAAGAATAAGCAAAATGCACTTTCACATCTCAAAAATAAAAGACGAATTCTTTGTAGTCGCTTTCCTTGTAATTGTAGTACTATTTGATTTACTTGTTCCATCAGAATTCTATGGAGCATATGCTCTATTTGGATACTTTACTGGATACGCAATACTAAGACATGTAAACCCTATTTTACAAAGAGCTGCAACAAAAAAACAAGCAATAGTTGCAATATTTATTGGAACAATACTGCTAGCTATACTCGGAGCAATAGCTTATTTTTCTAGCGGACTACTAAGCCAAGTAATGTTCTTTATATCAGGACTATTTGTAACAATAATTTGGCCAATAGTAATAGCAAAACTAACTACTAAAAGAGAAAATTCAAAAATAGCAAAACCTCAAAACAAAAAACCCACTAAAAAAAGAAATAATACTCTACTTGAACAGCTTTTTTTAACCCACTCAAAAGCTTTAAAAAACACTCCCAGAACACTTTACTTAAGGAAAGCAAAGCCTTCCAATCCCCCCTTAGTTCAGCAGCTAGAACGCTCGGCTGTAGACCTGCCCTTTTCTTTTTAAAAAAGAAAAGTGCAAGTTGCCCAAAAGAAAATGGGCGACTTCTGTAACCACAGCAAGTGCTGTTACCGAGATATCCCCGGTGCAAGTCTGGGAGGGGGGATTACACCGTGACTAGAAGGCTAACGCCTTCTGGATTACGAACTAATTCTGAAGACCTATACAACTCAACGAAAGGACTCAAACGCGCACTAGAAAAACTACAAAACGATACAAATATTATTCCGCAAAACAAACAAGATATAACTGACTTCATCTACGGGATGACGGCGCTAGGAATCAAACCGATTAGGTTGAAGAAAGAAATCTATGTTCTAAGAAAGATATCGCAATTTCTCGGACATATTTTCCGAGAAGCAGAAAAGAAAGAAATGTTAATTCTCTTCTCAAAAATAGAACTAAGTGATTACTCGGATTGGAGTAAAACAGAATTCAAAGTCATCTTGAAAAGATTCTACAAATGGCTCCTAGGAGAAGACCAATATTATCCTGTTTGTGTTGCTTGGATAAGAACAAAGGATGTCAAGAACCACATACTCCCAGAACAATTACTAACTGAAGAAGAAATAACGAGTGTGATTAACGCTTGCCAATTTGTAAGGGACAAAGCATTCATCCACTTACTTTATGAGAGTGGGGCAAGGATAGGAGAAATCCTTTCACTAAAAATCAAACACATAACCTTTGCTGAACCAGTTTCAGCAATTCTTGTTAATGGTAAAACTGGTCAAAGAAGAATTCCAATAATTAAAAGTGTTGCTCCGCTAAAAGAATGGATCTTAAAACATCCATTCAAGGATAATCCTGAATCACAACTTTGGGTAAAAACAAATGAAAGAAAAGGAAACTTCAGAAAACAAGGCGAACACAGCAACACTGATCACATAGGATATTCTTCAGTAAACAAACTCCTACAAGTAAACTTTGAATTAGTTGGTCTAAAGAAAAGATGCAATCCGCATATATTTCGTCACTCAAGAGCAGCCTTCTTGGCAAAGCATCTAACTGAAGCACAATTAAAAATGTTCTTTGGATGGACACAAAACTCAGATATGGCTGCGCGGTATGTACACTTAAGTGGAAGGGATTTGGATTCTGTGATATTTGGATTGTCAAAAGCAATTTAAAATGTTTGTTGTAGTTAGTCTATGTGAGCACACTTAAGAATTTTAAAAATTTTATTTCAAAAAATTTTCCTTTTTTACTTTTTATTTTTTTTGCAATAGTTTTTCTTATTGTGTGGAATTGTAACCTTGGAAAAACTGTGAATGTTATAGTTTTGCTTTTTGTTTTACTTTCTGAGGCATATTATGTTAAAGAGAGTTTGCTTGATAACAAGGATTTATCTGAAAAAATTGGCTCATTGGGGTCCGTGGCAATTACAGCTCTTTTTTGGATAGCCTACCTTGCATCAACAAATGGGGAAATTTTAATTACTGTGGCTATTTTGGTGCTTTTGGTGTTTGGAACAATTGCACAACTTTTGTTACAAAGCTGGTTTAAGTTCATTAGTAGCAATTCAATTTCAAAATTAATAGTTTCGTATGTAATGTTGTCATTTATTTTTATATTAGCGTTTGGCGCCATGTACATTTGGTTTGATTCAAATTCAACTCCATCTTTGAATCAAATGGACTACTTATTTTTTAGTGCTGAAAATTATTATTCTTCAAGCATATCAATTTATTCTCCAACTGGGTTTTATGTGCAAATCATACAGGTTATCGAAACAATGTGGAGTTTCCTTTTACACACTATAATTGTTGCCGTCGTTTTGGATATTGTTTTAAAGAAAAAGTCTGTTACTAAATAAATGTTAATCTAGTTTGTTAGCTAGATGAAACAGGGGGTTAATCAACTGATTTTTAAATTAATTCAATACTTAGGTGTAATATGAGAATCGCATTTCGTGTTTTGTTTTTATTGATAATAGTTCTTTTTGTTTTATCGGAGGTTGTTTTTTCTCAGGCAATCTGCGATGTGGCAGTTAATAATGTAAAATCATTTGATTCAAACTGTGAAGACTATGGTGATGGGTGTAGATTGGTCGGACTTCAAAATCATCTTGATTGTGCTACGTTTTGTAGTTTGGATTATTGGGATGTTAATAATGCGTTTAATTGTTACAGTTTAGCAAGAAGAGATTTGATTAATCCTGTAATAAGCGATTTAACTTTGAATACAGTTTTTTCAAAAAATAGGCAAACGTTAATTTATGAGATTGACACAAATTTTGATATTTTGTTTAATCAAATCTCGACCAGAATAAATAGCAGGTATTTTTTTGATAGTAATTTTTTGGGGGAAATATTTGTAATCAGCAAATTAAATCTTTTTGAGTCTTCTTCAAAAATTGGAAGAGAAATAGTTTCGGCCCATTTTGATTCTAAAGTATCCTTGAATGGGAACTTAAATTCAGCTGATTATCTTAATGCTTTATCAAAACTTGAGCAATCAATCGGACTTTATGATTTGGTGGGTGTTTCAGAAAGGAAATATTATTTGATTAATCAAGAAAATAAAATATTGTTGGCACTTGTTTTAGAAAAATATTATCAACATGCTTTGATTGAATATAGGGGGGAAGTAACTGACGTTACCTTGAAGGCGATGGGTAAAGTAATAGAGATAAATTTTTGGCTATTTGTGGTATTATTTTGTATTATAGTGGTGTTTGTTTCTATTTATATCTTCACAAAACTAAATGCTGAAAAGATTCCGTTTGTAATTGATGAATTTAGTTTATCAAAAATATTTGATTTATCTTTTTTTAAGGCTGGTTTTTGTTCAAAGCTTCTTGAGTTTGTTGCAATAATTTGGACTGGGACTACGATTGGTTTTACCTTAGTTTCTTCAAATGTTTCGACAGTTTTGCAAGCTCTTTCTATAAATGAATCAAATGGTATTGTGTATTTGGTTTCTTCAGAGAGTTATCGCACGTTAATTGTGATGTCTGATCATTTTACTGTAATTTGGGGGACGTTGACCCCTGCATTAATATTTTCAATATTTGCGGTTATTGCGGAAAAAATTTATAAAGAAAAAATAGTAAAAATTATTTTTCTTTTACCCGTTTTTGTTTATTTAGTTAACTTTGTAATGATTTTGTTTTTTATTGTCCCTGTTGAAGTTGCAGTTTATATTTTCTTACTCGCCTTTGGGGTGTTTTCTGTGTTTATTGGTTTATTAATTGGGTATGGGGCTAAGTACCTGTTATTTAAAAAAATTAGTATTGTGCAAGCATTAAATGAAAATTTAAATTATTACCCAAATTTAAAGAATCTTTTTGGAAATATAACTGAGCTTTTCCCAAAATTGTCAAAATCTGTTTATTTACAAAATAAAGATTTTGATAAGGAGTTGACTTTTTATGGGTTATTAGCTTTGCCTGATCGTAATGAAATTGAGTATGCTAAAATAAAAAAAGCACTTGCTGATGCAAAATCGGAGGGTAAAAAAGATAAAAATCTGCTCTATCTAATTGGTTTAAATTCTTTATTAAATCAATGGGATTTTAAAAAAGAAACGTTAAAAAAGTTGGACTTTTTGTGTGGGGAATTGTTACCAATATATGGAAAAGAGGCGTTGGTTAATGGGATTAAAAATGATCTTTTTAGTTTTAAATCTGAATTGGAATTTGCTAGTTATTTTCGAAGTAAGGGTTACAAACTTACTGCGGAGCCTATTACAAAGCAAAGAAAAAGTTTTGATTTGTTGATTAATAAAAAGCAAGGGACGTATTTTGTTGAAGTTATTACTCCAAGACTTAAGTCAGAATTGCAAACTAAAGAAACTGGGGCTTTTTCTACTACTAGTGAACTTGAATTTAATTTTGCTCATGAAGTTGAACAACATCAAATTATTGATTCTGAAAATGATGTAATTTTTGCTGTTGATGGGGGTTTGGCGGGGATTGATGAAATACAAATGTCTTTTTTAGTTGACAAGATAAAAAATGAAGATTATTTCAATAAAATTCATGCTATTTATTTAAAAAAAGCCGATAAAATAACATTAGTTTATTCTAAAAAATAAATATTTTTTTGGTTTGTATTTAAGTCTAATACAGGAAGCTTAAAAATTTGTTTTATCTAAAACTTAGCCATAAAGTATTATACTGACCAAGAATTCTGCAACCCCCGGGTCTTGACAAGGTTTAAATTACTTTAATCCTCTATAGTAGTATGGGCGTTTCAGACTTTTTGATAAAGGTTGCATCAAAAATTGAGAATTCTGCGGATAATTTGTCTAAAAATCTTGCTATTGTAGAAATAAAAAAAAAGACCTTGAGACGATTTTATCCTGAGAAATTGATTTCTTTAGCGAGGGAGCATCAACTAGATATCCCAACTTCTAAAACAGATCGTTTTGAAAGAATGGTTAATATTTGTTCGAGTCTCTCGGGTAATGAGATTTTTGATTTTGCTGAAAGACACAGGATTCCTGGAATTTATGAACTCAAAGACGAATATTTGAGTATTGTAGACGAAAGAGATGAAGTTAATGATAAATTGTGGGGGCGGAATAAGAGTGGTGAAAAAGTAAAAAAAGATCTTTCTTCGCTACATTCAGATTTGTTTAATAAAGTTGTTCAAGAAATAAAAGACTTTAAGCCAAAGGTTGTTGCGGGTCATGAGCAACCCTACCAATTTTTGTTATTTGGTTGGTTACAAAGAGAGTTTCCTGATTTAAAGATTGAAGAACAGAGGGGAAGTTCTCGTCCGGATATTGTGATTAAAGATATTGCTATTGAAGTTAAAGGTCCGACTGAACATTGTGATTTACAAACTGTGGCGGATAAATTAATTCGATATCATCAACATTTTAAGGGTGGAATAATAGTAGTTTTATTTAATGTTAAAGCGAATGCGCGCCTTTATTCTGAATGGGAACGGGGCATAAAATTGCAGCATCCTAAAGTTGTAATATTTAGAAAGTGAGCTTATGAGAAAATTACCTTTTAGACATGGAAATAATATTGGTAAATTACCTTTGAGAGATTGGGGCGGCCCAGATAAGGGTGCGGGGCACCATTACTATCCAAAACAGCAAAAAATTCCTGAGGAAATAATGGTTGGGCTAGTTGTATTGTTTCTTATATTTTTTGGGTATTTAATGACCAAAAATCCTGAAACTTTTGTTTCTGGTTTAGGGCTTTATTTTCTTGCAGGATTGTGTATTATTGTTATTTTAGCAAAGTGGGGGGCGTTACCGGGAATAATGTTGTTTATCGGTAAACTATTCGCCAGTGCATTAAAAATTTTCTCAATAATGCTAAAAGTATTTGCTTCGCTTATCTCTAAGAGATCTCCCTTTTTGTTTATTGGGATTGGGTTAATAATAATTTTAATTTTATTTTTTATAGGGTCAAGTTTATTTGTAACTCCTCAAGCAAGTCTGCTTCAAAATAAAAATAATGTTGTTTCATCATTGGATCGTAATACGATTAATTCTCTTCCGGAGCAAAACAATGAACCTACAGCTAAAATTGAATCGGACTCAAATAAAACTGTGCCTATTTTAGATCCTGTTGCACCCCAAATTAGCTTTGCAGAGATGTTAAAAATTTGTCAAGTTGGCGAATACACCTTTAATTCAAGAGAAACAATAAGTACTTTTGAATACAAGACCTTCTTTTCAATAAATGTTTCAACACCTAACGTAACAAGGGCCGTAGTGAAGGGGAATATACAAAATCAAGGTTGTGTTGTTGAATATTATACTACTGAGGTCAGTACAGGAACAATTAATCCTGACACTGGGGAAAAGTTGATTCAGAAGACCTTTAATCAAGATCTAATGTGTACAAGGGCTGAAGGAAAAATTGATTTTGAATGTGCCCAATTACTAAAGTAACTAGCTATATTCTTTAGGAATCTCGGGGGATTTAAATTAATCTCAAATTAGGTAAAGAAATAAGTGTATTACAAAAACTGAAAAATTTGCTTTATCTAAAAAGCTCTCATACAATAATAGTAAAACCACTCTTTTTGCAAGCCCTGGGTTAAAATGAGGCTTAAAAATACTAGGTATTAATAATCCTGCATGGAATTGTTTGGGGATTTTAGTCAGAAAGTGGAATGTCTAAAGGTAATTACAATTATTGCCGGGATGTCGGCATTCTGGGTTGTTGAAGTACAAAAAACTGACTTCACTGTTCTTGTTACCATCCTAGGGATATTCCTTGGTGTGGCCGGAGTAATTGTTCCTTTAATAATAAAAAAAGATTTCAAAAAGGATTTTGATAAGTTTATTGAGAAAACTTGGGCAAAACATAAACCAGAGTTTCTTGAAGCATTTAATTTTATAAAGGCGGAATTAAGGAAAGACGAAAAAATTGATTATGCTAGAATTGTGGACAATACGGAGACGATTAAATCTGTTGCTGAAACAATGAGTGTACATAAGTTCAATTTGAATAATACAATTATACAATCAATTTTATTTTTTATAATTGCTTTAATTTTTATATTAACAAAAGCAATGTCTTCTTACGACCTTTTTACTTACATCTCCGCACGTACGGGCACCAATGAAAGCGGTCTCTTAATCTTGTCTCTAATAATGGCCATAATTGGGCTCTACTTACTCGCAAAAATAATTGTGGTTTGGATAGAAATAAATAAAGGATTAATTAGGGTATAATATTAATCTCATATTGATGATTTGGGTTGTACTTTTTTTAAATAACTTTTTTTTATTTGAATTTGTTAAGTAAATTGGTTGCGATTTTGGTTGTTTTGTAATATCGATAGTTTGGTTGTGTTGGGGTCATGCATTCTACAAGACCTTGTTTTTCTAAACTAAGCAGGGCGCGACTTATACTTTCTCGGTGTACATTCAGTGTTTTCTTTAGGTCGGTTGCTGTTTTTGGTTCGGTAAGTAGTTCAAGTAGTTTTTTCTTTATTGTACTTCGCCGTATTGAAGCTACTAATTCATAATCGTTTGCCATTAATTTATGGCGTAACCTTTGAATTAAACCTAGAGTAACATCAGCGTAACATATAAAAAGCTGGGTTACCACTATAATTTGTGGTGTTTGTTGGTGAAAAGTGTTTCAGTTGAAGTAAAGGATAAAACTGGGGCAGGTAGCTCTTTTTTCAAAAGCATTGGTACTGGGGCCGGAATTTGTATAGGTGTTTGTGTAGGAATTATCATTTTGATAGTTATTCTTGCTTTTTTAGTCGCATTAACAACTCCTTCAGTAAAAGATTCGTCTAATAAAATTGCCGGGATTGACTCTAATAATTTGCCTATTTCTAATGGGACAACTACAACAACTGTAAAAAATGATTTTCAAGCAAGTTACCTCAGATCTCCAGTAACTATTGATGGTGTTATGGTAAAAGTGTTAAATGCTTATTCGGTTAATGGACAAAATAACAAGAATTATTATTTAGAAATGTCTTTTGAGAATAATGGGACTAAAGATGTATACACACCAAGTCTAAGTGAAGTTCAATTAGAAGATGCGGATAAGTATGTTGCCGAAGCAGGTTATATTTTTTCTTCAAGTATTGATGATTTTCCTTCAACGAAGAAATTAAGTCCGCAGCAAAAAGTTAAGGGGTTTTTAGTTTTTAATATTAACAAAAGTTATGTTCCTGTAAGTTTGGTTCTTAAAAATTGGAATCTTTTTGATAATGATAAACTAGTTAGATGGACAATTTTGAATACTGATATTCAAACTGTTGATTGTTTTGTAGATTCGGATTGTAGCGAT
>Ga0172379_10003907_pt1 | contig 22919 bp, 21 predicted proteins | sample GrowelOW334metaG_FD_119756 | JGI IMG/M metagenome (GOLD analysis project Ga0172379, IMG submission 119756) | Groundwater microbial communities from an aquifer near a municipal landfill in Southern Ontario, Canada - Groundwater well OW334 metaG | ecosystem: Environmental > Aquatic > Deep... | reverse complement strand
TCCTTAACAATTTTACGCCCTATTCCAAAAGTCTATCCCTTAGAGGGAAAAGCCATGTTCGAGCCTCTCTTTCTATTGAACACGATATTTTTAGCGTAAAAAATGAACCTAAAATTATGATCGGATCCGGATCGAATTATTTTTTACGTATCAGGGAATACAACTCATTGGTTGAAATAAATTTAGTCCATCCTTTTTTCACTAATCCGCTCTGAAGAGCTTTATCACCACTCCATAACCGACCATGCAAATGAGAAGTTAATGCAACAAACTCTGTATCATCTATATCAATATCATTCAAAAGTTCTTGAGTATAAACAAGAATGTTTAATGGAATCAAATTTGCATCAATAAACCGAATTTTGCTGGTAATAATAGCAATAGTTTTGTTCAACTCAGATTCGGTAAATCCGGCTATTCGTTTAAGCTTATCCTTGTGTTCAAGAATTTCAGTCAAAAGTAAATCTGTGGAATAGAAATGCAATTGAGATTTTGGTTGCAAAATAATGCGTGAAATCAAACTATTTGTATTGAGTATAGCACTAAATGCAATATTTGTATCGACAACGACTCTCATTTGATTAGCAATACTTTTCGCTTATCCCAACGCCCCCTTTTAATCTGGCTCACAAGTGAATCCACATCTTCTTGCTTCGCTTTTGATTTTCGTGAAATCTCCTTATACTGAAACCAATCAGTCAAATCCTGGAGCTCATCAATATTGATATCCCCAGGCAATCTAATGATAATCTCACTTTTTGTTCTTTCTATAATCATTTGGATCATTTTTACAAATATATGAATTATTCGATTCAGCCTGTTTTCAACTGATGCTTAACTCAAAGAAAAAAGAATGTATACAAACAAGTGACATCTTTAACACTTAGCATCGATCTTGATAATAAACTGCCTGTTAATTTTCTCCTAACACTTTATTTTCCAAAATTCAAATTGAAATCTTTGTAAAGTGATATTAATATCAATATCTTTGTTCAGTTTAAGCCTATCGAATGAAGTGGTCGGAACTAAAGAAAATGAAAACAACAGCTCTTATTGAAAGAGGGGATGATGGTTCGTTCGGAATCTTTACCCCTGATTTGGAAAGTACCATTGTTGGCGAAGGAAAATCTGTTGCTGAAGCAAAAGAAGATTTTGTAAATTCTGTCAATGAGGTATCTGCCTATTTTGACGAGACAGGAAATCAATCATTAAAAGGTATTGAATTTGAATACAAATTTGATGTGGCATCTTTTTTACATTATTATTCCAATATTCTATCTCTTGCTGGTCTTGAGCGATTAACCGGTATCAACCAAGGTCAGTTGAGCCATTATGTAACAGGAAGACGTAAACCAAGCCCAAAAACGGTAGAGAAGATTGAAAAATCATTGCACAATTTTGCTGCTGAAATAGACCAGATACAGTTTGTTTGATCTCACTTGTTCCAACTTAAATATCTATCAATACACTTCACGCTAGAAGGATTATTAACCTGCTATCTCATTTCTCAATTCAAATTAAACTTTTGCACGTCAGGGCATCAAGCTCAATAGAAAGAGAGACCTACGGATTGTGTTTCCCCGTCAGGGGATAGACATTCACCCATCCAATCATTTAACGGGATCCTCCAATTTTTGTTTATTCCCTGACAGGAAAACGGAAATTCAACTAACTATATTTCTATTGAGCTTGATGCCCTGACGGGCAAAAATCACATTGGTTGCCTTCTTTCCCAAACTGACAACTGCACTCCTAATAAATCTATAATCCTGATATCGTTAAATTTTTTCTTACTTTTGTCTTAATCAAACGATTGTCCCCGCTTAGAATCATCTGAATCAACTACTTGTATCCATAACTATTTTTTTACTTACTATGAATTATTTTTGTTCGGTTACCCTGAAACTCCTGCTTTTACTGTTTTGTATTTTTCTGAATCGTACGCCAATCGTCGCCCAGGGCCGCTTCCTACGCGGCGAAGTTTGCAGGATTATTCGCTGAAAGATAAAAAAACCGATTTCTTCATATCCACCAAAGGCAATGACAGTTGGTCGGGAACATTGGCAGAACCAAACGCTGCCGGAACAGATGGTCCCTTTGCAACGGTTCAGCGGGTCCAAAAAGCAGTTAGAGCGCTGAAAATTGCTACATTTCTTCCCAAAAAACCCACCCTCGATAAACGGTATATAGAATCTTCGCATCCCTATGCCGCAGGATCGAACGACCAGAAACCGTCGATGGTGAGTTTTGAGGATTTTGAGGTTTGGGTAGAGGAATACTGTAACTCCGAAGGAGTTTCCAGTGAATAACCCCCGGTTTTAACCGGGTGGTTGAAAGAGCTGAAAATGGTAGCAAAACCCCGAATGGGGTTTCCCAAAACAAATTGCTGGAAAAAGGAAAGCCCTATTTAATAACAAAGGGTAACTCCTTCGGAGTTGATTTATTTTGTTCCTCTATTCCCTCCGGTTGAAACCGGAGGTTATTTAAAGGCAACTCCTTCGGAGTTTTATGACTAGTTCCAAACACGGTTTATACTCTTCAAATTGTTCTTGTTCTTCCGCTACTTTTAAATCTCATTTCCACAATTTGAAAATCGCATTGTATCATTCGTATAAGTCATGCAAGTCCGCCTCTGCCAATTCAACCAAAAAATCGGAAATCTTATCGGTCAGAAACTGAAATAATATCGCCCCCTTTTCCGCCGTTGCTTTTGCGGGATTGCCAATGCCTGTATCGGCAGTAACCTTACTCCATTCCCGTTCGGCCCATGACCAGCCCTGGTTGAGTGCGGTAATCCTGAATTTTTTGGCTTTGCCTGTACCTGCCTCTTCAAGCGGCAATACCAGTTCAGGATGCAGATGCTTCATCAGGCTGGTTTCCACTTCGCCGGCATGCTCTCCAAGATCTTCGAAAAGATGTTCGAAACCAGGCATTTTAAACCAGTTGCATTGGGTCAGCAACATATCAGGAAACAGGAGATTCAATTCACGGATATGCTGTTTGAAGTCGTTGCCTCCATGGGTATTCAAAATCACAAACTTTCTTATATTCTGACGGTTAAGCACAGTGATAAGATCTTTCAGGATCAGGAACTGAGTTCCTGGATTTAGGTTCATGTCGAGCAGAATATCGTGTTGCCCCGTGTTCACCCCATACGGAACCGTGGGAAGAACCACCACTTTTGCACCCTTTTCAGAGGCAACCCTGGCACATGATTCTGCAAGACGTGAAGCAATATAATTGTCGGTTCCATAAGGCATATGGTAATTGTGCGCTTCGGTTGCACCCCAAGGCAAAATAGCCACGTCAGGGCGTTGATCTTTCCGCGCTTTCCAGTTGGTCTCTTCGAGTATATATGATCGCATATCGGTTCAGTTTGTCTTACAAAGTAAATCAATTTGTACTACAAAAATAATAAAGAAATCAATGATGTTTCAAATTTTTGGTTATTTTCGTTACCAGGAAGAGCTTAGCGCTCCATAGTAATTTCATTTTTTCGCGCAAAGCTATTCGAAGGCTGTAATAATTTCTCAATTAACTACCGTGAAAATTCCAATTTATCAGGTCGATGCATTTTCTGAAACTGCGTTTTCAGGAAATCCCGCAGCCGTTTGTCCGCTGGACAGTTGGCTGGATGATTCAATTTTGCAAAACATTGCCGCAGAAAACAACCTCTCTGAGACAGCCTTCCTGGTAAGTAAAAACAATTCGATTGAGATCAGGTGGTTTACACCGGTTACTGAGGCCGAACTGTGCGGTCATGCCACACTCGCTTCTGCCCATGTGCTCTTTCATCACCTTGACTTTCCAAATGAGACGATAATTTTTCACTCCAGACACAGCGGACTATTGACCGTTACAAAAAGAGATTCACTGTTGGAGCTCAATTTCCCCGCTGATCATCTGGAGCCCGCCCTGCCTCCGGAAGGATTGATCGCTGCCATTGGAAAGAAGCCTTTGGAAATATGGAAAGGGAAAAAAGATTACCTGCTCTTTTACGGTTCGCAGGAAGATGTTGAGGCGCTGAAACCCGATTTTGCTGCACTTAAAAAGGTGCATGCAAGAGGAATTATGGCTACTGCGAGCGGTTATGAGTGTGATTTCGTTTCCAGATTTTTCGCTCCGGCAGTCGGCGTGAATGAAGATCCTGTGACAGGTTCTGCCCATACATCACTCACTCCATTCTGGGCTCACAGGCTCAACCAGCTCTCCTTCGAGGCCATTCAACTTTCAAGAAGAGGCGGATTCTTGAAATGTCAACTGCTTGGTGATCGGGTGCTGATTTCAGGTCTGGCCAAAACCTATTTGATAGGAGATATATTTATAGACTCCGCTTCGACTTAGCTCAGGGACCAGTGACTTTCTGAACATTTCCCTTCGACCCTTAGGCCCTTCGGCTTCGCTCAGGGACCGGTGTACCTTCAAACATTTCCCTTCGGCTACGCTCAGGGACTGGTACTTTTTCAAACATTTGAAACAATTCAAACCCAATAAACTGTCTGTTGGAAAAAGACTGGCACTTTCGGCGCTAAAAGTAGCTTACAATCAAAATATTGAGAATTTAGGTCCGGTATACCAGGATATAAAAATCATCGGAAACAAGGCAGAAATTACCTTTAGCCATGTTGCAACCGGATTGATGGCAAAGAACAAATATGGCTATGTAAAAGGCTTTACAGTGGCCGGCGCCGACCACAAATTCGTTTGGGCAGAAGCTACGATCACCGGAGCAAATACTGTTCTGGTGAGTTCTCCTGAAGTATCAGAACCAGTTGCTGTTCGCTACGGTTGGGCCAATAACCCGGATGAAGCCAACCTTTACAACAGCGAGGGATTGCCTGCTGATCCGTTCAGGACTGATAAGTGGAAGGGAATTACGGAGTAAAAACGAAGGGGACGACTGGGACGAAGGGGACGAAGGGGAAGAGTACCTGGTTCGAAAATCCTGACCATTATTGAAATTTCTATTCTGAAAAGTATTTTGAACCAAAGATGCTTTTGAAATTACAATGCAACCTTGAACGATATGATCGTCCGAGTCGTCCCCTTCGTCCTAGTCATCCCAGTCATCCCAGTCGTCCCCTTCGTCCTAGTCATCCCAGTCATCCCCTTCGTCCCCTTCGTCCTAGTCAACTCTCAAAACTACGCAGCAGCTTTATTTCCTCCGCCCATAGTGTTTCGTCCGGGGTTTCGAGAATAATGGGGATTTGGTTGAAACGATCATCCTTCATCACCAATTTGAACATTTCGATTCCGATCAAACCCTTACCCACACTGTCGTGCCTATCGACTCGTGAGCCTAGCTCCTTTTTGGAGTCGTTCAGGTGAATACCCCTGAGATAGTTGAATCCGATCACTTCGCCATACTTTTCCCAGGTATGATTGTAGGCGTCTTCTGCCCGTAAATCGTAACCTGCTGTAAAGGTATGGCAGGTGTCAATACAAACACCAACCCTCGATTTGTCCTCAACCTGGGCGATAATTTCTGCAATCTGTTCGAAGATATATCCGAGGTTAGAGCCTTGTCCGGCTGTATTTTCGATGACCGCTGTCACACCATGCGTTTTGTCAAGAACGATGTTGATGGATTCTGCAATGGTTGACAGACATTTGGAAATCTCCGCCTTTTGCAGGTGACTGCCGGGGTGAAAATTCAGCAATTTCAACCCTAGTTGTTCACAACGCTGCATCTCATCGAGAAAGGCTTCCCTGGATTTTGCCAGAGGCTCCGCTTCGGGATGGCCAAGGTTTATCAAATAGCTGTCATGCGGAAGAATCATCTCCGGTAGGAAGCCAAATTTTTCACAGTTAGCCTTAAAAGCTGATATACTCTTGGATGTCAGAGGAGGTGAACTCCACTGCCGCTGGTTTTTGGTGAAGAGGGCAAAAGCATTCGCCCCGATATCTTTGGCATTGACCGGAGCATTCTCTACTCCCCCGCCTGCACTTACATGAGCTCCTATATACTTCATGGTAATCAAATTTGAAAATTGGAAAATATGGAAATGTGGAAATTATAAGAACACTAAATATTTACCCCTTATACGTGGTTACCTTTGAAGAGTTGAAGATAATTGAAAAAATTATCTGATATTCGTATTGAATTAATGAAATTCCCATTCTAACGATGCAAATGAAAAGATTGTTATTCACACTGTTACTGTTTTCAACCTATATACTTCAGTCAATAGCAGCAGAAAAAGGTTCCAAAGAAAAATCGGATTCTATTAAAACGGGATGGAATTTTGGAGCACTTCCGGCCATCTCCTTCGATACCGATTTGGGATTTCAGTACGGCGCTCTTGTAAATTTCTTCGATTATGGAAATGGAAAGCGATTCCCTGCTTACAATCAATCGCTTTATTTTGAAGTTTCCCGCTTTACCAAAGGCAGCGGCGTCTATCGGTTTTATTACAATTCTGATCAGCTGCTCAAAAATTTCGACCTCTCTCTCGACCTTACCTATTTGCCCGATCAGGCCAATGATTTTTACGGCTTCAACGGCTTTGAATCGGTCCTGAAGAAAACCTGGGAAGATGATAAATACGATGAATACAAAACCCGGATGTTCTACAAATTTCAACAAAACCTCTTTCGCTTTAAAGTCGATTTGCAGCACAAAATAGGCGATTCCAATTTTAAATGGATCGCCGGGGTAAACCTGCTCAATTTTTCCATCTCATCGGTAGATATTGATCGACTGAACAAGAACAAAAGTGATGCGAATAAACTGCCGAGTGTCCAATCTCAGCCCGGACTTTATGAAAAATACATCGAATGGGGAATTATCAAACCCGGCGATGCCAATGGCGGCTTTGTACCGGAACTTAAAGCAGGTATAGTCTACGACACACGGAATGTCAAGGTCAATCCTATGAAAGGGATGTGGACGGAAGCCGTTATTACAGCGATTCCAACATTTCTTGGAGCAGAATCCGGTTTCACCCGATTTGCTCTGACCCACCGGCAATACTTCACCCTCGTTCCCAATGACCTCTCCTTCGCTTACCGTGTTGGCTGGCAACAAACCCTGGGCGGTCGGGTGCCATTTTACATGGAACCTCAAATGATTACAACCGCAATGACAGGATACGCTACCATCGGATTGGGCGGATCCAAATATTTGCGTGGTGCCAGAAGAGACAGGGTGGTTGGAGATGGCGTTGTTTATGGAAATTTCGAATTGAGGTGGAAATTTGCGCGGATGAATTTCATCAAACAAAAATTTTACTGGGGATTGAATACCTTCCTCGATTTGGGACAGGTTACAAAGAAAATTGCCATTCCAAACATTCAACCCTTGCATGAATCGGCAACAGACTATTTCAACCCGGGAGCCGAAAAGATGCATGCGACATATGGAGCCGGCCTTCGGCTTGCCATGAACCAAAACTTTGTCATAGCCATTGATTATGGGGTTGCTGCAAACAAACAGGACGGAGATACAGGATTGTATATTGGGCTGCACTATCTGTTTTAGCCAAACCACTTTGGTTGCCGGCGCTTCCGGTCTTGTTGGATCTTCGTTGGTCAAAATGCTTCTTCAGGAGCCATCTTACGGTGCTGTGCATATCCTGGACTTTGTGATTCCCGCAAAGTACAAAGCCATCCATGTCGACAAGGTTGCCATGAAGATGATTGAACAGGCATTGAAGGATGAGACTGGTTTATTTGTCATTGAATCAGACAAACTTCAATAAGTTCTTTGCGCTCTTTGCGGGTTTTACTTTGCGGCCTTTGCGAGAAAAAAAAATCACGCAAAGAACGCAAAGGTCTCCCAAAGTGCGCAAAGAAAATAGGAACCTGATTTTTTTTTGCTCGTTTTTAGCCGGTTTCTCCCATTTCCAATTTGTATCTTTGTCAATCACTCGATCCTTTATCAAAAAATTCAATACCATGTCTGATTTCAATTACCAGAAACCTTTTCCTATAAAATCTGATGATACCAAATATCGTCTGCTCACCAAAGATTTTGTTAGTACCATCATGGCCGAAGGAAGAAAGATCCTGAAAATTGCCCCGGAAGGATTGAAACTCCTTGCCCGTGAAGCCTTTGCCGATGTATCCTTCTATCTGAGGGCATCCCACCTCGAAAAACTATCGCACATTCTGCAAGATCCTGAAGCGAGCGACAACGATATTTTCGTGGCGCACACCATGCTGTTAAATCAGGTTGTCGCAGCGGAAGGAGAACTACCAACGTGTCAGGACACCGGAACGGCCATCGTCATTGGCAAAAAAGGCGAGAGTGTCTGGACCGGACAGGATGACGCAAAATCTCTTTCCGAAGGAATCTATGAAACCTACCGGGATCGCAACCTAAGATATTCCCAGGTGGTCCCGCTTACGATGTTCGACGAAAAAAATACCGGCAACAACTTGCCAGCCCAAATTGATCTGTATGCCACAGAGGGCAATGCCTACGAATTTTTGTTCATCACCAAGGGTGGAGGTTCAGCCAACAAAACCTTTCTCTACCAGATGACCAAATCGTTATTGAACGAGGTAAGCCTAACCAATTTCATCAAGGAAAAAATCAAAGATCTTGGCACTTCAGCCTGTCCACCCTACCATTTAGCGGTAGTCATCGGTGGCACTTCGGCAGAGGCGACCCTGGCAACGGTTAAAAAGGCCTCAGCAGGATACTTCGATCATCTGCCAACCGCCGGGAACGAAGGCGGTCAAGCCTTCCGTGACCTCGAATGGGAAGAAAAAATCACTACCATCTGCCAGAATAGTGAAATCGGAGCACAATTTGGCGGCAAATATTTTGTCCACGATGTGCGCGTAATCCGCTTACCCCGACATGCAGCCTCTTGTCCTGTAGGGATAGGCGTAAGCTGCAGCGCGGACCGCAACATCAAGGCAAAAATTACGGAAGATGGGATCTTCCTGGAGCAATTGGAAATGCACCCCGGGCGCTTCCTTCCCAAAACGGCACCTTATCTGCAACCATCTGTGGAAATCGATCTGGATCGGCCAATGGACGAGGTGCGCAAAGAGCTCTCCAAATATCCGGTCAAGACCCGACTGAGCCTTAAGGGAACCCTCATTGTGGCGCGGGATATTGCACATGCCCGTATCAAAGAGATGATCGACAAGGGCGAGGAGATGCCCGAATACTTCAAGAAATATCCGGTTTACTATGCAGGTCCGGCCAAGACGCCGAAAGGGATGGCATCCGGCAGTTTCGGACCCACCACAGCAGGCCGGATGGACAGTTATGTAGAGTTGTTCCAGTCGCTGGGCGGTTCCCTGATCATGCTGGCTAAGGGAAACAGGTCCAACCAGGTAACTGCTGCCTGCAAGAAATATGGGGGCTTTTATCTTGGGTCGATTGGCGGTCCGGCGGCAATTCTGGCCAAGAACAGCATCAAATCGGTTGAAGTGATCGATTTTCCTGAACTTGGCATGGAGGCGATCCGTAAAATCACGGTAGTCAATTTTCCTGCTTTTATCATTGTCGACGACAAAGGGAACGACTTCTTTGCAGCTTTAAAATAGGCACCCGAAACCAAATCACGGTAATTAAGTATAAAAGGATTAAATGTTCCATTAAACCAATTACAATTAATCCTTTAATACGCTAAAAATGACAACTGTAAACGTCTATTTGAATTTTGACGGCAATTGTGAAGTGGCCTTCAATTTTTACAAATCAGTATTTGGAGGTGAATTTCCTTATATTGGGAAATACAAGGATATGCCGGTGCAAGAAGGAATGCCATCCTGCTCACCCGAAATGGTAGAGAAAATAATGCATATCTCGTTGGCAATCAGCAAAGAAACTTCGATCATGGGAAGTGACACCGGCGGTGAATGGGCTCCGACTTTTCAAAAAGGAAATAACTTTTCCATCTCAATCTCAACAGACAGCAAGGAAGAGGCTGACCGATTATTTAATGGACTTTCGGAGAAGGGAAAGGTTACAATGCCTTTGGCAAATACCTTCTGGGGAGACTATTTTGGCATGTTCACCGACAAATTTGGTATTAACTGGATGGTAAGTTTTGCAACAGTCCAGCAAAAAAAATCTTGAAAACTAATTTTTTGCATTGAAAAAAGTATTGATTATCCACGCACATCCTGAACCCCAATCGTTTTGTTCGGCATTAAAAGGGGTTGCCGCACAATACTTCACCGGCAACGGTGATATGGTTCAGGAGAGCGACCTCTATGCCATGGGTTTTGATCCTGTTGGCGACCGGCACGATTTTAAAAACCTATCCAATCCAAACTACTTCAAATACCAGGCTGAGCAGGTAAATGCATGCAAGACAGATGGCTTTACCAAAGACTTAAGGACCGAGATGGACAAACTGGTCTGGTGCGATCTGCTCATCTTCAACTTCCCCTTGTGGTGGTTTGGTCTGCCGGCCGTTCTCAAAGGCTGGGTCGATCGCATTTTTGCCATGGGACTGGTCTATGGAGATGGTCGGGGAGTGTATGAGAATGGTATATTCAAAGAAAAAACAGCATTAGTTACCATGACAACCGGCGGACCGGAAATCGCCTATACCGCAACCAGCAATGGTGATCCTGAAGTCATTCTTTTCCCCATTCACCATGGCATGTTCTATTTTGCCGGTATGACAGTTTTACCACCTTTTATCAGTTGGAGTCCTGCCAGGATAAGCCAGGAGGAACGAATCGCTGAATTGGATCGCTACAAAGGTTATTTGATGTCAATAGAATCCATAAAGCCCATCTACACAAACAGATAGCGAAAATCAGAATTCAATCAGAGTTTTTTTAACGTTTTTTTACCGATTTTTTTGTGAAAGCGAAAAAAGGGCTATCTTTGCAACACTTTTAAAGAAAAAAGGGAGCTTAGCTCAGCTGGTTCAGAGCATCTGCCTTACAAGCAGAGGGTCGCTGGTTCGAATCCAGCAGTTCCCACAAGAATTTCAGAGGAATGCAGAAGGTTTAAACCGGAAGTGTTCCTCTTTTTTGCCCTTATGTTGCTAAATTTTATACCCATCACTCAATGAGTAGTAGCATGATGTGAGAGATCGGTAATTTTATCCAGCTCCCGTTCGATTCGATGTACCAGGTAGAACGGCAGGTTGAGCAGGGTGAATCCAGTTCCGGCGATGGTTTTTGCTTTTTCGACGGAATAAGGACCCTGCCAAACACGCACAGCCAATTTGTGTGGCGCTACATCCATAAACTGATGCAGCGAACGCAGTTTACCGATGGCACCCGATTTTACTTCGATGGGGATAAGTTTGCTGTTGTATTGGTACAAATAATCAATTTCGGCGCTGGATTGTTTTTTCTCCCTCACCCAAAACTGAAGCTTGTTCATGATGCTGTTCGACATTGCCAGCAGTTCCTGTCCGGTAATGTGCTCAGCTATCCGTCCTCTGTACACATCGGCAATATCCTCGGTAGAAAGTATATCCTTCACCATATTGGTTGAGTAGTTAATCAGTCCCGTGTCGAGGGTATGCAAACGTGGTTTTAATGTCAGTTTGGGCAATGCCGGAATGTTGATATCGGTAGTTGGATAAACAAGCTGGAACAGCAATGTTTTTTCGAGCGTTGTAAATGCCTCTTTCATTTCGCGGAACTTATAGGTTGAACCGCCAAAATTTTCAATGGTGATGCGGCTTCCGGCCATTTCAAATGCTGTAGTAAGTATATGCCTGATGTATTGCACTTGCGACGAAGAAGGAGCATATTTTTCCACATCTTCAATATACGATATCAGGAGGCTTGCATAAATAGGCTGCAAAGCGGTGAGGTCGTTGTTGCGAACATATTGTTCTACTACCTGTGGCATTCCGCCAATGGTCAGGTATTTTTTGAATTGCCGCATTAAATGGGAGTGAGCAAAGGCAGGAACTTCCTGTCCATTCAGCAGGTCGAGGCTCTGAGATTCACCTGTCGCAGCCAGAAATTCGCGGAAAGAAACAGGGTGCATCATCATGTATTCCACCCTTCCTACCGGGTAAGAAATTTTGCGGTTCATGATCGACTCCAGTAGTGATCCTGCTGCAATCACAAACAAATCACCGGCCTCTTCCTTAAAATAGCGCAACAATGCGATTGCCTTGGGAGCATTCTGTATTTCGTCGATAAAGATTAAAGTCCTGCCCAAATGTCTTTTCTTTCCGGCATAATAAAACAAGGCCATCAATAGATCCTGAAACGGATAGGAGGTTTCAAATATCTTCCGCTCTTGCTCTCTTTCAAGATTAAGGGCAATGTACTGGTCGAATTCTTTGGCAAACATCTCGACGGCAGTGGTTTTTCCAACCTGCCTGGATCCCCTTAATATCAGCGGTTTGCGGTAATCCCTGCCCGCCCAATCTTTTAGTTTATCTATGATTTCCCTATGAAACATATCAGCCTTGTATAAAAGTAAGGGATAAAAATAAACAAAAATGTATAAAAGTCAAGGTAATTAGTTATAATTTATGTATAAAAGTCAAGGTAACTACAGTCATGTGGTGTATAAAAGTCAGGGTTAATTTTGTATCACGTCATAAAATGAGGGTAATTTTGCGTCAAACTTGTGTCAGATGGAGGGATAATCCTTATTCCAGGATGATCTTCTTTTTGTCTTTCGAGATTTTAACCGTGTCCTCGCACAGAGCCTAAAATATTCTTCCAGTTCTGATTTATTTACTAAATTTAAGTCGTGTAAAAACCACAAACTCTCACAACTTATGAGAAAATTATTCATCCTCTTCCTAATCTCAATCCTTTCTTTTTCCTGTATTGCTTTTCTCCCAATCCGGCGGAAAGATTTTTGACAACCTCTCCATGCCCAGCAAAATTCTTAAAATGGATCGGAAATACGCCGTCTATCTGCCGGCCGACTATGAAACCTCGCAGCGCAGCTATCCGGTTTTATATCTGCTGCACGGTGCAGGAGATGACCAGAGTGGCTGGATTCAGTTTGGTGCACACCGCTATGCGCAAGAAAGAGATCCCCCGCGAATTCAGGATCCGTGATGGCGCACACACCTGGACTTACTGGCGTGAGGCACTGCCAACTGTGCTGGAATTTGTATCAATGGGCTTTCATCAATACTAAACCACCCTTAATGCTTCCTTAGTGCCATCTTTTGTGCCCTTCGTAGTGAATAAAGGTTTAACCACCAAGGTCACAAAAGATGGCACTAAGGACACTATGTCAGATCAATAAACAATCAAATAAAACCCAAATTATTATGTACGCATCACGAAGAAAGTTTTTGCAAAACAGTGCGGTTTTGCTTGCCGGAACAACCCTCTTGTCAAAAGCTGCATTTGCGGCTCCGAAATCATATGAAATTGTAGGTATTCAGCTCTATTCCGTCCGGGACGAAATGAAGACGGATCCTCTCGGTACTTTGAAACAGCTGGCAAAAATGGGTTACAAACATGTTGAGCATGCCAACTACATCGACCGTAAATTTTACGGATATACTGCATCGGAATTCAAAAAGATCCTGACCGATCTGGGTTTGAATATGCCAAGCGGCCATACAGTGATGGGTAAAAATCATTGGGATGCCCGCAAAAAGGATTTTACTGATGCATGGAAGTATACCATCGATGACGCAGCTTACATGGGGCAGAAGTATGTGATCAGTCCATGGATGGACGAATCCATGCGCAAAACCTACGATGATATGCTTGCATACCTTGAGGTATTCAACAAATGCGGAGTGTTGTGCCAGAAATCAGGAATGAAATTCGGATACCATAACCATTGGGCCGAATTCACCGAACAACTAAACGGGATGAAGCTTTTCGACATCATGATGAAAAATCTTGATGTCAACAAAGTTGTTATGCAGCTCGACATTGGCAACATGTACATTGGCGGAGCCAAAGCGCAGGATGTTATTGGTCAGTATCCTGGTAAGTTTGAACTGATCCACGTGAAAGATGAAATCGCCGTCGACACCAAGGAGAAATATGAAAGCGCCATTTTAGGAAAGGGAATTCTGCCTGTAAAAGAGGTGTTGGAAATTTGCCGTAAAACCGGTGGAACCAGAGTATTTATCATCGAACAGGAATCCTACCAGGGGAAAGCTCCATTGGCATGTGTTCAGGAGGATTTGGAGATTATGAAAGGATGGGGATACTGAAACGGTAATAATAAGCGCCTTTTTTGGATTCAGTAGTATTTTTTTCGTTCAGTCGTTTGCAAAAGCACTCTCCTCGCGGCATCTTCCAACGATTCATCCTCCTTCACAAAACCTCCCATCAACGACCATTTCCCCTGTTCGGGTTCAAAAGCACGAGGATAGAGCAAAAGCTTCAGTTCTGAAGCTTCGTATCCAAATATCGAACAATCGACGGCAACATAATGCTTGGCGTAATTTTTATAAATTTCTGATCGCATTTAAAATAATATTCGCTTCATAAGTATTAGAGGCAAACCAAGCAAATTTATAAAAGTATTTTTCACTTATAATTCAATATTAGTATAAATAGGAATTTCCTGTTCTATAACATATTTTAACAATTGCCCTTATTTATTAACTCTGTTTAAAGATTGATGCTCAACACTTCAGGAAAAATGCTTGCACACAATTGATAGGACTGTGAAACAGATGAAGCAGCTTTACAAAATTTCAATTTTACCCTTGATTTTGATTGCCTTTTTTGTCACTTTCCTAACAAACTCAGGAATGGCAAAATCACGCGATTATTACCAAATTCAGGTTTACCGGTTAACTGGAAAAGTCCAGGAGGAAAAAGTGGACAATTTTCTTAAGAACGCCTATTTGCCTGCTTTGCGCAGGGCAGGAATAAAGAGTGTAGGAGTCTTTAAACCGATTGAGACGGATACAACCTCAGGCAAACGTGTCTTTGTGTGGGTTCCTTTCACCTCACTGGAGCATTTCGCCAAAATCCAGGATGTGCTGATCAAAGACGTAGAATTTCAGAAGAGTGGCAATGATTTTCTTGGTGCGCCTTTTGACCAGGTACCATTTGCCTGTAAAGAGTCGATCCTGTTAAGGGCATTCCCTGATGCACCAAATTTAGAGATAGTTCCATCTGCCGAATAACGGTAACTTTTCCCTTGCACATCCAGAACAGCCGGTATTTCAAAATAACTGTTGCCCATACAGTAGGAATCTCCCAATTGGTAAGATTTTTCCCGTTAAACAATTTGACCTCTTTGGGCTTGGACTGAACCAATGCCGGAAGTATGAAAATAAAAATGAGCAATAATTTGCGGTTCATTTTGGCGTTTGGATTAAAAAAACTGCCCCGAATCCGGGGCAGTTGTTAGATGTTTAAAAATGGTTTGAATTAGTGCCCGTGAAGAATCTCCTGGGCTTTTTCCAATATCGTTGTATCATCCAACAAGACGATCCCTCCATTGGGGCCTTGTTCGATGTGCATGCCAACACTTTTTCCGTGGGCATAATTTGCTCCACCAAAATAATTCCTGACGGTCTCGACATCCAGCCCCAATTCATCTGCGATGCGGTGCATTGAACCGTCAGGTAAAGTGTCTTTAATTTTTCTTAACTCATTAAATGTTATTTTTTCAGTCATGATATTGGTTTTTAAAAAGTTAATAAATATTCTTATGGGAAGAACATGGTTTCTCTATTTCACTTCAGCCAAATTAATACTAAAAGTTCAATAATGTTACAACGCTGTTACAACATTTAGAATTGGATTGTTGAAATTTAGAATTTTTAACATTTGTAACTCCCGGAAGGATGTATTACAACTTGATACACACAGAATTAATCAGAACCAAATTCAGGAAGTAAAAGAACTGTTATAAAACATGTTTAATCAACGACCAATAGCAGGCTGACCGGCAAGTTTAAAAAGCGTCTCCAAAAGCAATGGACGCAATCGTAATTTATTGATTTTGTGATTATCCCGATCAGGGAAAACCCTGTTTGACAGAAAAACAAAGAGGAGCTGATTGGCCGGATCGGCCCAAACAAATGTACCAGTGTACCCTGAGTGGCCGAAACTCTGCTCGGAGACGACTTTGGATGGATACCGCTCCTTGCCGGTATGTCTGTTCATCTGAATTCCCGGTTTATCGAAACCGTATCCTCTCCGGTTGTTCAATTTCTGAAAGTGGCTACTTGTCCAGTTCTTCAGGGTTTCTGCGGTGATAAATCTTTCGTTGCCGTACTCCCCATTCTGAAGGTAGAGTTGCATCACCTTCGCAACATCACCAACTGATCCGAACAAACCAGCACTACCTGAAACACCGCCCATGAGTGCCGCGGTTTCATCGTGTACAAAGCCCTGAAGCAATTCGTGCCGGAATGACTGATCATCTTCAGTAGGCACAATTTTATCCTTTGGCTGTGACAGGGCAGGAAGATACATCAGAGAGGCTGCTCCCAGTCTGGCATACAATTTATCGTGCAGAAATAGCTCAAAAGACTCACCCGACAAATTCTCTATCACTTTGGGCAAAATGACGAAACCCAGATCAGAATAGGCATACTTTTTCGTTTTTAGCAAAGGGGAATCCCTGACGGATTTGTAAACAGAATCTTTAAAACTATCGATCAAATAGAGTCCGTCGGACACCCTCAGATCAAATCCTGGTGTTGGTTGAGTTACATAATATCCTGGTTTGTAGTTCCCTAGCGCATCAACAGTACCAGGCCACAAGACTACTCCTGCCCTGAGCCTTGCCTGATGGGAGAGCAAATCAGAGACCAGGATCCCTTCCTTGTTGCTTCCTTTCCAATCCGGCCAGTAATCACTCATTTTCTTTGTCACGACAAACTTCTTCTGATCGGCCAGCATCATCAGGGCTGGAACCGGGGCCAAAACTTTGGTTACAGAGGCCAGATCGTACAAATCATCATCCTGAACTGCCAGATTTTTCGAGTAGGTATGAAATCCATAAGATTTCTGGTAAAACACCTTCCCTTTTCTGGCCAGGAGAAGCTGACATCCAGGGAAGGCTTTTTCTCTTAATCCTATACCTACCAGGGAGTCTATTTTCTGAGAAAGCTTTAGCGAATCAATTCCAACCTCCTCTGGTAACACATAGCTTAACCTGTCGATGGACGCGAAAGTGATTCCCTCCCCCATTTTGTAGATTCCAAGATCATTGGCTAATTTTCCCTGTGAAGGGATGGCTCCGAAAACCAATTGTGAAGAAAGGTCAATTCTATCATAGTCTGCCTTTTCAGCAACCAGAAGGGCAGAGCTCTTTTCAGTTACGGCTTCGCTTGCCAAGAAACGGGCAGAGCCAAATAGAACAAACACGGATTTGGCATTTTTAGCTACATTGTCAGTCAGTTGTTTCTCAACATCCATCAAGTAGGCTCCAAGCTCAACAAGTGAAGATGCAGACATGGCATTGTCGTCTGACTTTGAATTTACTCCTTCGCCCTGATCCCCTATCGCATACACAACCAAATTGTACACCGATGATTTTGAGATCATTGCTCTCACTGATTCAGACCTCATTTTCGGATCAAGTGTCAGATGGTCCGCTTTTGAATACCTGTTTATCCAGGGTGAAAGAGCTCCACCTTCCGCAAAACCAATGTTTACCACCAATATTTTTAAGGTATCCAGTCTGTTAAGCGGCAGAAGCTGTCCACTGTTTTTAAGAATCACTAAAGAATTTTGAGCCTCCTCTCTCCTCAACACACGAAGCGTACGCAGAGGTGAGACATGTTTGCCAGAAGCAATTTTAACAGGATGAGTCGTGCGTGCTACTTTCACTGCCTTTCCCTTTTTCTGGGCGGGAAGGGCAATCGAAAAAATGGAGCAAATGAGTAGCAGCAATATTTTTCTTGACATCAGAAGAGGTTCAATGGAAATCTTACGCCAAATCTAACCAAAAGCTCACAATTCCGAAATTTTATTAAGCGACAAAATTGGTAGGACAAAAAAACGCATTGTACCATTGATATCCCTATCTTAGCAAAAAAAAACAATTCCATGGAACGAGTTTATCTTTCAACCTCCAGTCGATCTTTCCATTCTAAACTACGGATTAAGATCTTTGCTTTGATGATCCTCCTGTTTTTAATCATCCCTTCCCAAGCCCAGAAAGGTGAGCCGGTTTGCGGCGCAGACCGTCCTGAACTTTACCTATCCAGCCTGAAGGGTCTCCGTCTCGGATTGGTGGTAAACCACACTTCCACAGTCAACGGAGAGCATCTGGTCGATTTTTTGAATGGGAAAGGCATTACCATGAAGGCCCTCTTTGCACCGGAACACGGTCTGCGGGGAGAGGCCGATGCCGGTGAAAAGATCTTCAATTCCGTAGATGCCAAAACAGGAATACCTATCATCTCGATTTATGGCAAAATTAACCGGCCAACGACAGAGCAGCTTGCAGATATTGACCTTCTAATTTACGATATCCAGGATGTAGGTTGCAGGTTTTATACATACATCAGTACCTTACATTATATAATGGAGGCTTGTGCTGAAAATGGCAAGAAGCTTCTGGTACTGGACCGTCCTAACCCGAACGGGGATTACTGTGCCGGACCAATTCTGAAGCCAGCTTTCCGATCAGGTGTCGGGGTCGATCCGATTCCGGTTGTTCATGGCTGCACGGTAGGAGAATTGGCACAAATGATCAACGGAGAGGGGTGGTTGAAAAATGGTCTGAAATGCGACCTCAAGGTCATTCCTGTTAAGAATTACACACACCAAACGGTTTATGCCCCACCCGTCAAACCCTCCCCCAACCTTCCCAACTATACCTCTATCAGACTCTACCCTTCTCTTTGCTTTTTTGAATCAACCAGTGTGAGCATTGGAAGGGGAACGACCTTCCCCTTCCAGGTAATTGGCTTTCCTGATCAAAAATTCGGTGGGTTTTCTTTCACCCCACAAAGCCTAAAAGGGTTCGATATGAACCCTCTACAAAAAGACAAAATCTGTTATGGGGAGGATCTTAGGAACCTGAAAGAGATTCCCAAATTCACACTCAAATATTTTCTTGATTGGTACGGCAAATTTGGGCAGTCCAGTGAATTCCTCACAAGAGTTCGTTGGTTCAACCTGCTGATGGGCGACGACCGGATCCTGACCATGATCCAGACCGGCAAAAGCGAAAAAGAGATCACCGATAGCTGGCAGGAGGAATTAGAAAGATACAAGGTTGTACGATCCAAATACTTACTATATTGAAGTGCGCTAGAGTGACTAAAGTGAACTATAGTGCCTAAAGTTAGGGACTCCCAACTTTAGGCACTATAGTTCACTTTAGTTCACTTTAGGCACTCTAGCGCACTTTCTTATGAATCCACTACTTGTCGCATCACTCCTCTCAGGATATTTCGTACTACTAATTTTGGTAGCCTACCTCACCAGCAGGTCAGCAACGACCGAAACTTTCTTTACAGCCAACCGAAAATCTCCCTGGTTTGTCGTAGCATTCGGTATGATCGGAACCACTATTTCGGGTGTAACATTTATCTCTGTGCCGGGTGAAGTAGGCAACTCTGCTTTTACCTATTTCCAATTTATCATGGGGAATTTTGTCGGGTACATGGTTGTAGCCTTTATTCTTCTGCCTGTCTATTACCGGATGAACCTCATATCAATCTACACTTACCTGGAGGAACGTCTGGGATTTTACTCCTACAAATCAGGCTCTTTCTTTTTTCTGCTCTCCCGTACCATTGGCGCGGCTTTCAGAATGTATCTCGTGGCAGAGGTTTTGCAACTAGCCTTTTTTGCCCATTTTGGCATTCCATTTGGTGTGACAGTGCTGATCAGCATAATTTTGATTTGGATTTATACCACCAAAGGCGGAGTGAAAACAATCATCTGGACAGATTCTCTTCAGACCATCTTTCTGATCTCTGCGGTGGTTCTAACCATCTATTTTATTTTCAATAGCCTTGGATGGAGCTTTGGGCAGATGATCACTAAAGTACAGGAGAGTCCGCATTCGCAAGTTTTTGACTGGGACTGGAGGTCAGGGAAATTCTTCGTAAAACAGTTCCTTGCCGGTATCTTCATCACCATTGTTATGTCGGGACTAGATCAGGACATGATGCAAAAAAATCTGACCTGTAAAAACCTGAAGGAAGCACAGAAAAACATGCTGACTTTCAGTGCAATATTCGTTGCGGTTGTATGGATGTTCTTGACATTGGGAGCATTGCTGTATATCTATGCAGAGTCTCACCAAATCGTACTTCCTCAAAAAAGTGATGATCTTTACCCGTTACTGGCCATCAATCATATGAATCTGATGATCGGCATCTTCTTTTTGTTGGGCATTACGGCTGCCAATTACGCAAGCGCAGATTCAGCACTAACCTCTTTGACTACAGCATTTTGCATAGATTTTCTCAATTTTGGAAAGCGTGAGGACCAAAACAAGAAGCGTCTGTTAAAAATTACACACATCGGGTTTTCATTGCTTCTGTTTTTGGTAATCATGATTTTTAAAGCAGTCAACAACCAAAGCGTTGTGATGGCTGTTTTTAAAGTAGCCGGACTCACATATGGACCTCTTCTTGGGCTCTTTGCGTTCGGTATGTTGACTAAATTCAGGATCAAGGACCATCTTGTTCCTTTTGTAGTCATTGCCGCACCAACTATTTCAGGGCTATTTAACCATTTTTCGGAACAATTGCTAAACGGCTATCAGATTGGATTTGAGTTAATTATAATAAACGGAGCATTTACCTTTTTTGGATTATTTCTGATAAGAATCCGGCAAAAATAAAATTCGTTAAAAATTGTTAAAATTCAATTTTTTTGTTTATATTTGATAGACTACTTTGCAGTGAAACTGTCTAAGCAGTAAACATATTCCCTTAATACCTTCTATGGTATGAAAAGCTTATTCATGACATTGGCCTATGTTTTGACATTCCTGTTTATAAGCAGTTGTCAGAAAGAGCATGAAAGTGATTCAAACGGGAGATTATTATCATTTTCAACCGACACGGTAGCTTTTGATACCATTTTTACTTCTATAGGTACTCCCACCAAGAATTTAAGGGTATACAATAAGACCAACGATCGGATCATTGTCTCCTCTATCCGTTTGGCAGGCGGAGAGAACAGCGGATTCAGGTTAAACATCAATGGTGAGGCTACCAACGAAGTGTTGAACGTCGAAATCCCTGCGCGGGACAGTATTTTCATCTTTGTGGAAGCTACGCTGAACAAGCTTGGCACCCATCAGACCATGGTGGCTGAGGACTCCATCCTTTTTAAGGTTAACAGCAAGGAACAAAAAGTGAGATTGCTGGCCTGGGGACAAGACTTCAAACTGATCCGTTCAGAGATGATTAAAACCACCACCTGGACCAAAGAAAAACCATATCTGGTATACGGTTATGCCTATGTTGACTCATGTCAAACACTTACCATCGATCCGTGTTGTACCATCTATTTCCACAAGAATGCCGGGCTATTCATCAAAGGGTTATTGATTGTAAAAGGAACATCCGAAGATCCTGTTGTGTTCAAGGGCGATCGCATGGAGACCGGATATGCCAATCTGCCGGATCAATGGAACGGGATAACGTTACTTTCGGGAAGTCACAACAATATTATAAACCACTCCATCATTAAAAATGCAAACATTGGGCTGCAGGTTGGTAACATTGAAAAAGAAGGCTTTGCTTCTGTTACGCTGTCAAATACACGCATAGAAAATATGAGCTGGTCGGGCATTTGGGCCATGAAATCGAAAATTCTCGCTTACAACTGCGTGATAGCAAATATCGGGTACTACAATACGGCACTCCTTTTGGGCGGTGATTATCAATTTTACCAGACCACTTTTGCCAACTATAACACCGACAATACCAGCCCATTTCGGAATGCGGAAACTTTGACCCTCTCCAATTACCTGGTCAGCAGCACCAATGGCGCTAAATATGTTGGGGATCTTAACCAGGCCGTTTTTGGAAATTGTATCATCAGTGGGCTCAATTCTGATGAACTTAAGATTTCAATGGACAAACAGGGGAAATCCAATTACCTGTTCGACCACTGTCTTATTCAAATCTCAGACACATTCAAATTACCCAACCCTGACAGATTCCTTAGCCTGCAACGAAATATCAATCCAAAATTCATCAATCCCCAAAAGGGAATTTACGAACTTGACACTTTGTCAGCTGCGAAAGACGTTGGCAAAGAGGCCATCGCAAAGATATACTCGATTGATTTGAAGGGGGCTGACAGAAACATCGATGCTGGCGCTGACCTTGGTGCTTTCGAGCGCATCGAAAAGAAAAAATAACGAACCATGCGGGCAATCTCCTTGCTTGGCGTGTGGCTATTATTGCTTATTGGTCCTTTCTCTCTTGAACTTAGCGGGCAAAGCAAGTCAATAAAAGATTACAGGATAGTCTTTTATAATACTGAAAACCTCTTTGATCCATTCGATGATCCTGCAACCAACGATGGTGAATTTACCCCTGGTGGGAAGTGTCATTGGACAATCTCAAGGTTGGACCAGAAGGTAATGATGATATACCGCGCCATCATATCCGCATCCAATGGAGAGTTTCCTGATATCATCGGTCTGGCAGAGATTGAAAATCTATGGATATTGGAGTATTTGCTCAAAAAGAGTCCCTTCAAAGAGGCAAATTATGGCATTGTTCACAAGGAATCCCCCGATCCAAGAGGTATCGACGTGGCACTGCTTTACAGGAAGGAGACCATAGTTCCGATTGATTTTGAATTTATTCGGGTGCATGGCAATGGATCTACCCATCTTTCTTCCAGAGATATTCTGCACTTCAAGGCCCAGCTCAACAAAGAGACGTTTCATTTTTTCGTCAACCATTGGCCTTCCAGATACGGTGGTTACATGGAGACCCGAGGGAAACGAAATATTGCCGCACGAATTGTTCGGCGAACGATTGACTCACTGTTGATAATCGACCCACAAAGTAAACTATTGTTGATGGGTGATTTTAATGCGACTCCGGATGAGGACTGTTTCACAAAAATATTGGGAACATCTG
>Ga0172379_10003906_pt1 | contig 22922 bp, 17 predicted proteins | sample GrowelOW334metaG_FD_119756 | JGI IMG/M metagenome (GOLD analysis project Ga0172379, IMG submission 119756) | Groundwater microbial communities from an aquifer near a municipal landfill in Southern Ontario, Canada - Groundwater well OW334 metaG | ecosystem: Environmental > Aquatic > Deep... | reverse complement strand
TCCTCCCTAACCCTCCTTCCTCAAAGGCAGGAGGGAATAATTTCTTTAATTATCATTTCTTATCCCCCTCTCTCCTTAGAGGAGAGAGGGGGTTGGGGGGAGTGAGGTAGGTTGTTTAGGGGAAAGGGTTGGGGATAGAGGTAGGACGTTTAGAAGAAGGGGTCGGGGGATGAGGTCTAGGCTTGTTTTATTGTAGGTTTTATAATATAATTCGCTGCATGAAGCCGGTAATTATAGATAAAATTAATGAGGCGGTAAAAAAAATTATTCAAACGGGTACTTGGCCAAATATTAAATTACCTGCTTTTGAAGTGAATTATCCGGTTCAGCCAGAGCATGGTGACTACGCGGTTAACGTAGCTATGAAATTAGCTAAAGTGTTGCAACAAAATCCAATGGACATCGGAGAACTGATTAAAGAAAATTTGAATTTGGATGGCATTGAACGGGTGGAAGTAGTGCGGCCGGGCTTTATTAATATTTTTGTGAACACAACATTTTTAGCCGGCGGTGTGCGGTTAATTTTAGAACAACAAAATGATTACGGAAAAAATAATAGTGGTAATCATAAAAAATATTTAGTGGAATTTTTATCGGCTAACCCTACCGGGCCGTTACATTTAGGCAATGGCCGCGGTGGTTTTGGTGGCGATGTAATAGCGCGCGTGTTACGGGCCAGTGGTTACGATGTTATTTCGGAATATTATGTAAATGATTACGGCAATCAAACCAATATTTTAGCGGAATCAGTGATGCGCCGGTATTTGCAAAATCAAGGTATTAATGTCGATTATCCGGAAGAATTATATAAAGGGGATTATATTAAAGAGTTGGCTAAACAAGTAGTATTACCAGATGTAAAATTAGGCAATCAAGCGGCCATGTTAGCCATTAAAGCCAAAGTAAAAGACCAAGCAGTTCAGGCCATGATTAAACAGATTAAAGAATTAGTGACGCGTAAATTAAATATTCACTACGATGTGTGGAAATCAGAAAAAGCATTATATGAAAATGATGCGGTTAAAAAAACACTAGCTTGGCTAAAGGAGCGCGGATTAACGTTTGAGCAAGACGGCGCGGTGTGGTTTAATTCTAAAAAATTTGGTGATGATAAAGATAGGGTAATTGTAAAACAAACCGGCGAGACCACGTATTTATTTTCTGATATTTTATATTTAATCGATAAATTTGAACAGCGCAAAATTGATTATTGGGTGTGTTTGTTAGGCGCCGATCATCATGGTTATCAAGGGCGCATGGAAGCGGCGGTGGTGGCCATTGGTCATCGTAATAAAATGCAGATTATTTTTACACAGCTGGTGCGCTTAATGTTTAACGGCAAAGAGTTACGCATGTCGAAACGCCAAGGTACGTTTGTTACGCTAGAAGAATTAATAGAAGACGTGGGGTTAGATGTAGTGCGGTGGTTTTTCTTAATGCACGATACCAATACGCACATGGATTTTGATTTGAATTTAGCTAAAGAGCATTCCGATAAAAATCCGGTGTACTATGTGCAATACGCCCATGCCCGCATTTGCAGTATTTTAGCTAAAGTGCCAAAATTAGCTCCGGCTCCGTTGCAATTTACTAATTCATCTGAAGAGAGTTTGGCTAAGATATTATTGCGTTTACCAGAATTAGTAGAAGAAGTAAGCAAAACGTACCAGGTGCATAAATTGCCGCAATATGCCTTGGAAGTAGCGCGCGCCTTTCATTATTTTTATACGAAAAGCCGAGTGATTGAAGGGGAAACAGTTAATCGCACTCGGTTGCAACTAGTGCAAGCTACACAGCTTGTGTTAAAAAATACTTTACAATTAATGGGAATAAACGCACCAGAAAAAATGTGAGACCTCATCACCCCCTAACCCCCTCTTCCCCTGCAAAGGGAAGAGGGGGAAAATAAAAATTAATAATAATTAATTTCTCCCCCTTCTCCTGCAGGAGAAGGGGGTGGGGGGATGAGGTCTTAAGGAGGACATATGACACCAAGGAGGAAACCACAATTAAAAATTGGCATTGATTGCCGTACCATGCTTAATCCGGAACTAGGGGAACGGGCTGGCATTGGGCAATACACTTACCAATTAATAAAACACTTGTTAAAAATTGATAAGCGTAATAAATACGTGTTGTTTTACGATCACCGGGTAGGGGATATTAAAGAGTTTAAACGCAAACAAGTAGAACTGGTACGCTTGCCATTATCCGAGTATAAAAAATACCTGCCATTTGCTTATTCGCACATGGTAGTTAGCCGGGTATTTGAAAAGGCTAAACTAGACGTGTTACACGCGCCGGCCAATGTAATACCGTTACAATATAATAAACCCACCGTGTTAACCGTGCATGATTTGGCTATTTATGAACATCCGGAATGGTTTCCCTCTGGGCAAAAATTTTCTATTAAATGGTTAGTGCCCAGCAGTGTACGTAAAGCCAAACGTGTAATTGCCGTATCACACTCTACGGAAAAAGACATTATAAAACAATTTCAAATTCTGGCGGAAAAAATTTCGGTAATTCATGAAGGCGTGGCGGCGTTGCGGACGCCTAGTAAGTTAACGGCGCATCGGTTGTTAAAGCCGTATCATTTAGGCGAAAAATATTTAGTGTATATTGGCACCCTAGAACCACGCAAAAATATTAAAGGGATTATTGAAGCGTTCGATAGTTTGGCTTGCCAAAAACCGAAACGTTATAAAAATATTCAGCTTATTTTAGTGGGGCAAAAAGGGTATCAATTTGAAGAAACGTACAAAACGATTCAGCAAGCTAAATGCGGAAAAATTCGTTATATTGGCTATGTATCAGAAAATATTAAACACGCTTTGCTTAGCCAGGCGCTAGGTTTAGTGTTTCCGTCTTTGTACGAGGGTTTTGGGTTGCCAGTATTAGAGGCGATGCAGTTAGGCACACCGGTGATTACGTCTAGGTTGGCTTCGTTACCAGAGTTAGTAGGTAAGAGCGCGTTATTGGTGAACCCACATCATCCTACGGAATTATCATCCACTATTGATAAATTAGTTAGTAGCCAAGCTACCAGAACTAAACTGGCTAAATTAGGAAAATTACAAGCCAAACAATTTAGCTGGGAACAGTGCGCGCGCGAAACGCTGCGCGTGTACGAAAAGGTGGTTGCCTGATTGTTAACCCACCGGCTTAAAGCCGAGACCGTGCTTATCATGATGGTTGTGGCGCTGGGCTCGCCGGTACGAAGTCCATTGCCAGCAGGCAATAGACTATTACCAGCGAGATACTGGCCAGGAACGCGCATTCTTCTTTACGCATTCCTTCTCCTTTTCAACCTTGTTATGTTCCTCTACTTCCAGCTGGAGACACCAGTTTTATAAGAGGTCTTCCAAGGTTGGCTTACAGGTTATCTCTTAACCACTGTTTACCCTTTTATAAACAGTAGTAAAGAACAACAAATGTAACACATTAGAGCATATTTTACCACTAAAAAACGAAGATTATTCCAGCAACAAAAATCTGAAAAATAAATTAAGAAATGAAGGAAATGAACTGTACAAAAAAATCGTACAGTTGAAAATAGCCATATTTATTGTCTTAATAAGTTAGGTATGATAAGTTAAATATGTTTTAAATAGTATTAATTATTATAAATTCATGCCTCATCGTCTCGAAATTCAATTTAAGGATTATAAACAAGATACCCGCGCGCAGGTGCGGACGAAAAAAATTCAGCAGGATTTTTCTAAAGTGATCAAAGTTTATCAAGCTGATGCTTATACGTTAAGTAAAAATTTTCCGAAAAATAAGTTAATAAAAATTGCCGAAGCGTTAACTAATCCAGTGATTCAACATTATAGTATTGATAAAAATATCATGGCCGAAAAGTTTAGCTATGCCATTGAAATCGGTTTTTTGCCCGGGGTAACCGATAATACCGGCAAAACGGCGCAAGAAATTGTGGAAGACATGTTGAAAGTGAAATTTAAAGGAGAGGAGGCTGTGTACTTTTCACAGGTGAATTATATTGTGGGCAATATTAGCCAAGCTGAAGCAGAGGACATTGGCCAAAGTTTAGCCAATACTTTAATTCAACGGGTGCATATTAAAACTTATGCACAATTTAAAAAAGATCACGGCATGGATGTGATCGTGCCGAAAGTTAAATTACAGGCCAAACCAAAAGCCGATATTGTTAATTTAGATATAGCAGATGATGAATTGATAACCATTGGTAAAAGCGGCATAGCTAATGCCGATGGAACTAGGCGCGGACCATTAGCCTTGGATTTGCGAGCTATGAAAGCGATTCGGAGTTATTTTCAGAAGTTAAAACGCCAGCCCACTGATGCCGAAATAGAATCCATTGCCCAAACCTGGAGCGAACATTGCAAACACACTATTTTCGCTTCGGCCATTGATGAAATAAAAGATGGTTTATATAAGCATTATATTCAACGGGCTACGCAAGACATCAGAAAAAAACTGGGCAAGCAGGATTTTTGCGTATCGGTGTTTAAAGACAATTCCGGGGCGATTATTTTTGACGATAACTGGCTGATTACCGATAAAGTGGAAACGCATAATTCACCATCGGCTTTAGATCCGTACGGCGGCGCGATTACCGGCATAGTAGGAGTGAATCGCGATACGATTGGTTTTGGTCAAGCCGCTTTGCCGATAGCCAATCGTTACGGCTATTGTTTTGCCAATCCGTTTGATGAAGAGCCAATTTATAAAGATAAAGACAAGAAAAACAAAATGTTATCACCGCGCCGAATTTTAGAAGGCGTGGTAGCCGGTGTTAATGCTGGCGGCAACTGTTCCGGCATTCCCACCCCGCAGGGTTTTGTGTATTTTCATGATCGCTACAAAGGCAAACCGCTGGTGTTTGTTGGCACACTAGGTTTAATTCCTCGAAAAATAAAAGGTAAACCTAGCCATGTAAAAAAAGCCAATCCCGGTGATAATATAGTGATGATCGGTGGTAAAGTAGGAGCCGATGGAATTCATGGCGCTACATTTTCTTCGGAATCACTGTCATCGGGCAGCCCGGCTACGGCGGTGCAAATTGGCGATCCTTACACGCAGAAAAAATTGTCTGATGCGATTGTAAAAGAAGCGCGCGAGCAGAAATTATTTAGTTCAATAACCGATAACGGTGCCGGCGGTTTATCGTCATCGGTCGGTGAAATGGCTAAAGAAGCCGGCGGTTGCGAGGTGCAATTAGATAAAGTACCGCTGAAGTATCCTGGCTTGCAACCGTGGCAAATTTGGATTTCCGAATCGCAAGAACGCATGACCGTAGCCGTACCGGCCAAAAAGTTAAAGCAGTTCATGAATTTGATGGAGAGCAGAGGCGTAGGCGCTTGGGTGATTGGTAAATTTACCAATAGCAAGAAGTGCATTGTGAAATACGGTGCGCAAGCAGTGGTTGATTTAGCGATGGATTTTATGCACGATGGCAATCCAAAATATTCCCAAACCACTAATTGGCAAAAACTAGTAGTACAGCAACCAAAATTAAATAATAAATTAAATCATGCTAAAACATTTAACAAACTATTATCAAGTTTAAATAATGCTAGTTTTAGCTTTATTTCTTATCAGTATGATTATGAAGTTTTAGGCGGTTCTTGTGTAAAACCGTTGCAGGGCGTTGGTCAGGTTAATGCTGTAGCCGCAGTTACCAGGCCGGTGCTAAATTCCAAAAAAGGTGTGGTTACCTCGCAAGCGTTGTATCCAACTTATGCCGAATTGGATCCGTATAATATGGCCGCGGCGGCAGTTGATACAGCAATCAGAAACTGTATTGCAGTAGGAGGCACTTTAGACGAATTGGCTTTATTGGATAATTTCTGCTGGTGCTCGTCTACCGAACCAGAGCGTTTAGGGCAATTAAAAGAAGCGGTAAAAGCAGTGTATGATTACACGGTAGCTTTTGGTACGCCGTTAATTTCCGGCAAAGACAGTATGTTTAATGATTTTAAAGGCTTCGATAAAAATGGTCAGCCTATTAAAATTTCTGTGCCGCCTACTTTATTAATTTCTGCCACCGGTATTGTGCCGAATACCGACAAATGCATAACTTTGGATGCGAAAAATGTCGGCGATTTAGTTTATGTGTTAGGCGAAACGAAAAATGAATTAGGTGGCAGTGAATTTTTGGCTAGCTTAAAAATAACCGGCGGAACAGTGCCGGCCGTTAATGCCAAAATAGCAAGTAAATTATATCGCAGTTTAGAAACAGCTATTAAAAAAGAATTAGTAGCTTCGGCTTATAGTATCGGTTGGGGTGGCTTGGCCATGGCACTAGCTAAAACTGCTATTGGCGGCAGGTTGGGCATGGAGATTGATCTAGCTAAAGTAAAAAGCACTAATGATGTAAATCAAGATGCCATAGCGCTATATTCAGAAACCCAAAGCCGGTTAGTGGTAACGGTTAATCCTAAATACAAAACCGCTTTTGAAAAAATATTGGCTGGGCAGGCAGTAGCTTTAGTTGGCCAGGTGGTAGATAAAAAATTTATGATAAAAGGGTTGAATCATAAAATCATTATTAATGTTACTGTGGCTGAATTGGAGAAAACGTATAAGAAAACATTTAAAAATTTCTAATTATGAAACCTAAAATATTAATACTAAGTGGCTATGGCTTAAATCGTGAATCAGATGCCGAATATGCCTGGCGGCAAGCGGGGGCAGATCCGGAAATTGTGCATATTAATGATTTGATTGCCGGCCGAAAAAAAATAAAAAATTATCAAGTTTTTATGATTCCCGGCGGTTTTTCTTACGCTGACGAAACCGGTTCTGGCAATGCCTTAGCTAACAAAATAAAATATAATCTGGGTGATCAAATTATAAAATTTATTTCAGACGGAAAATTAGTTTTGGGTGTGTGCAACGGTTTTCAGGTGCTGGTTAATCTAGGTTTATTGCCTGGTATTAATGAGGATTATGAAAGCAGGCGAGTGGCTTTGCAATATAATGCTTCGGCCAGATTGCAGTGCCGCTGGGTGCATATCAAAAATTATTCTAAAAAATGCGTGTTTACCAAAAATTTAAACGATTTAATTTATTGTCCGGTAGCGCACGGCGAGGGCAACTTTTATACGGATGATAAAACCCTGCAAGAGCTTTATGACAATGACCAAATTGTATTTAAATTTGTTGATGCTAATGGTAAGCCAGCTAACGGTAAATTTCCGGTTAATCCAAACGGCGCTTTACAAGACATTACCGGTATTTGCGACGCTACTGGCCGAGTACTAGGCATGATGCCGCATGCCGAGGATGCCGTGAATTATACCAATCGGTTAGATTGGACCAAATTAAAAACGCAAAGAAACTTTAATAAACAAGACATTGCTGGATTAAAAATTTACCAGAATGCGGTAAGGTATTTTAAATAAAATTCCGGCCTTTCCCCCTAGCCCCCTTTCTACCTCTCCCTGTCCTTCCTGCCTGTCCGGCAGGCAGGCGGACATCCCTCTCCTATTAGGAGAGGGAAAGAGGGAGAGGTAGAATTATAGGCAAAGGGGAGAAATAATTATTATGCAACCATTATATAATAAAAATAAGGGCGTAATGAATGTAGCCGGCTTCATGTCTGGCTCTGGCACAAATTTGCGGAAAATTATTGAGCATGAAAAAAATACTCAACCCAATTATCATGTGACAGTAATATTTTCAGATTGTCCAGATAGTAACGCTGAAAAAATCGGTAAAGATTATAATATTCCAGTGATTATTCATGATAAGAAAGTATATTATGCTAAGCGTAATAAGCCTTTACGTGATTTAGCGGTACGGGCAGAATTTGATAGTGAAACTGTGCAAGTTTTAAAGCCATATAATATTTCTTGCGTGGCGTATGCTGGTTATATGAGCATAGTTACCAAGCCGTTAATTAAGGCCTTTATTGGCGTGAATGTACATCCAGCGGATTTATCGATCATGGAACATGGTAAACGAAAATATACTGGTGCGCATGTAGTACGCGATGCCATATTAGCCGGCGCTACCGAAATTCGCGCTACCACACATTTGGTAGAAGAAATAGTAGATGACGGCAGAATATTAATGATTTCAGCGCCGGTTATTATTCCGCCGGGTACAACAACAGATCAGGCCGAGTCATATCAAAATAAATTAAAAGAAACAGGCGATTGGATAATTTTTCCAAAAACGTTAGAATACATTTCAGAGGGTAGATTTTCTCAAGACGAAACGGGAAAATTATACTTTGATGAAAAGATAATTTTTGATGGTGTACGATTATAACTCACTTACTTTCACAATCGTGTAACCAGAGTGTTCGATGACGTTAATGATGTTATCAAGCGCGGCGGCGGTGGCATTTGAAGAACAATGCGCTAAAATTACACCGCCATCATGCAGATTGTACAACGCTCCATTAGTTACAGCTTGAATATTATTACGGTTTTGACCGGTATCACCAGTGGAGGCGGTCCATGGCCAATAACGGTAACCTAAGCTAGTCACCACTTGATCGGTGAAGACATTATGGCTACCATAAGGGTAGCGAAAATTTGGCCAGGGATTTACACCAAAGCGGTTCATTAATAACTCGGCGGCAGTAATTTCGTTACGCATTTGTGTAGCAGTTAAACTAGTAAAAGCGGGATGATTATAACTATGATTACCAATTTCATGGCCGTCATTAATCAGTTGTTGAAATTCACTAGGATGTTTTTCAATCCAATCTCCCAGCATAAAAAATGTCACCTGTAAATTATGCGCTTTTAAAGTAGCTAAAATACGATTAAACGATCCTTGTGGTGAGCTGTAACCGTCATCAAATGTTAAAGCAATTTTTGGTCCGGTAATATAACGTTTCGGACTAGGGGCAACTGTGACAATAAAATTATTTATTTTTGGAATGAAACTAACTGTAGTTTTTCCGTGAAATGATTCATCGTAGCCAAAAAAACTGCCAATCATTTTTCCTGTCTGATAAAACACACGAACATTAGCGCCGCTATTACTGCCAGGGGCTGTTATAATTTTATCAGCTTGATGTTTTTTTTCTAAAATACTAACATTTACGCCGCCAAACATAGTATCTGGATAAGCTTTAAAGGTAGCTAAAACTTTTTTTAGCTGGGCACCATATATTTTTAACCAAGCCTGAGCTTTAGTGGCTTGGCCAACTATCAGTTCATTATTAGTATCATTGTTTATGTCACCAACAGCTACTGTTACACCACCGTGGTAATCTGCTGGAAACGGAAACAGTGTTTGCCCAGTCCAGTGGCCAGCTTGATCAAATACTCGTACCTGCGGGCCACCACCAACTCCGGCTCCGGTAATAATTTCAGCTTTACCATCGTTATTTAAATCGCCAGTTGTCACAAAAGCGCCGCCCTGAAATGTTTCTGAATAAGCTAAAAAGTTAGCCAGTAATTTTGGTTTATTATTTTTTAATGAATATATTTTTAACCAAGCTTGTCCGGCTGAAGCCTGGGCGGCGATTAATTCTGGAATATTATCACCATTAACATCACCGGTCGCTAAATTTACTCCACCGCGAAAATCTTCCGAAAAAGCCAACCAGCCAGGAAATAATAATTGTCCAGCCAAAGTAAACACTTTAATTTGCGGTTCACCATTACTTTGCGGAGCAGTAATAATTTCTATTTTACCATCATTATCTATATCGGCCGCTACGGCGTTAACACCAAAAGGCGCCGTTTTATCATAGGCGTAAAATGATTCTATCAACTGGTATTGATCATTAAACAGGCTAACCAATGGTCCGGGAGCCTGGATTGCTTTACTAAATTTAGGGACAGCTAAACAAGCTAATACTAAAACAATTTTAATGATTTTTTTCCTCCCCATACTAACTTCATCTTAGCACAATCTTAACACAATGTTGACTAATCACCCAAAACCTTTATAGTACCTTCATATGTGTGGAATAATTGGCTACATTGGAAAACAACAGGCGGTGCCTATTATTATGGAGGGTTTAAAACGCATGGAGTACCGCGGGTATGATTCGGCAGGTCTGGCGGTGATTTGTAGTGATAAAGTACATTTATGTAAAAAGGCCGGCAAGTTAGAAAAATTACAGGAAGAAATCAAGAAATTTGATTTAAATAGTACCGCTGGAATAGGCCATACTCGTTGGGCAACGCATGGCGAACCAAACGACATTAATGCGCACCCGCATCGTGATTGCAACGAGGAAATTTATATTAATCATAATGGGATTATTGAGAATTATTTAGATCTAAAAGCTGGTTTAGAAAAAAAAGGTCATACTTTTTATTCTAAAACTGATACCGAAGTGTTAGCACATTTAATCGAGGAGTATCATAAAACCGTGGATTTTGAAACGGCGTTTATTGCGGCATTGAACGATGTAGTAGGTACTTATGGTATTGTGGCGATATCCAGCAAAGAACCGAATAAAATGATGGCGGCGCGATTAGGTAGCCCGCTTATTTTAGGTATTGTGGATAATAAAGAATGTATTATTGCTTCTGATGTTTCCGCAATTATGCGGTATACGCGCGAAGTAGTTTATTTAGAAGATGGAGAAATTTGCGTGCTTACACCGAATGGTTACACAATTAAAGATTTAAAATCCCAAGTGATTAACAAAAAAATTGAACGAATTGATTGGGATATTAGCAAAGCGCAAAAACAAGGCTATCCTCACTTCATGTTAAAGGAAATCATGGAACAGCCGGAAATTGTAGTAAATTGTTTGCGTGGTCGATTAAATGCTGAAGAGGGGTTAGCACACATGCGCGGTTTTTTTGAACACGCCGAGCGTTTAAAACAAGTGAACCGTATAGTAATTGTAGCGATGGGTACAGCGCTGTATGCTGGTATGGTGGGGGAATACATGATTGAAGAATATGCCGGCATTCCTGTTGAAGTAGAATCGGCCGCGGAGTTTCGCTATCGTAAACCAATTATTAACGATCGTACGGCGGTAATAGTAATTTCCCAAAGCGGAGAAACGCTGGACACACTAGCGGCCTTACGGGAAGCAAAATTAAAAGGCGCTTTAACGTTAGGCATTGTAAATGTAGTAGGTAGTACTATTGCGCGTGAAGTGCATGCCGGCGCTTATTCACATGCGGGGCCAGAAATTGGCGTGGCCTCTACTAAGGCGTTTATTTCACAGTTAACCGCTTTAGCCTTAGTGACTATTTTTCTTGGTCGGCAGCGTAACATGAGCATTACCATGGGTCAACGCATTGCTAAAGAATTAACGGAATTACCAGAAAAAATTCAAACAATTTTAGATCAAAAAGATGTTATCAAATTAATCGCTAAGAAATATGCTCAATATAAAGATTTTTTCTTTTTAGGCCGAAAATATAATTTTCCAATTGCGTTTGAGGGAGCCTTAAAATTAAAAGAAATTTCTTATATTCACGCCGAGGGTTATGGTGCCGGCGATTTAAAACACGGGCCAATTGCCTTAATTGAGCCAAGTTTTCCAGCGGTTATGTTAGTGCCACAAGATAGTGTTTACGAAAAAACCTTTAGCAATATTCAAGAAGTTAAAGCCCGGAAAGGCAAAGTATTGGCCATTGCTACCTTGGGTGATGAAAAAGTAACACAAGTAGCGGATGATGTTATTTTCGTACCAAAAACTTTAGAAATGCTTACGCCGTTATTAACGGTGATCCCCTTACAATTATTTGCTTATTATATTGCGGTGGAATTAGGCCGCGATGTGGATCAGCCGCGTAATCTTGCCAAATCGGTTACGGTAGAGTAGAATTATTTTATTGAGCGCTCACTACTTATGATGGTGTAGGGCTTTTTTATTTGTGAAATTACATCGGGCACAATTATTATTTTGGAGTAGTATATTTTTTTTAGCCGGCATAGCGGAGTGGTCTTTTATTTTGATTATTTTTGGCAGTATTATTTTATTAATTTGGTATTGGTTGATTGAACATATTAAATTTAGCAGTACGATGTTATTAATGGGGTTTGTGCTGTTTAGTTGGTGGGGTGGGCAGTATCGGTTTCAGCATTATTTACCAAATACCAAACAAATACCTTATGATACAAACATTGAATTTAGTGGCCTGGTTATAAAACCGCCAAATACCGATGGAGCGAATCAGAAATTATATATTAGCAGTAATAAATTTCCTGGTTACGTTTATATTAAAACGTTTCCGTATCCGGAATATCATTATGGAGATTTTCTTACTGTGCGTTGTAAGCTAATGCAGCCTAAACCATTTACTACATTCGCGTTTGATAAATATTTGGCGCGTTATGGAGTATTGTCTATCTGTCAGCAAGCGAAAATTAATCTTAATCAAACCAATCAAGGCAATTGGTTAATGCGAACATTGTATAATATTCGCACGGTATTACGACAACGGGTGCGATTACTTTGGCCAGAACCAGCGGCCGGTTTAATTTTAGGTATTGTGTTAGGTGTGCAAGATGATTTATTTGCCGATATTTCGGCCAATTTTCGCACTACCGGCACAGTACATATTTTAGTAGTATCTGGTATGCACGTAGTAATTATCGCGCAGGTATTAACTAAAGTATTCAGCAAAGTATTGTCTCGAAAAAAAGTATTTATAGTGATTGTATTAGTATTAAGCGCTTTTTCGGTTATTACCGGGTTGGCCGCTTCAGTCATTCGAGCTAGTTTTATGGGTGTATTGCCGTTACTAGCTACTATTGTAGGTAGAAAACGTACTCTACATTATAGTTTGGCACTAGTGGCGGCAATTATCGTGCTGTATAATCCATATATTTTAAAATATGATGTTGGGTTTCAATTATCGTTTTTAGCTACCTTAGGCATTATTTATTTACAGCCATTAACGCAGCGGTGGTGTAAGTGGTTACCAAGTTTATTTGAAATTAAAGAAACGCTTACTACTACGTTAGCGGCTATGCTTACTACCACGCCACTGATTATTTCAGTATTCGGTACATTTTCGTTAGTGGCGCCAGTGGCGAATCTAATTGTAGTGCCAGTATCTAATATTATTTTGTTCGCAGGCGTTGGCATTCTTGGTGTTAGCATCATCTCAATAAATTTGACAGAATATTTAGCTTATATTTTGTGGTTAATTATTAAAGTTACGTTATACATTGTAGCTTGGTTAGCTAATTTACCACTTGCTTTAATACAAAATATTGTGGTACCAAATTGGGTAATTATTTTTAGTTTTTGTTTAATTATTATTTATATCATATGGAACATAAAAAAATCATCAAATACAGCATTGTCTTAGGCATTATTATTACAAGTAGCTTTGTTGCCAAGTGGTATTGGCAACAAAGTACAGCGGAGTATGCTACGGTAGCGGTGTTAGATGTTGGTCAGGGCGATGCTATTTATATTCGCAGCGTTTCTGGCCAAGATATTTTAATTGATGGTGGTCCAGATCGGAAAGTATTAGAACAACTCGGTAAACAAATGCCATTTTGGGATAGAACCATTGAATTAATGGTATTAACACATCCGCACGCGGATCATATTAACGGCTTAATTACATTGTTTGATTATTATCAAGTTAAACAAGTGTTATTAACGAAGCTTAATCGCGAACACGATCCTACTTATCAAGCATTTCTCACCCAGATTAAAAAACAGGCTAGCCAGGTTCAGTACGCGCAAGCCAATGATATTATTCAGCTTGGTAATAATGAACAATTAAATATTATTTATCCGTTTGCTAATACACTATTAGACAACATAGAAAATCTTAACGATACCTCAATTATTTTAGATTATCAATTTGGTGAGCATAATATATTATTAACCGGCGATGCTAGTGTAGAGCTAGAACAACAGTTAATTAATAATCAAAAATTATTTGATATAGACATATTAAAAGTCGGTCATCATGGCAGCAAATATTCATCGAGTGAAGCTTTTTTACAAGCAATAAAGCCAGAATTAGCCGTGCTATCGGTTGGAACGGGTAATAGTTTTGGACATCCAGCGCCAGAAGCGCTCCAGCGGTTAAAAAACAGTGAAATTTTAAGGACGGATCAGTTAGGGGATATTGTGTTTCATGTTACAACAGCAGACATTGACCTAATTCGTTAATTTAGTCTACAATAATAACTGTGTTTTTATAATTATTTATTTTTTTACTATGGGCATAAAAAATACGCGTAAATTATTTACTTCGGAATCGGTTACCGAAGGGCATCCAGATAAAATTTGTGATCAAGTGGCCGATGCGGTGCTAGATGCCGTATTAACCGATGATCCAAACAGCGCTTGCTGTTGTGAGGTATTTACCACTACCGGTATGGTGTTGGTTGGTGGAGAAATTACTACCAAAACTTATGTAGACGTGCAAACTATTGTACGGAATGTGTTAAAAGATATTGGTTATAATAACGCCGATTATGGTATTGATTATAAAAGCTGTGCGGTAATTAATGTGATTCATGAACAAAGCGGTGATATCGCGCAAGGTGAAAATCCGAAAAAAGCGTTACACAAAGCGCAAGGCGCTGGCGATCAAGGTATGATGGTGGGTTTTGCTTGCACAGAAACGCCAGAGCTAATGCCGTTGCCAATTATGATGGCGCACGGTATTACCAGACGCTTAGCCGAAGTGAGAAAAAAGAAAATTATTCCTTATTTACGACCCGATGGTAAGGCTCAAGTAACAGTGGTGTATGAAAACGATAAACCAGTTGGCATTGATACGGTTGTAGTAGCCGCTCAGCATAATGATGATGTACCATATAAAAAAATTCGCGCCGATATTATTAAGCACGTTATTAACCCAGTGTGTGGAAAGTTATTGAATAAAAAAGCTAAGATTTATATTAACGAAACTGGTAAATTTGTTACTGGCGGCCCACAAGGGGATACTGGAGTAACTGGCCGTAAAATTATTGTAGATACCTATGGCGGCATGGCGCGGCATGGTGGTGGGGCGTTTTCTGGAAAAGTGCCGAATAAGCAAGATAGAAGCGGCGCTTATATGGCTAGATATATTGCTAAAAATGTAGTAGCGGCTGGGTTAGCCGATAAATGTGAGCTGCAGTTAGCTTACGCTATTGGCTATCCAGAGCCAGTATCAATTCATGTGAGTACGTTTGGTACTGGAAAAGTAGCCGAAGAAGCTATCGAACAAGCCATTAGACAAGTATTTGATATGACGCCAGCGGGAATTATTACTACGTTAAATTTAAAACGGCCAATTTATCGTCAAACCGCTTCTTATGGCCATTTTGGTCGTAGTGATGTGAAGTTGCCTTGGGAACAGACTGATAAGGTAAAAGAATTACGAGTAGCGGTAAAATAATCCTACCTCGCCCTGTCCTTCGGACATCCCTCTCCTATTAGGAGAGGGAAAGAGGGAGAGGTAGAATTTATGAATAAATTTAAAATGAAATATCTCATATCAGGCTCAGTGGCCTATGATCGGATAATGGATTTTCCGGGAAAATTTTCGGATCATATTTTGCCACACAAAATTCATCAAATTAACGTTAGCTTTGGTTTAAGTACGCTGAATGTAAATTATGGTGGTACGGCTGGTAACATTGCTTATAATTTAGCGTTGTTAGGCGAAAAACCTTATATTATTTCGCAAGTGGGTAATGATTTTAAAGAGTACCAGACTTGGCTATTAAAGCACAAAATAAATTTAAGTTGTGTTAGAAAAATTACAGGTACAACTTGTCCAACGGCGCATATTATTACCGATCAGAGCGATAACCAAATCACCGGTTTTTATTTTGGTGCCATGCAGTGGCCAGCTACGCAAGATAAACAAATTGTTCAAAAATTAAAACGTGTCTCTGCAACCATCGGTTTAATTGCCGCCGGCAATGTTGATGACATGATATATTTGGCAAAAATATACAAACAGCAACATGTGAAATATATTTTTGATCCTGGTCAGCAAACAATTTGGTTAACGTCCGTGCAATTAAAAGCCATTTTAAATGGTGCACATGGTTTAATTGTGAATGATTATGAATTGGCGTTAATTCAAAAAAAATTAAATGTTTCACTAGCTAAATTAATAAAACAGTTACCGTATTTAATTGTTACGTTAGGTGAAAAAGGGGCAATGTGGTATGTGTCTGGAAAAAAGTTTAACCTGCCGGTAGCCAAACCAAATAAAGTATTGGATCCTACCGGAGCTGGCGATGCTTATCGAGCCGGTGTTCTATTGGGCTTAACCCGTAATTGGGATATTCAAACTACTGGTCAAGTATCAGCCTTGTGTGCTACATATGCCATAGAACACTACGGTACGCAACAACAGGCTTATTCAGTTAATCAATTTAAGAAAAGATATTATCAAGTTTTTAGAAAAAAATTAATTATTTAATCAAACTCTTCTCATTTAATCTTGTCTAACTTTTTTCCCTCTCCTTAGAGGAGAGGGATGTCCGAAGGACAGGGTGAGGTAGTATATATTTATGCCAAAACAATACGACATCAAAGACATAAAATTAGCCGACAAAGGCAAGCAACGCATTGAGTGGGCCGATCACGATATGCCGGTTTTACAAATCATTAAAGACCGGTTTAAAAAACAACAGCCATTAAAAGGTTATAAAATGGCCGCTTGTTTACATGTTACCGCTGAAACGGCGAATTTAATGCGCACGTTAAAAGCCGGTGGTGCTGATTTAGTATTATGTGCGTCTAATCCGTTATCTACCCAAGATGATGTAGCGGCCGCGTTAGTAAAACATTATGATATTCCAGTTTTTGCTATTACTGGTGCTGATAATAAAACATATTATCAGCATATTCGCAGCGCGATTGCTCATAAGCCAAATGTAACCATGGATGATGGTGCCGATTTAGTATCAGAAATCTTGAAAAATTATCCAGAACTGCATAATAAAGTAGTGGCTTCCATGGAAGAAACCACCACTGGCGTAATTCGTTTACGAGCCATGGAACAAGATGGAATTTTAAAATTTCCGGTTGTGGCCGTTAATGATGCTCAATGTAAGCACTTTTTTGATAATCGTTATGGCACTGGTCAATCTACTATCGACGGTATTATCCGCGCGACAGATGTATTGCTAGCTGGTAAAAATTTCGTAGTAGCCGGTTACGGCTGGTGTGGCCGTGGTTTAGCCGATCGGGCGCGCGGCATGGGCGCTAACGTAATTGTTACCGAAATCGATCCGGTACGTGCTTTAGAAGCAGTGATGGATGGATTTAGAGTAATGCCTATGCAGGAAGCTGCAAAAATTGGTGATATTTTTTGCACGGTAACTGGCAATATTAATGTGCTAGATGCCAAACATTTTAAAGTCATGAAAACCGGCGTGTTAATTTCCAATTCCGGGCACTTTAACGTGGAAATAAATTTAACAGCCTTAAAAAAATTGAGTAAATCTGTAAAACGCGTGCGCGAGTTTGTAGAAGCTTACACATTAAAATCTGGCCGAGTAGTGAACGTGTTAGGCGAAGGCAGGTTAATTAATTTAGCCGCCGCTGAAGGCCATCCGGCTTCAGTCATGGACATGAGTTTTGCGGTACAAGCTTCAACTACCGAATGGGCGATTAAGAACCAAAATAAATTACAGGCCAAAGTGTATAACGTACCGTCTAATATTGATGATATTGTGTCTCGTTTAAAATTAAAAGCCATGGGCGTAGCTTTAGAACAACTAACACCAGAACAAAAGAAGTACTTAGCTTCTTGGGAAATGGGCACTTGACGTACATACACCATGGTGTATACTTATACTATATGATGCAGCGCACCCAAATTTACTTACCAACCAGTCAATTAAAACTATTACAAAAAATAGCTAATGTTCAATCTACTACCGTGTCTGAATTGGTTCGCGGTAGTATTAAACGCTGTTTTGTAAAACCTCAACCAATCCAACGACACGAATCTTTATTAGAAGCAGGTAAACGAATTAGTAGTATGTGGCAGGGTGGACCGTCCGACTTAGCTAGTAATCTAGATGAGTATTTGTATGGCGGTAAGCAATGATCGTTATTTCGCTGACGCAAATTATTTTGTAGCTTTATTTAATCCAACAGATGCTTCGCATGCAGCTGCTTTGGAGGTTGCTGAAGATGTGAATAATAGAGATATTCATTTAGTGATATCTAGTTTTATTTTTACTGAAATTGTCACTGTTTTATCTTTAAGAGCCGGTCGAAAAGTAGGTATTGAAGCTGGTCGATGTTTGTTAAATGATAATAATATAGAAAACATCCATATTGATAAGTTTCTACAAGAACAAAGTTGGGAAATATTTCAAGCCACCGAACATAAAAATATAAGTTTTATAGATTGTAGTAGTGTAGCAATTATGCAAACAGAAAATATTTCTACTGCCTTAACCTTCGATACCACCGATTTCAAAAAACTACAAAAACAGTATCGGTTTTCATTGTATCCGATTGTTTAAAATTAAAAAATAGTATATAATTTTAGTACTTTTAACTAGTTTAATGTTTGTATTTATGTTAGTACCCGGAAAATTATTATTAGAACACGCTTTAGCTAATCATTACGCGGTGGGCGCGTTCAATGCCAATAACATGGAGCAGGTGCAGGCCATTATGGATGCGGCTGCCGAAACGCAATCGCCAGTGTTTATTCAGGTATCACGTGGGGCTTTAAAATATTCGCGCATGATATATTTACGTAATATTATTCAAGCGGCGGCTGAAGAGCATCCAGAAATACCATTAGTAATGCATCTGGATCACGGCAATAGTTTAGAAACCGTAAAGCAGGCGATTGCTTTGGGTTTTACTTCAGTAATGATCGATGGTTCACTTGATGAAACCGGTAAAATACCATTATCATTTGTGGATAACATTAAAGTAACTAAAGCAGTATTGGATTACGCGCGTCCATTAGGAGTAAGTGTAGAAGCCGAGCTTGGCACCTTAGGCGGCATTGAAGACGGCGTTGGTTCCGGACAAGTGCATGTAACCGATCCAGCCCAAGTAGTGGAATTTATTAAGCAGGTACCAGTGGATTCTCTAGCTATTGCCATTGGCACCTCGCATGGTGCCTTTAAATTTAAAGAAAAGTGCACATTGGCATTAGATGTATTAAAAGACATTCATCAAAAAGTGCCAAACTTACCATTAGTGATGCATGGTTCATCTTCGGTGCCGGCAGAATTAGTCGCTCAAGTAAATAAATATGGTGGTAAAATGCCTAATGCCAGAGGTGTAGATATTGAACAACTAAAACAAACCCCACAATATGGTGTTACAAAAATTAATGTAGATACCGATGGTCGCATTGCCATTACCGCCGCCATTCGCAAATTTCTAGTTGAACATCCAGAAAAATTTGATCCACGAGAATACATGACTCCAGCTCGTGATGCCTTGAAAGAGGTAGTTAAAGCCAGAATGATTGCTTTTGGGGCAGCGGGTCAGGCTAAATACCTCACCCCTAACCCCTCTCCTAAATAGGAGAGGGGAAAAATGTAATATAAAAAATTATGAATATTAAAAAACATCAATCTACAATTATATTAATTAGTACCGTTATTTTGGTAATAGCTGGTATTGCCGGTTTAATTATATGGTCGGTTAAACAGGGGAATAGTGTTAACGGTATTGTAAATCCAAACGATCCGGTATTAGGTAAAGATACGGCCAAAGTAAAAATAGTAGAGTATTCCGATTTTCAATGTCCGGCGTGTATGAAAATGTATAATTTTTTGAAACAGGCCGAAACGGAATTTGGCGATGATTTATCTATTCAATTTAAAGATTTTCCATTAACTTCATTGCATCCTAATGCCATGATTTCAGCCGAAGCCGCCCAGTGCGCTTTTCAGCAAAACAAATTTTGGGAATATTACAACACACTCTATGATCGTCAAACTACTTGGTCACCAGAACGCGATCCAAGTAACTTATTAAAGAATTATGCTCAAGAACTTGGTTTAAATACAGCACAGTTTAATCAGTGTTTAGATAATCACGAACAACAAGCTACGGTAAAAGCCGATATGAAAATAGCTACTGATTTAGGCATTAATCAAACACCAACTTTATATATTAATGACAAAGAATATAGCGGCGTAAGTACGTATGAGAGTTTAGCCAAGGAGATTAAGGCGCAGTTGGAAAAATAGTCAATTAGTGATATAGTATTATAGCTTTTTATTATTAACGGTATTTTTATGAATCTACAAATATCAGGTAAAAATTTGGAATTAACCGCGGCGTTAAGAGAATATATTGAAAAAAAAATGGCTTCGTTAAGTAAATATAACGAGCATATCATGGATGGAAAAGTTACCTTAGAACCAGCCCGCGAGGGTCATGCCGAAGCGTTTCGCGTTACGGCTCGTTTGCATTTACAACACGATGATGTATTTACCGAAGAAACTAGAGTTAATGCTTATGAAGCGATTGATGTGGTGCATAATGAACTAGAGCGGCAATTACACGATGTAAAATCTAAATACGAAGCCTTGCAGCGTAAAGCGGGTGTTACGAAACGAAATTTAAAATCAATATGAACTGGTTTAGTAATATTTTCGGTGATTTTAGCGCGCAAGAAATCAAAAAAATCAAACCAATTGTGGAGCAGATTAATGCTCTAGAACCACAGTGGCAGAAATTAACCGATGAACAGTTAAAACACAAAACGGTTGAGTTTAAAGACCAATTACAAAACGGCCAAACGCTTGATGATATTTTACTAGAAGCGTTTGCCACAGTGCGCGAAGCTTCGCGTCGGGTGTTAGGTCAGCGGCATTTTGATGTACAGCTGATGGGCGGTGTGGTATTACATCAGGGCAGAATAGCGGAAATGAGAACCGGCGAAGGGAAAACTTTAACCGCTACCTTACCGGTTTATTTAAACGCTTTAACTGGCAAAGGCGTACATGTAGTTACGGTGAATGATTATTTAGCTCGGCGTGATGTGGATTGGATGGGTAGATTATATTATTGGCTTGGCTTAACAGTTGGTTGTATTCAAAACCAATTAGTTACTTATATTTTTGAGCCAGATTATCAAAATGCCAAGACGCAAGATATTGCGTCTGCTACGGCGGCAGCATCGTTCAAAATAGATATGGCCAATTTGCGGCCAGTAGAGCGTCGCGCTGCGTATCAAACCGACATTGTCTACGGCACCAATAACGAATTTGGTTTCGATTATTTGCGTGATAACATGGTGCAAGAAGGTACTCAACGCACGCAACGCGGTTTACATTACGGCATCGTAGACGAAGTAGATAGTATTTTAATCGACGAAGCCAGAACGCCATTAATTATCTCGGGTCAGGCCGAAGCGGCTACCGATCAATATTATCGTTTCGCGCAATTAGTGGCGCGTTTACAAGCCAATACCGATTATAACATCGATGAAAAAATGCGCGCGGCTACGCTTACGGAAGAGGGCATTGTAAAGATGGAAAACTGGCTAGGCTTAAAAAATATTTATGAAGCCGGCGGCGTTACAATTGTGCATCACATTGAGCAGGCGTTAAAAGCGTACACGTTATTTAAACGTGATAAAGATTATGTGGTAAAAGACGGTGAAGTAATTATTGTGGATGAATTTACCGGCCGGATGTTACCGGGCAGGCGTTACAGTGAAGGCTTGCATCAAGCCATTGAAGCTAAAGAGAATTTAGAAATTAAGCATGAATCCAGAACGTTAGCTACTATTACGTTTCAAAATTTATTTCGGTTGTATGCTAAATTAGCGGGCATGACCGGTACCGCTGAAACGGAAAAAGAGGAATTTTATAAAATTTATAAATTAGATGTAGTAGTCGTGCCAACGCATCGGGTTATGATTCGTAAAGATGCGCCAGATTCTGTGTATCGCACGGAACAGGGTAAGTATCAAGCGGTAGTTGAAAAAATAAAAGAATTTCACACTAAAGGCAATCCCATATTAGTAGGTACTATTTCCATTGCAAAAAATGAATTGCTAGCTGGCTTATTAGAGCGAGCCGGTATTCCACACCAAGTATTAAACGCTAAACAGCATGAACGTGAAGCGGAAATTATTGCTCAAGCCGGTAAAAAAGGTGCGGTTACGATTGCCACCAACATGGCCGGTAGAGGCGTAGATATTATTTTAGGGGGAAATCCACCTGATGCCAAAGAAGCCGATGAGGTGCGCGCGTTAGGCGGTTTAGTAGTATTTGGTACCGAGCGGCATGAAGCACGCCGGATTGATAATCAGTTACGCGGCCGATCCGGTCGGCAAGGCGATCCTGGTTGGTCACAGTTTTTTGTGTCTATGGAAGATGATTTAATGCGTATTTTCGCTACCGATCGAGTAAAAAGCATTATGAAAGCATTAAATTGGCCGGAAGACATGCCTATAGAAAATAAAATTGTCAGCCGCTCCATTGAAACTGCGCAAAAGCGTGTGGAAGGACACAATTTTGATATTCGCGAACACATTGTAAAATACGACGATGTGATGAATCGTCATCGCGAAATTATTTATAAAAAACGTAACGAAATATTAGCAGCCGAACCAGAACAAGTGCGTAAGATTATCTTAGAATTAGTGGAAGCTGAAATTGAACATGTAGTATCGTTTCATACGAATATCGATAACGAGCAACAGTGGAATATTAAAGAAATTTACGAAACATTAAATTCCATTTTTCCAGTAGTCGAAGCCGAACGCAAAGCCTTGGCCGATTTGCAAACCACAGCCGGTGATCGTTTGCAAGACGCACGTGCTCGCACAGCCATAGTAGAGTATCTCATTACTTTAGCTAAACAGCGCTACGATACGATGATTAAAAAAGTAGATAACGCCACTTTGGTATTTCAAGTAGAAAAAGGGTTTTATTTACGGGCTATCGATACGTTATGGATGGAACATCTCGATCAAATGGCGTATTTACGCGATGGCATTGGTTTACGTGGTTACGGCCAACGTGATCCGTTAGTGGAATACAAGCGCGAGGCTTACGGTATGTTCACGGAATTAATT
>Ga0172379_10003905_pt1 | contig 22928 bp, 24 predicted proteins | sample GrowelOW334metaG_FD_119756 | JGI IMG/M metagenome (GOLD analysis project Ga0172379, IMG submission 119756) | Groundwater microbial communities from an aquifer near a municipal landfill in Southern Ontario, Canada - Groundwater well OW334 metaG | ecosystem: Environmental > Aquatic > Deep... | reverse complement strand
TTGCAGCAACAGGTGTTGCTGTTCCAGGCTTGGTGGCAGTAGTTTTTGCCACGCCGTTTTTTGCAGAAGGAGTCGCAGGGGTGGCAGCGGGTGCAGCCTTTGCTGCAGTCTTTGCTTTTTCCTCTTCGACCTTCTTTGCCAGCCAAGCGGTTACGAGATTGATTTTACCGGCAAGCTGCTGATTCAGAATCCTGACTTCCTCAAGGTCGTTCCTGAGTTTGATGACTTCAGAACTCACGGCGTCTATCCTCGAATTCTGCTGCAGCTCAGCCTGTTTGTCTTCGCATCCGACCAAAAGACCCAAGGCCATTACAGAAACCGCCAATGCAAGCATCTTTTTCATTTATTATTCCTCCAAGTTAATTTGCAGATTTTAAATTGGCACGAAATCTAGCCTTTATATTCCAATAACACAATACATGAATTAATTATTTTTATGAAAATTTACATTTGAGTGTATCTTATCCGGATATGGGAAAACACAGGAAAACCAGAAGAATCTATATCGGGACGCTGCCCGTCGGCGACGGCGCGCCCGTGACCGTCCAGTCCATGACCAACACCGACACCCGGAATACCGGCGCAACCATCGCACAGATAAAGGAACTTTGGAAGGCGGGCTGCGATATTGTCAGGGTTGCAGTGCCCGACAGGAAAGCCGCTGAAAAGCTGAACGGGATTATTGCGGAAAGCCCCATTCCCGTGGTTGCAGACATTCATTTCGACCACAGGCTCGCGCTCATGGCGGTAAAAGCGGGCATCCACGGCATAAGGATTAATCCCGGAAATATCGGCGACGCAAAAAAAGTGAGAGCCGTGGCGGAGGCCGCAGGAGAGAAAAACATTCCAATCCGCGTCGGCGCAAATGCCGGAAGCCTTCCGAAAAACATCATTGAAACCATGGACAGGAAATCCGGCAACAGGGAGGGAGCTCTTGCGGACGCACTTGTGAAAAGCGCTCTGAGCGAATGCAGAATTCTTGAGGAATACGGGTTCAGGAACATAAAAGTCTCGCTTAAAGCCTCAAGTGTTCCGGCAACAGTCATGGCATACCGCAAATTTGCGGACCTCGCAGATTATCCTCTGCATCTCGGCATAACCGAAGCCGGAACGCTTCTTCGCGGCACTGTCAAGTCTTCAGTCGGAATAGGGACTCTTCTCCTTGAAGGAATCGGAGATACGCTCAGGGTCAGCCTGACAGCCGATCCCGTCAAGGAGGTAAACGTCGGAATCATGATTCTCGAAAGCGCCGGACTCAGGAAGGCAGAACCTGAAATAGTGTCATGCCCGACATGCGGACGGACGGAAATAAATCTTTTCGGCCTGGTTGAGAAAATAGAATCGGAAATAGAAGAGATAAAAGCGTCAGGAAGAAGAATTAAAATCGGGAAAATCGCAGTCATGGGCTGCGTGGTGAACGGGCCGGGAGAGGCGAAAGACGCCGACCTGGGCATAGCCGGAAGCAAAAACGGGATGGCTGCAGTTTTCAAGAAAGGCAGACTGAAAGGTGTTTTTCCTGAAGATGAGGCTTTAAAAATCTTCAGGGAAGAGTTATACTCCACGCGTGTGAAAATTTAACTTTTGGTTGCGAAGATTTTGAGGATTGGTTTGCATTCGGAGAGGCTTTTGATGCCAAGGTATCGGAAGCCCTCGATGAATGCGAATCCAAACTCGAAAGATCGCAACCGCATAGCGGCGAGCATCTTGCGTCCGTATTTTTCCGATCTTCCTTCGGGCGATATTCATATCGCCCGTCAGTCGAATCGAAAAAATCCAATCCGCAATCTGGCTCGCCAAAAGCTAAATTTTCACACGTGTGGAGTATATATAAGAACAATGTTATATGAAAATGTAAATATTGAAGCTTTCGGATATGAACTGGCGCCGGTGTCAATAAGCTCGGATGAAATCGAGGGCAGGCTCGCGCCGGTTTATGAAAGGCTGCACCTCCCGTACGGCAGGCTCGAGATGATGAGCGGAATAAGGGAACGCCGCCTGTGGGAGTCCGGAACCATGCCGAGCAAGGCTGCGATTTTCGCAGGCCGGAACGCACTCGCCAATTCCGCAATCCAGGCAAAAGACATAGGATGCCTCATAATGTGTTCGGTGTGCCGGGATTTTCTCGAACCCGCAACGGCTACCGTCGTCCACAGCGAACTCGGACTCCCTGGAAACGCACTCGTTTTCGATATTTCAAACGCATGTCTCGGAATCCTGACAGGCATGATCACGGCCGCAAACATGATTGAGCTTGGACAGATCAAAGCCGCGCTTCTTGTCGCCGGCGAAAACAGCCGCCCCCTCCTTGAAAGCACAATCAAAGTCATGCTTGAGGATAAAACACTCACACGTCAGTCCGTAAAAAAATACTTTTCATCCCTCACCATCGGATCAGGCTCGGTAGGCGTTGTGCTGGCACATAAGGATGCAAGCTCAACCAAGCATAAGCTGGTCGGCGGATATTCGCTGGCGGTAACGTCACATAACAAACTCTGCCGGGGAAATTCGGACAGGGGGATGGCGGACAATACGGAAACCCTGATGAGCACCGACTCCGAGGAGCTTATGCGGAAAGGGGTGGAAGTCGCGGCGGAAACGTGGAAGTTCTTCAAAAAGGAAGTCGGCTGGAAAAATGAAACACCCGACTGCTTCTGCACACACCAGGTCGGCACCGCCCACAGGAAGCTGATGTATGAGACACTCGGGATTGACGTATCGAAAGACTTCCCCACCCTTTCGTTTCTCGGGAATGTCGGCTCTGTGTCATGTCCGATAACCGCGGCCATGGCTGTTGAAAGCGGGAAACTGGCCGCCGGCCGGAAACTCGCGATGCTGGGAATCGGAAGCGGAATCAACTGCACAATGCTGGGAGTGGAATGGTAACATGGATATTTCACCTGTAAAAGACATCTATCCTTTCAAACACAATTATTTCAAGATCAAAAAGTTCAACTATCATTACATAGACGAGGGAAAAGGCGAGCCGATTGTAATGGTTCACGGAAACCCCTCGTGGTCGTTTCTTTTCCGCAGACTGATATCCGAACTCAGCAGGACGAACAGGGTGATTGTACCAGACCATCTCGGCTGCGGAATGTCGGACAAGCCGCAGAATTTCCAGTACAGGCTGGAAACGCACATTGACAATCTCGAGGAATTTCTCCTCTCGCTCGACCTTCAGAACATCAATCTTCTGGTTCATGACTGGGGCGGCCCCATCGGACTCGGTTTTGCGGTACGCTATCCTGAAAGAATCAAAAGGCTTGTGATCACCAACACGGCGGCATTCGCAGCCCCCAGGATCCCCTGGAGGATTGCCGCATGCAGAATACCGTGGCTCGGTGAAAAAATGATCAGGAACCTGAATTTGTTCTGCAAGGCGTCAGTCAAAATGACCACCGCCAAAAAAATCCCGGACAATGTCAAAAAAGGCTTCCTGCTTCCCTACGACTCGCCTGAAAACAGAATTGCGGTATACAATTTCGTGAAAGACATCCCGATGACTCCGGAGGCGCCGTCATATGAAGTCCTGGTCGGAATCGAACACGGATTGTGGATGTTCCGTGAATATCCGATTGCAATCGCGTGGGGGATGCAGGACTGGTGTTTCAATGAGTCGTTCCTGAAAAAATGGAAACAGATATATCCGCAGGCGACAGTGCTTCCCCTGTACAATGCAGGCCATTACCTCTTTGAAGACGAACCCGAACAGATTATCGCCTTCCTGAAAAAATTCCTAGCTTAATCATGTCATTAAAAATCCATCTGAGATTTGAATATATGCACAATGTATGTACGGTATCAATATGAACTATGAGTGGGATACGGACAAAGCCCGAAGTAATTTCAAAAAGCACCGGGTGTCTTTCGCAGACGCTGTTTCGGCCTTTGAAGATTCAGCGGCGATAACCATTGAGGATGTCGAACAGGGAGAGGAAAGATTTGTTACGGTAGGAATGGACTGTCTTGGAAAAATTCTTGTTGTCGTATATACTTGGCGAAGTGAACTGTCAATCAGGATGATATCGGCGAGAAAGGCCACGAAAACGGAAATAAAGGACTATCAGAGGTGATGCTATGAAAAAGACTTATGATTTCAGCAAGGGTAAAAGAGGTGCCGTTGTTTCTGCAGACAGGCGGAAGGTCAGGATAACCATCAGGATTGACAAGGATGTCATTGACTGGTTCAGGAAAAAGGTGGAGGAAATCGGTGGAGGGAATTACCAGACGTTGATTAACAACAGCCTGAAGGAGAGCATTCACAGACAAAAGGAACCGACGGAAATAATGTTCAGACGCATAATCAAGGAAGAACTTCAACACCACGCTATGTAGGGTGTTAAATAGTCTGTCTCAGGCTGCCAATGAAATATCACCTCAGAATTAAATCAATGAGAAACACTATGGAGAAGCTGGATAGAAACAAGAAAGACAAAAAGGCTGTAATTCTCGGGGTGGGGCTCGACAACAAGGACGGGCATGCCCGGGTCACAAAAGGCGAAAACTTCTGCCTCCTGGGCGGCTCCGAGGAAACGCATGAACGCATGACCGAAACCGCCATCAAGGTGAATGAAAAACTGCATGCGAAAGGCAAAAGGCTCGAAGACGTCTCAGGCACTGAATTCACTGATATGCTAATGGAGTCTTCCAAGTGAAGCTCCACTGCGCAATTGACGGAACGGCGGCTAAATTAAAATCGGCAAACACTTCCGATCCCCGGCTCGAGGCCGAACTCATTGTTTCAAATGCAATAGGCCTTCCGCGCCTTGAACTTCCCCTCAACAGAACTCTTGAAGTCACGGAAAAACAGATTGCCCGCATAAATTCACTGGCTGCGCGACGCATGCGCCACGAGCCGCTTCAATATATTTTCAAGGAGGCCTACTTCAGAAACCTGTGCTTACAAGTAGGGTTCGGCGTACTCATCCCCAGACCGGAAACCGAAATCCTTGTCGAACATGCGATGAAACTCGCACCGAAAAACGCAGCCGTATGCGATGTCGGCATCGGAAGCGGTGCGATAGCGCTTGCGATTGCACAGGAAAGACCGGACTGTCACGTGACCGGAATCGACATAAGCGACAGGGCGTTGAAATTTGCACGGAAAAACAGGCGGATGAACAAGCTCGGAAACGTGAGATTCCGCAAAGGGAACCTTCTTAACGGAGTCAATCTGAAATTTCACGTCATAACTGCGAATCTTCCCTATATCAACAGGAAAGACTTTCTCGCCCTGCCCTGCGAAATCCGCAAATACGAGCCTTCATCGGCACTTCTGGCCGGCAAGGACGGTTTGAAGTTCATCAAAAAACTGATCGCATCGGCCCATGAGAATCTTTTCGACGGAGGAGCTCTTATCCTCGAGATAAGCCCGGAGCAGGTGAAGGGAATCAAATTTTTTTTTGACAGATCAAAAAAACATACTTCGATTGAATTTACGAAGGATCTCTGCGGGAAGACAAGGTTCTGCATTATCAAGAACTAAACCGAAAGACAATCACAGGCAAGATGCCTGTGATACATTGAGCCAATTGCAAAACTCACGTTTTACAGGAATCCAGAAGAGACTGATCAAAATTGCGGGATTTCAAAAGATGCTCGTTCGTGTTGAAATGACCGCTGCCCATCACCCATATCCACATCTGGCGCTCCAGTGCTGCCGCCATCCCGGCGAACTCCTGAATGAATAAGGTAGGGCGACTCTCTCCGAGAGCGCCGCATCAAGAACGGACGGTTCGGAGAACCGTCCCTACCTGCCTAATTTATACTATGGAATATGTAATCCGGACGGAAACCGGGCTTCGCCTTTTTGAGATGAAGGTGACTTGTTATTCCAGTAAGGACCAGCCCTGACGCGAATCCGAACCTGTTTGCGCCGCGTATGTCTGACGCCAGTGAATCGCCAAGCATCAGAATACGTTTCCGCTGCAGGTTTGACGGAAGCCCGAATCTTGTTTTCAGAATGTCAAAAGCATAGTTGAAAACGGCGCTGTAAGGTTTTCCAAGATAAACCGGTTTGATTTTTATCCCGTAATCGCCGAGAATAGTGCAGATGAAACGGGCCTTGCCGCCAGCACCGATTCCGAGCTCGCCGCCGGAACCGTTCGGCCAGTAGCTGTCGGGATTGGGAACTACCAGAAGGCGTCCGGGATATTTTATGAAATAATTCATCGCCGAACTGATATTCGACTGCCAGTTATATGTCCCCTCTCCGATAATCACGCCGGCGCAATCATATATATTTTTTGTGCGCCTCTCTATTTCAAGACCCGCCATCTCGGCATAATTCGGTTTTCCAAGATCACCCATGACAAAAAATTTCTCGCCTGCAATTCCCTTCTCCCGGACAAAAGGCTTCAAGGCGTCGCCACATGAAATAATCTCGGACGGCTTTATGCCAAGACCGGCTTTCTTCAGCGTATCGCTTTTCTCCTTCGTGGAATGATTGCCGTCATTGGTCAGGAGAAAAAACGGGAATCCGGATTCCTCAAGCTCTTTTATCAGCGCCGACGCACCGGGCATGACCTTTCGGCCGGCGATGAGCGTGCCGTCAATATCGAAAAGCAGCGCGCTGAATCCGGATCTGTTCCGCCCCCACCATTTTAAAAATGTCTGATTCATTTAAAATCCCAGTCGTTTTTTATTTTCAAACAAGGAATAAATCCAAGAACATGCCTTGCGGCATTGACTACAAACTAATTATAAAAGCAATTTGGAATCTTGTTAGTAGTTAAGCCCGCAAGGGCTGTCCTTTTGTTTTCTCTGATTAATATGTTCCCTTGGATATCCGTGTAATTTAAATACAATCACTTCTCGATTCCCGCCCTTGCGGGCAGTCCGGCCTTGTAATAATGCTTGACTTCCTTCATCTCTGTCACGAGGTCAGCGGCTTTTACGAGACGTTTATCCGCATCCCTTCCTGTCAGCACCAGTTCGACCGTTGCAGGCTTTGTCATAATCAGGTCGAGAACGTCTTCGACTTCCACCAGTCCATATTTATTTGCAATGGTGATTTCATCCAGGACGACCAGATCGTATTTCCGTGAAGCCGTTATTTTCCTTATTTCGCTGAAGCCTTTCCGTGCGAGCTTCATATCATCGCCGTCCGGATTCCTTCTGATAAAACATTCCCTCCCGAACTGTTTGATTATTATTCCAGGTGCGAATTTCGCAATTGCCTTATGCTCACTGCACAGCGAACCTTTGGCAAACTGCCCGATGAAAACCCTGAGTCCGGCACCGGCGGCGCGGATGGCAAGTCCAATCGCGGCGGTTGTTTTCCCTTTTCCGTTGCCGGTATATATCTGCACACAGCCTTTTTTAAGCTTCATTTTCATTAACTCACCTTGAATAAATCTTGATTTTTATGATAAGCGCCCCATACTTTAACTATGTTGCCTTAACTTTTCGCTTTTTTGCCGTTAAATTTAATAAAAAAACGAACATTTTCGTAAAACCGGTGTCTAAATGGATGAGACAGTTAAAAAAGAGGATTCCGAACTGATAAGGAGTTTCAACTCGGGTTCTGAATCCGCTTTCGATGAGCTTGTGATGAGGTACAGTACTCAGATGTTCAAACTTGCATACGGCTTTTTGAGAAGTCATGAGGATGCCGAAGAAGTCGTTCAGGACACTTTCGTAAAAGTCTATAAAAATCTGAAGACGTTCCGCGGCGACTCAAGTTTTTCGACATGGCTTTACAGGATTCTGATAAATCTGGCCAGGAACAAATATCACTGGAACAAGAGACGCGGAGAACAGCAGAAAACAAGCATATCTGAAAAGAGGCAGAGTTTGGACGGCGGAGATGCCGGCGATATGGACTTCGCCGACACTAGCCAGTCCACCCCTCATGCAATGACAGAAAGAAACGAGGAGGAGGAGAGGATAATGACTGCCATTGCCCGTCTGCCGGAAACACTGCGGGAGGCAATCGCGCTCAGACATCTGGAAGACATGCGGTATGAGGATATTGCCAGGGTTACCGGTGCAAATATCGGAACAGTCAAATCAAGGCTGTCCCGGGCAAGGAAGGCGTTGACTAAGGAGCTGAAGAATGAAAAAAGCAATCAGTGATCAGTTATCAGCGGTCTACTGCGGCGGTCGCAGTTAAGGTTTGTCCAGGAGTATCAGCATGAATGAAAACAGCGACAATCAGGATCAGGGCACCGGATGTCCGGGACATGAGTTTTTAAGCTCGTATTTTGATAACGAACTTGATAAGACAAGTCCGGAATTCATCCACATTTCCTCGTGTCCGGAGTGCATGTTGAAAATTGATAATTTCGCCGAAATTGGTGAAATCATAAACAGGACTGTCTTGAATGAATCAAAACCTCCGCTTCCACAAGACATTCTGAATAAAGTTCGAATGAAAATTTCAGGGGAGAAAAACACGGAAATACCTTTCTACCTGATCCAGTTCATGAAGATTGCAGCCGTTATTGTTGTGGTCGTCGGTGTTTTCGCCTACACTCACAGCCTGGGCGGAAAGAAAGTTCAGGCTTCAAACGCTGTCGGACTCAAAACCGCTCCCGCATCCTCTTCCATTTCACCTGTCTCTTCCGGGACTCAAAGCCCGAAGGGGGTTGCATCACGGCAACATTTCATGCCTGAAAACAAAATTCAGTTCTCAAACATGAGCAATGTCAGTACCGGACAGGGTCTGGAGTTTCGCAATCCGGCTCCGGAATCCGGCGCCACCAAGGTGGAGGCAGCCGTCATTCCCGATCATGTAACTCATGTATGGACGGTAAAAAATCTCAAGGGTGCGTCTGTCGAAGTCAACGACTGCGTTGCGAAACTGGGAATTCCGGCCGGAGGCGTCAGCGTCAGCAAAGAAGATGACAACATGGTCAAGTATTCGATGGACCTGTCGAAAAAACAGGTTTCCGGTTTCGTAAAATTATTCGCATCGGCGGGGAATGAACTTCTTTCGCCTGCGGCTCCGCAGCCGGAACAAAACCTTTTCTACGGCAATGCGGCGGATCCCGTCAACTATGAAATCAAACTCCTCCAAAAAGGCAAATGAATTACTCAATTAAACTTTTATTTGCCATTTTATCTCTGCTGACATCGGCAGCTTACGGAGCCGACAGCCTTGCCGAAGCTCCGTTTTCCTGGAAGAATGAAATCTCCGACAATATCCTTAAAATCAGTGTTCACATAAGTAAGAACGCATATCTCTACAGGGAGCAGACAAAAATCGAGGTTGCCGATTCTTCAGGAAAGGCGGCAAGCCTTGTCAGGGAACCCGGAACCATATCTGAAAAAGATTCGCTTGGAGAGCAACACGCTATTTATCCTGAAGGCGACAATGTCTGGGAATTTTCAGTCAAAGATTTAAACCCGCCGGTAAAGGCGGACATCAGATTCCAGGGGTGCGCCAAAACCCCCTACGTATGCTATCCTCCGCAGAAAAGTGAATTCACAGTCATCCCGTCCCAGAAGCCGGAGGAAAACAATATTCCTGAAGCCGTACCTGAACCCCGCAGGGTGAGGCAATCTCTGGAATGGAAGGAGAGTGTCGGCCGTTTTGCCGTCAAGGGCAGTGCCGCCGGCTACATGAATGAAAAAGACTTCATGACATTTATTGACAGTTCGTTAAGCACCGGGCCGAAGAAGGAGGATTCACTCTTCGACAAACTGCGGAAGAACAATCTGTCCGTATCCATAATACTAATCCTGCTTGGCGGACTCGCCCTTAACCTGACACCCTGCGTTCTTCCGATGATTCCGGTAAATATCGCCATCATAGGAGCCGGGGCAAGATCAGGTTCAAAACTCAAAGGCTTCACAGTCGGACTCATGTATGGGGCGGGAATAACCCTGGTTTACGGGTTGCTCGGGCTTGCGGCAATCCTGACCGGCTCCACCTTCGGTTCAATCAACTCGACACCGTATTTCAATTTCGGAGTGGGAGCCGTCTTCATATTTCTCGCCCTTTCGATGTTCGATGTTTTCCCAATTGATTTCTCAAAATATATGGCGGCGGGAAAAACAAACACAAAAAGCAGCCTCCTGACCGCAATGGGCATGGGCGGAATATCGGCCCTGCTCGCCGGCGCATGCGTGGCTCCAGTTGTGATTGCGGTGCTTCTTTTCTCCTCATACCTTTATGGACAGGGCAATATGTACGGGCTTGTTCTTCCGTTCATCCTCGGAGCCGGAATGGCAGTACCGTGGCCGTTCGCCGGAGCGGGCATTGCCATGCTTCCGAAACCCGGTCCGTGGATGCTGAAAGTGAAATATGGTTTCGGAGTGTTCATAATCGGCATCGCCGCGTATTATTTGTCTGTCGGCTATTCCCTAATCTCATCGGACAAGACAATCCCCGGGCAGGCGGAGGACTGGATGTCTTCCCTTCCGGAAGCACTTTCAACGGCGGAAAAAGAAAATCACCCCCTGCTCATTGATTTCAGCGCAAGCTGGTGCAAAAACTGCGAGGCGATGGATGTTTCAACTCTTAGAAGCTCCAAAGTGAAGGAAAAGCTGAAGAACTTCGTGAAACTTAAAATCATGGCGGAAAATCCAAATGAACCTGCTACAAAAGAAGTGCTGTTCTATTTCAAGGTGCTCGGTCTTCCGACCTATGTCATCCTGAAACCGGAAAAAAATCCCTGAACATATTCTCCCGTAATGAAAAAATATAGCAGGACAATTGAGCCGATTTCAAAACTCAAATTTAAAGGAGCGCGGGTTTTCTTACCCGCGGAAATCTAACTCAAGCGGCGGACTGGAAAGTCCGCCCTCCGTTAGTTTTGAATCGGCTCAGGGTGGTTTTGAAATTACCTCAACAATGTTATTTCGCGGAGCGAAGAGATAAGGACAAGAAAGAGAAACGACTTCGTCGTAAACAAAAGCGCAGTCGAGATCGCAGAGCGGATCGTCGGTAAATCACCCTCACCTGCTCCGGAAAAACTGCCGACACCTGCATCCCTGTCCGCGCTGGGCGCAGACACCAACCCCTCAAAAGTCATCGCCTTCCCTCGGATTCGGATTTTTAAGTCTCTTCAGCCTGTTTAAAACCACGATAAGGTAAATCAGGAAACCCGTGAGGCAAACGGTCTGGAAATCCATAAACGGCAGGTTGAGCCCGTAGTACAACGTGGCTATTATCATCCCGGGAAAACTTGCGTAGACGGCGATTGCCAGGAGGTTGGCGAATGTGATTTCGTCAGGAAGATCCTGTTTGCCGGTGAAAAAGAAAACCATGGCGAAAAAAATGGAGAACATGGGTACGAAAAACAATATTGACAGAAAGACATTCCCGAAAACAAGTATCAGAATCACCGCCAGCATTGTGCCTTGAATATTAAGGAAGTTAACCGGCTTTTGACCGCTATATTTGTCCGCCTTGAAAGAGTATTTTTCAGCATATGCTATTATGTTCTCGCCCGGACTTTCCGTGAATTTCTCCCTTTTCGGCATATTCGTGAAGGAGAAAAACAGGGGGATCGCATAATAATCTGCACCCGCCTTCACCCATAGCACAACCGAATTCGGCATCCAGAGCACACCCCGCTCCGAAATGCTGTCCGACGGATTGAAAACCGCCGAATCCCTCCTGTCCGGAATATAATCAATCCTGTTTTCGTCAATCCGCTGAAATCTCGCTTTCTCGGGATTCAGCGAGGGAAGAATCCCTTTCTGGGAAAACCTGGCCTCGCCGAACTCCTTATAAAGAACGCCGCAGTATTTGTTTGTCAGCTTATTATACGGGGCATACTGCATGGCGACTGCGGCGGCGGAACAGAATATGCAGAGGAGCAGGAAATGAAAAACGGCCCTCCCGCACGAATTCTTCATGAGTTGAAGAAAGACATCCGTACCGCTGCAGACTGAAAACACTGTTTTAAAAAAACCGGGGTCCTTATTCATTTTCTTTCCTTATGAGCTTTCTCAGGAATTTCAGCCGTGCATAACGGCGCTTCAGTTTTGCCAGGGCGTTCTCGATTTTCGCGAAATCCTCTTTTTTGAGCCGATCCACAAAAAGAATCCCGTCCAGATGGTCGATTTCATGCTGAACCGCCCTTGCAAGCAGCCCCCCGCATTCCAGTGTGAAACTTTCAGCCCCGAGAATCTGAGCCTGGAAAACCACTGTTGACGGCCTGGTGACGGGAGCATAAATCTCCGGAACGCTCAGACAGCCTTCATCCTTGACAGATTTATCCGGCCCGAAGGAAATAATTTCAGGATTGATGAGGACAAGCGGCATCCTGTTAAGCAGAATGGCTTCACCCGGAGAGGAAATCATGGTGTTGCCGTTTTCATCTTTCGCCACAGGCACTCCGAGCGCGATTATCCTGAGTCCTACCCCCACCTGGGTCGCGGCAAGCCCCACGCCGTCAAACTCAATCATTGTGTTGGTCAGGACTTCCGCAAATTTCAGAGTCTTATCGTCAACAGACTTCACAGCTTCCGCCTTCTTTGCAAGAAACGGATCGCCGTAAACCCTCACTTTCTCAATTTTCTTACCGCCAATGCGCATTAATTCCGCCTCAAGTTTATTATTTTGTCATTTTAAATTTTTCCGTTTCGGAAAAATTTTCCTATATTAAATCTTGAAAATCTCCAAATCTTCAATTCGCCTTCGTGGCCATCAGGCTCATCGCATCCTGTCTTTTGATCAGGTTTGCAGTATAGAGTTCACGTAGCGCCTTGTCCATGGTGATCATCCCGTCCTTTGCCATTGTTTCGATGATTGAACCGATGAGATGGGTTTTACCTTCGCGGATGGTCGCCCTGATTGCCGGAGTTCCGACAAGCACTTCAAACGCGGCGACGCGTCCCTTCCCGTCACGTTTCGGAATAAGCCTCTGCGCGATGATTCCGAGAACGGTTCCGGAAAGCTGGAGCCTGATCTGGTTCTGCTGGTGCGCCGGAAACGAATCTATTATGCGGTCAATGCTCTGCGCCGCATCATTCGTGTGGAGAGTCGCAAGGACAAGATGCCCTGTCTCGGCCGCCGTCAGAGCCGCCCCTATGGTTTCCGTATCGCGCATCTCACCGACGAGTATTACGTCCGGATCCTGGCGCAGGACATATTTCAGCGCATTCGCGAAGCTCAGCGTGTCGGCATAAACCTCCCTCTGCTCGACGACCGCCTTCTTGTTGGTGTGGACATATTCAATCGGATCCTCAACAGTTATGACATGGCACGCCCGTTTCTCGTTTATCGTGTTAATGAGGCTGGCCATTGTCGTGCTTTTCCCGTGGCCTGTGGGACCTGTTATGAGAACCAGCCCCTGATGCTTCTCCATCATGTTCACGAGCGTCTTCGGCAGTCCCAGCTCCTCCGGGGTAGGTATCCCTTTCGGAATCACCCGGATCGCGATTGAAACACTTCCGCGCTGGTAGAATCCGTTTAACCGGAAGCGGCAGGGTGTGGATTGGGTGTGGACCCCCTCGCCTTTTTTCTGGACATTTATGCTCAATGCGAAATCAATCTCGCGCCTCTCCTCGAAAATCTCCCTCTGCTTGGAATTCAGAAGGCTGAAAAGGAGCCGCTTTGTGTCAGACGAGGAGAGCGGTTCGGTTGCAAGAAGCTGAAGTTCACCGTCTATCCTCAGGCACGGACAGCTTCCGGCGGTGACCAGCAGATCGCTTGCGCCATTGGAAACCGCGCTGTGGAGAAGGCGCTTCATGTTTATGATCTTCTCATCCTGCGCCTCGATGTCAATGTCGCCGCGGAATGTGTCAACCCCGCTTTCCATTCCCTGCACCAGCAGAACAAACTCCTCCCTGTTCGTCGCAGCGGCAGAACCCGATTCAAGCGTTATCTTCCCCGCCTTGCAGAGTTCGGCCAGCGCGCGGGAGAAGGTCTGCATCCCGTCCTCGGATCCGCGTTTTATCATGTCTTCGATATCGGAGAAATGCCTTCCCGAAATAGCCCTTCTGACAAGCGGAGTCCCCCTGAGGATTTCCACTGCCGGAACCATTCCGTCCCCGTTGCCCCCCGGAACAAGGCGTTGCGCCACAATCCCCTCCACGGCAAGCGACAGGTCGGCCGCCGCCTGTTCGCGCAGATGTTCGGGGAAGTTGTTCACGATTCTTTCAATGCACTGGATGACGTTCGCCGTATGGACGGTGGAGATCACAAGATGCCCGGTAAGCGCCGCGGATATCGCAATCTGCATTGTTTCAAGGTCGCGCATCTCACCGATGAAAATAACGTCCGGACTTTCACGCACGACATTCCTCAGCGCTTCGGCGAAACTCGACGAGTCCGCCCCGATCTCACGCTGTGTAATCAGGCTCTTTTTCTCGCAGTGGACAAATTCAATGGGATCCTCGATCGTGACAATGTGCTTTGCGAACTTCGCATTTATGTGATTCAGCATCGCCGCCATCGTGGTTGATTTTCCGCTTCCGGCCGCGCCGACAATCAGGACAAGCCCCCTTGGCCGTTCCGCGAATTCCGCAAGAGTCTTCGGCAGATTAAGACGGGCGAAGTCGAGTTCTCCCGACGGGACAAGCCTGGCCACAAGCCCGGGCTGCCCCTGCTGAAGCAGGAAATTTATCCTGTAGCGGACGCTGTCAAGGGACAATCCCGTGTCAACGCTTCCCGCATGCTGATATTTTGTCTCGGCGTCCGGAGAAAGAGTCTGCATCCGGAACTGTTCTATCTCAACGGCGGACACAGGCGGCACATTGAGCGCCCGGATCTGCGTGCTTATTCTTACATAGGGGGTTTTACCGGCGGAAATGAAAAGGTCGGACGCACCTTGTGCGGACATTTTGTTCAGAAGTTCATTTATCATATTCGACCCCATTGTTGTTAATGATTAAAAATACGAGCAGCAACCCCGAATTTCAAGACAAAGATCGGCCAAGTTGCCGGGTGTTTTTGAATTCTCAGGGGAACCTCTGGAAATTCGCATATGGTCTGCGGCGGCGGACGGAAGATTTTTGATACCGGATATTCAAAGTTTTTTAGCCTTGCGGATCTTCCTGAAGAACTCCTTCATTATTTCCGAACATTCCCCTTCAAGGAGACCGCCCTTGACTTTGACTTTGTGGAGCATGCCCGGGAAAGAGGTTATTTTAAGGGCCGAGCATACAGAGCCGCAACGCGGGTCATGCATTCCGAAAACCACCCTGTGGACCCTTGAGTTGACCATGGCGCCAGCACACATCGCACACGGCTCCTTTGTAACATAAATATCAACACCGTCAAGCCGCCAATCGCCGACCGCATTCGCCGCCTGCGTGATGACAATCATCTCGGCATGGGCCGTGGCATCCCTGAGCTTTTCCACCTGGTTGTACGAACGGGCTATTATATGATTATCCTTTACAGCCACGGCGCCGACGGGCACTTCGCCCTCCTCGGCGGCGATTTCCGCCTGCGCAACGGCTTTCCTCATGAAATATTCCTCATCGAACTTTATGATCATGATATCCGTCCTTCCTGTGTTCCATGGAAACCTTATTCTTTTTCCACCGGTCATCTATGTTCTCTGGAGTCAGTCCAAGGGCTGTCTGATAGATGTCCGACACGATACTTATCCCGCGCATGGGATTGCCAACCTTGATGCTGCCGAAAACCTCATTTAGAGGAAGCTCTCCAGCCCTGATCTTGAGTTTCAGCATCATCGGGGCGGCAACAAATACGACCACTGCCATAAATATAAGTAAAAGCATGTGCATATATGAGAATTCTAGTCCTGTGAAGAGAGTTATCCCGCTCGGGTTCTTGGTCATGTAATCCATCACCATTCCACCTATCAACGGACCTGCGGCAGCCATGAGACCGATAATCGTCCAATGCACGGCTATGGCCATTCCACGCCCATTCTTCGGAGATAGCAGGTTGACCATGTGAAGCTGGGCGATACCGACTCCGCCCCCAAGCGCACCTCCAAAAAAATTGGCCACGAGAAGGAGCATCATCGGCTCAGAAATTGAGTAGCCCAGGATGTTTACGGTCGAATGTGACAGGAAAAACCAGACCACCCCAAGCATAGGTGTCGCGAACATCAGGATGGAAGTGAAAGCCCTTGCACCGATCTTGTCGATCATATATCCGTTCAGTATCCCGAAGATTACAGGACCGAGAGAGGCGCTCACAGCGAGCATTGAAAGTCCGGTGTATGAGAAATTGAACTCCCTTTTCAGGTACACAATTCCGAACGAACCCACAACTCCGCACCCGAGATACCAGAGTGATATCGAGAAGGTCATCCATCTGAAATCGCTTATCTTCAAGGGGGCGGTTATCCTGTCTATGAGTCCGGACAGGCTCTGATGTTTCTGGTAGAGGCCTGGCTTTGGTTCAGGCACGAACATATGGATGAAGATATCAAGCATCCCAAGCAGGGCTGCAATCGAAAATACTATCGCAAAACCGACATAGCTTCCCCCAGCCTTGCGCGGATCCGGAAAAAGGTCAAGTATCCACCCAGAGAGAGCCGTAGCAAGCAGAAATGATATTGTCACCAAGCTCTGCCTTATTCCCCAGAATCGTCCGCTTATCCTGGCAGGTACCAGCTCTGCCATCCAGCTCAGCCACATTGGACCGCACATCTGGGCAAGGAGTGCGCTTACTGCAATACCTATGAAAATGATGGTGACAGCAACTGAAGGGGTGTCAAAGAAGAATAGCGGGATAAATGCGGGGATGAACCAGAGCAATCTGTGTGTCATTGCAAGCACGGCCCAGGTCTTCTTCCGGCTGGGAAGCCCCTCGAAGCAAAGGGCCGAGGGGATCTGCACCAGCATGGTAAGCTGCTGGATCGTCACAACAAGGCCTATAAGGACTCCGCTTCCGGTAAGGCATTCCATAAGCATGGTTAGCGGAACCCCCATGGTTATGGCGCACCAGGCCATGCCGGAGAAACCAGCCCATGTGCTGATCTTTAGCCCTCTCCGTATATCATCTTCGCTCATCGGATGTCCGTCCAGATGAACTTTCTGAGTTGCATTCATTTCCATAAATTTTCCCCTGCGCCTGAAACTTTTCGTCGCGTTAAAATAAAGATCACCATAATCTTTTCAGGTCATATTTTACGTAGTCGTCGAAGACCTTGTCGCAGGAGATCAATGACATTCCGGATTTGATCGCCTGCCAGGCGATAAGCCTGTCGAAGGGATCTTTGTTCTGTATCTTCGGGAGCTTATGGGATGTTGCAACGATTTCCGGCATCAGTTCAAGAAGGGAGAATCCCATGTCGGCAGATATTTTCGGAAAATCATCGGGGGCTATCCCCTTCAACTCGAGTCTTCCCGTGGAATATTTGAGAGATATCTCCCAGAAAGAAATAACGCTTACATGAATGCCGTTGCCCGTGTCAAGGATTGCGGATTTCGCAACTGTACTCAGTTTTCCGGTGTCCAGTGCAGCCCAGAGAAGCGTATGCGTGTGCAGGAGGCAATTCATGAATCCAACAACTCCTCGTCAGAAATCTTAAACTTGTCCTTAATCCTGTAGCTTGCGTGTTTCTCTTTTATGCCTATAGAACGCTTCTTGGCGCCGCTGTATTCTGAGTAAGGGACTATTACTGCAATCTTCTCCTTGCGTCTCCCGTAGTTGATAGCTATTTTCTCTCCCTTGCAGACAAGATCCATCACATCGGAGAAGTGTGTCTTCAAATATCCAACCTGCATGTTCTTCATTTCAACTGCCTTGTTTGTCTTATTTCATGGAGCCAATTTCAAAATTGGCGGAGGTAGGGCGCGTTCTCCGTAACGCGCCGCCTCAAAACGGACGGCTCGGAGAGCCATCCCTACCTTGGATTCGGCAATTTTGAAACCTCCATGAACTAGAGTATTACATTCAATCCAACTTGTCAAGTTGTCAAATATGATTTTCCCGGCCGGGAAAATCATACGCATATGCGGTTGACTCGGGTTCCGAAAGAACATATTATCTCGTAGGGATGGGTTCCCTTGATCTGCGCCCAGCTTTCCACTGTTATCGCCAGAGGCCCCTCGCCGCCCAGGCATATGACCTCATCTCCGCGCTCGGCATCCTGAACCTGTTCAAGTGAAACTGTCGTGTAATCCATCGAAATACGCCCCAGGATATGGCATGGCTTTCCACGGATAATGACATACCCCCGGTTTGAGAGCGCAAGCGGAAGCCCATCCGCATAACCTGCTGAAATAATACCGACCTTCATGTTTACAGGCAGCTTGTATGTCCCGCCATAACCTAAATTCATGCCTGCGGGAAGATTCCGCACCGACACAAGCCGCGTCTTCAGCGTCAGTATAGACTTCAGATTCAAAACATGCTGCCCCTGGCTGTCAAACGAGCCGTGCAAATTGATTCCCGTCCTGACAAAATTAAACGGCGATTTACAGGTGACCGGAAAATTATTTATGGCATCGCTATTCGCCATATGGATTTTCTTAAAAACGATACCGGAAGATTTGAGCTGGTCGAGAAGTTTCAGGAACTGTGAAACTTGGTTCAACGTATATTCGCTTCCAGTCATGTAAGCCATCGGAAAATGGGAGTAAATACCGGAGAAATTCAGATTTGGCAACGCAACCGAATTTTTGATTACGTCAAAGGCTTCCGAGACGAGTATTCCAAGCCTTCCCATTCCGGTGTCAACAAGAAACTGGCATTCGGCCGTCCTTTTCTGTTTCACAGCCTCATCACTGATGCACCTGGCGATTTCGGAATCCGTAACGGCGAGTATTATCCCCTCCCTGACAGCACTTGGAATTTCCTCCGGAAGGACACCGCCAAGAATCTGAACTGGAATACCGGCATCATTCAACATGAGCGCCTCGTTCAATTCCGCAACTCCGAATCCGGCGGCGCCTGCGTCGGCAAGCGTCTTGGCTATTTCCCGGACTCCAAGCCCGTAGGCGTTCGCCTTCAGGACAGCAATCACTCCGCACGGGGAAACGAAGGATTTTATGTTACCGAAGTTTTCACGAAGCGTCTTTAAACTTATCTCAAGCCATACCCTGTTCTTCATAAAGAAACAGCCCACAGATTACACAGATAATGACCATATTTCATAAGACAAACCTTTCATATTCAAGTTTTGGATAATGCCCAAAATTAACAAGTAATCCGACTTTGAATCTTGTTGCATTAAGATAATTCAATAACTGAGCGCGATGTTCATCAATTAATCCATCCACCGCTTTAATTTCTAGGATAATCTTTTCGTGACAAATGAAATCAGGCTGATATATATGCCTTAATTTTGTACCCTTGTACTCAAGCCCGATTGACTTTTGTGAGATAAATGGGATCCCCTGTATTCTAAACTCGATTTCAAGACATTCCTGATAGACAGGTTCGAGAAAACCACATCCCTTATCTTGTACACTTCAAAACATGCCCCAAGTATTTTGAAAGTATCTTCTTTGTATAAGCCCTGAACTGTCCTTATCTGTGTCATCTGTGGGCGAAGATTCCCTGGATTCCCGGGAGACAGCTGTAGACGAATTTTCCATCAACGATTGTCGCCATCGCTTTTCCGCGGACTTCGCGTCCGTCAAACGGGGTGTTCCTGGATTTGGAGAAGAAGGAAGCCGAATCAATCGTATGTTTCAGGTCAGGATCGAATACGGTTATATCCGCATCGGCCCCTTCGGCGAGCCCGGTCTGAAGTCCAAGCACTTCCGCAGGGCCTGAAGTGAACTTTGAAATGAGTTCGGAAAGAGTCAGGTATTTCTTGTGGTATAGCTCCGTAAGGCAGACAGGCAGCGCAGTTTCAAGCCCGATTATCCCGAAAGGCGCGTAGTCGAATTCCACAAGCTTCTCCGTCTCCGTATGGGGCGCGTGATCCGTGGCTATGACGGTGATTGTCCCGTCCCTGAGTCCGTTTATCAGGGCCTTGCGGTGATCATCTGAACGCAAAGGCGGATTCATCTTGTAGTTGGTGTCGAAATGTTTTATCTCCTCGTCGGTAAGTGCAATGTGATGAGGCGTCACCTCGGCGGAAACAGGAACCTTCCTTTTTCTGGCATCCTTTATAAGGCGGACACTTCCCGCCGTGCTGACATGCTGGACATGGATTTTCCATCCGATCATTTCAGCCAGGATTATGTCACGGGCGACCATTAACTCCTCCGTTGCGGCGGGTATTCCCCTGAATCCCAGGACGACCGACCAGTAGCCTTCATGCATAACTCCGCCCGCGCCAAGCTTCTCATCCTCGCAGTGATCGAGAATCGGAAGTCCAAATGATTTTGAATATTCAAGGACATGCCGCATAAGCTCGTGGTTTTGAACACATTTCCCGTCATCCGACAGGGCAAACACTCCGGCTTTCTTCAGGCCGCCGATTCCAGTCATCTCCTTGCCTTCCTGATTTTTAGATATGCATCCGCAAGGCAGAACTTTAACCACGCCGTCATCCTGGGCGGCGCGCTTGACAAGCTCAATTGTTCCGGGATTGTCCGAGGGCGGAGTCGTATTGGGCATGGCGACGATTGAAGTGAAACCGCCGGCGGCGGCGGCCATCGTACCGGTCTTTATGGATTCCTTGTCGGATCGTCCCGGCTGACGCAGATGAACATGCATGTCGGTAAATCCGGGCGCGACTACCAGTCCGCCAAGATCTATCACATTGGCTCCCCTTAATTTTGCAGGGCTGACTATTTTTCCGCCGCTTACGCCTATGTCCATCTTCCGGTCAATGGAGCGTGAAGGATCAATCACCCGCCCGTTTTTCAGTATGTAGCTTGTTTTCATATCATGCTGTCCAATCTCTTATGAAAATTAACGTACTTTTTTTCTGTTTTTTTGCGCTGGCAAAGCGCGAAAAAAACAGTACTAGCCTTGTATCCGGAAGCCGACAAGATGTCACTTCTCCAGGCAGCCCGCCACAAGATAGAGAACCGCCATTCTGACGGCCAGACCGTTGGTTACCTGCTCCAGGATTACAGACTGCGGCCCGTCCGCAATGGAAGCTTCAACCTCCACACCCCGGTTGATCGGCCCCGGATGCATCACCATGGCATCCGGCTTGAGATATTTTATTGTTTCCCTGTTGAGCCCGAAAATGTTGGCATATTCGTTAATGCTCGGGAAATATGATTCACGCTGGCGTTCATGCTGTATTCTCAGCAGGTTCACGACATCGGCATCTTCGATGGTGTCCTTCAGATTGTCGCAGACCCGCACGCCTATTTTCGCAAATTCCCTTGGAACCAGGGTCGCGGGCCCGCCGATTGCCACTTTCGCCCCGAGTTTAAGAAGTCCCCATATGTTGCTTCTTGCAACGCGGCTGTGAAGAATGTCCCCTACAATCGCAACTTTAAGCCCCTCAATCCGCCCTTTTTTCTGAATGATTGTAAACATGTCCAGAAGAGCCTGGGTGGGATGCTCGTGCGCCCCGTCTCCGGCGTTGATCACACCGCATTTGAGTCTTTTCGCAAGAAAATTATGGGATCCTGCGGCCGAATGGCGCATCACGATCAGGTCAACCTGCAGAGCTTCGATATTTTTAACCGTGTCAAGAAGCGTCTCCCCTTTTGAAAGACTGCTTGTCGAAGCCGACATGTTCACTATATCCGCGCTCAGACGCTGTTCCGCCAGTTCAAAAGAAGCCCTCGTCCTCGTGCTGGGTTCGACAAAGAAATTAACCACAGTCTTCCCGCGCAGAGCAGGCACTTTCTTGACTCTGCGCTCGGAAACCTTCTTGAATTCCTGCGCCGTGTCAAGTATCACCCTTATCTCGTCTGCGGACAGATCGTAAAGCGAAAGCAAATCCTTCCTGTCCCATTTCATCATGTTTTCTTACCTTTGTTTTTTTCAGGCGTCATGTAAACCGCATCCTCCCCTTCAAGTTCCTTCCACGAAACTGAGACATGTTCATTTTCGGAAACATGGCACATCTCGCCGATATAGTCGGCCTGTATGGGGAATTCCCTCAGTCCGCGGTCAACGAGAACCGCCAGCTTGATCATTGCCGGCCTGCCGTAATCCGTGATCGCATCCAGCGCCGCCCGTATTGTCCGGCCGGTATGGAGAACATCATCCACCAGAATTATCGTCTTGTTATTCAGATCAAAGGGAATATCCGTTTCGTGTATTACGGGAAGCGTCTTTCTGATCCCGATGTCATCGCGGTACATGCTTATGTCGAGAGTGCCAAGGGGGATGTCTATGCCCGAACCGGCTTTGATGGATGAGATTATACGCTTGGCAAGGGGGACTCCCTTGAGCTGCATGCCGAGAAAGGCTATGTCCTGCAGGTTCTTTTTACTGAAATCGGAAAGTATCGCCTCCGCAACCTTTTCTATGTCACCGGCAATTTTCTTCTCGTCAAAGATCAATGTTTTTATGTTTTTCTGCATTTGGGAGATTATTACCAGATTTTAATTTCCATAATATTCCATTTCCCAATATAAAAACAAGGTCTTTTATCTCTTAATGTTCGTAATATCACGATGCCTGTAGCGGACATCCCATGTCTTCAGTTCCTGTTTCCGAGCCTGATGCAAAAACTTCCAATCGCTGATTTCCCCGGTTCACTAGATGACGGCAACAGCCCGGACACTCAATTCTCAACACCCTGCTCATACGCCTCCTTATTTTTATCGGAGGAGGTAATTTCAAAATTGCCGAATTCAAGGTAGGGACGGCTCGCCGAGCCGTCCGGTTTGAGGCGGCGGTTTCGGCGAAACCGCCCTACCTTCGGTAATTTTGAAATCGGCTCGGAGGACTACATCACAATCTCTTTCCTTGTCAAATGCGGGAGGATGACCCCGCTCCCCGACGGCGCCCCATCGCGGACAAAGTCCGTCTTGTATTTCCTTCTCCTGGTGTAGTGTTCGCCGTGCCGGCGAAGATTCTACAATTCCCCTTGCCTCTACACCGGAAAACCTTGCCCGACACGGGCAACTCTACACCGGAAAACCTTGCCCGACACGGGCAACTCTACACCGGAAAACCTTGCCCGACACGGGCAACTCTACACCGGAAAACCTTGCCCGACACGGGCAACTCTACA
>Ga0172379_10003904_pt1 | contig 22932 bp, 18 predicted proteins | sample GrowelOW334metaG_FD_119756 | JGI IMG/M metagenome (GOLD analysis project Ga0172379, IMG submission 119756) | Groundwater microbial communities from an aquifer near a municipal landfill in Southern Ontario, Canada - Groundwater well OW334 metaG | ecosystem: Environmental > Aquatic > Deep... | reverse complement strand
TTCAGCTGGCGGAAGAACTCGCGATGTTCAGGACAACGCTCGCCCATCTCCGAGTTGCGGGCGGCCTCGAACCGGTCGCCATACCAGGCCACGACGCTGCCCTCGGGTCCGATCTGGCTCGCGAGCGCGGCGGCAAGTTCGGGCACCGGATCGCGCCAATCGCCGGCCAGGAATTCGGAGTGGCGCAGTCCGGCTCCGGGCGCGTCCTGGACGTGCAGCGAATACTGGAACGGGATCTGCTGCCACGGCCGGTAGCCGTCGAAAGGCGGCACTACGGAACTGAAGGTCTCGTAATCGAGAAAATACAGCGGGTAGCGCAGCTGCCCGAGCCGCTGACGGATGGCGGCCAAGTCCTGAATAGGACCGCCGCCCGCAAGCGTCTGAAAGTAGAGGGCCTTGCGTTTGCCCACCAGGTCTCCGGGAACATCGCGCGCGAGCAGCACCCCGCGATCGAGGAGCGCCGCGAGATCAGCGTCGGCGAGGCCGAGGTCATAGATCGAATCCTCGGGGATGTCCCGCCAGCACTGCTCGATGAACGGGCAAGGGTGCGGATTCGAGCACTGGTTGAGGATGCGGACCTCCGGCATAGCTGGGAGAGCCAGCAAGCCGAGCGCTTTTTCAGACTCGCCCGCCATCCGGCTGTCCCAAGCCGCGACCTCGGAAGTGAGATCGTCGGTGACGAAAAGTTTTTTCGGATCCACGGCCCCGCAACGGACATACTCCTTGTTCGGATGGATGACCATGAGCCGGCCGACCGGCAACCCGGCCGCCTCCAGGACGAACTTCTGGAAAGCCAGGTCCGGCAGATATTCCGGCTTGTTGTCCAGGTTGTTGGCGCCCTTCACTTCGCAGATGTCCCAGACGCGCCGCCGGCCGTCATACTTGATGATGTCCGAGCGGCAATACAGGTCCCGGGTCGCGAAAGTCGGCTGGAACAGGATCTTGGCGCCCTGGCGGAGCAATTTTTGCGTGAGGTCGATGGGCGCGCGAAAACCGCCGTCGCCCTCCGGTAGGGCGTTCAGGCCGCCCGGAAACAGCTGGTAAGCGTAAGGCTCCAGTTTCAGCCCCTCTTGTTTGAGCCGCTCGGCCCCGAGATCCTTGCGGTCCGGAACCAGATCCTTGCGGTGCTTGCAGAGCCACAGATACTTCGGGCATTGCAGATGGCGCAGGAGGTCGGATTTGGTCAACATAAATCTTGCCGCGGTCATTTTACCACTGCTCTGTCATCCTGACGACCTGTCAGGATAAAAAAACCGCCGAGCTGAGCTCGACGGCAACTGTCAGATGAATCCGCGCGCGGCCAAAGCGACCAGCGCCGTCTCCAGGACCATTTCCCTGGTGAAGGCCGCGATGTAGATCACCAGGTCGGCGTTGACTCTGGTCGGCTCGACATAGGCCTGATGCATCGGCAACAGCACTTCGTTGATGTACTGCGGGTCTTTTACCCAGCGACGACGGGCCAGACGCAGGCGCTCCGGGCTGTCGAGGTACAACGACAGATCGTACAGCGGCAGCGCGTCCCGATGCCACAGGGCCAGATAGCCCTCGACGATGATGAACGGTCGGGCCGGCACCTGAACGATCGCGCGTGGCAGTATGCCGCCGTCCGGAGAAAGCCGCGGCTTCTTCTGCAAGAAGATGTCCACGCCGGCGCGCAAAGCGTCGAGATCCGCGAGGAACCGCGGCCAATCAACGGCGTCGGGATGGTCGAAATTGGGCCGGCCATTCGGCGCACACGGCACTTGGTACTTGGACTTCTGGTATTCGTCCAGACTGAGCAGCGTTGCCCGGTCTCCCAAATGATTGATGAGGCCTTCGGCCAGCGTCGTTTTGCCGGATCCTGAACCGCCAGCGATGCTAATGACGCGATTGTTCATGTTCTTCCCCTGTAGGCTTGCCGCTAAAAGGAACTCTCAGCTCAACTTACGCTAAAAGTTAGGAAAATGTCAATGTCCGGCGCCAGCGCCCGGTGCCGCATCCGGTGCCTGGCTCGCTGCCACACCCGGTGCCTGGCTCGCTGCCAAAGGCAGCGTGCCTGGCACCGAAGGTTAAGACACCGAATAAGGCACCGAAAGTTGAGACACCGAATGAGGCACCGGATGCGAATGCAGCACCGAATGTTCAAGGCACAAAAAAACCGCCCCGCAATCGGAGCGATTTTTTATTCCCCGCCCACCTTCCGCCAGGCAGGAATAAAGTCAATTTGCCGACTAAGTACGTTTTCTCGCCTAAACACATTCATCATTTATGCGTGGCGAATTCTTCATTTTCCCGATTTCGTCCTGTTGTCTTGCTTGCACAACATCTGGCAATTCGCAGCGATTGTCTTTCCATCCTTACCCCACGGCGTGATGTGGTCGGCTTCCATCTCTTCAATCTCGTAGCTCTTCTTACATGCAGGACAAATACCTTTTTGCCTCTCGTAGGCCTCGCGTTTCATTTTGTCGGTAAATGCGCGAATTGAAAGATACTTTTCTTGTCTGGTTAAAACGTATGGATAAATACCAGATTTTTTCGTTACATCTTCGTCTTGCATCAGTTCTTTGATCTCCTTTTCTAACTTGCCTTCATCAAACTTTCTGTCCTTGTATTTATTATACAGCTCACCCCAGTTCACACTCGCCATCTCATGGCGATAGGTTGGAAAAATCTTGCGTACCCAGGCAATTACATCCCGAAAGTACTGCCAAAGCTTTTTTGCGTTGGCATCGTGCTGATGCTTAGCCATGTAGCCAGCAACACCACCATTGTTAATCCACGAGAGCGCGGTTTCTAGATATTCCTGACGGATTGGCGTACCACTTACAAGCTTTCCGCCATCATTCGCGAGGAGGTACGCCGCGCAGCTCGACTTACTGAACTTGAGTTTTGCATCCGAAAGCCATGGTCCAGTGTAGACGGCATTAAGCAACTCCTGTGGTGTAAGCTTTTCACCCGCTGTATTAATCACCTCGAACCATTGGATGCGTTCCTTATCGGTGCCGTCACAGAAGTAGATCATGAGCTCGTAATCGAGAATCTGCTCTTTTTCTTCTTTGGTGAGATTATGGAAAAAGCGGTCATTAATGGAATAGTCGCCGTTGATGTACTGACAAATGCTTAAAGTGCGCTGCTGGCCGTCAAGCAACTCATAGTTTCCAGCGCTATTTTCTATCCAATACATGACATTCAATGGAAACTCATGTTGGACAGTATTCATCACGGCATTACGCTGCTCGGGTTTGTATACAAATTCACGCTGATATTTCGGGCGAATGTCGAGTTTTCCATCATAAGCCACCACGCCCTCCTCGTCGCTATCCTTATAGCCTGCAAACACGTCGCGAACCGAAATTTTATTTAGATCAATTTTCATACTATTTTTTCACCTTCCTATTTATAATCAATATTCTTGTAAAAAGCGCCCTGCCATTCAAAACAGGTCCAACATATTTCTTATGCTGTTTGTCGACGAATGTTGGCTCACCCTGAATAAAAGCGTCTGATTTTTCTCTCTTGTCGTCAAATATTCCCAGAATCTTAAATTGGGCTGGGTTATATTTGTCCAGAAATGTAATTGGCACGCCCATTACGCCGTCATAGTCAGTTGGTATATCCGTATACTTGCCCACATTGATCGCGTCGTAGTTGTCGTATTTCGGATACTCTTCGGGCGTGTATTTTTTGTAGAGAGTGATGAATTCGTGGCGTTTCGGGTTATCAAGATTCGTGAACCACACGATGCTTCCCATGCTGAAATACTTCACGCCATCAATAACTTTCTTGCGCGACTCGGTTTGAATATCGTAGTCATCCGGCACCCGAAACCATTTTGTGCCGCCATTATCGACACCGAGCCAAACCTTGTTTTCCTTGATCAGCTTAAAAATATCATTGTATTTTACTGCGTTGTTGCTGCCAATAATCAGGAACTTCTTTTCATGCTCGACGAGCTGTGCCACGAACTCGCGAAATAGCGAAAACGGGGGGTTGGTCACGACAACATCGGCTTGCTTCAATAGCTCGATGCATTCTGCGCTCCGGAAATCACCGTTGCCCTTGATTGGTGTGGCTGTATTCGCCTCATGCCGCAAGAGGTACTCCACATCAGCGAGATCCGTTGCACCATCATGGTTCGCGTCGGGCACGGCATTGATTTCGATTTTGAACGGCTCTTTGCCGTCTGGCTTTAGCCCTTCAATTTCCAGCAGTGGCAACTGCTTGCCAGCGATTGCCGACGGCACGTAACTAGTCGCTATGAGTTTCTTAAGACCCAGCTCATTGAAGTTGAGAGCGAAATACTTAAAAAAATAGCTCTCGAATGGGTCGTCGCAGTTGCAAAAAATCGTCATTCCGCGCAGCTGCTCTTTGTAATATTTTAGCTCGTTTTCGATGTCGACGAGCTGCGTGTAGAACTCGTCCTGTTTCGCCTTTTTCGCATCAGAAAGTACGCGGTTGCCGCTTGGTCTGGAGGGCGTCGTCGGGGAGGATGCTCTCTTGGTTTTCTTGGGGTTACTCATAGAGATGCGTCGTAGACTGGCTCATTTTACCACATCTACGATTTCTACGTCATAATATTGCTAATGATTGTCATTATCTAATATCGGTGCCTGACACCGGACGGAACAGACATCGTTTAATTCTAAAAGAAATTCCCCGTCCACTTCCGCCAGGCAGGACTAAGGTCAGTTTTGGCATCCAAAAATCGACCCTAAGAGGGTCGGAAAATATTAATGCCCCGAGTCGTGATCCTGGATTCACCATTCCCTCCCGCCTCGGCCTACGCAGCACCCAATAACCACGCAACAAATTTAAGCGCATTAACAACGAGCGGGGAAATAATTATAAATATAAGTGGCAATATCAAACTCATTAGTACAAGTGATCCCCACTTATTAATTTTAAATATCCGACAGGGTAAATCCGTAATCGTATAGGCAACAAAAAGAGATGTGGAGAGAGTGAAAAGAACTAGGACATACACTAGCCACCCGCCCGAAACCTTGCCGTATAAAAAGACAGCGGACTGAAAAATAGAAAGTGCAAAAGTAATAAGATCGACCAATTTGTCTTTGTGTTTAGAATTTCCTGCCCGAATATTTGTAACAATTACAAATCGCACGAGCAAAAGAAGCCCGAACAAAAATCCCTTAACCACATCCTTTGAGAGCAGGTGTAATATTTCTTGATTATAGTTGGCCCAGGTGTACTTAGCTGTTGAATACAAGAAAAATATACCTACTAACAAAATCGGAATTACAAATATGCCCTCGACATCAAGAATATTCTTTGCTGCCCTTTGTTCCAGTTGAAAAATAAAAAATACGACAAGAGCCAGCAACACCAGCAAAGCGATAAGAATAAGAATCAGCCATGAAAGTTTTACGTAGTTCAAATAGATGTTGCCCGCCGTGTCACTGGATAATGGGATTGCGAGAAATAATGCGCCAACTGCAAAAATAAAACCCAAGATTTCGAAAAGATATTTCTTTTCATCCCAATATTTATGCAGCAGCGATCTTTCCTCCGACATATTTATCATATACGGCTCTGATGTTTTGAGAGCCTTGCAAGAGCCCGTTCGGTGTGATATCTCTCACGGCCCATGAATGCGAACCTTGGTGGCCATCGTTCAGCATGCCGCGGAGCTTGCCCATGTCTGTAAGATCTATATTTTGTATTCGCTCCAATTGATCAAAGAGTTTGGGAAACCCTTGTTTGGCAATCTCTCTTACCTGTGCCACTGTTCTTGAATTTATTAATAGAATCTCCCCTATCACCGCCTCAACAGCTTTGCGCAAAGCGTTTGCCGCTTGCTCTCTTTCAATTTCGGAACCGTTGCGATTACTTTCGACAAACTTAAGGCATTCTAACGTCTTGCCATGGTTAATATTTATTTTCGGACCTGAAATATCGGCGTCGAAAAATTCATAGTGCAGCAAATCATCGTAGAAGAAGATGGCCGCCATATCATCTGCGAACTTTTTTGAGTGTGTCAGAACTATTACCTGCTTCTCCTTAGATTTTTCGCTTAATATATCGATGAGACTGTGTGCATGATTGTCATCCATCGATTGTACGGGGTCATCCAGTAAGATGGTTTTCCAGAGTGGATTACGATCGACTCGCTGCGGAAAGTATATGCTCAAGCTGAGACTATTGATGTGAGCTTCACTAAATATCGTAACGGGGTTGATCTCTTTCCCGTTCACGTCATACGCAACGAGTTTGGCCTGCCTCCGCACCCCATCTCGCACCTCAATCTTTTCAAAACGTATACTATCGCCAGGATTGAGTTTTTCATAATAAGTCTTTATTTCCTTTGAGTGCTCTGCGAGCAGAGACTCGACCTCCGCCTTTTCAAATACCTCCAGTTTTTTCCGAACATCTTCAGTGACAACTTCAATGAGGCGGTATTTTCTCAAAAATTTAGTCTTGTTTCTTAAAAACGAGTTTGATCTTTCTACGAGAATCCATTTTTTAATTTCTGACTCCTGCTGATCTGCGGTAACTTTTGGGAATTGCAGCAAAATTTTATCCCGCAAAAGCTGCCACTGAATATTTATGTTCCCGAGTGCAATCCCCATGCCGTCAACATACCCATTCACGGCTTCGAGGGATGAGGTGGTGTTGGTTTCGATTTTTTTGAAATAATTATCCTCTATCGCGTGGCAAAGTCCGCCATAAAGGAGTCGTAGTTGGGCCGGCAATTCATTCAATTTTTCTTCAGCATCGTCGATAAGCTGTTTTACTTTACCACTCAACTCATTCAAATTTACTTCACCCAATTTCTGCGAAATAGCCTTGAGCTCTTTAACATCTGGAATAGTTTGACTGAGACGGCCAGAGAGGAGGTGAAAATTTATTTCGTTGTCTTGTAGTGCTTGATCAAAACTCTGCTTCGAAAGAAAACTTTCCTTGTCTACCTCAAGAGCCTGGCTAATATCATCTATTCGAGCCTGCGTAAGAGTATCTTGAATACACAGGGGGCAGCGAGGTACGTGTGCAAGTTTAAGACCACCTCTCAAAAACGATGCCTCGTCCGGAGAATACCTCCCTTGCGACGATTTTTGGGCCAGTTCTACTAACTGGTCGAAACGTTCCCGCAGATTAGCAAGCGTTACTTCGGCCTTTGCCTGATCTACGGCCGTGAGGTCAGTTATTCTTTTTCCGAGTTCGGTCCCGGATAATTTCGAGATAATTGCCCTTATCTTCTCCTCGACAGGGCCCGCCAAGCCAAGTGAGACATCGACCATTGATTCCTCAACAATCTTCTGTAGCATCGTAAGATCCTGCTGCTCGAATGCAGCAGCAAATTCAGACAAAAGGCCGCCGGCCTCAATCTCACGACAAATTCCGTTGAATAACTGTTCGTCTCTCTTGTATTCCGCATCTTTTTTTATTGAGCGCAACTCCATTATTCGCGACCGAAGCATTGTTAATTCTTCCTGGCCAAGAATCCTAGAAACCTGCTCCCATCGATCCTTTTGCTCGGTATTCACGAGGGCGGAAATTTCTATCTGGGCAAGAATGGGGCTGTGATAATTTTTTAAGCCGGGTAAGGCCGACGTAAAATCGACGACTTCCTTACCATCAACAAACGACCTAGATTCCTTTTCCGTTACTAATTCTTTCCGTATACAAATATCTTTCCCCAAGTCATCACACACGACAACCTCCACAAAAGGCTTTTGTACATCGGAATACGAGAGGTTCCGCAGATAAATTCCGGCGCTGTATTCTCCAGGACACGGCGACAACCTGCGACGAGATATTTCATTAAAAAATAGCCACTCGAGTGCCTCCGCAAGACTACTTTTGCCCGAACCGTTTAAGCCATATATAAGAACAACCCTTGCATCGAGATTAATCTCCCGTTCGACATTAAAGCCGCGAAAACCCTTAATTTTTATCGACTTTATTTTCATGGGAGTTTCCTTCGACTATAGCGTCGAAGCTACTAGAAAGAGTTGTTGAATCAGGCGTGTCGAGGTACGACTGCACAAGCATTTTCTCTTCCGAGGTTAAGCTAGAAATAAACCGTTTCAAGGCAGATCCATTTACCTGAATTGAGTCATTGTTGTCTATCATAAATCATCAACAAAGCAGTTTCTGGTTTGAATATGTATCCTGCCGCCTATCTTACTTATTATTTACATATATTCAAGTATCTACCTGTAAATCGTCCCAGGTCCAATGTACGTATACTAGACTTGTCTTCCCTGCGCGAGGCCGAGCCGCCATACTTAGCGGCTCCCGCAGACCACGTAGCTCGCGAGCGACGTAGCAGGCCGAGCGACTGGATATTAATATTTGTGGCGGGCACAGATCGCTTCGCGAGGCCTTATCACGCGTCCGGTGCCAGGCACCGCACGGACGGACTGTTGACATCTGCTACTCGCCCATACTACCCGAGGCGGATATAATGACCGGGATATTAACCATCTCCACATGTCCCCCTTCTCCCCCGCCGACCGTTCCAAACTTACACCCTACGTCACGAGCACCGAAGGCGACGTCTTTGCCGTGAAGAACCTCGAAGGCATCGTCGGCGCCGTCTACGCGCGCTACAGCCGCGCCGCGACCGGCTTCCGCGAGACCCTGCTCAAAGAATTCGTCGAGGAGGGGCACATCAACGCCGCGAAAGCCGGCGATCTCATCGAGCGCGTGCTCGTAGCCTACGGCGACGACTCCGTGGGCGAGCTCGAGGGCGCGCACGTCTCCTTCGAGAACGTCTCCATCCTCGCGACCAAGGAGATCGAGGACCGGCGCATCGGCGGTTCCCCCATCGAAAAATCCACGCGTTACGTCCTCTACGACGAGCGCGGACCGGACGGCAACTTCCGCTACTACCGCGACCCCGACGTGCTGGCCTCGGAGCACGGCCCGGCCTACATCGAGACGATGGACCTCATCTTCCAGACCTACGCCGATCTCGTCGGCCCGATGCAGGATTATTATAAGAAACTGAAGCCCATCGAGATCGCCGAATATGACATCAACGGCGACGGCGCCAAGGAAACACTCGCCGCGCTCAAGGACGACGCCGACCTCAAGGCCTTCAAACGGACCTACAACGCCGACATCCGCACCAAGGCCTGCGACACACTGCGCTACCTCTTGCCGATCGCCACGCTCACGAACGTCGGCGTCTTCGGCAACGGCCGCTTCTTCCAGAATGTGCTCACGAGCCTGTATTCCGCGGACCTCCCGGAGGCGCGCCGCCTGGCCGAGAGCGCCCAGCGTGAACTCGACCAGATCATGCCCCGCTACGTGAAGCGGGCCAAGCGCCAGGAGTACGCCGTCAACAACCGCGAGCGGATGAAAAAGCTGGCCGCGGAGATGTTCGTCGGCATCGCGCCCATCGAAGAGCCGCCCGTGACGCTCGTTGATCGCGGCGAAGACGCCATGGCCGCCAAGCTCGGCGGCGAGCTGGCCATGAGCGCCGACGCCCTGCGCGGGGCTCTGCGCGACGAGGAGGACGATCTCCTCCTGAGCTGCATGCTGTACCAGTTCACCGTCCATCCCCTGCGCCAGATCCGCGACATCGTCCGCCAGCTGAAACCCGAACAGAAACAGCGCCTCATCGAGGCCTATGTCGGGGCCCGTCAGACCCGCCGCGACCGCCCCGGCCGCGCCTTCGAAGCCGGCTACCCCTACACTTTCGACCTGGCCACGGACTTCGGCACCTACAAGGATCTGATGCGCCACCGCATGACCACCCAGCTGCGCCAAAAATTCACCCCGCTCCACGGCTTCGTCATGCCGCCGGACCTCGAAGCCGCCGGTTTCGCCAACCAGGCCAAGCTCTGCTCTGAGAAAGCGGCCGAACTCTATAACCGCCTGACGCCAGACTTCCCGGAACAGGCTTCCTACGCCACACTGCACGGCTCCAAGGTCCGCTTCATCATGGGCCTGAACGACCGCGAGGCCTCACATCTCATCGAACTGCGCACGACGCCGCAGGGCCATCCGTCCTACCGCAAGGTCTGCCAAGAGATGCACAAGGCCATCGCCGCCCGCTCGCCCTGGCGCGCGGCGGTCATCAGATTCGCCGACCACAACGATTATTTCTGGAGCCGGGCCGCGTCCGAAGCCCGCCAGCGCTCCGAGGAACGCGAACTGGACAAACGCCAGGGTCTAATTTAAGGTGACCGTGCCTGTTGGCCCGATCCCGATCATCATGCGGAGGGTAAACCTATGAGCAAACAAGGCAAGTTCTTTGTCATCGACGGGACCGACGGTTCCGGCAAAGCCACTCAGACCAAGCTGCTCGTCGAACGTCTGCGCGCCTCCGGCCGCTCCGTCCGCACGATCTCTTTCCCCCGCTACGACACGCCGACCGGCAAGGTCGTGAAAGCGTACCTCATGAACGAGTTCGGTCCGGCCGACAAGGTGGACGCCCGCCAAGCCTCCAAGTACTACGCCGACGACCGCAAGGCCGCCGCGCCGGAGATCGCCGCCTGGCTTGCCGCCGGGGACATCGTCGTCGCCGACCGCTACGTGACCGCGAACATGGGCCACCAGGGCGGCAAGATCGCCGACCCGGCCGAGCGCATGGAGTATCTCCGCTGGAACGACGAGCTCGAGTACGGACAGAACCAGCTGCCCCGGCCCGATCTCAACGTGATCCTGCATGTGCCCGCCAAGATCTCCCAGGCGCTGGTGGAGAAGCGCGGCAACGTCAAGGACGGCCACGAAGCCGACCTCGGCCATCTGCAGCGCGCCGAACAGACGTACCTGGAAATCGCCCGGACGTTCCCGGGCTTCCGCCTCATCGAATGCGTCCGCGATGGACACATCATGCGACGCGAAGATATCAGCGAACTCGTCTGGACGACCATCGCGCCGCTCCTCGACCGCTGACACCAGCCCCTGCTTTGAGCGGGGGCTTTTCTTTAGTGAGAGAGTGCGGGAGTGGAGGAGTTAGGGAGAGACGGGGTCAGGGAGTGATGAAGCACTCCTGCACTCCTGCACTCCTGCACTCCTGCACTCCTGCACTCCTGCACTCCTGCACTCCAGCTGCTATTTCTGATAAAATATGTTCATATGAAATACGTGGCGTTACTTCGAGGAATAAATGTCGGGGGAAATAAAAAAATTGAGATGAAAAAGCTCAAAGCGATTTTTGAATCTTTGGGGTTCACTGATGTTTCCACATATATTAACTCTGGAAATATTATTTTTGAATCAGGCCAGAAACGAACCGACCTGTGCAAAATAATTGAGGTGTGTCTGAAAAAAGAATTTGGTTTTGAAATCCCCATGCTCATAAAGACACAGCGTGAGATGAAAAAAATAGCTGACGCGATTCCAGAAGATTGGCGGAACGATTCCGCACAAAAATCCGATGTCGCTTATTTATTTCCGGAGGTTGATTCTGAGAAAACTATCGCCGAGCTACCAATCAAAAAAGAATATGTCGATATCCGCTATATCAAAGGTGCGATTTATTGGAACGTAGGCAGGGAGGATTACAACAAAAGTCATTTGAACAAAATAATTGGTCACAAATCATATAAGTATATGACTGTGAGAAATGTGAATACCGCGCGCTATTTGGCAAAATACAAATAGAGCAACTGAATATTCAACACTTTCAATCCACTTTCCGGTTCGGAAATCATCCCACGAACTTCAGCACTCCAGCACTCCAGCACTCCAGCACTCCAGCACTCCAGCACTCCCCCACTTCCGCCCTTTTTTGCTATACTGTCAGCAGCATTATATATAAGTAACCTCGGCTTATGGCAAAACAACTGATCGGCTCGAGTGATATCATCTCGGCCGCCTGGAAAAATCTGGCGAAGAACTGGCGGGTCTACGCCGAACTCGTACTCTGGAGCATCTTCGTCAGCCTCATTTTCTGGACGATCGGAGTCCTGATCCGCGGCTATACCGATGACCGGACCGCCTATAAAGTGCTCTACTCGCTGGCCACGATGCCGGTCTCGATCCTGGTCGCGATCATCTCCATCGCCTTCATCGACCTGACGGCGAAAACCCTTCAGGACAAGAAGGCCGATGTCCGCGAATCAATGCGGGTCGGCCTGCACAAACTGTTCTCTTTCCTCTGGGTCCTGATCCTGCTCGCGCTCGTCAACTTCCTGGGCCTGCTACTGCTCATCATCCCGGCGCTCATCTTCTCGGTCTGGTTCGCTTTCGCCTCGGATGCCCTGATCGTGGACGGCATCAAAGGCCGCGCCGCTCTCGCCGCCAGCCGCGAACTCGTCGTCGGCCGCTGGTGGAGCGTCCTGTGGCGGATCCTGCTGCCGAGCGCATTCATCTACCTGCTGGTCCGTTTCGCCCTGGCTCTCGGCTATCTGATCCTGGGGTCGGTCCTGGGCGATCCGGGGATGTTCTTCGGCCCCATGCCGGACCTTTACGCCACCTCCAATCTGTACACGCTGGCCATCACGGTCATCCCGCAAGCCTTCTTCGGCTGCGGCATCGCCCTCGTCACGGCCGCCAACCTCGTCCTCTGGTTCGACCTTAAGAAAAATCCCGTCTCCGGGCCAGCGCGGCCGTAGCCAAGGTGACGGCATCCAGAAATACCTATGTTGCTTGAACCGGTGATCGGACTGGAGATCCACGTCCAACTCAAGACCAAGACTAAGATGTTCTGCGGTTGTTCCAACCGCGGCGAATTCGAGCCGCCCAACACCACCGTCTGTCCGATCTGCATGGGCCATCCCGGCGCGCTGCCGGCGATCAACTCCCAGGCGCTGGATTTCGGCGTCCTCATCGGCCTCGCCCTCGACGGCAAGATCGCGACCAAATCCAACTTCGACCGCAAGAACTACTTTTATCCCGACCTGCCGAAAGGCTACCAGATCTCCCAGAAAGACCTGCCGGTCGCGGAGCACGGCAGCCTGACTTTCGAATTCGACGACGGCCAGCGCGGCAAGCGCGCCGTGACCGTCCGCATCAACCGGGTCCATCTCGAAGAGGACGCGGCCAAAATGCTCCACGGCGCCGACGGCGTCTCCTCTTTCGTTGACTTCAACCGCGGCGGCACGCCGCTCGCGGAGATCGTCTCCGAACCAGACCTGCACTCCCCCGCCGAAGCCAAAGCCTTCCTGCAGGAATTGCGCCTGGTCATGCGCTATCTGGGCGTTTCCGACGCGGATATGGAAAAGGGCCATCTGCGCTGCGACGCCAACATCTCGCTGCGCCGCATCCCGGAACACCCAGAGCAGGAAAACTGGGCTTTGCAGCTGAATCCCAAGACCGAGGTCAAGAACCTGAACTCTTTCCGCGCCGTGGAGCGGGCGCTCGAATACGAGATCAAGCGCCAGACCGGACTCTGGGAGACCGGCCAGCCGATCAACATCCAGTCAACGCGCGGCTGGAACGAAGCGACCGGCGAAACCGTGCTGCAGCGCATCAAGGAGGATTCGCATGATTACCGCTACTTCCCGGAACCCGACCTGCCGCCGCTCGAACTCAGCGAACTGACCGCCAAGCTCCGCTCCCAGGTCCCGGAATTGCCGGCGGCCCGGCGGCTGCGCCTCGCCGAAGAGTACGGTTTCTCGGAGGCCGACATCCGCGTCATGTGCGACGACAAGGAGACGGCTGATTACGCCGAGCGCGTGATGTCCGAACTCCGGGAATGGATCGCCTCGAGCCCGGCCGCGGACGGCAGCAGACTCGACTGGGACAAGCACAAGCCGGAATTCGCCCGCCTCGTTTCCGGCTGGCTGCTCTCCAAACTCGGCGGCATCATGGCCGCTCACAAGATCGATATCCGCATCCTGAAGATCACGCCGGAAAATTTCGCCGAACTCCTGACCATGATCCACCTGAAGAAGGTCACGGGCCAGAACGCCCTGCTCCTGCTCGAGGAAATGGCCCTGTCCGGCGCCGACCCCTCGATCATCGCCGAGGAAAAGAATCTGCTCCAGCTCGAGGACCTGTCCGGACTCAACCTGATCGCCGAGAACATCGTGGTCGGCAATCCCAAGGCGGTCGCGGATTGGAAGAGCGGCAAGACTAACGCCCTGCAATTCCTGGTAGGCCAGATGATGAAGACGACGAAAGGCAAAGCGCCGCCGGACCTGGCCAGAAAGCTGGTCGAGGACGAACTGAAGAAACTCTAGGTCAGGGATCCCCGGAAATTCCGGGGATCTTTCGTTCAGCCACGATCTTTCCGGATACAAAAAGGCCCGCCCATACAGGCGGACCTTTTTTAGGCTGAGAACTACTTAGCCTTCGGCAGGATCTTGAACATGCCAGTGCCGCAAGCGACACAGATGCCCTTCATCGCCGGGCGAGTACCGCCGCCCTTGGCAGGCATGGCGACCTCTTTAGCGTCCTTCATCTCCCGCTTCTCCTTACACTTGACGCAATAACCGATAACTTCGGCCATACGTTTAGAATTAAGGTGAATAATTTCCTATCCACAGTATAGCAAATAAGCTTAAATAAGGCTACACGCGTCAAGCCTAAAAAAATTAAAATAACAAAAAGTGGCTTAATTTAGCCACTTTTTTACTAGTCGGGCGGCCGCCTGCGGGCTCTTGATCCACTTGACGCCCTTATCTTTCTTGAACCAGGTGAGCTGCCGCTTGGCGTAGTGCCGAGTGTCCCTTTTGATGAGCCTGACGGCCTCTTCAAGGCTGATGCGGCCGGCCAAATGCTCGCCCAGCTGCCTGTGACCCAGCGCCGACATGGCCGGCAGATCCCAACCGTGCCGCTGGCCGAGTTTTTTCGCTTCCGCGAGCAGTCCGCGCCTGATTTGCTCGTCCACGCGAGCCTCGATGCGCCTATAGATCTCGCGCCGCGGCCGGCGCACGCCCAATTTCAGCACGTCGAATTCCGGTTCGCCGCGCGTCTGCAGCTCCGAGAACGGCCGCCCGGTCTTGAGGATGACCTCCAGAGCCCGCGTGATGTAACGGCGGTTGGGTCCCATGATGCGCGCCGCGTAAACCGGATCGCGGCGTTTGAGTTCGGCGAGCAGACTGGCGGTCGAACGGCGTTCCAGCCGGCCGCGCAACGCCGGATCAGCCGCGATCTGCGGGATCTGGTAGTTTTCCGCGACCGCGCGGAGGTACAGGCCGGAACCGCCGGCCAGGATCGGCAAGCGGCCCTGGCTGGCGATCTTCCGGGCCAGCCGAATGGCGACCGTCCGGAACTCCGCGACCGTGAACGGCCGCGAAACCGGCCGGAAAGCCAGGAGATGATGCGGCACGCCGCGGGCGATGTAGATGCGACGACTCCCCCGCTTCACCCATTTGCCCGGAATGATGTCCGAGCCGATGTCTGTCCCTTTGTAAAATTGGCGCGAGTCGGCCGAGATGACCTCGCCGCGGAATTTCTTCGCCAGAGCCACCGCGAGATCGGTCTTGCCCGAAGCGGTCGGCCCGAGGATGACGAGAAGTTTGGGCAACGACACGGGAGGAGCGGTGAAGTTGGGAAGTGCTGGAGTGCTGGAGTCATGAAGCGGCATAAGAAACACTTCACTGCTTCACCGTTTCACCGCTTCGCTGCTCCACCGCTTCACTATTTGTCAGCTTGCCAGTCAGCAGCCATTCCATCGCCTTGTCGATCTTCACGTTGACGATCTGGCCGCGCAGATCAGCGGTCGACGGGAACCGGACCAGCTTCAGTTCGCTCGAATTGCCGCCGCACCAGCCGTCGCCCTTCTGATCGACCAGGACCTCGACGGTCCGGCCGACGTAAGCCTGGTTCTTGCGCAGCACGATCTCTTCCATGACCGCCTGCAGGGCGTTCCAGCGCCGCTTCTTCTCGGCCTTCGGCACGTCGTCGACATAAAGTTTGGCCGCTTGCGTCCCGGAGCGCGTGCTGTACATGGCGTTATAGGAAATGTCGAAATCCGCCTCGCGATACAGGCTGAGCGTTTCCTCGAACTGTTCCGGCGTCTCGCCGCAGAAACCGACGATGATGTCGGTGCCGAGCGCGATCCCCGGACGGCGGGCCCGGACCTTCCGGATGATCTCCAGATACTGTTCCCGCGTGTAACGCCGATTCATGCGCTTCAGCACCTCGTTGCTGCCGGCCTGGATCGGCAGATGCAGGAAGTTGATCTGCTTAGGCAGCGCGAGCGCGTCGATGACCTCGTCGGTCATGTTCATGGGATGAGCGCCGGTGAAATTGACGCGGCGGATGCCGGGAATCCGATTGACCTCCCAAAGCAGCGCGGCGTAATCGTCCTGATAAGGATTCTGGGCGGAAAAAGAGCCGCGATCAGGGGCTTTATAAGTGTTGATCGCCTGGCCGAGCAGCGTTACCTCGATCACGCCGCGCTCCGCCAGGTCGGCGACCTCGGCCAGAATGTCGGCGGCCGGGCGGTTGGCTTCGAGACCGCGGGCGTACGGCACGACGCAATACGTGCAGAATTTCTGACAGCCGGTCTGGACCGGCACGAAAGCCTGGAACTTCGAGGAATAGTTCGGCCGGATCCGAAGGTAGTCGCCGGCGACGTCGCCGGTCGTGGCGATCTCCGGATCGAGTTCGGCGAGCCAGCGCGGCAATTGCGGCAGGTCTTTGATCGGGAAAAACAGGTCAGCCTCGGGCATCTTGGCGCGGATTGCGCTGTCCTTGTCGCGACCGGGCAGACAGCCCGTGACCGCCACGATCAGATTCGGCCGCTTGGCCCGCGCCCGACCCAGGTTGCGCAGTTTGCCGAAGATCCGATCCTCGGCGGCCTGGCGCACTGAACAGGAATTCATGATGACCACGTCAGCATCGGTTTCCTTCGCGGCCCGCTCCAAACCGGTCAACTCCAAAAGCGCCGCGATCCTTTCGGAATCCGACTTGTTCATCTGGCAGCCGAAGGTGAAGATGTGGTATTTGCGGACCGGTGCGGGCATAAAGATTGGCTGATTTTAGCTTTGTTTTTCCATCAGTGTCAACCATTCGAACTCACCGCCGCTTCCAAACCCGGAAGCAGCCGCCAAGCGCCAGCGAACTTAAATTGACAGACAGCCAAAATTATGCTAATTTTAAGCTAATAATGCCCTCACTCATCGGCCTATGGACTCCAAGGAACAAAATATTCGCCCGGAAGCCAAGCTCAACGGAATCAGCGGCCAAGACGAGATCGCCGCCGAACGCGCGCCCGCGCGGGAAGAAGATCTGGTCGAGCTCGACCTTAACGACCTGGAGCAGGGCATGGAATTGCCGCGCGCGGAAACGGAATTCGAGCTACAGCTGCGCGCCGCCGAACGCGAGGTCCGGGAGGCCTCCGAGGCTTTCATGAAGACCATCAGTGAACTCCTGGCCAAGATCGAACAGGCGCCGCTCGGCGTCGAAATACGCGCCGCCATCGAGGAGTCGCCGGACAATCTCCGCCTGAAGCGGGCCATCGACCATCTGGATGATTTGCGCCAGGAACAAGCCATCATCCGCGCCGTGGCCGACACTGAACTCCCGGAAGCCGCGATCGAACTCACTGATGACATGATCATCGGCTACCAAAAAGCCGAGGCGCCGACTGAATCCGCCGACAAACGCGAGCTGCCGCCGCCGCTACCACTCGAAGCCCTGCGCGAAGTCGCCGGCCAGCCAGCCGAGAACGAACTGGGACTCGCAGCGCTGAAGAACGCCGCGAGCGTCGACAGCCTGAAGTCCGCGGTGAAGACGCTGGGCCGGATCAAAGACGAACGCGGCAAGTCCTACTCGGCCGACCAACTCAACGAGATGATTGACCGGGCGATCAAATATCCGATCCTCTTGAACACGCTCACTCGGGCCAACGGCCTCAGAGAGAAAGTCCGGGAACTGATTGCGAGCTCCAACCAGGAGCGGCACGAAGCGCTGAAAACCGAATACGCGGCCGAGCTTGCCGCGAGCGGCGACCTGACCGCTCCGGAAAAAGAAGCGGCCGCCGGGATCATCGCGAAGAACGAACTGCCGCCGGCCCGCCGCGCTGCGCTCGAAGCCGAGGTCCAGGAGCTGCATAACCGGCTGTACGACATCCAAAAAGGCGCGACCATCATTGATAAGAAGACCGGCGAGTCGGAGGAGCGCCCCGGCCTCGAGAGGCTGGAAAAAGCGCTCGCCGCTCTCGGCGTGAACGCCAACGAGTTGCTCGAGAAACAGGCCGTCTCCGGCTGGGAGCGCTTCAAATTCGGACTCAAGACGCTGGTCAGGCCGGAGCTCGACCGGACCGTCAAACAGTATCAGGAGCTCCTGCGGAACCAGTCCGAAGCGCAGGAAGTCCTGGCGCTGGCCGAACTGGAACTGAAGAATCCCCGCAAATACGCCGCCCTGGCGCGGCAGCGGCTGGCGCGCACGCTGCTCACCAGCACCACCGTCAATTCCCAGCGGCAAGCTGCCTCGAACTCCGGCGCCATCACCATGAAATTCTGAGGCCACACAAACTAAAAACCGGCTCGCACCTCTGGCGCGGGCCGGTTTTTTTATCGCTGGCTAATTCGCTTTGCGCTTGGCGATCTCGTCCTGGACCTTAGCAATGAATGCCTTCACCGTCAGGCGCTTCTCCTGCTTCTTGCCGCGGGTGCGCACGTTCACCGTCTTGAGCGACTTCTCCTTGTCGCCGATGACGAGCATGTACGGAACTTTCATCTTCTCGGACTTGCGGATCTTGTAACCCACGGTCTCGCGCAGCTCGTCGCACTCGACGCGGATGCCGGCGGCTTTGAGGAGTTCAGTGAGCTTCTTGGCGGTCCGCCAGTGGTCCTTGCCGACCGGAATGACCTGGACCTGCACCGGCGCGAGCCAGACCGGGAAAGCGCCGGCGTAATGCTCGATGAGCACGCCCAGGAAGCGCTCGATCGAACCCAGGATGGCGCGATGGATCATCACCGGACGCTTCTTGATGCCGTCCTGATCCATGTAATCGAGCTTGAAGCGCTCCGGCAGGTTGAAGTCGAGCTGGAGCGTGGCGAGCTGCCATTCGCGGCCGATGGAATCCTTGGCCATGAAATCGATCTTCGGGCCGTAGAACGCGGCCTCGCCGACGCCGACCTCGTAATCGCGGCCGACGGACTTCAGCAGATTGCCGAGCATGCCTTCGGCCTGCTGCCAGATCTCCGGCGAGCCGAGATAAGCCTTCTGGTTCTTGGGGTCATGCACCGAAAGCCGGGCCCGGAGCGGCATCTTGAAGGTCGCGTAGAACTTGCTGATGACCTTATAGATGAACTTGGCCTCCTGTTCGATCTGGTCGAAGCGGCAGAAGACGTGGGCGTCATCCTGAGTGATGGAGCGCACGCGCGACAGGCCCTGGAGCTGGCCGGTGTTCTCGTCGCGGTAGACCATGGTCACTTCGGCGTAGCGCAGCGGCAGGTCGCGGTAGCTCCGGGGCTGCGAGGCGAAGATCTGCGTGTGGTGCGGGCAGTTCATCGGTTTCAGCACGAACTCGTCCTCGGTCTTCTTGCTCTTCACGTGGAAGAGGTCGTCCTGGAACTTGTCCCAGTGGCCGGAGGTCTTGTAGAGGTCGGTCTTGGCGATGTGCGGGATCGTGACGCGGGTGTAGCCGAACGGTTCCTGCAGCGACATGACGAAATTCTCGAGCTCGCGGCGCAGGATCGTGCCGCGCGGCGTGAAGAGCGGCAGGCCGGAACCGACGAGCGGCGAAAAAGCGAAGAGATCGAGCTCGGGGCCGAGTTTGCGATGGTCGCGCTTCTCCGCTTCCTCGAGCTGTTTCAGGTAGTCCTCGAGTTCCTGCTGGGTCGCGAAAGCGTAGCCGTAGACGCGCTGCAGCATCGGATTCTGGTCGTTGCCGCGCCAGTAAGCGCCGGCGACGGACTTGATCTTGACCGCGCCGATCTCGTGGGTGTTCGCCACGTGCGGGCCGCGGCAGAGATCGACGAACTTGCCGGTGCGGTAGATGCTGGCCTTGGTCGCGCCGGCTTCGATGTCGCCGGCTTCCTCGTCGGCGACCGCGGTCGTGCCCTTGGTCTTGAGATCGTTCAGCAGCTCGACCTTGTAGGTCTGGTTCATCGAACCGAACAGAGCGACAGCGTCATCAATGGGCAGCTCCTCGCGGACGAACTCGATCTTGCGGGCGATCAGGTCTTTCATCCGCTTCTCGATCTTCTGCAGGTCGAGCGGAGTGAGCGGCCGCGGCAGCTCGATATCGTAAAAGAAACCGTTCTCGATGACCGGTCCGACGCCGAATTTGGCTTCGGGGAATAACATCTGCACCGCGGCCGCGAGCACGTGAGCCGCGCTGTGGCGCATAGTGTCGACCGCAGTGAAATCCTGTGGTTTGACGGCAGGCATACACAAGCCTGTTAAGATTTAAGATAGCGTTAAGGCTACACCTGCACGCTTATTTTCGCAAGATGATGCGGCTCAAACGACTGTCAGGCCGCGGCAAAACGGCCAAAAATAAAAGCGCCTAGTGCTTGCTAGGCGCAGAAAAGATCAGACGAGATGTTTAGTGCTCGGCAGAACGTACTGGCCGAGACGTGGGCGGCCGCTGCTCAAGATATCTATCGCGTCTACATCGACCGGCGGCTTCGCCTTTCCGAGATAATGCTCCCGGTAGAGTTCAGCGTGCAGGATCAGCCGTTCGTCGGCGGTGCGGCGCATCTCGAGCTGGCCATGGAGGACCATCCCGTAGCCACCGACATCAATGAAGTCGTCGATGGCGAGGGTGCGGAATCCCCGGGCGGCATGTTCCCGCTCCCAAAAACACCACCTCTCGAACAACATCTGGAAACCGATGCATTCGCCGAGGCCCAAGTAACTGACTGCCAGGCCGAATTCGGCTCCGGCGGCGGCGTAATGTTCGGCGACCTGCTGATCCGAGAGTTTCGAGATCCGCCACTCGCGAACTCGCTGCGACAGAAGCGCTAACGGATTCCGCATGACCGGCTCCTTTCGATCGTTAAAGAACATCGCCAATCTAGCCACTGGCAGCCGCTTTGTCAATCCTAGTAAGAGTTCCGGAGTCAGGGAGAGACGAAGTCATGGAGTTGGGAGGGGGTGGAGAGTGCAGGAGTGAGGGAGTGTGGGAGTTTTGTCGGGTCTCCCCGACTCCTCCACTCCCGCACTCTCCCGTTCATAAAAAAAGCGCCGGGCCGCGAGTGTGCGGTCCGGCGCTGTTGAGCGAGGTCTCATTTTTTAGACGACCTCGGTTCCAAGATGATCTCTCCCAGAAAATCCCTCATGAGATCGACGCCATATTCGCGACGAAACTGTTTCTGGATGCGACTGAGGCGCTGCTCCATCTTCCGGAGCTCGTCGGCGCTCGGGCGCGTGCCGGCAGCGGCCGGCTTTCTCCGTGCGTTCTGATTCTTCATCGGCGACTCCTGTGGTTTGATGGTTGTCGTGATTTAGCCGGACCAGTTAGCGGCTTATTAAGAGTATAACGGCTTAATATAGCACAAAAAGAGGCTGTTGTCAAGATGTGAGGGAGAGACGGAGTTGGGGAGATGCGAAGATACGGAGTCACGTCGTTCGCGAACGACGTGACGGAGATACGGAGTTGGGGAGTCATGATTGCTCCCTGACTTCGTCTCTCCCTGACTTCGTCTCTCCCTGACTCCGTCTCTTTCGCTAAAGAAAAGCGCCGGTCCGCGAGATGCGGTCCGACGCTGTCGTAAAGCTGGCACGTCAGGCTGTGAAAACGACCCAGGTGTCGGCCATGCCTGGCATCTTGCCGAAAACCGGATTCCGGCTTTGAAGCCGGATGAGCGGCACAAGCTTGGCAGCCTCTTCTTTTTCGCCGACCAGAACCGAGCCGACGTAATAGAAGATGGTGAACCACAGACTGTCCTGAGAAGTGTCGCCGAGACCGCTCTGTACAAGACTGTCCTCCAGGCTCTCCCCGAGGATATACCAGAGATCGCCCCACAAGCAGCCCCAGAGATCGTCCCCGAGACGGTCGCTCAGAAAATCATAGAGCCGGAGAGTGTGCGAGAAGATGTCCTCTTGCTTCCGCTGACTCGTCAGGTCCTCCAGGCTCCCGGAAGCTGACGCCGCCGAAACGAGCAGCACTTCGCCGACGGGTTTGCCGATGGCGAGACTGATGGCCCGTTTGGCCTCTTCCCGGTCCACTTTGGGATCAAAGACGAACCGGCCGGCCTCGGCCTGTTGGAAGTAAGCTTCGAGTTCGGCCAAAACCGCGCTGGCGTCGCCCGCGCTGACCCCGTGAGTTGTAAGGAACTGTTTCAGTTCTTCGCGGCTGACTGTCATTCGGATCTCCCGTCAGTTCGTTTCCTTCAGATCGCGGCTCCAGGCCCGGAACCGCCCAGGTCTTTTCTCATATCCGAGCCGCGGCGTCAAGATGGCCGCAACAAAAAACCGGCTTCAAGCCGGCTGGACCGGGGCTGAGCGGCGCGCTGACGCTAGCGCACCTCGATCCTGATGTTCTCCGCGATGTCCGGCAGGCGGCTGGACCAGAACGGCGAGATCTTGACCGAAGCCGAGGACACGCCGTCGAGTTTTTCCAGATAGCCGATCGCCGCCTCGCTGCTCACGCCGGCGATCTTGCCCGGATCGAGCTGGGGCGCGTCAGGCGACAGGATGGCGGCGCCCGTGGCCGCGACCCGCAGGTTGCCGCTCCGCGCGTCCAGATCCGTCTTCTCGATCGTCAGTTTGGTGGCCGCCTCCTCGACCCGGACGAACTTGCGGTCGAACGGCACATTCTCGCGCAGCCGCGCCTCGATGAGCTTGCCGAGTTCGCCGCTGTCATAAAAGAAAGCCTGGGCCTGGACCCGCACCGTCAGCGCGAACTCCGGCGACTCGGAACCGACCGGCACGTCCGTGGAGGCAGCCAGGAGTTCGACCGAGCTGATCTCGCCCTGGCCGGCGAAGCCGCCTTCTTTCGCCTGGGTGCGCAGCCGCCCGAGCAGTTCATTGGACAATTTATCTTTCAGCACTTGCGTCGCGCTCTCCACGTCGCTTTTGGTGACCGCGCGGACATCCTTGATCCCTCCGGTCGGCGGCGCGACGGTCTCGGCGCTGAATTTCTCGCGCGTGCCGGGAAGCAGGCCGGGAATGGTGAAGGTCGTCATGCCG
>Ga0172379_10003903_pt1 | contig 22935 bp, 24 predicted proteins | sample GrowelOW334metaG_FD_119756 | JGI IMG/M metagenome (GOLD analysis project Ga0172379, IMG submission 119756) | Groundwater microbial communities from an aquifer near a municipal landfill in Southern Ontario, Canada - Groundwater well OW334 metaG | ecosystem: Environmental > Aquatic > Deep... | reverse complement strand
GAGGCCAAACGCTGGCTGGCGGTTCAGTCCTACGCCAAAGCGCAGCTGGCTTTCCCGAAAGGCCCGGCAGATGTTTCCTTTAACCAGAACGTGGCGGGAGTCAACATCAGCATGCCTTTGTGGGACGACGGGCGCACGAAAAACTCAGCCGCCGCGCAAGGCGCCCTGGCGAATAATTACAGACAGCAGTATAACCGCGCGCGGCGCGATATTTTCCGTGATTTCGAAACGGCCCGCGAAGAGCTTGCCGCCCTGCGCGAGCAGCTGCTCACCGATAAAAAAGCGCAGGCCGAAGCGGAGGAAATCGCCGGCCTTGTCTATAAAATGTACGAAACGGGCCAGCGCACCTATCTGGACGTGCAGAACGCCAACGTGCGCGCGTTGAGCGCGGGCGTTGAAACAGCGCGCACTCAGGCGCAGATTCTTCTGCAGCTGGCTTTAATTGACAGTTTAGGAGATTAGTATGAAGAAAAAAATTATTCCTGTCGCGGTTTTGATTCTCATTATTGCGGGCGTGGCCTTGTATTTAAAAAACCGGGAAAACAGATTTTATTACAGCGGCACCGTGGAAGCCACTGAAATAGACGTGCCGGCCCGGCTTAATTCGGTCATAACGAAATATTACACCGATCTGGGCCGGACAGTGGCAAAGAACCAGCTGGTTATTCAGCTCGACTGCCGAGATTACAGCCTGGCCCGCGGCATAGCGAAAACGGATTTCGACCGCGCCGAGCGGCTTTTCCGGGACGGCACCATGCCGCAGGCCCAGTACGATTTCGCGCGCTACCGCTTTTCCGACGCCGATTTAAAGCAGAGCTGGTGCAGGATCTATTCGCCTATCGAGGGCACCGTGCTTTACAAGCCGCATGAAGAAGGCGAATTCGTGGCGCCCGGCACCCCGGTTCTGACCGTGGCTTACACGGGCCGCGTTTACGCGTATATTTATGTGGAGCAGCCGGTGGTTTATAAACTCTCCGTCGGCATGAAAGTGCCCGCGTTCCTGCCGGAAGACAATATGCGCAGGTTCAGAGGTGTTGTCACCGCGATCAGCCAGAAGGCGGAATTTACGCCGCGCAACGTGCAGACCCGGTCCGAGCGCACGCGGCTTGTCTATCAGGTAAAGGTGGAATTTGAAAATCCGGACGGTTTGTTAAAACCCGGCATGACGCTCGAAGCCGAACTGCCGTAAAATTTTATGACACTAAAAACACCGGCACTGATTGAAGTCAGCGTAAGGGGGCTTAACAAAAGCTTCGGTTCTTTGCGCGCGCTCAAAGACTTAAGCATTGACTTTCAATCCGGCGCTCTGAACGGTGTAGTCGGCCCGAACGGTGCGGGAAAAACCACGCTTTTAAGAATTCTCATGGGGCTTCTTTACCCTGACGGGGAGCGCAAGCTGAAGGCCGGCGGTTCCAGCTTGCCGGACGGCGCAAGCGCGGTGGCTTTTTTCGAAAAAGGGAAACGCCTTTCCCTGTCCGCCGTGCGCCCCCGCATGGCCTATTTCCCGCAGGAGCAGAGTCTTTACCCCGATTTGACCTGCGCGGAGCATATGCGTTTTTTCGCGGATTTATACCAGCTCGGAAAAAAGGAATATCAAGAACGTTCCGCCGAACTGTTCCGGCTCACCAGGCTGGAGCAATTCAGGGACCGCAAAGCCGGAAAACTGTCCGGCGGAATGTATAAAAAACTCGGCCTTATGTGCGTGCTGCTCCACTCGCCTGATATCCTGCTGCTGGACGAACCCACCATCGGCGTTGACCCGGTCAGCCGGCGCGAACTGTGGGAGCTGATGTACCGTTTTGTGGGGGCCAGCATGACCATTATAATGAGTACCTCTTACATGGACGAAGCCGAGCGCTGCGGAAAAGTTTTCCTGCTTGACGAAGGCAGGCTTTTGCTGGCGGGCGAGCCCGGCGGCATTTTAAAAGAGGAAAAAGCGGAGAAGTTCGAGGAAATATTTTTAAGGCGTACGGGGCCGGCAAATGCCAAACAATAACGGCGGGCAGGCTGTTGCGGTGAACGGGCTGACGGTGGCGTTCGGCTCTTTCCGCGCAGTGGACGGGATTTCTTTTTCCGTGCCGAAGGGCGAGATTTTCGGCTTTCTGGGTGCGAACGGCGCCGGCAAAACCACCACTATCCGCGCGCTGTGCGGCCTGATAACCCCGTCGGGGGGCGAACTGCTGGTCGCGGGCATAGATGTCGCGAAAGATCCGATGGCAGTGAAAAGGCGCATAGGCTATATGTCGCAGAAATTCACGCTGTATCCCGATTTGAGCGTGCGCGAAAATCTCGCCTTCGCCGCCGCCCTTAGGAAAATTCCGCGCCAAGCGTTTGAGAAGCGTTCGCGGGAACTGTTGGAATTTGTGGGTTTCTCTTATCCTGAGGACACTTTGGCCGGAAAACTGCCCGGCGGGATGAAACAGCAGGTCGCGCTGGCGGCTTCCATTCTGCACGACCCGGAAATAATTTTTCTGGACGAACCCACCGCGGGAGTCGCTCCCCAGGAACGCAGCCTGTTCTGGAAACTTATCCGCGCCATGTCGGCTGAGGGGAAAACCGTTTTCGTGACCACGCATTATATGGACGAGGCGGAGCAGTGCGCCCGCATCGCGCTTATGCAGAGCGGGCGGATAGCCGCGCTGGACAGCCCGGCCAGCCTGAAAAAAGCGAATTATCCGGACGGGCTTTATGAAATAGCGCTGTCCGGTCCTGATTTACTGGCTTCTCTTAAAGCCTGCGGCAAGGTTTCGCCATACGGATTGAAATGGCATGCCGAAATACTTGACGGCCCGGCTTGGGACGCCTTCAGGGCGCGGGCCGGGGGCGGCGCGCAGATACGCAGGATCGCGCCGTCTTTGGAAGATGTTTTTTTGAAAGTTATAGGAGAGAACTGATATGAACGGCATGTTCTCCGCCAAACGCGCTTTATCTATAGCCAAAAAAGAGTTTAAACACATCCTCCGCGATCCGTTTACTCTTGCGCTGGCTGTTTTGCTGCCTTTGATTCTGGTGGTGTTTTTCGGTTTTATTATTGATTTCAACTACCGCAATATCAGCATAGCGGTTATGGATTATGACAAAACGCCCGCCTCTCGCCGTTTGCAAAGGTATTTCTCCGCGTCTGATTATTTCAACGTCAAACCGCTGAACGCCAGGCAGGACGTTGTCAGCGAGCTGAACAATGACAGAGCTTATTCCGGCATGATAATAAATTCCGGTTTCGGCAAGGATGTGGCGGCGGGCCGAAAAACGCGCGTCCAGCTTATTTTAGACGGAAGCGATAATTCCAAAACGGGCGTTGTGGCAAGCTACGCCTCCGGCCTTCAGGTTTCCGCATTGGCAGGTTTCTACGGGCCGCGTTCGGCGAAACCGCCGGTTGAACTGCAGACCCGGTATCTTTTCAATCCCGAATTGAATTCAAGCTGGTTCGTGGTGCCGGGCCTGGCGGTTATCATACTCGGACTGCTGTGCACGCTTCTGACCGCGCTTACCGTTGCGCGGGAATGGGAAAACGGATCCATGGAACTGCTGCTTTCCACGCCCGTCCACCCGCTGGAAATAGTGGCGGGCAAACTCGCGCCGTATATGCTGCTGGCGACGGGCGGCGCGGTCTTTGTCACGCTGGCGGCGCGGCTTGTGTTTTTTGTGCCGTTCGCGGGTAATATTTTCGTTTATTCCGCCGGCGCGGTCGTGTTTATCTGCGCGTCTTTGGCGCAGGGACTGTTCATTTCCATCGCCACGCGCCAGCAGCAGTTGGCGATGCAGCTTTCGATTGTGTCCGGCCTGCTGCCGCCGCTGCTTTTGTCTGGTTTCATTTTTCCGGTTGAAAGCATGCCGGTGTTTTTCCAGTATTTCACCGGCATTCTGCCGGCGCGGTGGTTTATGGAGATAAGCCGCGCGGAATACATGCGCGGCACGGATCTGGCTGACTTGCTGCTGCCGTGCGGGATGCTTGTTTTTCTGGCGGTTTTTCTGGTGCTGCGGAGCACGGCGTCCTTTAAAACGGACCTGGAATAAAAATATGCAGACTATCCTCGGTTTTATTAGAAAGGAATTCGCCCAGGCTTTGCGCGACACGAAAAGCCGGATGCTGATTTTTGTTTTGCCCGTTATCCAGCTTACCGTGCTGGGTTTTGCCGTTTCCTCGGAAGTTAAAAACATAAAACTTGCCGTGTTCGCGCAGGCCGACGACGTGATGGTTGGCAAAATAGCGCGGCGCGCTTTCGCCACCGGCTGGTTTGTCCCGGCTGAGGTAAAGGGAACTGATCCCGTGGAGTGGCTGCGTTCCGGTCGGGCCGACGTTGTGCTGGCCGCGCCGGAGAAGGGGCTTGGCAACGACCTGAAAAAAGGCAGGGCGCGGCTGCAGGTCCTTATTGACGCGTCCAACGCGGTCAAGGCCCGGCAGATAGCGAATTACGTTTCCCAGGTGACGGGCTATGTCGCCGCCGAGGAAACGGGCTATTCTCCGCCGGATGATTTCAATTTTTCCCTGCGCGTGCTGTATAATCCGTCACAGAAATCGGCGGTGTTTCTTGTGCCGGGCGTCATGGTTATCGTGCTGTGCGTGGTGAGCATTCTGCTGACCGCCATGTCGCTTGCCAAGGAAAAGGAAACCGGCACGTTCGAAACGCTCATCTCCGCGCCGGTCAGCACGCTGGAAATCCTGCTCGGCAAAAGCATTCCGTATTTTTTGCTGTCGCTGGTTAACGTGCCGATCGTGCTGCTGGCCGCGGCTTTCGTTTTCGGCGTGCCGTTTGAGGGGAGTTTGTGGTTGCTGGGTTTTTCCGCCGCGCTTTTTGTCTTCACCACGGTGTCGTTCGGCATTTTCATTTCCACCGTGGCGGCAAACCAGCAGCAGGCCATGATGGGCGGCTTTCTGTTCCTGTTCCCGGGCATACTGCTGTCGGGGATAATGTTCCCGATAGAGAATATTCCGGCGGCGCTCAAATGGATCTGCTATCTTGATCCCATGACCTATTTCATCGCGCTGGTGCGCAATATCATGTTAAAAGGCGGCGGTGTTCATTCGGTGGTTTTTAATCTGGCGGGACTGGGCATTCTGGGCTGTTCGATCCTGCTGCTGGCGGTGTTCAGATTTAGGCGGAAGCTGTCCTGATGTGCCACAAAAATTCCGTGTTGCCGTGCGCGCCTTCGATGGGCGAAGGGATAATGCCCAGATCCTTTGCTGTGGGCAGTTCGGTTTTAAGAAATGATTGAAGTTCCTGTTTTACCTTTTCGTGCAGGGCCGGATCTTTCACAATGCCGCGCACCAGTTCCCGGCGCGACAATTCAAACTGCGGCTTGATCAGGGCGATGATATCCGCCTTGTTCTCCAGGCAGCCGCTTACCGCCGGCAGAACCATTTTAAGCGAGATGAAAGACACGTCTATGGCGCACACTTGCGGTTTGTTTTTGAAGGCGGACGGGTTCAGATAACGCGCGTTCGTGTCCGGCATGAAAATCACTTTCGGGTTTTTCAGCAGGCTTTCGTGCAGCTGGCCCTGCCCCACGTCTATGGCGTAAACCGCGTCCGCGCCTTCCTGGAGGAAACAGTCGGTGAATCCGCCTGTTGCCGCGCCCAGATCCATGCAAAGCTTTCCCGCGGGCGACACCTTAAACGAATCCAGCCCGCTTTTTAGTTTCAGGCCGCCGCGCGAAACATAGGGGCAGGCCGGGCCGGAAATTTCTATCTTATCCGTTTCTTCGAACTTTTTGTCGGGGCTTAAGGCGGTCTGGCCGTTTACCGAAACGGAACCCGCCGCTATGGCGGTTTGCGCGCGGCGCCTGCTTTCAAACAGGCCTAGCGCCACCAGGAGGCTGTCCAATCTTTGCCTCATTGCATGCCGGCGAACGGGTGCTGGAATCCGGCCGCCAGCCAGTACGCCGCCATCGCCAGAAGTATGGCGAACGGCAGGGCCGCCAGTCCGGTGTAAAACCAGCAGATCATGTTTTCGGTGAAACTGCCGTCGGGCGACACCTGGATTTTATTGACCAGGAAACAGGGAATTTCGGCCTGATCGGGATTTTGGGGATCGTAGAGGACCGGCACCGGATCGCCCGGCTTGAGCATGAACGGGGTAAGCAGTGACGAAACCGCTGTTTTCTGCGTGTCATCCGGGAGGCGGAATGAGGCGGAGGCTTTGTATAGCCGCCGCGCATCCGAACTGAACAGGAAACGCTGCGTGTTTGCTATGACGCCCTGGGCGAACACACCTTTTGCGAGCAGGGCGTTTCTCCGCCTGCCCGTTAAAAAGCCGGACAGGCTGAAGGCCAGGCCCAGCGTCAGCAGCGGCAGCGGGATAAGCAGGAGGCCGGAGAGCGGAACCGGTTTTGAACGCGTGTCTTTAATGCGCGATACGGACGGGTCCGCCGCCAGATACTCCACATCCACAACTTCCATGTTTTTAAAGATCACCATGGGCGCGTAGGACACGCCTTCGGCGGTTTGTCCCGCGGGGTCTTTATAAACGTAACGCACGGCTTCAATATCCGCGCCTTTATACTTGATGCCCGTGAGCTGGCGGAAATAAATGACGCCTTTCGCGTTTTGCGTGTTTCCCAGCGAAAATCTGGGCGCGGTGAAATCGGTTATCGGCAGGTGGCTCGACAGGGTGAGCGCGCCCGCCAGAAGCAGAATGTTGCCGAACAGGCTGAAGCCGCCGCCGAACAGGTTTTTGAAAATCGCCGTACGCGGCAGTTTGCGGGGCGGGGGCGGCAGCCTGTCCCACGGAGCATAAGGGTTTACGGTGTTGGTTGCGGTATGAATGTCTGGCATTATGTTTTCCGGGTTTAACTGCCGGTTTCCTCAAAAGGTTTTTTTTCCGGTTCGCCGGAACCGGCGGTGATTATTTCCACCCGGCGTTTCACGTCGGTGAGCTGTTTTTCCAGTTCGCGGGACAGCGCCACGCCTTCTTCAAAAAGGGCGATGGAGTTTTCCAGTCCCTGCGAATTTGTTTCCAGTTCCGCCGCTATTTTTTCGAGGCGGGCCAGTTTTTCTTCAAATGTGTTTTTAGGTTTCATTTTTCCTCTCCGAAAAGGGACGGCTGGTCGGGCCGCGCGGTCTGCGCGCGGCGTATCCTTTCGCCGTTTGTGATCACCGCGTCGCGTGTTCCGGCGGCGAAGGACAGATTGATCGTGTCACCGGCGGACAGGGTGTTCGCGTCCGTCACCACCGCGCCGGTCCGCGCGTTTTTGACTATCGAATATCCGCGTTTTAAAACCGCGGACGGGTTCAGGGCGCGTATTTTTTCAGACAAAGCGGACAGAGTGCGGTCGCTTGCCGCTATGGCGGCGTTCGCGCCCGCCGGCAGTTTGTGGCGCAAAAGGGTCAGTTTTTCGCTGCGCGAAGCAGCGATTTCCTTTATGCCGAGCCGCAGGCGGTCGGCGAGGCGGTCGGTTTCCTGCATTCTGTCGGCCCATAGGGTTTCCGGACGGCGCATGTGGCGCGAATTAAGCACCGTGTTCATTCTGCCCGACAGGCGTTCCGAAATCAGCCGCATGCTTTGCAGAATCCTGCCGCGCATGAAATAAAGCTTGGAAATCATTTCCTGGGAATCCGCGGTCACCAGTTCCGCGGCGGCGGACGGGGTTGGCGCCCTTAAATCGGCCGCGAAGTCCGCTATGGTGAAATCCGTTTCATGCCCCACGCAGGAAATGACCGGAATTTCGGAAGCCGCTATGGCGCGGGCCACGCTTTCTTCGTTGAAAGGCCACAAATCCTCAATGGAGCCGCCGCCGCGGCCCAGTAAAATAACGTCCGGGCGGGGCGAAACGCGGTGCAGGTATTCAAGCGCGGTTATTATACTGTCTTTCGCCGTTTCGCCCTGCACGAGAGCCGGGGAAATCAGTACGTTGACGTTCGCGCTTCTCCGTTTTAAAACGGTCAGGATATCGCGCAGAGCGGCTCCGGTCGGCGAGGTGACCACTCCTATCAGCTGGGGAAAGGGCGGCAGGGGTCGTTTGCGCGCCGCGTCGAAAAGACCTTCGGCGGCGAGTTTCTTTTTCAGGCGTTCGAATTCCTTGAACAGTTCGCCCTGGTCGCGTCCCTCCACGGCTTTCACCATGAGCTGGTAGCGGCCCTGTTTGACGTAGCAGGACAACTCGCCCCGCACCGTCACTTCCAGCCCTTCCTTGAGCTGGATTTCCGTTTTCATGTGAACCCATTTGAACATGACGGCGGAAATGAGCGAATCCCGGTCTTTCAAATCGAAATAAACGTGGCCCGACGACGCGGGCCGCAGGTTCGAGATCTCCCCTTTAACCTGCATTTCCGGAAAAGTGCCTTCGAGCATATCCTTGATTATGCCGTTTAGCTCGGAAACCGTTAATATCCTGCCGTGGAGAGGGAGTTTCATTTTTTCTTTTTCAGCCGGTCAAGCCGTTCGGCTATGGCTTTTTCTCGGCCCTGGTCGGTCGGCGTGTAAAACTGTTTCGGGTCCGGCATGTAAAGCTGGCGCGTGTAGTGTTCCGGATAATCGTGCGGATAAACGTAGCCTTTGTTCCTGCCGCCGGACTTGAGATTGTCCGGCACTTCGCGCGCGGGGCCGGTGCGCACTTCCTCAAGCGCCGCGTCTATTGCCAGATACGCCGCGTTTGATTTCGGCGCGCAAGCCACGTAAAGGGCGGCCTGCGCCAGCGGCAGGCGCACTTCCGGCATGCCGAGCACCTCCGCGCTTTTGAAAGCGGTGTCCGCCAGCATGACGGCCACGGGGTCGGCGTTGCCCACGTCTTCTGCGGCGCAGATGAAAATGCGGCGCGCTATGAAACGGGGGTCCTCGCCCGCCTCAAGCATTTTGGCGAGCCAGTAAACGGTCGCATCCGGATCGGAGCCGCGCATGGACTTTATGAAGGCCGAAATATGGTCATAATGCGCGTCGTCGCCTTTATCGTAGCGCAGGGCGGGCACCTGAATGGATTCCGCCGCCGTTTCCAGTGTAATAAGGCGGTTGCCCTGGGGGCCGGGCTCGGTGGAAAGCACGGCCACCTCAAAAGCGTTTAGCAGTTTGCGCGCGTCGCCCCCGCAGCGGGTGATGATATGCTTTTCGGCTTCGGGCGCGAGCGCCACGTTTCCGCCGGGGATTTTGCTTAAAGCGCGGTTTATTATTTTCCGCAGGGCGTCTTCGCTTAAAACTTTGAACTCGAAAACCGAAAAGCGCGACAGAAGCGCCCGGTTGATATAGTAAAACGGATTTTCTGTGGTCAGGCCGATAAGGATTATCTCGCCCCGTTCCACCGACGGCAGAAGCACGTCCTGCTGGGTTTTGTTGAAGTGGTGTATCTCGTCTAAAAGCAGGAGCGTGTTTTTCTGCTCCAGCCGGCCCGAAAAGGCCAGTTTCGCGTGCTCGAGGATTTTTTTGAGTTCCGCCACGCCTGCCGTTACGGCGTTTAATTCGAAAACTTTCGCGTTCGTGCGCGCGGCTATGAGCCGCGCCATGGCGGTTTTTCCGCAGCCGGGCGGGCCGTGAAATACGGCGGAGCGGATTTTGCCGGTATCAACAAGCCGGCGCAGTAGCCTTCCGGGCGCGAAGATATGATCCTGCCCCGCGAAATCCTCCAGTCCCGACGGCGCAAGCAACGCCGCCAGCGGAACGTTCTGTTCCGTGGCTTCGGACTGGATGGGCTCCTGCCCGCTGAAAAGTTCGTCCATCGGTTGTATTATTTATCCTTTTTGGTTTTATTGACCGAGTCGGACAGGACTTTTATCATCTTGTCCATTTTCTGCGCGTTGGCCTGGCTGTAGTGCTCCAGTTCCTCGCGCGCTTTTTCAAGGTCGGAATAAAAAGTCATCGCGGCCAGTAGCGCCAGTTTAAGGCTGTCCACTATGCCGGTTTCGCGCTCAAGTTTCTGAATGCGTTCTTCCACCGCGCGGGCCAGGAACTGCGCTTCCAGCGCCTCGACATTGGGCAGGAACAGCCCGGATATCGGTATTTTGTTTATTTCAACGTTAATTTGTTCAGCCATTTTATAAGCCTTGTTTCAGGATAATACTATGATACTTTAAACGCGCGCGAATGAAAACATTCACGAAAAAAAACGGGGCTTCGGACATTGGATTCCGAAGCCCCGCGAAACTGCCGTTATTTTAAAACTTATGCCACAGCATCTGGTCTGTCACTTCGTGGTGGAAAAGCACTTCCGAGGACTTTACTATCGTGCCCAGTTCCTTGGGGCTGCGGTCCGCCGCGGCCTGTTTGAACGAAACGTATTTCTCGTGCGGGGCCGCGCCCATGATTTTCGCCATGAACTCGCTGGCGCGGTAGATGCGTATCGCGTCGTAAATGTTACCGGGCAGGTAGCGCACGCGGTCGCGTTTGGTGCCGTCTTTGGTGAGGGGTTCGCCGTCGAGCGCGGTGCGCAGCAGGGTATAGAGCGCCAGATATGGGTTCGCGTCCGGCCCCACCGAGCGGATTTCAATGCGGGCCGACATTTCGTTGCCGGCTGGAATGCGGATCATCGCGCCGCGATCCACCGAGGAAACCTTGATCTGATTAGGCGCCTCGAAATGCGGGTCCAGCCGGCGGTAGGCGTTAACGCTGGAATTTAAGATGAGCGAGAGTTCCTGCGCGTGGTTTAATATCTTAGATATCACGTCCCAGGCCAGAGGGGAAAGCTGGTCTTCCCCTTTCGCGTCGTGGAAAATGTTTTTCCCGTTTTTGAAGAAGGAAAGATTTAAGTGCATGCCGCTGCCGTTGACTCCGGCCACTGGTTTGGGGAGGAAGGTCGCGGTCATGCCCATATTGGCGGCCACCTGCCGGCAAACCAGCTTGTAGAGCTGGATTATGTCGCAGGTGCGCACGACGTTGGCGTAGGAGAAATTAAGTTCGAACTGGGAGGGCGCCACTTCCGGGTGGTCTTTCTCGTTTTTAAAGCCCATGGCCCGCTGCGCTTCGGCGGAGGTGTCTATGAACATTTTCAGGCGGTCTAAGGGGAGCGAGTGGAAATAGCCGCCGCTGGAAATAAGGCTGAATCCCACTTCCTTTTTGTAGTTCTGCTCGGCGTTGATGCCGTTTACCAGAAACCCCTCCACTTCGGGAGCGGCATGGGCGGTAATGCCGCGTTTTTTCAGAAGCTCCGCCGAAAGTTCGATTAACCGCGCGCGGAAATCGGATTCGTAATGCGTTTTGTCGCGGTTTAAAACCGAGGCGAACATAATCACTTTGCCCGGGCCGAACACGTCGGACGGGAGCCAGAAGATGCTGCCCCAGTCAATGCCGAGCCGCAGGTCGGATTCCTTCTGTGCGGAAAAACCGCGTATGGAGGAGCCGTCGAAGGTGAGATTCTCGGCTGCGCGCAAAAAATACTGCTTGTCGTAATCAAGCATGTGAAAGCGGCCTTCGATATCGGTGAAGCACAACGTTACGGCTTTGATGCATTTTTCCTTCAGCAGGTAGGCGCGGTATTTCTTTTCCAGTTCGGCCGGCGAAAGTTTTTGGGCCAGCTCCGCGGCCTCAAGATTCATAGCCTCAAGTTCGTCATAGGGGATTTCCAGGAATTTTTTAAGCACTACGCCTTCGGTTGTTTTTTTTGCCGGCATATCCGCTCCTTTTCCTTTTTGTTTTTGCTTCCTGCAAATAAAATGTAACATAATTATACTAAAAAGTAAAACAGTTATAATAAAATTTACAATATTTGCGAAACGAAGGCGCAGGATTGCTGACGAATTGGCGGAGGACAAAAAAGCCCCCTTTGACGGGGGCTTTTACAAATTCTTTTCGAAGTTTCTAAAGCTTGTGCCCGCATTCTCCGCAGAACTGCGCGCCCTGCTGCGCCTGCGCGCCGCAGGCCGGGCACTTGTTCAGCGCGAGCGAAGCGCCGCAATTGGCGCAGAATTTGCCGGTGCCGGAGGGTTTGCCGCAGGCTGGACAGAGGGTCTGCAGATTTTCAATCCTGCCGGAGAAAACCTGCGCAGTTTTTGCGGCGGCGCGTATATCCTGGGCCATTTTGCCGGCGTGCGCGGCGGCGATTTCCACATTGACCCGCGGCGCGCATTTTACGCAAAGGCCGGACTGTTCGTTCCAGTCCGTTTCGCACACATACGCCCGGCAGTGCGGGCAGCGCATGAAATGTCCCAGCGCTTCCTGCTGGGCGGCTTCAAAAGCGGCGTCATGTTCCTTTTGCCATTCCGGGGACATGCCGTTAAAACGTGTGGAAATGTTGTTCGCGCCGCGCTCGATGGTATTGCCTATGTTTGTGGAGCCGGTCAGCGAGCCGAGCAGGCTGGCGGCGTCTCCGAACATGCGCAGAAGCCCGCGTTTTTTGTAGGTGGCGGATTCGACAAATGCCGTTTTGTAGCCGTCATGGCAGATATCGCAGTAGAAAGTGAACTGGAATCCGGCTTCGGTGCTGTTGTCGGCGAAATTTTTTGTGAAAGCCTGCATTGTCATCTTATCCCCCTGAGGTTTTAACGGTTCTTGCCGGTGCGTTTCGGCGGCTCAAGCTTTTCGCCGCAGGACTGGCAGTAGTCTCCGAAAAAAGTTTTGTTGCCGCAGTGCGCGCAAACGGTTTCTAACGGGAGGCCGCAGTGTCCGCAGGCTTTGTCGACTGCTTCTACGGGTGTTTCACACTTGGGACAGCGCAACGGCCCTGTGGGCCGTGTTTTGCCGCAGGCGGGACAGACTTTGGCGTCGTTTTGCACGAGTTTTCCGCAGTAACGGCACTGGTGTTTGTATCCGGCCATAGTTCCTCCGCACACTTTTTCACATTATACCTTTTCCTGTCTGGTCTGACAGCGGACAACCTCCCTCCTTGGCTGAGGGGGCGGGGATCTGTTTTACGGTAAAATTGTTATTTAAGCAAAACCAGCAGGGAGGCTTTAAGCGAGTTGGCCCTGTCGTGGGTGACGAAAGGCAGGGGCGACACCGACGCGTTATGCACTACGCCCGGAATCAGCACATATGGCACGGCGGGCAGCAATTGGCTGGAGAGGGGCACTTCTCCGTCGTTCTTTTCCTTCGGGTTGAAATTCGTCAGTGTGGTCAGGGGATTTACTTTGCCGTCCGTCCAGCAGGCGAAGCAGAGAATGGGCACGGAGGCGGTTATGGCGGCTATTTCCGCCGCGTTCTCGCGCATATAGCGCTTGCGCGTGGCTACGCGCAGGCTGTTAAGCGAGCCGATATTGCCGCCCATGGTGCAAAGCAGCGCGTTGCATGCGGTGTGCAGCAGTGGTTTGCCGTACAAATGGTCAGCCAGCGGCGAGCCGTAGAACGGGGCCTGCATGGCCAGCCAGCCTTTAACCTTGTTTCTCAAATCCGGGTTTTTGACAAGCGTTTCCAGCGCGTCCAGCCCGCCTTTGCTGTGCGTTATAAGTATGACCGGTTTATCCGAATTGCGGATTTCGCGCGCTATCGCCAGCGCGTTTTGAGCCGGAGAATTTTCGGATTCTATTTTAACCCGCAGCGCGTCTATTCCCTGGTTTTTGGCCCAGGCCAGCTGGTCGCCGAAATAATTGCTTCTGCCGTCGGACAAGAAGCCGGGCACGAACAGCAGTTTATATTGCTTCAGCTTCGCCGTGCGTTCCGGTTTCGCGGTCAGGGCGGCGGCGTATTCTTTAGTTAAATCCGGCCCGGCGGTTGTTTGGGCGAAGGACGGAAATACCGTGGCGCAGGCCAGCGCGCAGGCGAATATTGTTTTGCTGATAGTGGCTGAATGTTTTTTCATAAATAACTTTTTCCTTTTTTGTAAAGTCGTTTATTTGCTTAGCAGAACGGTCAGAAGGGCTTTGAGCGACGCGTTCCTGTCCTGGCTGCTGAATGCCGAGAACATCACAGTGGCGTTATGTGTCGTGTCTGGTATTTCGATATAAGGAACGCCGGGCAATTTCTGGCTTTCCAGCGGAACCACGCCGTCGCTTTTATTGTTGCGGCTGAAGCGGGTTTAACCGCAGGTCTTTCCAGCAGGCCACGCTGATGGTGGGCACTTCGGCAAGTGTGGCGGCGATTTCGGCCTCGTTTCTTTTCATGTACGGGGTGCGTATCGCCACGCGCAGACTGCTTAGCGAGCCCATGTTGCCGCCGAAGATTGACAGCATAAGGCTTGCTGAACCGTGCAGAACCGGCCTTTCGTAAAAATGATCCGCCAGCGGAGATCCATAGAACGGACCCTGCAGCGGCAGCCAGCCTTTCACTTTGCTTCTTATCGCAGGGTTTTTTATAAACGCTTCCAGCGAATCAAGTCCGCCCTTGCTGTGTGTGATAAGAATTACCGGTTTATCCGACTGGCGTATCGCTTCCGTTATTATCCCGGCGTTCTGGGCCGGAGAGTCTTCCGATTCGATATTGACCCGGAGCGCGTCGATGCTGTTTTCTTTCGCCCATTTCAGCTGGTCGCCAAAATAATCGTCCCGGGCGTCGGACAAAAAACCGCGCACGAAGATAAGTTTATATCGGTTGGCTTTATCTGCGATTTTCTGGCTGGAAGCAAGAGCCGCCTTATATTTATCGGACAAGTCCGGTCCGGCGGGTTGTTTGGCGTACAGAACCGGTAAAACGGAAACCGCCAGTACCGCCGTAAAAATCAGCTTGCCTATTTTAATTAGCGTTTGCACACTGATATCCTATCGCATTTCCGCAGGCTTCGCATGAGCCATAAGGTCTATGCTGGCCGGGTTCTTCAGGCCTGCTTAAAAATCTTTTGGGATACTATTTAAACAGAGTGTTTAAGAAATTCTTGAACGCGGTTTCCCTGTTGTAATCGGTTCCTGGTGTGGAGCGTATGGCGGTAAGATGGTCGGCTCCCTCGATTTCGATAAAGGGTTTGTCCGGCAGTTTCTGGCTTTCCACGGGAACTACTCCGTCGCTTTTGTAGTCTTTGCTGCTCAGCATGGAAAAAGCGGATGTTTTCTTGACCCAGTAAACAACGCAGAGAACCGATATGTCTGCCGTTGCTGATGATATTGACGCCGCGTTTTTGCTCATATAGCGTGTGCGGACCGCTACCCGCAGGCTGTTGAGAGAACCCATGTTGCCGCCAAGTATTTCAAGCATGATGTGTGTCATCGGATTCAACGCGGGATTGGCGTATACCCGGTCCGCGACAGGACTGCCGAAAAAAGGCGCCTGCATGGCGATCCAGCCTTTGATTTTCGGCCTCAGGTCCGGATATTTTATCAGCATGTCAAGCGTATCCAGCCCGCCCTTGCTGTGGGTAATCATTATCACCGGTTTACTCGATTTCCTGACTGCGCTCGCCACTGTTCTGGAGTTTTGAGCCGTCGAATTCTCGGACTGGATGGCAACCCTCAGCGTGTCTATGCCGTTGCTTTTCGCCCAGTTTATCTGGTCCGCGAAATAGGCTGCCTGGAAGTCGGACAGAAAGCCCGGCACGAACAGGAGCGTGTAAGGTTTTACTTTCGCCGCCAGCTCGGCATCGGATATTTGCGCCGGTGTGTCCTGGGCTATTGCCGGCATGCAGATTAGCATTGCTGCGAGAACAATCTCGCTTACAACAGGTATCGTTTTCATATAATTCCTCTTTCCTCTCGAATCATTTCATTTTAGCAAAAGAAACAGAAAGGCTTTCAGCGACGCGGGCCTGTCATGTTTGCAAAACGGTATGGGCATGACCGTTGACAGGTGGTCCAGTCCGGGGATTTCAATATAGCGCGCTCCGGGCAGTTTCTGGCTTTGCGCGGGGACTACTCCGTCACTTTTATAATTAGCGTCCAGGTCGGCTAAAAACGGATCTTTCGGTTTGTTCCATGACACCACGCACAGAACCGGCATGTTTGCGGTTATATTCTCAATTTCCCTGGCGTTGTCACGCATATAATTTTTGCGTGTTTCCATCCGCAGGCTGTCAAGCGAGCTGATGTTGCCGCCCAGCAGTGTGAGCAGCGTTTTGGAAACTTTGTTTAATGCGGGCTTGTCGAATAGGTAGTCCGCCCAGGGGCAGCCGTAAAACGGAGCCTGTATGGCGACCCAGCCTTTTATTTTTGCTTTTAAATCCGGGTGTTTGATTAACAGCTCAAGGGTGTCCAGTCCGCCTTTGCTGTGCGTGACGAGGATTACCGGTTTCTCGGAGTTGAGGATTTCCCGCGCTAGTATTTGCGCGTTCTGCGAAGGCGGATTTTCCGATTCAATATCAACTCTGAGGGCTTCTATGCCTTTGCTCTTGGCCCAGTTTATCTGGTCGTTGAAATATTGCCCGACGATTATTTTGCGACCGGTTGGCAGCGTAAGCGGTTTGCCAGCCAGATCGGACATGAATCCCGGCACGAACAGCAACTTGTATGGTTTAAATTTGTTTATGCTTTTTGTTCCCGTGTGCATAGCGGCGGGGTACAGTGCCGACATATTCGGCCCGGACGTTTGCGCGGCGGACAGCGGGCAGAATAACGCGCACGCGAACGCGGCGGCAAGCGAAATCTTGTTTATAGAAGGACTCATATATACAATTGTACTGGTTCCGGGACCTTTCCGCATGAGCCATAAGGCCTATGTTATCCGGGTTCTTCAGGCCTGCTTAAAAATCTTTGAACAAGGGGAGATCTTCCGTGTCGCGTCGTTCTTTTTTGGCGGGTTCCGCGGAGGTGGATTTTGCGGGGGGGACTATTTCCAGAGCGTCCACGTCGAAATCCGTGGCGTTTTCGGTCAGTTCGTCCGTGTCGGCGTTTGTTGTGGGAAAATTGTCTTCACTGTCGGCTTGCTCCGGTTCCCTGATTTCCGGGGCCGGTGTTCCCGCTTCTTGCTGGGAACTATCCGCGGCAGTGTCCTCATAGTCCGTGGTACTGCCGGTCTGGTCTGCCGGTTCCTGCGGCGCGGCTGTGGTATCTTCTACGGGTTCCGTTTCGGGCAGGGCAGCCGTGTCCGGTGCTGTTTCAGGTTCCGCAGGCGCGAATTCTTCTGTTTTGAGGAATTTGGCTTCGGCGTTCATGGCCTGTTCTATCCGCGCGGCCACTTTTTTCAGTTTCTTCATCACGCTTTCGCGTTCCGCGAGCAGGCGGCGCACGTCGGCCTGCGAGTCCTGGAATTTTTTCAGTTCGTTATTGAGTCCGTCAACCTGGATTTTCAAAAGCTCGTTATCCCGCTCCAGCTGCTTGACGCGGGCGGAGGTTTGCTCGACAAGTTTTTCCAGCACGTCGAATTTAGTCAGCACTTATCAGCTCCTGAGGCTGGCCCCAAGTTTTTCGGAAAGCGTTTTAACGATGGTGTTGAATGATTCCTCTACTTCGGTGTCGCGCAGAGTACGCTCGCCGGACCTATAAACAAGGCGCATGGTGACGCTTTTCCTGTTTTCGTCTATTCCTTTGCCTTCGTACAGGTCGAAAAGGGAAACGGATTCCAGATGCGGGCCGCCCGCGGCTTTAACGGTGTTTTCGATATCCGCGAACAGCGCGTTCTTCTCCAGCACGACAGACAGGTCGCGCCAGGAAGACGGAAACGCCGGCGCCGTGGTTACTTTCATTTCCTGTCCCGCGCCGTGTTTCGCCAGTGCGTCTATGTCAAGCTCGAACAGCCACGCGTTAGCGGAGAACAAAGACGCCGCGCGCGCCGTGTCCGGATACAGCTTGCCCAGCCTTCCGGCGGGTTTTCCGTTAACCGTTATGTCCGCGCATATTTTCGGGTGCGCGTAGGCCGGCGCTTCCGAGCAGGGAACTATCCGCACGTTTTCAACGCGGGCGAGCAGGCTGTCCACAATGCCCTTTACGTGGAAGAAATCCAGTTCCTTGATCTCGCCAGAGCGCCAGAAAACGCCTTGCGGGTAAGTGCCCGTCATAAGGGCTGACAAATATAGTTTTTCGTTCGGTTTGCCGGGCGTTTTTTCGTACACTTTTCCTGTTTCAAAAAGCCACGAGGCCTGTCCGGACTGGTTTACGTTATAAGCCGCGCTGCGCGCTATGCCGGGCAGCAGGGAAGGCCTTAAATACTGCCAGTCTTCCGAGAGCGGATTCTCTATTTCCGGCGTTGTTTCCGGATTGATGCAGAAAGTCCGCAGTTCTTTGGCCGAGATGAAATCATAATTGTAAACTTCGCAGAAACCCGCCGCGGCGAGTTTGTTTTTCAATTGTTCGGACAGCGCCTGTTCCGCCGGCATTTCCGTCACGGAAACGAAAGCGGGGCGGGGCGCGTCGGAAATGCGGTCGTAGCCCGCGTACATGGCCACTTCTTCGGCCAGATCGCATTTCATTTTAATGTCGCGCCGGTGGGAAGGTGCTTTGAAACGCCAGGGCAGCGCGGCGGCTTCCATGCCGGGCGACAGAGCGCGCAGAATCCTCAGAATTTCGTCGTCCGGTATATCCGTGCCCAGAATGGCGTTAATGTCTCCCGGTGTTACCGAAACTTCGGCGGGAACGTAAGGGACCGGATAGACGTCCCGCAGTTCGGAAACTTCTGTTTGTGGGGTCGAGCAGGCCGCCAGAATAAGGTCTGTGGCTCGGTTTGATGCGTAAATCGTGTTTTCGATATCCGTCGAGCGTTCGAAGCGGTAGGATGACTCGGAGCGGTAGCCGTATTTGCGCGCGGTGATATGGATAACGGGCGGGGCGAAATAGGCTGATTCCAGAAGAATGTTTTTCGTGCTCTCGGAAACCGAACTATCCATGCCGCCCATGACTCCGGCCATGGCGGCGGGTTTTCCCGCGTCGGCGATCACAAGGCATTTTTCGTCAAGCGTGTTTTCACGCCCGTCAAGAGTTGTAATTTTTTCCGCCGGGTTGGCTTTGCGCACTATGATTTCAGGTCCCGCAAGCTTGTCCAGATCGAAAGCGTGAAGCGGATGTCCCGTTTCATAAAGAACGTAATTCGTGATATCTATAAGCGCATTCTTGGGATTGGTGTTCATCGCCTTAAGGCGTGCCTGCATCCACGGGGGAGACTGGCGGTTCTCAAGGTTTTTAAGCGTGCGTGCCGTGTAGCGGGGGCAGGCGTCCGGCGCGGATATTGTGACGGGAGCGCAAGGGCCCGCGCCTTTTGGCGCTGTTACCTGCGGTTTTTTAAGCGGTTTTCCCAGCAGGACGGACAATTCGCGCGCTATGCCCAGCACGGACAGCAGTTCCGGTCTGTTGGGCGTGATTTCCAGATCGAAAATACAGTCGGGCTCGCCGAACAGGGTTGCAACGTCGGTTCCTTTTGCCAGGTTTGCGTCGAGGACCATAATACCGTTTTCCGGCCCGCCCGTGATATTGAGTTCGGAGGAAGAACAGATCATCCCGCAGGATTCCACGCCGCGGATTTTGGACTTTTTAAGCGTCCCTCCGGGCAGTTTCGCGCCAACCTGCGCCAGCGGAATTTTCTGGCCCGCGGCTATGTTTTTCGCGCCGCAGACCACGGTTTGCGTTCCGGCGCCCGTGTCAACTTCAACCAAAGACAGTTTGTCCGCGTTCGGATGCTTGTCTATTTTAAGAATCTCGGCTACGCAAACGCCCGAAAATTCGGCGCCGGTTTTCTTCATGCCTTCAATCTGAATTCCGAGCGCGGTGAATTTACCGGCGAGTTCGTCCGGCGTTAGGTCTGTTTCGATGAAATCTTTGAGCCAGCTGTAAAGTAGGAGCATGGTATTAGAACTGTTTTAAGATCCTGAGATCGTTTTCGTAAAAAGTGCGGATGTCGCTTATTCCGTACAGCAGCATGGAAAGCCGTTCCACTCCCATGCCGAACGCGAAACCGCGCCATTCGTCCGGATTAAGTCCGCCCGCTTTGAGCACGTTCGGATGTATCATGCCCGCGCCCAGCATTTCTATCCAGCCGGTTGATTTGCACACGGGGCATTTTTCGCCGGGCTTGCAGAACACGCATTTAACGTCCACTTCCACGCCCGGCTCTACGAAGGAAAAATAGCTGGGCCGGAACCGGATTTTGGCGTCCGGTCCGAACAGGCCGCCCATGAAAGCGGTAAGCGTGTACTTAAGGTCCGCCATGCTGACGTTTTTGTCCACGTAAAAACCTTCAATCTGGTGGAAAACGGGCGAATGGCTGGCGTCCAGTGAATCGTTTCTTATTGCCCGGCCAGGCGCGAAAGCGCGCAAAGGAGGCTTGTGCGTTTTCATATAACGCACCTGTATGGGCGAGGTGTGCGTGCGCATCAAATTGCGCGGCCCTTTTTCCGTTTTAACGTAAATGGTGTCGTGCTGGTCGCGCGACGGGTGGTGGGTCGGAGTGTTAAGGGCGTCGAAATTGTAAAACTCGTTTTCGATAAGCGGCCCTTCCGCCCAGGAAAACCCCAGGCTTTTCAGAATGTCCGCCATCCGGCGCAGCGATAAGGTCAGCGGATGAAGCCTGCCGCTTGGCACAGGGAACGCCGGCAGGGTGATATCCAGTTTTTCGGCATTGAGCTGGCTGTTCGTTTCAAGGCGCGCCAAAGCTGCTTTCCGGGCTTCAAAAAGGGCGGAAAGCGTCTCCTTCAAAGAGTTCCCCAGAGGACCAAGAAGTTTCTTGTCCTCCAGGGAAAAATCTTTAAGGGCTTTAAGCAGTTCGGTAAGTTCGCCTTTGCGGCCCAGGCACTTGATCTGCAATTCTTCAAGCGCCTCGAGCGACGCGGCTTCTTCCGAGGTCTTAAGATAATGTTCCTTTATGGCGGAACACTTCGCCTCCCAGTCCCCGCGGCTCATAATAATCAGGACTTTTTGGCGAGTTCAACCAAGGATTTGAACGAAGCGGGATCTTTGATCGCCATTTCGGAGAGCATTTTGCGGTTAATCTCAATTCCGGCTTTTTTCATGCCGTTGATAAACCGCGAATAGGACATATCGTGCTCTCTTACGGCCGCGTTAAGCCGGACTATCCAGATCTGGCGGTAGTCGTTTTTGCGGTCTTTGCGGCTGGTATAGGCGTGTACGAGAGATTTGTTGATCTGCTGCAGAGCCATTCTCAGGCGTCTGCTCTTGTCGCTGTAATAACCTTTGGCAAGTTTGAATACTTTTTTCTTTCTCTGGTGTCTGGGTACGCTGAATTTAATTCTCATATGTTGTTTCTCCGGCGCCGAGGTTGCTCAAGCGCCTTTTCATTGATTCTTTTCAGGGCGGATTGCGGTCTGCCGTACCTGCATCCAGCCCGTGGCTTCCCCGGCGGAACTTCCGGCCGGAGCCGCGAGTCCCTTATTTATAGGGAAGAAACTTGTTTAACAGTTTGCTTTCTGCCATTTCCGAGCCGAGCACGTTATCGGCTTTTGTGGATTTGGCGCTCTTGTTGGTAAGCAGATGTCTGCGTCCGGCTTTTCTGTGTTTCCATTTGCCGGATGCGGTTTTGGTAAACCGTTTCTTTGCGCTGCTGTGGCTTTTTATCTTAGGCATTGATGTTATCCTTCTGGTTTTATTTTGGAGCTGAACACCACCGACATTTTGTTCCCCAAACTCTGGATTCCTGTGTCGGTTGTTGCGATGTCCTGGTAACGGGCAATCAGGTCAGTGATGAGTTTATGACCGATATCTTTGTGCTGGTTTTCCCGTCCCCGAAATTCAAGGGTAAGTCTGACTCTGTCGTACTTCTGGATGATTTCTTCCAGATGTTTAAGCTTCGTTTCCAGGTCGTGCGCCGCGATGTTCGGGCGCATTTTTATTTCCTTTATGACCCCGGATTTCTGCTTTCTTCTGGCTTCCCGTTTCTTTTTGTCCTGCTCGTAGAGAAACTTGGAGTAGTTCATTATTTTGCATACGGGCGGCTTGGCCTGTGGAACTATTTCCACAAGATCCAAACCCCTGTCCTGGGCTGTGGAAATAGCGTCTTCCACGGACAAAATGCCCAGCATTTCGCCTTTTTCGTCAATAACGCGCACGGGCGAAATCCTGATCTGGAAATTGCGCCTGGGCGGCCGGTCGGTTTTGTTTTGCGTCGGGAATTCTCTCATTAATCACCCTGATAAATAAACCCTGCGCGCGAACCTTCCAGCGGGTAAAACCGCTGAGATGTCCGGCGAGAGCTGTTTAATATCTGCTTGCTTTTAGCCGGGTATGCCGGCCGGCGCTGTTATGGTTGCGCGAAGCATTAGGTAGATTCTACCATTAACCGGCGGTTTTTGTCCATACGGTTGATAATGCCTAGTAATGTTTACTATAATACCATTTACGCAATTTTAAACTTTATTTCATAAAAAACAGCACGCACCGCGTGCGCAAAGGACTAACAATGGGTACCAGATTCACGGATAGAGCGCAAAAAGTAATTCTCATCGCTCAGGAAGAGGCCAAAAGGCTTAACCACGATTATGTGGGCACTGAGCATATTCTGCTGGGGCTTGTCATGCTGGGCGAGGGCATCGCCGCCCAGGTGCTCGCTTCCCAGGGCGTGGAATTTAAAAAAGTGCGGATGGAAATAGAAAAGATAGTCGGCACGGGCGACAGCACCAGCCAGTACGGCGAAATCCCCTTCACTCCGCGCGCCAAAAAAGTTTTGGAATATGCCGTGGAAGAGGCCCAGCAGATGGGCCATTCATATATCGGCACCGAACACATCCTTCTCGGCCTGATAAGGGAGGAGGAGGGCGTGGCCGCCCGCGTGCTTGAAAACATCGGTCTCAATCCGGCGGATGTGCGCGAAACCGTCATGGAATACATCGGGGAAGGCCCGCAGGAGTCCGCGTCCAAGCCGAACGAGCCGGAAGCCCGCAAAAAAGCCGAGCCGAAGAAAAAAGCGAAAAGCAACACTCCGACCCTGGACGAGTTCGCCCGCGATTTAACTCAGCAGGCGGCTGAAAAAAAACTGGATCCCGTTATCGGACGGGACACCGAGATTGAGCGCGTGGCCCAGATTCTGGGCCGGCGCACCAAGAACAATCCCGTGCTTATCGGCGAACCCGGCGTGGGGAAAACCGCCATTGTGGAAGGGCTGGCTCAGAAAATAGCGGCGGGCGACGTGTCCGACACTTTAGCCGGCAAAAGACTGCTCACCGTTGATCTGGCTTCCGTCGTCGCCGGCACGAAGTACCGCGGAGAATTCGAACAGCGGCTTAAGAGCATTCTTGAGGAGATTCGCAGCGAGCAGAAGCGGATCATCATTTTCATTGACG
>Ga0172379_10003902_pt1 | contig 22943 bp, 22 predicted proteins | sample GrowelOW334metaG_FD_119756 | JGI IMG/M metagenome (GOLD analysis project Ga0172379, IMG submission 119756) | Groundwater microbial communities from an aquifer near a municipal landfill in Southern Ontario, Canada - Groundwater well OW334 metaG | ecosystem: Environmental > Aquatic > Deep... | reverse complement strand
CTCTCGACATAGGAATCATTGTCGGAACATATTCATCCATATTCATCGCAACTCCAATCGTTGTATATTGGACAAAATGGGCACAAAATAAAAAGGCGGCAAAGTAACCGCAATCACAGAGCAAAAACAAAGGGCGCCTGAAAAGGTGTCCTTTTTAAATAAATTCCAAATTCAAAATAAATTTATAATTAAAGGTTTTTCTTCGAAATGAATAGCGTGCGAACGCACGAAGTAAGCGAAACCTGCTCTCGAAATTAGAGAGCAGAGCGTAAATGAGAGGAGGGAGAAAACACCTTGAAGGGAAAAAGAGTAATGAGAAAAAACCGACAAGGTTTTTGCTCATAATTCTGTGGTGCCGAAGGAGGGACTTGAACCCTCATGCCCTTGCGGGCACACGCACCTGAAACGTGCGCGTCTGCCATTTCGCCACTTCGGCACTTTATTAAAACCAAGGAATAAGTTATCATATATCCGGCCTTTTAACCATAAAAAATGCCTGAAATTAGAGAAAAATCTTGCGGAATAGTACTTGTGAATCGCGGTGAAAATGATGACAGCGAGGTGAAATTTCTGCTTTTGCATTACCCGCAGGGGCATTTTGATTTTGCGAAAGGTCACATTGAAGCAGGGGAAACAGAGCTTGAAACCGCAGCTCGCGAACTAAAAGAAGAAACCGGAATTTCAGAAATCAAATTTTACGAAGGTTTTCGCGAAAAAATCAGTTATCAGTTTCGATTTGGAGGAAAAATGATTTATAAAGATGTTTATTTTTTTATTGCCGAAACGCACGAAACGAACGTCGTTCTTTCGCATGAGCATCAGGGCTCAGGCTGGTTTGCATATGAAGAAGCGCGCAAAAAAATCACGTTTGATCAATCAAGAAAAGTTCTGGAAAAAGCGCATGAGTATTTGGTAAAATAAAAACGCACTATTTTTTTAAACCTCACATATTTATGAAAACAAAATTCATTTCGTCGTTATCAGGTTCTGAAAAAGTTTTGATTGTTCCGATTTATACTTTCAAAAAATCTTTATTCACGCATTCGATTCCACAAGATCTCGTGAAGGTCATTTCTGCCGCATTTAAAGCCAAAGATTTCGAATGCAAGGATGACGAAATGTATACGATTAACGGTGAGCAAAAACTAATTTTTATTAGCCTTGGTGAAAAAGAAAAACTCGATTCTGTAAAAGTAAGAAATGCATTTGCGAATGGATTCAAAAAAGCAAAATCATTCAAGAAAAAAACAGTCGCAGTATTTTTATATGCCGAACTTGAAAAATTTGCACAAGAAATTGCGGAAGGAATGTTCTTATCCGATTATGAAGTTGCAAAATATAAAACAGGCGAAGGGCTTGAAGAGCTTAAGAAAGCGGAAATCGAGGAAGTCACATTTATAACAAAAGATGAAAAAAAGTTTGCACCAGCACTTCAAAAAGGTCTAAAAATTGCCGACGCCGTGAACACTGTTAAAGAAATGACAAACGCGCCTGCAAATATTTTGACTCCAAAAGATTTTGCGGAAAAATCAAATAAACTCGCAAAAAAATACGGATATAAAATTGAAATTCTTGAGAAAAAAACGCTCCAAAAACTCGGATTAAATACGCTTCTCGCTGTAAACGCCGGAGCTGATAAAGAGGAGCAGGAAGCGCGACTCGTGATTCTCAAATATATGCCTGTCAAAAATCAGGAACCGATCGCGATCGTCGGGAAAGGCGTAACATTTGATACTGGCGGATATAATTTGAAACCAAGCAAATCCATGGATGATATGCAAGGCGATAAAGCCGGAGCATGTGCTGTTTTTGGCTTATTCGAGCTTTTATCGCAACTTAAAATTCAGCAAAATGTAATTGGCGTTATGGCGGTTACGGAAAATCTTGTCGGTCCTCGCGCATATAAACCCGCCGATATCGTCACTTCTTATTCCGGTAAAACAATTGAAATTGTTGATACGGATGCGGAAGGTCGTCTTATTCTTGCCGACGCGCTCGCATATGCAAATAAAAATTTCAAACCTCGTTATATCATCGATCTTGCAACTCTCACCGGTGCGTGTGTTGTCGCTCTTGGTGATAGATTTGCCGCTACAATGGGCAATGACGACAAATTGAACAAACTCCTTATTGAATCCGGAAAACGCACAGACGAGCTTGTTTGGGAGCTTCCAATGCATCCTGATTTTGACAAGAAAACAAAATCAAAAATCGCGGATCTTCAAAACGTTGAGCATGGATCAGGTTATATGGCGGGCTCTTCCAAAGGCGGCGCATTTTTAAAGCATTTTGTAGATAAAACAAAATGGGCACATCTTGATATTGCCGGCACAGCCTTCACGCACGATCCAAAACCATATGAGCAGGATAGGGCAACCGGATTTGGCGTTCGTTTGCTACTAGATTTCTTGGAAAATCTAAAATAATTTATTTCTTGTATCTATTTATCGCAAGCGCCAATTCCTCATGATCTTTCGCGTATTTTTGAATGCTCACGCCCTTTTGCCATGCTTCACAGGCTTGGATCAAAGCAGTCGCGCCACCTTTTGTTCCCATTGGATGCGCGTGCACGCCACCACCCATTGTTGTGATGAAATCAACGTGGCCAATCGCTTTTATATAAGGAGCAAGAAGCAGGGGATTTAGGCCTCCTGATGCGATTGAAACGCAACCTTTCATGCCATGCCAATCTTGTTCGAAAAATTCTCCTTTAACTTTTGGTTGATACGCGGCATATGCGGCAAAAATATCTTCTTCCGCGCTACCGGCCATTTTTCCGATTCCCGCAGTCCCCGTATGTACGCCTGAGGCACCTGCAAGTCTTGCAAACTTACTCAAAACGCCCGGCGTAAATCCAATTGGATTTTCTTCTCTTGTGAAGGCGCCGTGCATGGCTCTATGAAAATGCAAAAACACTTTTGGCCAAAGTCTGCGAGCGGTTTGAACAGATGTCCAGCCGGCAGTAATTCCATCCACCAAAAAGCAAAACGATCCGGGACGCATTTTTTTGATGATATATTCTGCGCGCTTTTTCATTGTATCAAAGTCCACACTCGAAATATTAAACGAATGTAATTTTGGGAATCCGGTTTCGTCCTCCGCGCGATTCATTGCGTCTCGGATCAAGTCCACGGTCTTAAAATATGGGCAGAATTCCTGATCTGCTTGCGGTTCGTCGTGTTTTACAAAATCACCGCCACCGGCCCAGAATTGATAAGCTTTATCTGCAAATTCATGCGGTTTTAATCCGATTTTTGGCTTAATAATTGTTCCAAGGATTGGTCTGTTATAAACTTTTAAATATTTTCTCGCTTCCGGCAAACTCGTGCTTGGACCATCGTATTTTTTAAGCATTTCTTTTGGGAACCAAACATCAAGAAGTTTGAGAGCAATAATATTCGACATCCCAAAAACATTTCCTGCAATATAAGTTAAAATATTTTGCACATTTCCGCCTCTATCAAAAATTGCCCAAGGAAAGGCAATCCAAACCAAACTTCTTTTTTTATCAACCTTATAAACCTGAGCATCAAGCCCCGCAGAGAATTTTGTAGTTGTGACCTTAACGTTTGAGCCAGTGCTGGATTCCGCCGCAACTTCACTTGCCGCATCCAAAATATCTTTGCCTTTTTCCGGCACGAGATGATAAACCGCAAGTAAATAATCGCCTGAATAAGGATTTTTCAGGTTCAAATTAATATACTCCTTCTGCATGTGTGTGAGGGTTAAATTATTACAATTTTACACCGAAAAGTTAAAAAATGTAAATATCGAGCGCATTTTTATCAATATCTTTTCCAATAAAATTCAAACGCTGGGATAAAAGAAATTTAAATTTGGGGTTATCAGTTGTCATATTTTTGCCTATGGGGCTATTTTTTGATCCATAAAATAAAAATAAACAATCATGATTCGCGGTTTTTAGTAAAAATATAACCTCATTCATATAATTTATCCTTATGAGTTGTGATTTCGGTAAAAGAATTCTTTTGCATATAGCAGTAAAAACGCCTTTTTTGAGGATCGTCATAATCCTATCAATTTTTTTATTGATACTTCCTATTTCAAGCAAAGTTTTAGAAAATATGATTTTCATATTTTTTCACGACATTATCAATTCGTCTCTGCATCATGCCATTAACTTCGATAAAATCAGTATTAATATTTTCGACTACGTGCGAGCCTATTTTGATTTTTCCGTCGGCATAATCAAGAAGTAGAATTCTTACAACGGCACTAAGAGACAGTCTGTCTCTTTTGGCTCTTTCAGAAGCCAAGTCTTTAGTGTCTTTGTCTATGAGGATGGTCGTCATCATGTTATATAGTTTTTATATAATTTGTTATATGTAAAATATATAATTCTTATATATCCACAACAGGGATATAAAAAAAGAAACGCGCCCTGTTATTATGATCAATTTTACACAAACAACATTAAAAATCTCTAAAAGTTTTTTAACTTTATTTTAACTTTTTTCTAAAGTGATCTTGTGTATTTGAATGCCGAATAGCTTGCCATAACGGCCTGCGCAGAGCCAAGAATTGCTTGTTTGACCTCAATGTCCGTACAATCCCCGGCTGAATAAATGCCGGGTAAATTTGTTTCGCTTTTGCGATTTACGATAATTTCGCCTTTTTCATTCAAAATAACTCCAAGGTCTTTTGCGATCGCGTTCATTGGTTCGGTTCCAATTGCCACAAAAACTCCGTCAGCCACAATTTCTTTTCCGGATTTGAATTTGATTTTTTCAACTTTGCCGCCGGCTTTTGGATCTCCGCCAACAACTTCCGCAACTTCTTCTTTATAAACCATTTCCACGTTTGGAGCTTGTTCCAACAGTTTTATATTTGCGGGTTCGGCTCGAAGAACGCTCCTGACGATCACATAGATTTTTATGCAATGCTCAGCCAAAACAAGCGTGTCTTTAATCGCCGCATCTCCGCCACCGACAACGACAACGGTTTTTCCTTTATAGAAATTTGCATCGCAAAGTGCGCAATAGCTCACGCCTTTTCCGCTGAATTCTTTTTCACCGGGAACGTTTAACAAACGATGTTTTCCGCCTGTCGCAAACATAACCGTATAAGCGTCATAATTGCCGCTTGTTGTTTTAACGCGATATGCGTCTTTATTGTCTTCGCTTTTTATTTTTTCAACAGAAATAACTTCTTCATATTTAATTTCCGCGCCGCTTCCTGTCGCATGCTCCATCAAATTATTCGCCAAATCAATCCCATTAATCGATTTTTCTCCGGGCCAGTTTTCAATTGCATGAATAGAGGTCAAAAGTCCACCAGGCATAAGTGCGAGTACAAGCGCTTTCATGTTCATGCGCGCAGAATACATTCCGGCACTCAAACCGGCGGGCCCACCACCAATAATAATTATTCCGTAAGTCATTTTGATTTGTTAAGGATTGTTCAGCTAAAATTACTCAACCAAAATCGCACGAGTTGGGCATGAATCAACAGCTCCTTGTACGCTTTCCGGCGTATCATCAACATCAGTAAAATTCACCCAATCATTGGAAGTTGTTCCATCTTTTTTAACAACAGCCGATTTCCCGGTTTCACCGATTTTAAAGACTTTTGGGCAAACCGCAGGGCACGTTCCGCATCCAATGCAGAGATCTACGTCTACTTTAACTTTTGTGAATGTCATATTTTTTGAGTTAAGTGTCCATATTTTAGCAAAATTTCACCGTCTTTAGCAAATGCTCAGTCGCGCTTGGTCCAATCAAGCGTTTTTTATTTTTATAAACGCCAAATGGATATTTTTTTGATTTCAAAATCTCGCCAGCCGTAAACGGCGTTCCAATCCTTCCATTCAAAAACATTTCATCGTTTCCGCCTTTTTCCGGCTGATCTCCAACAGTAATAATTTCTCTATATTTAGCCGAAAACTTCATTTTTCGATTCTTTTTTAAATATTCGCCAAACTTTTCTATTCCGGTATCTTTATCCGCAATTTTTGGGATTATTATTATTCCAAGTTTTGAATTTTTTACTTTTATTTTGTTTGCACCGGCAAATTTTTTCAAAATACCTTTTATGCCTTTCTCAAGCACGTCACACCTCCTTGCGATTTCGTCATTGCTCGCATTTCCGCTATTGTCAGTATTTTCATACGAAGGTTGCATGATCAAACTCGATTCATTATATTGAAAATCCTCTCCATTATGCCCGATAAATTCTTTTAATTCCGTCTTTATTGTGCGCGTGAGTTTCGCCTTATTAATCGACTTTTCCGGCCATTTAACACGATAAAATTCCACCCATTTATTTTTCTTTAATTCAAATCCCGCGCACCCATTTTCAACAATCAAAATCCATCCCATTTTCGCGAACTTTTCACCAAAAGTCGTTTCCATTTTTGGCAAAGCGGTTTTAAAAGGCCTTGCCGTGCAAAGCGCCAATAGAACAGTTTTTGATAAATTCTCTAAAGTTTTTTTCAGAGAATCCGGAACAGGGGATCTTGGCGTTCTTTCGGTCAAAGTGCCATCAAAATCAAACATCGCGGCAAGAAATTTCTGCCTAATTTGTTGTTTTTTCATCTGAACCAATCATAACACAAACTATTTTTCCAAGAAAACTTCTGAGGCGCGCCCGCTTGCAAGTGTCATATCTCTTCGATCGTGGGCCCAAGCAATGTAAAAGGTGTTGTCAGATTCATTATTTGGGACAGTCGAATGTGTAGAGAACCTTCTTTCGCCAAGATATCCAGGGCTTCCTAAGCTTCCATCATGAAAAACATGAAAGCGTTCATGCTGAAGCCATTTTTGAACATCACGTTCCCAGAAAGTATTTACAAAAAGTTCTGAATTATAAGGAACAACTTCAGGGAGTTGACCTAACGGTGCTTGCGGATCCAAAGCTTTCATTAATACTTCGCGGTCATCTTCAAATAATTTATCGTTATGAATACCAACTTCATGAGGCATATGGCTCTTTGCCTGAACGTATGCTTTACCTTTTACTTTTGGCACAACTGTTTCTGCAAAATATCTTTTTAATTCCTCGGCTAAAATTGGCATAACTTTCGTTGCAAACCAAGAATTTCTATTATCGCGGAACGTTTCATCATTGGCGTATTTTTGATCTCCGCCGGTTGGGGTTCTGTTAAAGCTAAACCCTTTACCGCTTTTCATGTCTTTTTCGGCAAATGTCGGCAAAGTAATTTTTAGATGTGCTGCGCCTTTAGTAAGCAGTTCCGTAACTGCTCCATTGCGTTTTTCATCAGAAAACATTTCGTCAACTTGAGCCTGAAGACATGGTAAAACAATCCCAACAACGTCTTTAATGCGTTGCGCCTCATCCTCAGGATTTCTTTCAACAACGCTTCCAATGGAAACGAGCGGGCTTCCTTGTTTACTTATAGCTCTCGTAACTCTTGTAAAAACTTCATTCGGAAGATCTTGCATGTCGACTACGTGGTCACCTGCATGCACTAAAAGGTCCTCTCTGCCATGTCTTTCAACCGGGACATAGGGAACTTTTCCGGTTTCTAGAGCAGGAGGTATAGTACTTGCCAAATCCGATTCACCAACGTAATCACTATTGCGATGTCCTAATAAATCAGCCATAATTTTAAAAATTAAATATTAAGGAAATAAATATATCACAAAGTATATTTATTGCAAATTTTTCGCAAAACAGACTAAAACGGTCTCTTTACTTTTGGAAAATTCAACCACACGCTAATTCCGCACCACCTTGGTCCTTCCGGGCACGGCCCTTCTTTCAAGTCCGTCTTGATTCCACCAAGATTCCGTGTGAAGCATGGTGGTCCGATATATTTATTCAAATTCGGATGAACTTCGCGAACCTGCATCAATTCATCCATGGAGGCATCATAAATTTCAGTTTGCGCGTTAAAGCACGTTCTCATGCGCCATTTATGCATAAAATGAAGCACAGAAGCTGATTCCGTCATGCGCACATTCACGGCATTCGGAAGCAAATAAACCGCAAAATCAGGATTCACGCCATTTGCAATTAATTTATTTTTCGCTTCCCAAAGCAGCTCCATCGTATTTTTATAAATCTCCGCAGCCTCAGCATTTTTTGCAACAACCGCGGGAATAATATAATCCGATTTTTCAGTATGCGTTCTGCTCAGCATAATTTTAGATGCCGGCGTCATTCTGTGGCGCTGATTTTGGCTATCCGCAGTATGACTTATTCGTTTTTTGAAAGTGTAATTTGCATGATTCAAAACGCGCATCAAAGGGCTGAGTGTCCAAGAATTTAACGTATCCAAAAGATATGCATTTTTTGCAGGATTCATAACCATTTCAATCGCTTCCGCGTCTGACATTTGCGTCTTTCTTAAGGCAAGAACGTCACGCACAGCTTGCGCAATAATCGCCTCCGAATTCGGATCAAAAGAAATCAATTTTGAAATATGCCCGTCCAAAGATTTATCAAATTCTTTCACCCATTCATCGGGATCAGATTCCGGTCCAAAATTTTCCAAAATAACTTCCGGCCACATTGGCTCTTCCGGAATTTTATCGATAAAGTCAGGTTCCACCTTTTTCACTTCTTCAATCATTTTTTCAACAACAAGTCGCGTTTCATAAGGACAATCTCCGGTATTCATCATTCGAATATATCTTTTTAAAACAATTCCGGAAATTGTGTGATAAAGCGCAGTATTGGCCGCAATCGGTAAAACGTATCTGGCGTTTTCAATGGATTTTTTCTCAGAATCGGTTTTGATTTGCTTTTCATTTTGACCCTTTATTTTTCCAATGCTTTCCATCAAACGGAAATTATCTATATTCATCAACTCCCAGATCTTCGCATAAGCATCATAAGATTTCGCAATCGCTTCTTTATAGATTTTAAGATTCTCTCCTTCAATTGGCGGAACAAAAACGCTAATTTCTTTCATCGCGACATATCTTTGGCTTTGTTGTTCGGAATTATAAAAAGGATGGTTATGCAAAAACGACCAAACAAATTGTCGTGAAACGTTGCTGAGTCCAAAAACAAAAGTTGGATGCGTGAAAGGCGTATGATGCCCGCTTTCATAAATGCCTTTTCCGATTCGCTCAATATGATCCGGCGTAATTTCATTCGGCTCAATCAATCTAGGCGAATAGCATGTCCTTGCGCTCGCCACCGCCAAATTTGTTGCACCGCTTGTATAAGCCAAGAGCTTGACTTGCGGAGCTCCTGTAATAAAGTTTTGTTCTGCCATGCAAAAACATTCTACTTTAAAATTCAGCCTTTTCAAATTCAAAAATTATAGAGAGCATTTAGAGCCATATGTTTATTTGAAAAGAGGTCCTTCCCCGGGAGGAGGGTTATCTATTGGGTTCGTGGCCCACGTGTAGTTGATAGGGTTAGTTGTTAATCGATCATAAACAGCTAAGGCGGAGAATGTAACAACATATGCAATCAACAGGATCGCTAGTATAAGTGCAAATTTTGGTAAATATTTATTTAATATAAATGCAAGCAGCATACCAGCCAGAAAAATAGAGAAAACTAAGAGTGAAAATAAAAGTGAATAGCCGGTATCTTGCAAAAAATTATAGCCATGCACGAGATTTGGGTAGCGATATGATTCGATATCTAAATATATTGCATAAAGAACAAAAACGGTTGATCCAGATGCTAATATCCATCGAATTTTCATGGATTTTTGAAAAATCACATAATTAAATACATAGCCGAGTAATACTAATAAAGTAATCATAAGTGCGCTCAGTAGGGTGTTCCAGATTGAAAAGTTTCCAACTAAAATAAGAGAAAGGTGTTTGGCACATACAAACATATAACTGTAAAATAGGCTAAAAATTGTAAAATAAAACAAAATCAATAGAGCGGAAACGGATAAAAATCTTTTCCATGGGAAAGATTGATCTAAGGCACTTTCTTCCAGCATAAAAAAATGATTAAATAGTTACGAACATTGAATTTAAGATTTCTAATTTCGAAACAGTGGTGGGCCCGTCCCGACTTGAACGGGAGACCTACCGGTTATGCTTATCACTACAACTTTCGTTGCCCCTTTCGGGTTTGTAATCTGGACTATACCTTGTCGCCAGACCGTTCCGCAAAGCGGAACATAGGTCTATATAAATAAAGGCGACCCTGCCGTCTAGTCTCTACACCTTATCGCCACGCCGTGGCGATCTTGGCTCGGGATTGCCATTTTTGCTCGAAAGCAATTTTTAGGTTTCCCCGAATTTGACAGGTTATCATTTGAGAATTACTTCTCAAACAGCCCTTGGCTATGAATTATGTCGAGCGTATAATATGGTTATGACATTAAAGTCTAACTGTATCATATGTGGTATCAAACTGCATGGTAGGCAAAAAATGTTTTGCTCTATCGGCTGTAAGAACAAATACCATCAATGTTACGAATCTCAGAAGCGTAGGGGATTTTCAAGAAAATTAAAATTAGTAAGCGATGCAGGAGGCTGTTGTTCGGCTTGCGGTTATAATAAAAACCTAGCAGCTTTAGTTTTTCATCATGTAGATTCTAAAAAGAAAAAATTCAAGCTTGATACAAGATCTTTATCTAATCGCACGCTTTCATCAGTATTAGCCGAAGCGAATAAATGCATTTTGTTGTGTCAAAATTGCCACGCGGAAATTCATAATCCTCACGTCGATTTAAATCCATTGCCTTAAGCCGGCTGCTCTAACCAACTGAGCTACGGGCCCAAGAAATCTTTTTAATGAACAATGCTATATCATTCTATATATGAAATTATCAATAATCAATAATCAAACGATTTTCAATTATCAATTTTCAATTAAAAATACGCTTAGGCTTTCGTCTTCTCAATCTTCGCCAATTCCGCAGCCAATCTCGATTTCTTTCTCGCCGCATTATTCTTGTGTAAAACAAAAGTCTTAACCGATTTGTCGATTGTTGAATATGCTTCAGGAAGCAATTTTTTTGCTTCATCGACTTTTTTATTTTTTGTTAAAAGAAGAAAATCTTTAATAACGGATTTTACTTTTGCGCGAACAACATAGTTTCTTTTTCTGTTTGCTTCGCTCTTTCTCATGGATTTTTTTGCTGATTTCGTGTTAGGCATAATTTAGGATTTGTTTAGAATATTTTAATGTTTGCCGTGTATAGTTGTATTAACGGCGTAAAGAATATAAAATAATATAGCTAAGAATGTCAACCTATTATATAGTAATAAGCACAGAAACAAGTAGTTTTAAATTACTATTGACAAAATCCAAGAACCGCTATACAATTACACCCCTGTCTTGAAATTTGCTGAAAATGGCTTAAAATAAAGGCACGATAAAAAATAATTTATTATAAATATAACCATATATAAAATGAATAAAGTAACAAATCTCATGTCCAAAGCATCTGCATTACTGATCGGAGCAGTGATGTTTTTGATGTCAGTAGCTCCTGTTGGAGCCTACACATTGGATACAACGGTCGTCCCTTCAAGGACAGCGCTGTTGCCTGCTTATAATGCAACGGCTCCTGTTGTTTCAAATGTCAGCGCATCTCCATCAACAATTAATCAAGGCGAACAAGTTACGATTACTTTTACAGTTGATAAAGCCGCAAGTCTCGATGTCACGATTTTGGATATAAGAGGTGGATTGGTCAAAACAATTACTGCAGACAGCCAAGTCCAAGCTGCTACACATTCTTATTATTGGTCAGGCAGAAACAATGCGGGAAATTACGTTGCCGCAGGTTCATATAGAGCCAGAGTCATGGCAACAAATACATCTGGTTCATCTTATAGAGATGCAGCAATTACAGTTGGATCTCCTTCATTGGTGACGGCTCCAGTTGTTACAAGAATGACAGCAACTCCTTCAACCATCAATCCGCAAAACAACGAAGTTTCAAACATTTCATTTTATTTGGATAAACAAGCAACTGTTGATTTAACAGTTACTTCTTCAAGCACAGGCGTGGTTGCTAATACGATTTTTAGAGGCGCAAATCTTGGCGCAGGTTTATATACATATTATTGGTCAGGCAAAGACGGTAATGGACAAACGGTAAGCGCAGGACAATATATTGCAAGAGCTTCAGCTACAAATACAGCCGGAACAGGCGCAGCCACAGCATTAATCACAGTTGCATATGGCAGCACCGGCACAAAGCTCGCACTCAGCAATGTTTACGCATCTCCTGTTACTTTCGATCCTAAAGCAGGTGCGGTAACAAACGTTTATTTTACAGCAAATCAATCAGCATATATCACAGTTTCAGTTATGCAAGGCACAACTCTCATAAAAAGATTGACATCGTCAGTATATTTGAAACAAGGAAATATTGCTTGGGATGGTAAAAATACAAGCGGCGCAATAGTTGCAGAAGGTTTATATACATATGTTGTATATGCAACAATCAACGGACAAGAAGCTCAAGCAGCCGGAAATATCACGGTTGATTATGCAAATGTTGTTAATACATTAGCAATCACAAGTCATTCCGCGGTTCCATCTACGTTTGATCCTCAGGCGGGCGGCACAACGTCAATCCGTTATGCAACAAGTCAATCCGCTTATACTTCGGTAACGATCATGAATGGCGGTTCAACTATTGTTAAAGCTCTTTCAACTTCTGTTTATGGCCAATCAGGTTCAATTACATGGGATGGTAGAAATACAAGTGGATCAGTTGTTCCGGAAGGCACATATTCATACGTTGTATATTCAACTGTCAACGGCCAAGAAGCCAGAGCGGTTGGAAGTGTTACGGTTGATTATGGAACTGTTACTCCTACAAACTTAAGAGTCACAAGTCACAACGTTTATCCTTCAACATTCAATCCTTATACACAATCAGCGACGATTTCATATACATTGAATAAACAAGCAAGCGTTAATGTCAGAATTAGAGATAATAACGCGGCATTAGTTAAAACAATTTTTACAGGTGACGCGACAACAGGAAGCGCGGTTTGGGATGGTAGAGACCAATGGGGAAGCGTTGTTGCAAGCAACTCATACAAATACGAAATTTACGCATTTGTTGGAAGCGAAACAGTCACAGCTTATGGTTATGTTTACGTAAACTATGATGGAAACGGAAATGGCGGAGACAATAACTATGGCTCAGCTCCTGCAATTACATCTGCATCAGTTAATCCTTCAACATTCAATCCTTATACACAAACGACACAACTTCAATACACACTTGCAAATGCAGGCGCGAACGTCACGATTCAAGTTTTGGACAGATACAATACAAATAGATACATGATTACCCTTGCTGATACAGTTTATAGATCACCGGGTACTTATTATGTCACATGGAATGGACGCGATGCCTCAAGCGTAGTTGTTCCTGAAGGTACATATACATTTCAAATCACAGTTGCAAATACAGCCGGTAATGACATGAGAAATGTAAATGTTACAGTCGATTACGATTATTACAACGGCACAACGTGCAATGATTCTTATTATTGCCCAACTTATAACACAAGACCATATATCTTCAATGATTATGCGACACCAAATCCATTTAAAGTTGGATATAACAGCCCTGTTATCAATTTCACGCTTAACACAGGCGCAAGAGTCACAGTCATCATTATGAAAGATACGGCAACAATCAGAACTATTACAAACAACGAATTCAAGAACGGCGGAGTAAACTATGTTACATGGAATGGTCTCGACTATAACGGAAACTTGGTTTCAGTCGGAACATACACATATAAGATTTATGCGGAAAACGGATATGGCTCAGATGTTAAAACGGATTATATCTATGCAACATCAAGAGTCGGCGAAACAATGCCTTGTGGCGGTTTCAATGATATCAGCATTTCAAGCCCATATTGCCGCGCAGTTCTTCAGATGGTAAAACTTGGAATCTTCGAAGGTTACAGCAATGGCACATTCGGAGCTACAACTCCTATTAATAGAGCTGAAACAATGAAAGTTATCTTGAAAGCTCTTAACAAGCCAATTCAGGTTACGAATGGCACAAACATTGGTTTCTGGGATCTTAACCCGGGCGAGTGGTATATGAATTACCTCTATACGGGAAAATTGATGGGCATCATTAACGGTTATCCGGATGGAAGCTTCAAACCTGCAGACACAGTAAATAGAGTTGAACTTCTTAAGATGTTCTTCAGAACAGCAGGTTCAAGCTTACCGGCTTGCCAATATGCACCTTATGAAGATACACCTGTTACATATGAAACGGCTTGGTATTTACCTTATGTTTGCTACTCAAGAAAATTTACATTGGTTGATGGAATCGGAAGCTTCTTCAATCCAAGCAAGCCAATGAAAAGAGGTGATGTCGCATCATTGTTCTACAGATATCAAGTTCAAGGTCTGTTCAATGGTGTAACAAATCCACCAACGTATTCACCGGATAGCCAGTATCTCGTTCCCGGGTATACAACACCGGCATATTAAGCCGAAAAATGGCCCAAAAGGGCGCTAAAGTTATGTGAGGGGGAGCCCTCCTTAGAACCTTCAGTTTACTTCGGAAGGGGATGGGGAGGGCTTTTTTATTAGTAGCGAGAAAAACGGTGCGTAGCGCAAGGCGCACGTATTTAGTGTGCCTGAAGCGGAGCAGAAAAAGCGCCGAAATTAGTCAAACGCAGTGCCGACTTATTTCAAGCTTTTTCAGTTTTTCCCTATTGCACACGCAATAATAAGATTTTGCTTCATAGTTTTAGATCCGGCTTTTCTCCTCACGCTTTTATAGCCCTATTGGATGTATATAATTTATATATATTTTTCTATACAATTCTTATATAGCTTTTATATAGAGCGTATATGGCTAAAATAAATGTAAGACAAGCGTTCCAGCTATCACGCGTCAACTTCCAAATTTGACGCAAACTTAATTCGCGCCTAATATTAAATCACAATATTAATAAAACAAATTTCTATGAGAGGAAAACTTGGATTACTTTTGGGGTTAGCCGCAGGAGCAGCTTTAGGCTTTATGTTCGCACCAAATCCCGGCAGCAAACTTCGCGCTGAAATGCGCAAAGAGCGAGCAAGTGGCGGAACAGGATTAAACGCTCTTAAAAATAGCATGAAGGGCGCGGGAAAAGAAATTGGAACAAGCGTTAAGAAGTCGAAATACGGAGAAAAAGTGAGCGAACTAAAAGATAAGATTAAAAAAGCGGTTAATCGCGACGAAGAGTAAAAAGAAATATTTAAAATTGCATGCACGCGCCGTACTAGTACGGAAATTTGACATTTAATACGATCGGTATTATAGTTTTTGCCTGTAATTAATTAATATGAAAGTTGAACATAGAGACAGCGGAGAGACAGAGGCAAACATTGAGCCAACAAGAGCCGAAGCGGTTCAGCCAAATTCTACCGGAACAAGCGGTTTAAGGAGAGGCTTATTGAAAGTATTGGTCGGAGCAGGTTTATTAGCCGTCGCACCTTCATGCGCGGGAATGTTCACGCTGAGTCGAGAAGATTTGGAGAAGCAAAGGAGCGAAGAAAAAGCCGCGGCAGACCATATGATACAAGTGCTTGGAACAGAATGTCGCGACGGATTTATGCCGATACGCGTTAATTTAAACGGTGATCAAAATCCACACGCAATAGCTCTGGTTGTTTATGAAAGAAATCCCGAAAACAGTCCGGATGGAGAGTGGAATTGGACATTAAAAACGTCATTTGCATTTGTGAGATTTGAATATACAAGCGCAGGGGTTATGTATAGCCTTGAAGTAAATGGTGATTATTCCGGAAAACAATATCGCACAAGGTCAGAATCTGGCGCCGTTCAATATGTTTACGAATTAGTTCGCCAATATTACAAAAATCAGCCGCGATTTGATTAATTATTCACGTGATTATCCGCGCAACTCCTTCATCATATTCACCCTCTTTTCAATCAGCTCTTTTGTGCCGATGTCTTTGCGGTAAAACACAGGCCCTTTAACGGATAAAAGTCCGCTTGAAGCAAGCTCTGCGGCTTCGCCGATTGTATTTCCAATACCAACAAAAGCAACAGCGCGACTTCCGCCAAGAACAAGTCCGTTTTCAGTTTGATTGATGGACGCGTAATAAACGCTAACACCTTCCGGCACGCTTCCAATCTCGATTTTTTCGCCCTTGATAGGGGAATCAGGATAGCCGTTTGGCACAACATATTTGCAAACAGTCGCCTTATTTTCGAATTCGATTTTCAGTTGGTCTAAAGTGCCATTAATTATCGCTTCGCAAACATCAACAAAATCAGTCTTTAAAATTGGCAAAACATTCATAGTTTCCGGATCGCCAAATCGCACATTAAACTCAATCAATCGCACACCGTTTTTCGTCGCCATGTACCCGCCATAAATAATCCCTTTAAAATACTGACTACTTTTTTTATACACAGCTTGAATAATTTTTTTGTTCACTTCTGAGGCCTGCTGTATGTCATTTTCTGTCAAAAACGGTAGCGAATGATTTGCATCGGAATATGTCCCCATACCGCCGGTGTTTGGTCCCAAGTCGCCATCAAAAGCTCTTTTATGATCTTGAACAGCCGGCATATTCGCGAGAGTTTTTCCATCCGTAAAACTCATAAGGCTAAATTCCTGCCCAATCAGTTTTTCTTCAACAACAACGCGTCCACCTTTCTGCAAGCACTCTGTAGCATAAATAACGCCTTCTTCAACACTTTTTAAGTGGTCGCCCGACACTTTCACGCCTTTGCCGGCCATCAAGCCGTCAGCCTTAATTACAAAGTTTCCGCCAAGTTTCTCGAGCATCTCTTTTACACCTTCAGGTGACGTAAAAACCTTATATTCCGGATTGCCTGTAATTTCATATTCTTGCATCAAATCACGCGTAAAAGATTTGCTTGCTTCAATCTGTGCCGCATATTTATTAGGTGCAATGCAAGGCACACCGATTTTAAAGAGCTCATCCGCAACGCCGGCCGCAATTGGATCCTCCGGCCCAATAATTGCAAAATCAGGCTTAATATTTCTCGCAAATGCCAAAATATGCGCTATATCAAGAACGTCCCCAATTTCATATCCGCCATCACTTAAATTAAAAATTCCCGGATTTTTTGCTTTCGCATAAGTAAATAAACTCACGCCATATTTGCTTTTTTTCAAAGCTTCGGCAATCGCATGTTCTCGTGCGCCGTTGCCGATTAATAAAACTTTTTTCATATTTAAACTAAATTTAATTGACCTTTTTTTCTTTTTTCAGGGCCGACTTCTAAGTCTTCTTCAATTTGTCCGCATGATTTGTCGTTTAATCTTGATGCGGCATTCTTTTTCAAAACTTTTTCGTCAATATCGCCGGTTTTATATTTCCCGTCAAAGCATGCCATGCACATATCTTTGACATTTGGATTCCCTGATATACAAGCCTCAAAAATATCTTTAAGATCAGCATAAATGAGAGCATCGGCTCCGGTAAATTTTCTTACTTGTTCAACGGAAAAGCTGGAAGCAATTAATTCTTCCCTTGTTGGAATGTCAATTCCATATAAACAAGGATTTATAATCGGAGGTGAGAATATAGCTAAATAAATCTTTTTTGCACCTGCATTTCTTATCATCTGCACAATCTGTTTTGACGTATTTCCGCGGACAATGCTGTCATCCACAAGCAGAATTTTTTTGCCCGTAATTTCCAGTTTCATCGGATTCAATTTGTATTGAATGGATTTTTTTCTGATTTTCTGTCCGGGCATAATGAACGTTCTTCCAATATATCTGTTTTTAACAAGACCTTCACGATATTTAATCCCAAGTCTATCAGCCATCGCAACCGCAGCAGCTCTTGAAGAATCCGGCACAGGCATAACAACATCGATATCGAGTTTTAGTTTTTTCACTTTATCCGCGAGCTTCTCGCCCATTCTCATTTGCGCTTTATAAACCGAAATTCCATTCAAAACCGAATCCGGTCGAGCAAAATAAATATATTCAAATACGCATGGCGTAAGGGTCTTTGGCATAACTTTTACGTGATGCACGGCGCGCGTTTTTTCATCTATAAAAACCATTTCACCGGGTCCGACGTCACTTACAAATTCAAATCCAAGGACATCAAGAACAATGGATTCCGACGCAAAAATATAATCATAGGCAAGTCCGTTTTTTCGCTTTCCAAATAGCAAAGGTCGTATTCCATAAGGATCTCTGAATGCAACCATTCCTTTATTCGCGATATAGGAAACAACGCTATACGCGCCACGCGCTCTCGCATAAACACTTTTTACGGCGTCTGAAATTTGCTTTACGGAAAGATCGGATTTTTTACTTTTATCGTTTTGTCTTGCAAGTTCCTTTGTGAAAAGCTGCAAAATTATTTCAGCATCACAGTTTGAATTTACCAATCTATGATCATGTTCAAGCAATTCTTTTTTCAAGTCATAGGAATTAAAAACATTGCCATTGTGAGCAAGCATAACGCCAAAAGATTGGCTCAAAAATGGTTGAGCGTCTTCAACCGCTCCTCCGCCAATCGTTGAATATCTCGTGTGTCCGATTGCGACATATCCAAGCAATTTTTGCATATGTCTTGTATGGAAAACATCACGCACAAGTCCAAGATCTTTTTGCGTGTGAAAAATTTCTCCATCATACGTGATTATTCCCGTTGCATCTTGTCCGCGATGTTGCAGGCAAATCAACGCATCATACATGTCTTGTGCGACATAATCGTTCCCAAAAATTCCAACAACTCCACACATATTTATTTGTTGTTAAGGTTATTTGTTTGCCGTTTTGCGGCTTTATAAGTATTTTCCATTAAACATGCGACAGTCATTGGTCCGACTCCACCCGGAACAGGAGTAATAAAACTCGCTTTTTTTGCAACTTCATCAAAATCCACATCACCAACAAGTTTGCCTTCTTCTGTGCGATTTATACCGATATCAATGATAACGACGCCGTCTTTCACCATATCCGCGGTAACCATTTTTGCTTTTCCAACAGCCACACAAATAATGTCCGCATTTCTTGTATGCGATGCCAAATCTTGTGTTTTGCTATTACAAATCGTAACGGTCGCTTTTCTGTTTGAAAGCATAATCGCGAGCGGTTTTCCAACAGTATTGCTGGACCCGATCATAGTAACATTTTTGCCTTTTACGTCGATTTTATAGTGTTCCAAAAGTCGGATGCATCCAAGCGGCGTGCAAGGCGCGAGGTCTTCAAATTCAAGGCTCAAAAACATTTTTCCCGTGTTATAAGCCGTGCAACCATCAACGTCTTTATAAGGATTTATGTGTTTAAAAACCTGCGGTTCATTAATATGTTTTGGCAGGGGAGTTTGCACAATGAATCCCGTGACGGCTTTATCTTCATTAAGTTGAACAACTTTTTTGATCAGCTCTTCTTGGCTTATATCTGCGCCAAACTTCATATGTTCAAACAGCATTCCGGAAGCTTCCGCTGCCTTTCTTTTTTGATTTATATAAACATTGCTAGCCGGATCTTCGCCAACCTGCACAACAACAAGCTTTGGATTCGCACCCGTTTCATTTTTTAAGACTTCTATATCGCGCTTCACTCGCTCGACTAGCTCCTGTGAAACTTTTTTTCCATCGATTAATTGCATTGGAATAGGGATGTTAAGTGCAATTCAATATTAGCACACGGCGGGGATTATCTCAAAAACTTTTCTATATCAGACTGCTTCGTTTTATAAAATATCCAATTAAGCCTTGGATAAGAAGATTCAATAAAGCTAAGCAAGGTATTAAAAATAGACTAGCAAGGTACATTAATGCGAACATTCCGCCAAATTCACCGCTGCTGATATGTAAAATATTTAATTTTGGTAAAATTAGCAAAAACAGTTCAATAATTATAAAAGGCAAAGACGATATTAATGCAAATGACCAAATCGACCATTCTTTTTTTAAAATAAAATATCGATTTGGGAAATAACAAATACCAGAATAGATTAGAAGAAAGGCTGCTGGCCAAATTAATATAATCATATGTTTTTTTATTATCTCAAAAACTTTTCTATTGTTTTCCAGATGATTTCTTCAGTCTTTTCTTTCGACGGCTCAACGTTCAAAACTTTCCAAGAATATTTCTTTCCAAGCGTTGCATGAATTTTTTTGCATTTTTCAACGAGCGCATCATCGGATTCGTGAATATGCGACATTTCTTTTGCATGGAGAAAGCGCTTGCCTTCGAGCAAAATCGCCAAATCTTCTTTAATTAAATATTTATTAACTTCCTCCAGCCATTCAAGTTTTGCGCCCTTAAGCCAGCCCCAAGCGAGGCCAGTTCCCGTATAATCTTCCGCGACAACGATTTTTCCTTGTGCGAGCATTTTTTCGATTTCCGGCTGATATTGATAGCGGTTGATTGCAAACCACATTTGCAGTTCTTCTTCCGAGATTTTTTGCTTATTTTTCACACTTCCACGTAAAACTTTGTTTAAAAAAGGTCCACTCGGCGCCAAATCATACTTTGGATATTTCGTATAAACAGCATCAAAACCTGCATCCTTAAGCCGTTTAACAAGCCTCAAGCATTGCGTCGTCTTGCCAATATTATTGATTCCGTAAAAAGTGATTAATTTGCCTTTTTTCACGCCGGCATTATAACATATAACCATGCCAACCTGTAAGAATTGCAAAACCTCATTTGAAATCGATCAAGCCGATCGAGATTTTTATAAAAAAATTGATATGCCGGATCCGGTTGAATGCTATCATTGCCGCCAACAGCGTAGGCAAGCTTATCGAAATGAGCGAATTTTATACAATCGAAAATGTGATAAATGCGGCACTCAAATGATTTCGCTTTATTCGCCGGATAAGCCTTTTCCGGTTTATTGCCAAGGTTGCTATTGGGGCGATGACTGGGATGCAATGTCTTATGGTCGCGATTTTGATTTTAACAAGCCATTTTTTGAACAATGGAAAAGTCTGTGGGATGCTGTTCCAAAATTAGGGCTACTTGTTCTTGGTGAAAGTTTAAACAGTGATTACATAAACGACGCTTATAAATTGAAAAATTGTTATCTTGTTTTTGATGGAGAGCAGGCGGAAGACTGTTATTTTTGCGAAACATTTCTACTTTTAAAAGATTGCGTTGATGGTTTGACTCTGCGCAATTCCGAGCTTTGCTATGAAGCAATAAATTCGTTTAATTGTTATAATTGTTCATTCATTCGATTTTGCAAAGACTGTGCGGAATCAAATTTTTTAATAGATTGCATCGGGTGTAAAAATTGTTTTTTTTGTGCCAATCAACGCCAAAAACAATATTGCATTTTTAATAAACAATATACAAAAGAAGATTATTATAAAAAGATTGAAGAGATAAATTTGGGCGACTATAAAACTCTTCAAAAAGTAAAATCCGAATTTGAAAAATTCATTATCTCTCAGCCAAGAAAGGCATCTCGCGGTCTTCAAAATGAAAACGTAAGCGGCGATAATGTCGATCATTGCAAAAACGTTTTTTATTCTTTTGATTGCGCGGAAATTCGTGACTGCAAATATTGCACAAACATGCTGATGGCGGCAAACGATTGCATGGACGTTGATATTTGGGGCGATAGGTTGGATCTTGGATATAATTCCGAATGTATTGGCGCGGGTGGTAATAGCATTTTTTGTTCATTATATTGCGCAATGGATGCGAGCAACGTCTATTATTCGGCATTTACATGGCAAGGCGTGCACGACATGTTTGGATGCGTCGCTTTGAAGCATAAAAGTTTTTGCATTTTGAATAAACAGTATGAAGAAAAAGAATATCGCGAACTTTTGCAGCGCATAAAAGAGCACATGAAAAGCACCGGAGAATGGGGCCAATTTTTCCCGATTTCGACTTCCGCTTTTGGATATAACGAATCGGTTGCGAACGACTTTTTTCCGCTTACGGAAGAGCAAATTCAAAGCAAGGGATATAACTTAAAAGAAAAAGATTCGCGCGAATATTTAAAGCAAACTTACGTTGTTAAGGATAATATTAAAGACGTGCCGGATGCAATTACCGACGAAATTTTGGCGTGTGAAAATTGTGGCAAAAATTATCGCATCACCGCGCAAGAATTACGTTTTTATCGCAAAAAGAATTTACCAATTCCGCACAAATGTTTTGTTTGCAGATATCACGACCGCTTAAGTCTTCGCAACCCTCGCAAACTCTGGGAACGTATCTGCAAAAAATGCGGAGTCTCAGTACAAAGTTCATACGCACCGGAAAGGTCTGAGCCGATTTATTGCGAAGGGTGCTATTTGGAGGTGATCTAAATTCCTCCACGTGGAGGAGGGCGTGGACAAAAAAGCTTATCCATAAGCCATTTCTAATAATAAATTCTTGGGCCGGCCCAAAAAAATATTACGCAATTTTTGATTTATTTTATCGTATAGATTCCCGTCACGTGGCGGAAAGTGCAATTTGTAATAACATATAATTTATGTTATAATCTAAATAATGAAAAAAACAGAAGAACCAAATTTTGATCCGGATCGAGTCGCAGAAGATTTAATTGAAGCCGCTGGAAAAGGCGTAGTCCCTTCACCGGAGGTTCTTGAAAGATTAATTGCTGCATTGAAAAATCCGGGCGCAAAGGCTGAAGCCGGAGGCGTTGTTGCGGGCGTGGCTGCTATTTCAGATGCAACAGCGGGACGAGCAGACAGAGCGGCTGAGCCTCAAGGCAATCTTAGAGAGCGGGTTATGAGTATTTATGATGGAATAGAAATATGGGTAGCGCAAGCAGGGGGACTATCGATGATGCTTTAAAGGCTGACGGCTTAACCAGAAGCGTTGAGGCGGGGAAGATAATGCTTGAATCGCTGGAAGAAAGTTTGGACAGTGGAGATGATCTAGTAAATATAGCTTATAAAGTTACATTTCTTCATGACTTTCCGTGCGAAGTTGGCGGAGGTGGATTTTCCGGAGGAATGCGTAGTATTCCGGAAATTCGAAGAAAACTAATTTACGCATTAGACGCAGAATCAAAAAAGTCAAAGGACCTGGAGAATAATGGAGCTTTTG
>Ga0172379_10003901_pt1 | contig 22960 bp, 20 predicted proteins | sample GrowelOW334metaG_FD_119756 | JGI IMG/M metagenome (GOLD analysis project Ga0172379, IMG submission 119756) | Groundwater microbial communities from an aquifer near a municipal landfill in Southern Ontario, Canada - Groundwater well OW334 metaG | ecosystem: Environmental > Aquatic > Deep... | reverse complement strand
TGTGGATCTGGATAATGCCACTATCTATTACTACTATGTGAATGCCAAAGACACTGCCGGAGCTACATCTGCCGACTCCACCACGGTGTCAGACATCCCGGAAGGAAGATACACTACTCCGCCGGCAATAACTCAAATGCCTACAATTGAAGAGGGCTCATATACTTCTACAATTGTCTGGGAAACCGACCGTGATGCGGATTCACATATTGAATACGGCATAACTCAAGAACTCGGGGAAGAACAGGGGACTATCGAAGAAAGCGAAAAGCATGCAGTTATTTTAGAGGGATTGGAACCGGAAACTGAATACTATTACCGTGTGCGATCCAGGGATCTGGATGGTAACGTTGCTATATCTGTAATTGACACCTTTACTACTTTGGAGGCGCCAAGAGTATCGGATGTAAAAATATCTGATGTAAAACTTTTTGATGCTCTGATTACTTGGGAAACGAATTTGCCGTTAACATCGGTACTGGAATATGGATTTTCTACCGATTATGGAATCACTCAATCCGATAATTCAGGGTCATTAACAACTAACCATACAATGAAGCTGGAAAATCTTCAGGATGGTTCTGTCTATAATATTCGTTTAAAAGGTTCTGACAGTGATGGTAATTTTATAAACTCTGACAATTATTCTTTTACCACTCTTACATTCCCGAAAGTACTGGAGATTTCATACGAAAACAGATCCCAAGGACAAACAGAAGTCACCTGGACTACTAATGTTCCCACATCCTCTGAAGTGGAATACTACAACCAGGCAATCGCACCAAAAACCCAAGGCAATTCTGCCCAAGTGACAGAACACTCTGTTCTACTCTTTGGCCTTGAGGATGCCACTAATTACCAATACAAAGTCAAAGGATTTGACCAGTTCGGCTACCAGGCTGTCTCAGAAGAAAACACTTTCACAACTCTTGAGGATACTACTCCTCCGGTCATCACCGGTATCCAGTCGGAATCCAACACGATCGGCTCCGGAGAAACCTCCACTGTCCAAATCATCATCAGCTGGAAGACTAATGAAGCCACCACCTCGCAGGTAGAATACGGTGTCGGGTTATCCGCCGCTGAATTTACTGACCAGTCGGAAGAAAACGCTGAGTTGGTTATGGATCACCTGGTTGTTATCTCCGAACTGTCACCTGCCAAAACCTACCATTTTAGGACAGCATCCCGTGACAAAGCCGGTAACCTTTCTAAATCCGGATCATACACTGTGCTCACCTCACGGAAAAGAGAATCGTTCCTACAACTAGTTATCTCTAACCTGGAAGAGACTTTCTCCTGGGTTGGTACGGCGTTTAGGTGATAAAACATATTGAGTTATCCACAAATAGCGAAAAATAATGAAATATTGTATAATAATAAATGTTAATATAATTGCCTTATAGGTTAGCAATATCTGTTTAAATATGGCCAACGTAAAAACAAACAAAACTGCCAAAAACGGGAATAAAAATAACGGAAATTCCGAAAAGTCTAGTGGTATAGACATTAAAAATGGCAAAATTAAAAAAAGTGGCACAATAGCTACGCAACCGGTTGAAAGCCCTGAAAAAAAAGCTCCATCAATCAGTGAACTTGCAGCTCAGGTTAAAATAGCAGAAAAAAAAACGAGCGGTGACAGAAAACCACTTATTGAGTTATCGCATGTCAATAAATCATTTCAAGTTGGTAAGACAACTGTCCCTGTATTAAAAGACATAAATTTTAAAATATATCCAAAAGAATTTATCATTATCCTGGGTCCTTCCGGAAGCGGTAAGTCAACTCTTTTAAATACTTTACTTGGATTAGAATATCCGACATCGGGTACAGTTAAAATTAACGGTCAAGATGTTACGAAATTAAACCAAAATCAATTGGCGAAATTCAGATATGCTACGTTTGGTATCGTTTTCCAAAAAGCTGACTGGGTCCGTTCTCTTAATGTAATAGAAAATGTTGCCATGCCGCTTGCTATCAACAATGTGGGTAGAAAAGAACGGATGGATATTGCTATGTTCCGTTTAAAGGAAATGGGTGTTGATGACCATGCAAACTATATGCCGACGGAACTATCCGGCGGACAACAGCAGAAAGTTTCTGTTTCCCGGGCATTGACCGGCAATCCGCCGATTTTGGTTGCCGACGAGCCGACGGGTAACCTTGATACGGAATCTGCCGGGAAAGTCATGCGGTTTTTTAGAGACCTAAATGAAAGACTAGAAAAGACATTGCTGATGGTTACTCATAATATCGATTATGTTTCATATGCGACCAGAACAATCTATATCCGTGACGGACAGATTGTAGAAGGAAGCGGATCTTTTAAGGAATAGTACATGAAATTACCATACATATTATTTATTTCCGGATCTAATCTCACCAGAAGAAAACTGAGAAGTGTTTTAACTATTGGCGGTATGGCCGTCGGTATTTCTTTGATTGTCTTTTTGCTGTCACTTGGTTTTGGTCTGCAGCAGCTGATCAAAAGTCAGATAACGGATGTTGAAGCGTTAACAATACTGGATGTATCAAAGGGTGAGTCGACACTGCTTGCTCTCGATCAGGATGTAGTAGACCAGTTTAATAATATCGATAGTGTTGAAGGTGTTAGTCCATCGCTTAGCCTTTCTGGTCAGATAGGTGTAGCTGAATCTGTCACAGATACAGCCGTTTATGGCGTGGATCCGAAATTTTTGAGTATGGAAGGAATCAAGGTAAATTATGGCGAATTGTTTACAGATGAAGTCGGGAAAGAGATTCTAGTTACCAGTACCGCCTTGAATCTGATCGGTATGTCTGATCCTGAACCGGCAGTCGGCACTGAACTAGACCTCAAACTACTGGTTCCTGAAAGGATTGAAGGGACGGAAGAAGAGCAACTGGTGGCAAAAGAGGTGAAAGTAATTGTTAAGGGCGTAATAGTTGATGAAGATGACCTGGCAATCGCATATGTTCCGATTAAGTTCCTGGAAAATATGGGCTTCAGTCCGGATTATAGTGAAGCAAAAGTTAAAGTAGGTGAAGGAGATGACTTTACACTGGCGCGGGTGAAAGTTACCGATGAAGCGCAGCTCGCGGAAGTTCGGGCAAAGATCGAAGGCATGGGATATCAGGTAGATTCTATTGCTGATACAGTAGGTCAAATTGATAAAATATTTTTAGTATTTCAGCTGATTATGGGTTTGTTCGGCGCGATTGCAATGTTCGTGGCCGCGATGGGTTCATTAAATACGCTAACTGTTTCATTGTTGGAAAGGACAAGAGAGATCGGCGTAATGAAAGCCATGGGTGCGACTTCCAAGGATATTTACCGTTTATTTTTAGTGGAAGCGGTTATGATCGGAATGACTGGAGGTACTATCGGAGTTGTGATCGGATATTTAATGGGTAGAGGTGTAAATTATGGCATCAACTATTTAGCATCCAAAGCCGGCGGTGAACAGGTCCACATTTTTACAACACCGCTTTGGTTTGTCGGAACTGTTATCGGCATAGCATTTTTTGTCAGTGTATTTACCGGTCTTTATCCAGCCCGCAGAGCGGGGAAAATCAATCCGTTAGATGCACTGCGATACGAATAATAAAAAAATTATGACCAATTCAAAAGAATTATATATTAAAAAGAAGCGCCGTACAGTCGGTGAAATGATTCAGCAGGCAGAAATAAAAAATAAAAATGCCTGGCTTTCAATCCATGGATCATCAAAAGAATTTTTAATGACTTACGAAAGCGAAGGATTGGTTGCTTCAATCAACGGCAGTGGTACCCTGAAGCCTGATCATACGCAATGTCTGGAAGCAGCGAGACTAACCGAATACATTATGGAACAGGGCGGAATCGTTATGGGTGGTGGCAGGAATTCAGGAATTATGGAAGCTGTCTCGCAAGTGGCAAAAGATAATAGCATGGGAATTATTTTTCCTGAACTGGAAAAGGACAAAACAAAATTTGGAAAGATTGTGATTACCAATGCGCCGACGCCGAGAATTGAAGTACTGGCGACTGCCGCTCCGATTATTGTGATATTCCGCGGTGGAATTGGATCATTAATGATGCTGATGCGCGCGATAACCCATGTAAATAACCGAAAATTTCATCCGAAGCAACCGCCCCAGATGGTTTTTATCAGTAATTACTGGGTCGGTCTTCTGCAGTCCATGATTAATATGGGTGCAATGCCGAAAGAATTCGTGCAAGATTTGCAGGTGTTTTCAACTGCGGATGATATCATCAAGCAAATTCCGCCTGTAAAATAGATAACATGATTAGTGATTGAACTCCGAGTTATATCGGAGTTTTTGTATACTAAAAATAGATAAATTGGTTATTGTGAAAGAAATATTAACTTTACAATAAGTGCAAAATATACTAAAATATATTCATGAATCCCGTTAGAGATTAATGAAAAAAACGGGGTATCATGATGTCAAAATTGAATTAGCAGGTAAATCCACTGACCTTAGATAAGTGAGAACTGAACAAGGATATAACTTACTGTTCGATGGCGATTTAGTTTATTATTAGGGATCTCTAACGGGATGAATAATGCTTTTGTAAGCGCGCTAAAATATGTTTTTTTAGAATTAATTGGGAAATTAATCTATTTTCCTGTTTGGTGGTATACAACTGGCACAAAAAAAGTGCTGTTTTTTATCGGCCGGGAAATTGCGGGAGTGGCCAACGCTTTGGGTATATCCATATTGTTTAAAAACCTGCTAAAACCGATGTACGGCGATTATTCAAAGAGTGGAAGAATTATCAGTTTTTTCATGAGGATCATCCAGTACGTATTTTTGTTGATTTCAATATCAATTTGGAGTGTATTAATGGCGCTTTTGTTTATTGTATGGCTGGTATTGCCGATTATCGTGATCTATTCAATTATCTTTCAATTATTCGAAATTTCGGAGCATCATTTATTAAAAATTATCAATGCCTTCAGAAAATAACGAACTGAATAATAAAGAACAGGCAATTAAACTGATTCCCTGCGATCGGTGTAACGGTTATTCCAGATTGATCAGCAGTAAGGAAGAAGTGATGTGTTCAAAATGCCAAGGATTAGGTATGTTTGCTTTCTATTTTGGTGATGTTTTGTTTTGGGGCAAAAAAATGAACACATTATCTATTTTAGAAGAAAAAATGGAGCGGGCTGTTCGAATCACGATTAACGGTATGCTGATTTTACTTTCAGTCGCGGGATTAATATTTGGTTTTTTAACGATATTAAAATTTGCCGGATCAATTAAGTCATTTGAAAACTTTCTTTATCTTAGAAAGCCGGGAATCCTGCTTTTCTGGATCAGCATGCTGGGTAATTTATATATTGCATATCGGATGGATCAGGAAGCAAGTCATCGTAATACGGTAAAGAAACACAGCCGGTCTCAAATTATCCCTCCGGCCGTTGAACTGTCGTATGATCAGGCAGCTCTTTTGCCGAAAAAAAGGAAAATAGATATCAGTAAAACTTTTTCCGAGGAAGCACTAAAAAGTGTTGAGGAAGCATGGAAACTGGCAAACAGGCTGAAACAAACAGAAGTCCGTTCAATTCATCTATTGGCTTCCATGTTGAATATTCAGCAAAGTACCACAATTTTTGCACGACTGGGAATCAGCATGAAGACATTGAGTGAAAAAGTCCTGCGAGCGCTTAAAGCAGATGAAAACACAGTCGGCTCGCAAACAGGATTCTCTCCGGAGTTTTATCAACTGCTATTTTTGGCATATGAAGAAGCCAGCGTTCTGAGAAGAAGTAAGGTTGATATTACAGAGCTTTTGATCGTTATGACCCGGACACAAAAACAGGCCAAAGATATTTTGTATGATTTGGAAGTTGACCACAGCAAGTTGCAAAATGTAGCGGAATGGATTTATATCAATAAAATTTTAAGGGCAAAATGGAGACAGTACCGGTCCAAAGCGCAGCTCAAGCCGAAAGGGATCATGAACCGCGCGATGACCGCACGGCCGACTCCGATGTTGGACAGTTTCAGCAGGGATCTGACATTGGCTGCGCGGGCGGGCGCTCTTTTTCCTCTGATCGGCAGAAAGAAAGAGGTGGAAGAAGCGATCAGAATCCTGGAACAAAGAATCGGAAATGTGCTTTTGGTCGGTGATTCGGGCGTGGGAAAAACAATTATTGGAGAAGGTATCGCAGAAAGAATGACAGCCGAAGATGTGCCAAAAGTTTTGCAGGATAAGAGATTGGTGGGTTTGGATACCGGCGCGATGGTGGCGGGAGCTAGAGCGCAGGGAGAAATTGAAAATAGAATGCTGACAGCAATCAAAGAAACGTCTCAAGCCGGAAATGTTGTTTTGTTCATTGATGACATTGCAAATTTAATTGGCGCCGGAAGTACCGGCGGGGCACAGGATGCCGCCGGAATTTTAGCCAACGCCCTGTCCCAAGGGGTAATACAGGTTATTGGTGTTGCTACAACTACGGATTTTAACATGTATCTCAAAAACAATGATTCATTCATGCGAAGATTCCAGGTTGTGAAAGTGGAAGAGATGGATGATAATGCCGCAATTCAAGTATTGGAAGCGCGTTCCGGCGGGATAGAATATCGGCATAAAGTATTTTTTTCTTATGAGGCCATAGAAAGCGCGGTTAAATTATCCCGTCAGTATATTCATGACCGTTATTTACCTTCAAAAGCTTTGGATATTATTGAAGAAGCGGCAGTCTATACCCGTGAAACAAAAGGTGAAAATACGGTGGTTACCCGCGAAGAAATAGCAACCGTACTTTCTGAAAAAACAAATGTGAAGGTGACCAGAGTTACAGCCGAGGAAGAGTCATTGCTGATGAATCTGGAAGAAAAGATTCACGAAAGAGTAGTCGGTCAGGACGAAGCAGTGAAGATGGTTTCAGAATCTCTACGCCGTGCCCGTGCAGAATTACGGGACATTAATCGGCCAATTGCCAACTTTTTATTTGTTGGCCCGACCGGCGTAGGAAAGACTGAACTGGCAAAGACGGTCGCTGACGTGTATTTTGGCAGTGAAGCAAAGATCATCAGGCTAGACATGTCAGAATATCAGGATATGACTTCGCTTGCCCGTCTAATAGGTGCGCCACCGGGTTATCGGGGCGCCAGCTCCGGAGGATATCTGACCGAAGCTGTCAGGTCCGCGCCATTCTCTTTATTATTGCTGGATGAACTGGAAAAAGCGCACCCGAATATTTTGGATGTATTTTTGCAGGTGATGGATGACGGCAGATTGACGGATGGTGCCGGCAGGACGGTTGATTTTACGAATCTGATTTTAATCGCAACTTCCAATGCCGGAACCGCGGAAATCCAGGACGGAATGCGGATGGGACTGACTATTGAACAGATTACCAAACAGCTAAACGATGAAATATTGAAGCGCTCATTCAAGCCGGAATTTTTAAACCGGTTCGACGGAGTGATTGTGTTTAAACCGCTTGATTTTGAACAAGTAGTAACGATCGCCGAACTGGAACTGAATAAGGTGGCAAACCAGCTGGCAAAAAAAGGAATAATACTGCGTGCGGATGAAGGGGCTATCATAGAACTGGCCAGAGCCGGTTTCAATCCGGAAATGGGAGCCAGGCCTTTGCGCAGAGTAATCCAGGAACAAGTGGACAGCTCTCTGGCAAAATCAATGCTTTCAGGGAAAATCGGACGAAGGGATGTAGTGGTTTTAGAACAGGGTGGAACAATTCGGATTGAAAAAGCACCTGAACTCTAGATTGAATATTAATTATTAATACTGAAATATAAATTTAATTAACAATATGAATAAAAATACCGAACAGGATAAAATGGAAAAACTGGTTTCCCTGTGTAAACAGAGGGGATTTATTTTCCCTTCGGGAGAAAAATACGGCGGTCTGCAGGGTTTTTGGGATTTCGGTCCGCTGGGAGTTGAATTAAAAAATAATATTAAAAAAGCCTGGTGGAAGAGGTTTGTGCAAATGCGCAACGATGTAGTGGGGCAGGATTCCACTATCATCACCAATCCGAAGGTCTGGGAAATCAGCGGTCATGTTGGTGGATTCTCTGATGTTTTGGTTGAGTGTAAAAAATGTCATCATCGATTTAAAGCGGATGATCTAATGATCAAGGAAAAATGTCCGGATTGTGGCGGTGAATTCACAGAAGAGAAGAATTTTGATGTAATGTTCAAAACACACGTCGGACCTACTGAAGATACGGCATCTGTTGCTTATCTCCGACCGGAAACAGCACAAAATATATTTGTGAATTTTGATACTGTAAGGGCGGCTATGCGGTTTAGAATACCATTTGGAATTGCTCAAATTGGAAAAGCATTCCGCAATGAAATTACACCGGGGAATTTTATTTTCCGCTCGCGCGAATTCGAACAGATGGAACTGGAATATTTCATCAATCCAAAAGATGATAAAAAATGGTTTGATGAATGGGTGAATTTGAGCATGCAGTGGTTTCTGGATCTGGGAATTAAAAAGGAAAATCTCCGTAAATATGAGCAGAAGGGAAAAGAGTTGGCGCACTATTCCAAGGCAACGATCGACATTGAATATAAATTTCCCTTTTCCTCCCAAGGCGGATCCGCCTCTGGCGGAGACAAGGGATTTGGGGAATTAATGGGTATCGCTAATCGAGCGGATCACGATTTAAAAGCGCATGGTTTCACTTATAAAGATGACATAACACAGGAAGAATTTATTCCTTTTGTAATTGAACCTTCCATCGGAGTCGAGCGCGCGGCGCTGGCATTTTTACTGGATGCCTATACTGAAGTTGAAGGTGGCAGGACCACTACCACGGAGAGTAATAAAGAAAAAGAAATGGTGCTGAAACTGCACAAAGACCTCGCGCCTTATAAAGTGGCGATTCTGCCACTCTCTAAAAAAGAAAACCTGACAAAAATGTCCTTGGATATTTTTGATGAACTAAAAGTCAAACACATGGTAGTTTATGATCAGGTGGCATCAATCGGCAGGCGTTATCGCCGTCAGGATGAGATCGGTACGCCGTATTGCGTGACGGTTGACTTTGAATCGCTTGAAGATAAAGCGGTTACAGTCAGGGACCGCGATACAATGGAACAAGAGCGGGTTCCGGTCAGCGAATTATTAGCTTATATAAATAAAAAACTAGAATCCTAGATTGGAATAAATATGAAATATCAAAAGAAAAATTTTGCCAATGGTATGAAGGGGATTGTTGCTCCTTTGAAAGAAACCAAAACTATTACCTTACTGGTATTAGTAAGGGTCGGATCTCGCTATGAAAGCGCGAATGTAAACGGAGTTTCCCACTTTATTGAACACATGATGTTTAAAGGAACCAAGCGTCGGCCTTCGACTTTGGAAATATCCAAGGAGCTGGACGGGATTGGCGCGGAATTCAACGCATTTACCGGTAAAGACCATACCGGCTACTATATCAAAGCAAATTATGAAAAGACAGAGCTTGTTTTTGACATCCTTTCGGATGCGCTGATTAATTCCCAGTTTGATGCAACGGAATTGAACAGAGAGAGAAAAGTAATAGAAGAGGAAATAAATATGTACCAGGATAACCCTCAAATGTATGTTGATACTTTGTTTGAGGAATTGGTTTATGGTGAAAAAAGCTTTTTAGGCCAGCAGATCAGCGGGCCAAAATCAGTAATTAGAAATGTCACCAGACAGCAGATGATGCAATTCAAAAAATCATATTATAAGCCGAAAAATACATTGGTAGTTGTAGCCGGAAATATTTCACCGACCAAGGGTTTTAATCTGATTGAAAAGTATTTTAAGTTCTCAAAAGAAACACAGAAAGTTCCGGCGTTTAAAAAAGCCGTTGTCAATCAGAGCAATCCACGGGTTAAACTGCAATTCAGGAAAACTGAACAGGCGCAGTTGTGCATCGGCTTTCCTGCGTATTCGTATTTCCATAAAGACGTTAATGCACTGGCACTGCTGAACATAATCCTGGGTGGAAACATGAGTTCACGTCTCTTCATTAATTTAAGAGAGCGCCAAGGGTTATGCTATCTAATCCGCTCATCCGCCAATCTGTATGAAGATACGGGTAATTTTGTGGTGCAGGCAGGTCTTGATCGCAAGCGGGTAAAGCAGGCAATTTCGGCTGTATTGAAAGTAATTGCGGATGTCAAACAGAACGGCGTGACTGAAGAGGAGTTGAAAAAATCAAAAGACTTTCTACGCGGCAAGCTGACAATTGAAATGGAGGATTCGGAAAGTATCGCGGGGTGGTACGGATCACAGCAACTATTAAAGAATCAGACGCATACGCTGGAGGAAAAATTACGCAGTATTGATAAGGTAACTTTGAAAAGCATCCAGAAAGTTGCAAATGACCTGTTTAAAACTCAACTGCTGAACCTGGTCATCATCGGCCCTTTCTCTAAAAATAGCGAATTTACCCCGTTATTAAAGGTCTAGGTGTGATTAGAAATTTTGTGTTATAATATGTTTATATTGTAATTGAAATATAAGTAAATGTTGCCGTTAAAATCGAAAAGTGAAGTTAGTATCTCAACCAAATCAATTCTGAAAGTAATTGCAATTTTTAGTTTGCTTTGGTTTCTTTATGTAATAAAAGATATATTGGCAATTATCTTTATTGCTTTTGTGCTGGCTTCTGCGCTTGATCCATGGATTGATGCTTTTCAGAAAAGAAAAATCCCCCGGGCGGTTGGAATCCTGATTATATATTTAGTCATGATTGCAGTTATATCGGTAACCATCGCGTTAATCATTCCGCCGATTATTCAGCAAGTAAAAGACATAACCAATTCATTTCCAGAATATTTTGAAAAAATTTCTGAGGTGTACTCAAATTTCCAGCAGTTTTCCAATGATTACGGTGTCCAGTCAACTGTGCAGGATTCTTTAAACAATATTAATACAACACTCGCCCAATTAGGCGGTGGAATATTTACCGTGTCTTCGCGTTTCTTCGGTGCTATTTTCGGACTGTTCGCGGTATTGGTTATCGTTTTCTATATGACCATCGGCGAGGCGGGAATGAAGGAATTTTTCTTATTTATCGCTCCCAGCAAATATCAGCCGTATTTTGTCCATAAGATAAACCAGGTGCAGAGAAAATTGGGAATGTGGCTCAGGGGGCAATTGGTGCTCGGGTTGATAATTTTCACATTAACATACATCGGGCTTTCTATTCTGCAGGTTGAATATGCATTAATTCTGGCTTTGTTTGCCGGGCTGGCGGAATTCGTTCCGTATATCGGTCCGATTATCAGCGCGGTTCCGGCGGTATTTTTAACATTCGCTGATTCTCCGATTAAAGCGTTGATGGTGGTTGTTTTGTATATCATTATTCAACAGCTCGAGAATCAGATTATCGTTCCGAAAGTAATGCAGAAAAGCGTTGGATTGAATCCATTGGTAGTGATTGTTGTAATGTTAATCGGAGCGAAAATCGCTGGGATTGCCGGGATCATTTTAGCTGTTCCTACTGCTACTATAATTAAAATATTTTTGAGCGATTTCTTTGAGGATCGAAAAGAAAAAGAAGAACGTCTGGAGGTCTGATAGTTATTCAAGTTATTTATGTGCCTAAATGATATATGATTAATGCTTGCTAATATATCACTGAAAAAATTCCAAATATCAAATTCTAAATCCCAAATAATACTCAGTGTCCAAAATATAAAATTTCAAACCGAGCTGAAATTATCATATTTGTAATTTGAACATTGGATTTTAAATATTTTTTGATGCTTAGAACTTAGAATTTAGGATTTGAATACTATTACTAATCATATATGACCCAGAAGAATTTTTTTATCACAACGCCGATCTATTACGTTAATGACAAGCCTCACATCGGTCATGCTTATACAACAGTAGCAGCGGATATTCTGGCGCGCTGGCACAAGCAAAAAGGCGATGAGGTCTTTTTTTTAACCGGAACTGATGAACACGGAGCGAAAGTTTCCGATTCAGCAAAACTTTCTAATAAATCACCCCAGCAATTTTGTGATGAAAACAGCGCTTTGTTTAAAAGGGCATTTGATAATCTAAACCTGTCATATGATTATTTTATCCGTACGACTGATAAAAGGCATGAAGAAGCAGTAGGAAAATTTATGCAGAAACTGTTTGATCAGGGAGATATCTACGAAGGTTCTTACGAGGGCTTGTATTGTACCGGCTGTGAAAACTTTTTGACGGAAAAAGAGTTGGTGGACGGTAAATGCCCGGACCATTTGAAAGTGCCGGAGAAAATTTCCGAAAAAAATTATTTTTTCAAACTCACCAAATATCTGGATAAGGTCAGGGAACTAATTGAAAAAGATGAGATACGGATTCTGCCGGAAGACAAGAAAAAAGAGGCGCTGGGTCTTTTTAAACAGGGTCTTTCAGATTTTTCCGTATCACGTGAAAATGTAAAATGGGGAATTCCACTGCCTTTTGATAAGTCGCAGGTTACTTATGTCTGGGTTGAAGCACTACAAAACTATATTTCAGCAATCGGCTACGGTGATGACCGGCAGAATTTTGAAAAATGGTGGCAGAACCCTTTTCATATAATGGCCAAGGATATTCTGAAATTTCATTGTGTTTACTGGCCGGCACTTCTGCTTGCAGTCGGTGAAAAACCGCCAAAACAGCTTTTTCTGCACGGTTTTTTCTCCATCAACGGACAGAAGATGAGTAAATCAATCGGCAACGTAATTGATCCGAATGATCTGGTGGCAAAATACGGTGCGGATGCCACACGCTATCTTCTAATCTCGCAGTTTCCGTTCGGACAGGATGGGGATATCAAACAGGAAAAATTCGACGAACAGTTCAATTCTGATTTGGCAAACGGACTGGGAAATATTGTTTCCAGAGTCGCTAACCTGATTGAACAGAGCGAAATAAAAATTATACCAAAAGGTTCCGGTGAACTGTTTAATCGTATTTCAGGAGACATCGAAAATCTTAGATTCCACGAAGCTTTAAAAACTGTGTTTTCGCTAATCAGTGATTTAAATGGAGAGTTGCAGAAAATAAAACCCTGGGAAATGACGAAAGATAATAGCGATAGGGCAAAATTTTTAGAGAAAGTGGCAAGTGACCTATTATCAATCAGCGAAGCAATTAAGCCGTTTATGCCGGAAACAGCGAAAAAGATTGAAGATAGATTTCTGGCAAAAGAAATATTAAAAGGTGAACCGCTTTTTCCGAGGATATAGAGTATGAAGTTTACTGTATCTCCAAAAGTGTTTGAATTATTTCCGGAATTGCAGATTGCCGTTGCGGTTTTCAAGGGCCTAGATAACACAAAGACAATGCCGGAGATAGCGGAGTTGTTGCGTAATGAAGAAATGTTTTGCCGGAGTATTTTCAGCGAGTTGAAAGTGTCGGAACATCCGAATATCCAAAACTGGCGGAAGGCCTATACGAAATTCGGTGCCGGATCGCATTATCGTTCATCTATTGAAACACTGGTAAAAAGAGTGTCAAAAGGCGATAACCTACCATCGATAAATAATTTAGTGGATATTTATAATCTGATATCCCTTAAGCATCTGTTGCCGGTCGGCGGAGAAGATCTAAGAAGAATTCAGGGTAATATTGAATTAACAACTGCAACTGGTGAAGAACACTTTAAAGCAATTTATTCGGAAACAAATGAATCCCCGCAAAAGGGGGAAATTATATATGTTGATGGATATAGAGATGTATTATGCAGACGGTTTAATTGGCGGGAAGCGGACAAATCAAAGATCACTGAACAGACAAAAGACGCAATTATATATATAGAAGGGATATCGCCTGTGAATGCGATTGAAACAAAAGAGGCGATGCAGGATATGGTCGGGTATATGGAGAAATTCTGTAGCGGTTCGGTCGAGTTATTCCTGATCAATAAAGATTTTCCAGTATTTACATTTAAAAAATGACGAACATCGATTGGATATTAATATTTTTACTGGGTGCGTTTGCATTTTCAGGATTAAAAGGGGGATTCTTTTATTCCTTCGGTTCATTTTTGGGAGTTTTAATCGGCGCTTTCATCGCCGGCCGATTCTACGAACCATTGGCGCAGTCAATCGGTAATGGGCAGAATTGGGCAAGAATAATCGCATTTTTTGGTATTTTTATAATTGTCAGCCAGCTGTTTGGTGTTATTGCAAGCATCATCAGTAAAGCACTTAAACTTCTTTTTCTATTTCCCTTCCTGGCGGTTATCAATAAAGTCGGAGGACTGATTTTTGGATTAATTGAAGGAATGTTTTTTATTGGAATCGGGGTTTTCGTTATTATTCGTTTTGAGTTGGCTGAAGACATTATTACAATATTTGGAAACTCAGCACTGATTCCGATATTTGAAAAGATCGGGAGTCTCATATCTTTTCTTCTGCCGAAAATTCTGCTTGAATTAAATACAATCATATAATATGCTGATTGATACCCACACACACGTAAATTTTAATCTGTTTAAGGATGACGGTCCGGATGTTATTGATCGTGCCTTAACAAATAATATCTGGGTGATAAATGTCGGCAGTCAATATAAAACCAGCCTGCGTGCAGTAAATATCGCCAAAGATTATACTGAAGGCGTGTATGCGATTGTCGGTCTGCATCCGATCCATTTATTCAAAATGCACGTTGATGAAGACGAAATAGATTTCAGTTCTAGGCAGGAAGAATATGACAAAGAGGCATACTTAGAGCTTGCCAGAGACCCGAAAGTAGTGGGGATCGGCGAGGTCGGAATGGATTATTATCATATGCCGGATGGTGAAAATATAGAAACTGTAAAGAAGAAGCAGGAAGAAGTTTTCCGGGAACAGATATCTCTCGCTGTTGATTTAGACAAAGCAGTAACTATCCACTGCCGTGGTACAAAAGAAGATCCGTCGGGTGTCTACCAGGATGTAATGAATATCGTAAAAGATTATCCCAAAATTCGCGCAGTGGTGCATTGCTATACCGGCGATCTGAAAACTGCAAAACAAATCATTAATATGGGTTTAAATCTGTCGATTACCGGAATTGTAACATTTAAAAACGCCAAAGAGCTGCATGCTGTTGTCAAAGAAATTCCTCTGGAAAATATGATGGTAGAAACGGATGCCCCGTATCTTGCGCCGGATCCTTATCGTGGTAAAAGAAATGAGCCGTCATATGTAAGATATGTCGCGGAAAAGATCGCCGAACTTAAAGGCATCTCTTTTGAAGAAGTAGCGGATGTGACAACTGCGAACGCCAAGAAGTTATTTAAATTGAATTAATCTATTATATGGAATATATCCAGTCAATTGTTTTAGGGCTCGCGCAGGGTTTAGGTGAGTTTTTACCTATTTCTAGTTCCGGCCATTTGGTAATCCTTCCCTGGATTTTTAATTTTTCGGATCCGGGGCTCGCTTTTGATGTAGCACTGCACTGGGGCACATTAATTGCGGTTGTCTCTTTTTTTTGGAAAGACTGGATTCGCTTATTAAAATCCCTCTTTTCCACAGAGCGGGATAATGTTGCGGTTAAAAATGACCGTAAACTGATCAGATACATTATTATCGCATCCATACCGGGCGCTTTATTTGGTTATCTTTTGGATGACTGGGCGGAAACATCTTTCCGCGCCCCGCTATTAGTTGCTTCAACTTTGGCTGTGATGGGTATTTTACTTGCGATTGCGGACAGGAAAGGTAAAGGAAAGAGAGATATTAGTGAAATTACATTACTCGACAGTATTGTAATAGGTTTATCACAGGCAGTTGCGATTGTTCCGGGCGTGTCACGTTCCGGCGCCACAATCACCACAGCTTTATTCAGAAATATCAACCGTGAAGCAGCCGCAAAATTTTCTTTTCTGCTGTCTGCGCCGATTATTCTGGGGGCAGGCTTGGTGAAACTGCCGGAAATTATTTCAGAAGGAATATCTTCCTCAGTGATTATTGGAACGCTGGTGGCGGCAGTCAGCGGTTTTTTCAGCATTAAATACCTGCTGCGATTTGTACAGACAAAAAACTACAGTCCGTTTGTCTGGTATCGTTTGATATTCTCCGCGGTGATAATTATTGTCTATTTATCCCGATGAAAGATGTCGTAATAGTATTATGGATAATCATGGCATTCGTTGCGACTGCCTTCTGGGAAGCTTATATAGAAGGGCAGTACGGGGGAGCAAAACGGCAGGTTGGCTGGAAAATTAAGGTAGGAAAATATAATCTGAACGGCTATCATTTCTGGTTGTGGGTTGTTACATACCCTTTGTTAGTATCATTGCCTTTGGTGGTAGACTATTCCCATCATTTACTGGGATTAATTCTGATCGGTTTTTTCTTAGGCCAGGTGATTGAAGATTTCCTGTGGTTTGTAGTAAATCCCGAGTGGCCTTTCAAAAATTTCCGTCCGGACAAAGCGGACTGGTTTCCCTGGCTGAAATTCGGAAAAAAATACGGATTGCCGTTTTTCTACGTCCCGTATATGATATTCGCATTCCTAGCATGGTGGTTTCTGGTTCGGGGGTAGCGAAAGATTTAAAATTAGGCTAATATAGGTTTATGGATTTAATAACACTTATCATCGCATTAGCAGTATTTGCCGTTTTAATCTTAGGCCTGTTAATGTTCCAAATGAACAAGAAGTTTACGGAATTGAAGGATTCAAAAAAGGATTCGGACGGGTTTTTGTTACTGCAACAACGGCTGGAAGATATGAATAAAACAGTTGATCAAAAGATGGGGGATTCGACAAAGATGATGCAACAGCAGTTCGGCCAGTCGGCAAAAATAATTCAGGATGTTACTGAAAGACTGACCAAGCTGGACGAAACAAACAAACAGGTTTTAGAGTTTTCTGATCAGCTGAATAAACTGCAGGACACATTAAGCAATCCAAAGCAGAGGGGTATTTTCGGCGAGTACCAGCTAGAAATGCTTTTAAAAAATTCATTTCAGCCCAATCAGTATGAAATGCAGTATAAATTTAAGGATGGTGTGATTGTAGATTCAGTATTGTTTCTGGGTGAAAAGATTATTCCGATTGATTCTAAGTTTTCCCTGGAAAATTATAATAGAATTGTGGACGAAACCGACAGTACACAGCGGGGACTTTTAGAAAAGGTATTTAAAACTGATTTGAAAAACAGGATTGACGAAACAGCAAAATATATCAGGCCGAACGAGGGTACGATTGATTTTGCATTCATGTTTATTCCGGCGGAAGGAATATTTTATGATCTGCTGGTAAACAAAGTCGGAGCAATCAAAGTCAATACCAGGGATTTGATAGATTACGCGATCAATGAGAAAAAAGTTCATATCGTTTCTCCGACGACTTTTTATGTTACACTGCAGTCACTCTGGCAGGGGATGCGGGCATATCAGGTTCAGGAGAAGACAAAGGAGATATTAAAGCAGGTCGGCAATCTGGATTTGCATATCAAAGCGTATGAAGACTATTTGAAAAAACTGGGCGGTCATCTCGGCACCACTGTAAATATGTATAACTCTGCCTACAAAGAGTTTAAAAAAATTGATAAGGACGTGGTGAAGCTTACCGGTGGTGAATCACAAGTAGAGCCGATTGAAATAGAAAAACCAAAGACGGAGTAGATTAATACCCGCAATATTTATATGAACAATATAAAAAAAGAGAAGTATAAAAACATTTTCTCTTTTTTTAGTTTTGAAAAGATAGCTTTAATTTTACTCGCAATATCAACGGTTTTAACGCTGTATTATTCCTATAATTCTATAGTATTCCCTTATGAAATGGACTATGTTGAGGGTCTATTAATCCATTATTCAAAAATTCCAATCCAGGATTTATATAATTCTCTCGCTTCGGATAACATGTATAACCCCGTACTATATTCACCGACTGTCATTGTATTTTTTTCTTTTCTAAGCAAGATTATTCATATCAACCCTTTTATCCTGGGTAGAATATTTTCGTTTCTATGCATTTTGGGAATCACCTTTTTAATTTATCGGGTGGTTTATACAATCACAAAAAAACATATACCGGGCATACTATCCGCGCTGTGGTTTCTTTGCTTTCCTCTGACTGTTTCAATGTACTCCGTATTTCGTGTTGATCAATTTGGTGCATTATTGGCCCTAGCGGGTTTTTTCATGTTTTTTTTAGGTGGCGGTAATAGAAGCACCAGGTATATTTCTGTTTGCCTGCTAGCCTTAGCAACATTTGTTAAAGTCACCTTCATCCTATCAGGTTTGGCTTTTGTAATCGTTATTATATTACAGAAGAGGAAAAAAGATTTACACTTTATATATTTTTATGCAGGCCTGCTAATATTATTGCATGGAGGAATGGAACTACTCTCAAACGGCACATACTTTTTGAATGTAATCTGGTACTCAATGTTGAATGACTATTCCTTTATGAGGGGTTTATTTTATCTTCAACTTGCAGTTATATTTTTTATTCCGTTTACATATTATTTTATAAAAGAAAAAAACAAAATAAAATCAATTTCTTTTCCGTTATTCATCTATATAATTATCATGCATTTAATACTACCTGCTATATTTAGGAGAGGGGTGAATGTGAATTTCTTTTTTGAATTTACTGCAGTGTGGTCGGTAGTGATTGGAATTATGTATTGGATATTAAGAGCGCAAAATAATTTACATAAATCGATCAAACAGAAAGTTTTTTATAATGGAATATTTTACTATTTCTTTTTATTCCCAGTTATAATTTGCTCATTACTTTTAATAGGTGGGGATATTAATTTTGTAACATCCCGTGAAGTAAAAAGCAATTACCAGGTTATCGATCAATATGTACGAGACAATGAAGGAATATATCTGTCGGAGCGCAACGGGTTTTTAGTCAACAATAATAAAGGTGTTGTACTTGATAGTTTTCAGATTTCGTCAATTTCAAAAAAAATAGGTAATGATCAAGAAAACAGAATAATTGCCAGTATTAAAAATAATGAATACAGGGGAATAATAATCAAAAAAGGACGATCAGATGTTTTAACGCTTGATCGACCTTTTTCAATAGATATTCTTAATTCAATTGACGAAAATTATATTGAGTTAATTGATAATGACAATTTTACTCTTTTTATTCCCGACAACTAATAGCTTATTACGTTCGAGAGTACACCTAACGAATAGGTAACAATTGCCCAAGAGAGAATTATTATCACCAAGCCGATTATTGCGGCGGATATAATTTTCTTAGCCTTTTCTATTTTCTCTTCATTTCCGCCGGCTGTCATCCAGGTGAAGCCTGCGTATAGAATCATAATTACACCAATCAACCCCAGTAGACCAAGTAGCCATCTGATGATATTCAGCACTGTTGCCTGTAAATTGGCAGTGCCTAATCCTAGCGTTCCGCCAACTTGCCAAACTGATAATGCGTGTACAGAATGAGGAAGAAAGACGGCACTTATTGCGAGAACAAACATTAAAACAATATTTATCTTTTTCATAATAAATTAATTAGTTATTATATTTGGACATTATCATATTTGTGCTAATATTGCAATAGCTTTGGCAATCCAGTATTATTAGGCCGATTTTAAGGCTGAGATTGCCTGTTCGAAATGTTGCAGACCTTCATTGGTTATCTCGTCCACGTCCGCTGTCGCTTCACTACTGCAGTCAAAAGTCAGGATCCTATCCTGTTTTTTTATAGTGATTAGTCTGTTTTCGTCTTTGGTATGTACAATCTCAACAATGCCGGATACCCGGTCGTCTTTTAATATATCGTATCCGCGCAGTGCGAATGTTTCCACGACAAAATCGCGAAGAGCAGTAATTAGATGAGGGGACTGTTCAAATGTTCTATACGGCTCAATCATTTCAACAGAAATTTCAGTGTCATTTTTTAATCCGGATTTAGGATTCTTGAATAATGGCACCAGAATGATCGGGGCCATCAGGGTGGTGATTAAAGTCATCATAATCGCGACACCGAATATTTCATTTGAGATAATTCCTGTGGAGATTCCAATTCCGGCAACAATCAGAGCCACTTCTCCTCTTGGTAACATTCCGATGCCGATTCGCATGGATCCTAAAAAGTTAAATCCGGAGAAAAATGCTGGAACACCACTGCCGATGATTTTTCCGACAATAGCGAACAGGGAGATGACCAGGCCAAAAGCAAGCGCAGAGGCCATCGCTTTAAAATCAACCAAGGTTCCCATAATAGCAAAAAATACCGGTACCAGAATGTGTGATGCTCCAGAAAGTCTTTCTTCCAGTTCTCTTCCGATCGGAGTGACTGAAAGCAGGATTCCTACCAGATAAGCTCCAATAATCATTGCCAGTCCGAATAGTTCGGCAACTGCCGCGATTACCAGGCAGATCGCCGCTGCAATTGCCGCGTAATTCTTACCTTCCAGTTTGAGCAGTACCTTTGACAGTTTCTTGCTGAATAAAAATCCGAGCGCTGTGACTCCGCCCAAAAATATTAATGCTTTTAATCCAATCTGCCCAAGCACTGACCAGGAAACTCCGTCGCCGGATTCACCGCCAGCCAGGGATATTACTAAAGCCAAAATTAATATTCCCAGTACGTCGTCTATAACTGCTGCAGCCAATATTGATACGCCTTCCTTGGTATCCAATTTATACATATCGGATAAAACGCGTGCGGTGATACCAACTGATGTGGCGGTCATGATTGCTCCCATAAATAGTGCCGTCGTATCCATCATTGAATCGGCAAATCCGAACATTACCGTGCCCCATGCTCCGAGGAAAAAGGGAAGTACCACACCACCGATTGCAATACCAAGAGATTTTAATCCGTATTTCATGAATAGTTTGGCATCAGTTTCCAATCCGACCAGGAATAATAGCAAGACCGCTCCGATCTGACCAAAAAAGTATAACTCCGGAGAAATCGGAAGTGAAGATGCGTGTTCACCAATTTGTTCTGCGATCGGGAAAAGTTTTCCAATCCAAGGCAGTTCGATAGCACCAAAGGCAAAAGGTCCAACTACCATACCACCAACCAGTTCACCGAGCACCTCAGACTGCTTAAATTTTTTAAAAACAAGGCCAAATAATTTAGCTGATAATAAAAGAAATGCGAGTTGTAGCGTTAGCATGGCTAAATGATGCGGATCCATTTTTGTATTTGATTATTAATTAATAAATTTGGAATAAATTAAGCTAATTTTCATGAATTCTACATATAAATTATGAAAATGTCAATTCTGCCATAGTTTAACTTTTAAAATAATTATAGGGAATAACTGGGCTAAGAATGAATAAAATTGCGGATATCCCAGTAAAACAGCACTTAGTCAAATTGAAAAATGGCGGGGCTTGATATTATTGCCAATATGTATTATTATAGATGCGAAATTGTGGATAAATAAGTCAATTTCTGTATTTTTATATTTAAGGCGATGGAAGAAAAAAAACCACAAAAAGCGTGGTGGCAACCGGCTGTAGCAGTATTTGGCGAAGTTACGGGGTGGATTGTCGTGCCGATAATCTGCGCCTTATTTCTGGGTAAATACCTGGATGAAAAAAAAGGTACTGAACCATGGTATTTTCTTGGTTTAACTGGTGTAGCGTTTATTATATCCTGCATCGGTATCACAATCATCGCCGGAAAATACATTAAGCAAATCGAAAAGGAAAACAAAGGGAAACTAAATCAGAACCAGAATAATGAGCAACGAGACAGAAACAACAGAGATAGTGAATGAAGGTGCACATGAGGAGAATGTAGCCGATAATTCAGCAAACGAAACAATAGAAACACAAGGTGAAGTATCACATGAAGTCACTTTATTTGCCGAACCGGTTTTTCATGTCGGCAGTTTTCCGGTGACGAACTCGCTGATCAACTCATGGGTCGTTGTTATTATCATAGTATTGTTTTCCCTGGCTTTAAAAAAACAGATCAAAAGGATCCCGACCGGCATTCAGAACGGATTTGAAATTATTGTTGACGGAGCACTGAACATGGCTGATTCAGTTACCGGAAACCGTAAAAAAAGTTTAAAGATATTCCCGATTGTGTTTGCAATCTTTATTTTTGTTTTACTAAATAACTGGCTGGGATTAGTCCCGGGCATCGGTTCAATCGGATTTATTGAGGAAGGTCACGGGCAGTCTGTGTTTGTACCGTTTTTCAGAGGAGGAACCGCTGATTTAAATACCACTTTGGCGCTGGGATTATTTTCCGTTATCGGATCAAATATCTTCGGTGTTGTGATTGTCGGAGCATGGAAATATATGAATAAATTTTTGAATTTCAAAGCGATAATGGAAATTCCGAAAAAATTCATTAAAGATCCTTCAATCGCGTTTGTAAATCCGATCAAAGTGTTTGTAGGAATTGTGGAAATTATCGGTGAAGCGGCGAAGGTTGCGTCACTCTCGTTTCGTCTTTTCGGAAATGTTTTTGCGGGCGAAGTTTTACTTTCCTCAATCGCGATGATATTTGCATTTATATTACCGATCCCGTTTATGTTTTTGGAAGTTATTGTAGGTATTATTCAAGCTGTAATCTTCGCGATGTTGACATTAGTATATTTTACTATTGCGTCAACCGAAGAAGAGCATTAAGGTTAATGTATAATTAGTAATTTATAATGCATAATGTGTAGATGCAGAAACTATTAACAGCACGAACATTTACAGCTGAAGAATAATAAAGACGAAGTGCATTTAATTGTTGATCAGTTTAAAAATTATTAATTATTCATTTTACATTATTAATTATTATTAACGATTTGCTGGCACCGACTTTAAACCAAAAATAAAACAGTCGAGTAGCCGATAAATCAAAAAGAAAGGTCGCACAATATGGATTTAGTACCATTAGCAAAAGCATTTGCCATCAGTATCGGGAGCATTGCTCCTGCGTTGGCAATTGGAAAAATTGGTGCCAAAGCCATGGAATCAATCGGACGCAACCCTGAATCTGCAGGAAAAATCCTGGTTCCTATGCTTTTAGCCGCCGCTTTCGCAGAAGCCATCGCTATTTATGCTTTGGTTATTGCATTC
>Ga0172379_10003900_pt1 | contig 22967 bp, 21 predicted proteins | sample GrowelOW334metaG_FD_119756 | JGI IMG/M metagenome (GOLD analysis project Ga0172379, IMG submission 119756) | Groundwater microbial communities from an aquifer near a municipal landfill in Southern Ontario, Canada - Groundwater well OW334 metaG | ecosystem: Environmental > Aquatic > Deep... | reverse complement strand
TTATCTAATCCCGATTTTTTTTGGAAATCTGGCGATTGCTATTTTGGGAAATGCCGATATGGTTTTGGCTAAGCATAATCTGGACGCGGTTTCCGCAGGGCAATACGGAGCGTTGACCATCGTTTCCAAAATAATTTTTTTCTTTACCGGAGTCTTGGCATCAGTGCTTTTTTCCATGTCAGCCGAAGATAGCCACAAAAAAAATGATTCAATGAAAATTTTTCGGCAAGCCTTGTATTTGCTTCTTTTCGTTTCCGTTTTTGCAATAATCGCGTATTTTATTTTTCCGGAACTGATTCTCAGTTTGTTATTCAAGAATAAATATGTGAGCGTAGCAACGTACCTCGGATGGTTTGCAATTATGGTTTCTATTTTTTCTCTGGTCAATCTGATTTTTCAATATTTGCTTTCGATTCACAAAACCAAAGTTGTCTATAGTCTGTTGTTTGTCTCAATTTTGACAGTACTGGCAACCCTATTTCTCGGTAAAAATATTTATGCTATACTACTGATAATGACAACAGCGCAAATCACGGCAGCGCTTGTCTGTTTATTTTTTTTATCCCGTACCTTTAGGAATGCCTAGTAACTTGCTAGTTGGATAAATAATTCAGACTGGATTTTTTCTGTGGAGCTTGATACTCTTCGGGAAGGTGCGGGACCTATTTATTAATAAAACCTATGAATAAACTTATTTCCATCGTTGTTCCGGTCTATAATGAAGAAAAAAATATTGACCCGCTTTACGCGGAATTAATGAAGGTTTTTTCCGGTCTTGCGGAATATGACTTTGAAATAGTTTTGGTTAACGATGGGAGCAAAGACGGCAGCATCGGAAAATTGGAAGAACTTTCTCAAAAAGACAATCGGGTAAAAGTTTTGGATTTTTCCAGAAATTTTGGCAAAGAAGTGGCAACTTCAGCGGGATGCCACTATGTGAAAGGAGATGCGGTCATCACGATGGACGCCGATCTTCAACATCCTCCAGAACTTATCCGCGAATTGATAAAGAAATGGCAAGAAGGTTTTGAAGTGGTTTATACTGTCAGAAAAGAAAATAAAGGAGCGAGCTTTGTGAAAAAAATTACATCGGACATTTATTGGTGGCTTTTCAATAAAGTTTCTTCAGTTGACTCAGAGCCTCATTCAACGGATTTTCGTCTGATGGACAAAAAAGTAATTGATGCTTTCAAAAATTTTCCCGAAAAAGAACGTCTTTTCAGAGGGCTGATTGATTGGATGGGATACAAAAGAACCAGAGTGGAATTTATTGCATCTGAAAGAAATAGTGGCTCGGCTTCATATTCATATATAAAGCTTATAAGGCTCGCAATAAATAGTTTTACCGCTTTTTCTCTGATGCCGCTCCGATTAGCCGGGTATTTCGGCATTGTCATAACTTCCGTCAGTTTTGTGCTTTTAATTGTGATGGCAATGGTTGAATTTTTACTCAAATGGGACACATTTACTCCACTGGCCTTTGTAATGGTAGCGAACACATTTCTGATTGGAATTGTTTTGACTTGTCTGGGTTTTATTGCTCTCTATATCGCCAGAATTCATGATGAGGTGCTCGGACGACCGCTCTACATAATCCGCAAGAAAACCAATATTGATGAATAAATTATTTTCTATAATAATTCCAGTTCAAGAAATAAATGATTATATTTTGGAAACTTGCCAAAATCTCGAAAATTTGGCTGGAGATAATTTTGAATTGATTATTTTTCCGGATGAAATTACCGAAAATAAAAAAGAGGAACTGGAAAAAAAATTAAAAGCCAAAATATTTGCTACCGGAAATATCGGTCCGGCTTCCAAAAGAGATTTAGCGCTGAAACATGCAGAAGGCGAATTCATTGCATTTTTGGATGACGATGCATATCCAAAAGCTGATTGGTTGAATGTGGCGAAAAAATATTTTGAAAACATGGAAGTGGCCGCGATTGGAGGTCCGCAACTTACTCCAGAAACCGATTCGTTCTGGCAGAAAGTTTCGGGGGCGGTTTTTTTGTCTCCGCTTTCCGGAAATATTTCCGTGCGCTATTGGCCGGGACGAAAGTCTAAGGAAATTAATGACTGGCCGACAGTCAATTTTATTATCCGCAAAAGCATATTTTCAGAGCTCGGTGGATTTGATTCGAAATATTGGCCGGGTGAAGACACAAAATTGTGTTTGGCAATCACGCAGGAATTGAAGAAAAAAATAATTTATGTTCCAAATTTGGTAGTTTTTCATCATCGCCGAACCGGTCTCAAAAAACATCTGAAACAGATTGGAAATTATGGCTTGCATCGGGGATTTTTTGCCAAGAAGTTTCCGGAAACTTCCAGAAAATTAATTTATTTTATGCCGTCAATACTGGATATTTTTATTATTTTTGGCGCAGTAGTCGCATTTTTTTCCAAAGAAGTTTTAGTATTATATATACTTGGTCTGGCTGTATATTTTGGGGCGCTTTTGTTTTCTTTTATCATGACATGGAACCGGACCAAAAATTTTTTTGTCAGCGCAATGACTTTGCCGTTTGTGGTCTTGACTCATCTTTGGTACGGAATCAGATTTATTCAAGGACTCGTTTTTACTAAAGAATTAAGGAGCACATTAGGCAAATGACACAAGAGTTATAAAGTTATCAAATTATAAAGTTTAAAGTAGTGAATATACTTTATAACTTTTTACTTTACAACCTTATAACTTATAAATTGACTTTATAACTTTAAAACATTAAAACTTTATAACCTTGTATATTAACTTAAAATGAACTTTATAACTTTAAAACATTATAACTTTATAACTATATGCTCGTAGCCATATCTTATCCGCCGTTAGAGTCAAAAAAAGGCATTCCGCTTCTTTCTCAAAACCGCCAATTTCAATGGTTTAATTCGCCAACCTATATCTTTCCGGTCATTCCGGCTTATGCCGCTACTTTGCTCAAAAATAACGGCTATAAAGTGATGTGGGATGACGGAATTGCGGAGGAATTAACCTATCAGCAATGGAAAGCGAGAATTATCAAAGAAAAACCGGATATTATTGCTATTGAAACAAAAACTCCAGTCGTGGAAATGCATTGGCGCATCATAGATGAAATAAAAAATGAAAGTTTAAAAATTAAAAATTGGAAATTAAAAATTGCCTTATATGGTGATCATGCAACAGCACTTCCGCAAGAATCTTTGGAAAAATCCAAAGTGGATTTTGTCATTCAATCTGGTGATTACGATTTTATGCTCTTGAATTTGGCGAATCATCTGAGCAAAGGTGAAAAATTAGAAGGTGGATTTTGGTATCGGGAAAATGAAGAGATTTACCCAGTTAAATCCGCCCCGGGTGGCACGGCTTCGCCGGTATTTAACAGGGTTATCAATTCTGGGCCATCCGATTTATCCAAACACAATCTTGATGATCTGCCGATGATTGATAGAAAACTGACCAAATGGAAAAACTACGCCTACAAAAACGGAAATTTCAAACATACTCCAGGGGCCTATATGATGAGCGGACGCGATTGTTGGTGGGGACGCTGTGGATTCTGCTCCTGGACAACCTTATTTCCTGGGAAAAATTTCCGCACCCGTTCAGCCAAGAATGCACTGGACGAAGTGGGGCATTTGATTGAATTGGGCGTGAAAGAAATTATGGAAGACTCGGGAAGCTTACCAGTGGGACAATGGTTGGAAGAATTTTGCCAAGGAATGATAAAAAGAGGATACAACAAAAAAATTGTGATGAGTTGCAATATGCGCATTACCGGAATCAAAAAATTGGAAACATGGAAACTGATGAAAAAAGCGGGATTTAGATTTATATTATTTGGTCTGGAATCAGCCAATCAAGAAACTTTGGACAAAATTTGCAAAAATTTGAAAGTGGAAGAAATTGAACCAGGGTTGAAACTTTGCAAAGACGGGGGATTGGAACCGCACATTACTGCCATGATTGGATACCCTTGGGAAACCAAGGAAATGGCGCAAAAAACCATTGATTTGGCCAAAAAACTCTTCAGTAATGGCTATGTAGATACTTTACAAGGAACTATTGTGACACCATATCCGGGAACTCCGCTTTTCAAAGAGTGTCAGGAAAAAGGCTGGCTTTTGACTCAAGATTATTCCCGATTTGATCAAAGAGGGCAAGTGATGAAATCACCGCTCTCGGACGCTGAAGCGAAAGAGTTGGTGCAAGGATTATACAAATCTTTTATGACGCCGAAGTTTATTTTGAAAAAGATTTTAGCTATAAGAACATTGGACGATGCTAAATATATATTTACTGGCGGGCTAAAAGTCCTCGGTCACCTAACCGATTTTTCAAAAAAATAAAATTTGAAACTTGATACTTGATCATTAATTACAACATTCATTGATCATTGATCATTGATAATTGATCGGTTGAAAATTTAATATATGCCATTATCCCTTCACATCTCAATCCATGTCTTTTCCGGTCTGGTGGCTGGATATTTTGTTTGGAGGCTTTGGAAAAAACCGCTTCCGGCTTTTATTTCTTCTTTTGCAGGCGCGGTGCTGATTGATTTTGACCATTTCATTGATTATTTCTTGGCTTTCGGAATGAATTTCTCCGCCAGCTGGCGGATAAATTATTTTACCAATGGCTATCAATTTCTGAAAACCGACAAGATTTATATATTGTTTCATGGCTGGGAATATATTATTATTTTTCTTATATTAGGACTGTTTATTTTCAAAAAAAAGACTGCAAGAACCGTCTTTGTCGCATTGGCGCTGGGAATGCTTTTTCATCTAACCTATGACACGAATGCCAATGCAGGAATGAGATTTCGGAGTTATTCAATAATCTATCGAGCGGAAAATAATTTTGATTTGGAAAAAGCCGTCACCCCGGAACATTGGCAGGATCATCTTAGGAGAAAACAATTAGTAAAATTTGAGTAGGAACGGCATTTTTAGCATAATATGAACTGATAGTGAGTTTAAAGCCAACAATCAGTAACAAATATGGATAAAAAGCTTATCAGGGTGAGTATTGACTGGTTAATACTCACCTGATATAATAGAAAATGTAAATTTTAAGGCAAAAATATGCATAATATCTCTAAAGAAACAGAGGCTGTATTAAAAACAATCAAGCAATATGGACCAATACGATCATCGGAAATTGTAAAAATGCTTGAAGTTTCAGCCAAAACAATTTATAAGCACTTATTAATTTTGGTTGATGAGCAATTAATAAGAAAGACTGGGAAAATACCAAGGATTTTTTATGTTTACAATGAGGTTCATGCGGATGAAGCACTTGTTTTAGATGAGGATGATCAAATTATTGAAAATAATTATATCTATGTTTCGCCAAGCGGAGAGATGATCAGAGGTATTGGTGGATTTCGAGTTTGGTGCGAAAAAAATGCATTTGATTTTTCAAAAGAAAAGAAACTGCTATCAGAAAAAATAAAAATGGTTCAAAAAATTAAAAAAAACGGATTGATTTCAGCAAAGAAAAAAATTCTTTCAGCAACTGGGGATCCTCATCTAGACGAAGTTTTCTTTAGTGATTTTTATAATTTGGATCATTTTGAAAAAACAAAACTTGGGCAGTTGGTGTATCTTGGAAAATCCTCACAAAACAAAGAACTTATAGCGGAAATTGCAAAAATAGTTCGACCGGCAATAAATAATATTATTAAAAAATATAATATTAAACTTGTTTGTTATATACCGCCAACTATTGATCGTAAAGTTCAATTTTTGGAAGTGTTTAAAAAAAGACTCGGACTTGAATTGCCTGAAATTTTCGCAGTAAAAATTCCAAGTCTAACTAAAGTTCCGCAAAAAACATTGCGAAAATTGGAGGATCGTATTATAAATGCTCAAAAAACTATAGCAGTAAATCCCAATCAAAAAATTATCCCCAATATTTTAATTATTGATGATGCAACGGGCTCAGGAGCAACACTCAATGAAACTGCTGGAAAGATCAGGAATATATTGGAAAAAAATAAAAATATAAAAATCATTGGTTATTCCGTTGTTGGAAGCTTCAAAGGTTTTGACGTGATTAGTGAAGTATGAAGTATTCTTTAAATTTCACAAGGTAAAAAAAGGTAAACCTTAGAACTTTCAACTTTATAAAGTTTAGACCTTTTTGACTAACTTTATAAAGTTTGATAAAATAGCCGTATAATCAAAAATATGACAACTCGTCAAAAACTGGAAATTATTCAAAAAATGCTGGGCTTAACCCAGACCAAGCTGTCCGAAAGATTTGGCGTGTCTTTTGTTGCCTTTAACAGTTGGTGGACAGGCAAATCGACGCCTCGACCAAAAATGCAAACCGCAATTGAAGAATTATTTTTGGAAGTGACTGGTCAAAAAGTAATTTCAGCCGAGAAGCTTAATATCAAAAAGAAAATCCTAAATCAGAAATCATTCGAGCATAAAAATATTATTTCAATGATTTTAGCTAATCCGGATATTAAGGATCAATTTATTTTAAAACTTACTTATCATAGCAACAGTATGGAAGGCAGTAAACTTACTGAACCGGATACGGCGGCAATCCTTTTTGATAACATTGCCTTGCCTAACAAGAGTTTGACGGAGCAATTAGAAGCGAAAAATCATCAGACGGCTTTGAATTATCTATTCGACTATATTGCTAAAAAAGAAAAAATCGACGAGAATTTTGTATTAAAACTTCATAATATTCTTATGAATGGCGTCCGACCAGATGCCGGTTTATATCGTAGCCACGCTGTAAGAATTATTGGAGTTGATTTGCCAACGGCGAACTATATGCGTGTTCCCAAATTAACATTAGAGATTGTGGCTAAAATAGCCAGGCACACTAAAGATAGTATTGCTTTATCCGCCAGAGTTCATAGCAAGTTTGAGCAGGTGCATCCTTTTTCAGATGGCAATGGACGCGTAGGGCGTTTGCTTATGGATGCAATGTTTTTGCAAAACAATCTCGCGCCGGCCGTTATTCGCCAGGAACAGAAGAAACTCTATTATACTTACCTTTATAAATCTCAAACCAAAGATGATCAAAGCCAGTTAGAAGATTTTCTCTGTGATGCCGTAATGAGTGGGTTTGATATTTTGGAACGTACGGATATAAAATAAAAAGCCACACTGTATAACATTAAAACTTTATTCACCCAGTGAAATCCGGTTTTGCCGGTCCGCCTCTGGCGGAATTTCACAGGGTAAACTTTATAACTATCAATCTCCATGAACCCATTAATATCTGTTATAATTACTACTCGAAACGAAGAGAAAAACATTGAAAATTGTCTCAAGTTTGTTTTGGCGCAAACCTATCCGAAAAATGTGAGTGCCTAGTTGACTTTTTTTAAGCGTTCTGGTAAATTGACAATATGGTCAAATTAGTTAATCAGACAATTTTTTCCGCTAAGATAAAGGAGAAAAACCTCTATATCTTTAATGCAAGCAATATTTGTTCGCTTTTTGGAGTGTCTGCCGTTGCCGCATCTGCCTTGCTCCATAGATATAAAAAGCGCGGGTTTATTCTACAGCTTAAGCGGGGATTATATGTTTTTCCGGATGTTTTACCTCCGGATGTTTATATCGCTAACCAACTTTGCAGTCCATCCTATATTTCTCTGGAATTTGCCTTGTCTTATCACGGAGTTATTCCGGAAACAGTTTATGAAATTACTTCTGTCACCACAAAAGCCACTCGTCGATTTGAAACACTGGGAAAAGCTTTCTCTTACCGAAAGATAAAAAAGATGGCTTATGCGGGATATGAGATTCAAAAACAACAAGAATTGAGTTTTTATATTGCCGATGCGGAAAAAGCTTTTGTGGATACAAATTATTTGCGATTGTTGAACAGACAAAAACCAATTTCTCGGTTTAATAAAGAAAAAATTGATTCAAAAAAAGCGATGAAGTACGCTTCGTTGTTTAGTAATAAAAAACTCACGAGTATAATAAAAACCACATTGCAATGATTTCAATAGAAACACTGGAAAAATTAAGCAGGCAATATCAGATGGGAATATTTCCAAATATTGTCCGAGAATATTTTCAGCATGTTTTTTTGGCAGAATTATATAAATTACCCAATGCCGAAAAACTGCTTTTTAAAGGCGGCACCGCGCTAAGAATTGTTTATGGCAGTCCGCGTTTTTCCGAAGATTTGGATTTTTCTCTTATTGATATTGCTCAGAATGAAGTCAAATCATTTGTGGAGGGACTTTTTGTGCAGGTTCTAGCGGAAATGGCCAGCGCTGATATAAAAGTTGAGCTTGGAGATAAAATAGGTTCTACCATCGGTGGATATTTTGGCGTTGCCACTTTTAGGATGTTTGAATATCCGCCAGTGAGTGTGGAAATAAATGTATCATCTCGCAATAGCCAGCGTATTGCAGGTGAAATAGACAGCATTGCGAATAATTTTGTTCCCACCTATACGATTATTCATCTGCCGCAAAAAGAAATTGTGGAAGAAAAGATTTTTGGGGCATTACTAGAACGAAAAAAACCGCGTGATTTTTATGATCTTTATATTATGATGCGCAAGGGAATGCTTTCCCCGGAACAGAAGCAGGAACTGGGCCTAATCAAAGGCAGTGTTATTGCGGAAACAAAGAAGATTAATTTTAAAGGCGAATTAGGGACTTTTTTACCAATTGATCAGCAGGGAATTATACGAGATTTTGGAGCGACACTCGAACGCGAGTTAAATAGCCAATTAAGCGGAACTTTCTAACTTTATAACATTAAAACTTGATTCACCCAGTGAAATCCATCTTTGCTGGTCCGCCTTCGGCGGTATTTAAAAATATACATAAAATAATTATGCCAGTATATAAAAATATTAAAATTGACAAATCCAATCTGAGTCAAAAATATGATCCGGAAATTTTTGCAATACAGGAGCATGCTTTTGATGGGTTAAACGATCATAAAGCAATTGCTCGGAATCTGAAAAATAAAAATCCATATACTATTACGGTTATTATTGATAATCTAAATTCGAAATTTTGGAACAATAAAAAATATGTTGAGAAGACACGGTTGCCGAAGCATGCTCTTTATGTAGAACTTTTGTACAAGTATTTTTTTGCTGAATTTGATCACCGTGAGGGCAACGAATTATACGCAAAATGGTTGGATAAATACCGGGATTTATGGAAAAAAGAGGAGATGAAAAAGGAACTGGACGATTATATTATCAAAAATGAACTGGAGCCTCGATATAGAGAAAAGATATTAAAAAAATATAAAAATCATGAAAAGTTGTTTAAGCCACGAGTAGAAATTAACGAAGAGAGATACTATAATTTATCATCTCCCTTAAACCATGTGGATTGGCGAAATCCCTATGATAATATTTTTGTTTGGGAAGAAAACGGCAAGAAGGTTTTTCGAAAAGGAGGAAGCGGATCATCAGGCGGTCGAGAAGTAAACTCAAGGTTTATTTTTGGCTTTAGTTTAATAAACAAAACAAAACCTATAAAATCATATTTATTTTTATATAGTGATGACAATAAACTTTATTTCATCAAAGAATTTTCTGAGCTTACTGTTCCTCGTTATGATATCGGCTGTAATTATCACTTAAAAAGCAAGGAAGAAGAAAGAATCCTTTCAAAAACCAATTTAATTGAATGGAAAGATTTTGCTAAGTTAAGTGAACTAAAGGTAGATGAAAAGTGACTTCTGAGATAGTTTTAAGTATTCTTAAAATATATCGCTAATTTCAATCGAGGAAAAAAGTATTTATCCTGGAAAATGATAATTAACCAAAAAGTTATAAATAATGAGCATTGAAAACAAGAGTATCAAGAAAAAATTATATGTTTATGTTGATGAGTCCGGTCAAGACACGAAGGGACTAATTTTTGTAGTGAGCGTGTTGGTTTTGGAAGATGAAAAGCCCAGCGTTTCTGGTTTTTTAGAGGAAGCTGAAAAAGAAAGTGGAAAAAAGAATGCAAAGTGGAATGGCTGTAATTATGAATTCAGAAAAAAGTATATAGAATATTTATTAAAATCAGAAGCATTAAAGAAAAAAATATTCTTTGATACATTTAGCGATGTTATCAAATATATAGAACTTACCTCATTTGCTTCCGCGAAAGCGATATTAAAAAAATCAGGAGATAATTATAAAGCAACAATTTTTGTTGATGGTCTAAAGAAAAAAGAAATAGAGGTTTTCAAAAGAGGTTTGCGAGATTTACATATAAAAGTTAGAAAAGTGCGAGGGGTTAAAAAGGATGAAAACAATTCGTTTATAAGACTTGTTGATGCTATTTGTGGACTCGTGCGAGATGCGGGAGAAGGAGAAGCGTGGGCGAAGACTATCTTGGAAAAACTTCAAGATAGAAGTATTGTTTCAAAATTATAGTAAAACAAAAACCCCCGTTTATAGGGGGAATAGCCTATCCCCAAAAAGGAGACCCGCCATACGGTCGGTGTTCGGCTAATGTTTAGCTTAATTATACACAAGCAATGAATATTGTCAAGAGACAAAAAATTCAAGTTGCATTATAATTACTAAATACTACAGTTATGAGTTTATTTAATTTCAAAAATCTAACGATGAATAAAAACGAAAGAAAATATAAGGTAGAGGAAATTAAAAATTTAATCCCCAATACTTTATAACATTAAAACTTTATTCACCCAGTGAAATCCGGCTTTGCCGGTCCGCCTCTGGCGGAATTTCACAGGGTAAACTTTATAACTATCAATCTCCATGAATCCATTAATATCAGTAATCATAACCACTCGTAACGAGGAAGTGAATATAAAAAGTTGTTTAGATTCAATTCTTAGTCAAAATTATCCAAAAGATGAAATAGAAATTATCGTTGTGGATAATAATTCCTCCGACAAAACAAAAGAGGTTGTTGAAGCTATTAAACAATCAACCTTACAACTTTATTCACCTAGTGAAATTGCTTCGCACCCTGACGAGTCAGGGATTTCACAGGGTAAACTTTATAACTTTCAACTCTTAAATCGGGGCCCGGAAAGGTCGGCACAAAGAAATTTTGGAGTGGAAAAATCATCCGGAGAATATTTTATATATCTAGACGCTGACATGACACTTTCTAAAAATGTAATAAGTGATTGCGTCAATTTAGTCGAGGTTAGACCACAAATAAATGCGCTTTATGTGTCGGAGATCGTGACGGGAGAAAAGTTTTGGAGCAAAGTGCGCAGGTTTGAAAGAAGCTTTTATGACGCAACTGTGATTGATTGCGTGAGATTTGTGAAAAAAGAGGCTTTTCAGAAAGTTGGCGGATTTGATGAAAATCTGACCGGGCCGGAAGACTGGGATTTTGACAAAAAAATCCGAAATTTGGGCAGGGCTTGTCCCGATGATTGTGAGAACAATCTTTTCGGGGCGTGCCCCGATGATTGTGGAAACAATCTTTTCGGGGTTGCTTTAATCAAAACTCCGATATATCATAATGAGGCAGAGTTTAACTTAAAAAAATATATAAACAAAAAAGGGTATTATGCTCAAAAATTCGATGAATATATAGCCAAATGGGGAAAAAATAATCCTGACATAAAAAAACAATTCGGAATTTATTATAGATTTTTTGGAGTTTTCGTGGAAAATGGGAGGTGGAAAAAAATGCTGGCTCATCCAATTTTAACAGCAGGGATGTATGGACTAAGACTCATTGTCGGAGTAAAATTTTTAAAAAGAAATAATTAATAATTAATAAACAGTTAAATCCTCAAAGAGGATTTAACATGGTTTGTGTATATTTATGACAAAAAAAATATTTTTCCTTTTTCCGAATACTGCCAATAATCCAACAGTCACCACTTCAATACCGATTTTCAGCGGGATTGCAAAAGAGTTGGGCTGGAAGCAAAAATATTTTGATACCACATGGTACCAAAAAACTCAGGATTCAACCGAGGGAAAAGAAAAAACCGGAGGATTTCGTCCTGGTTTTGTGAAATTGGAACGCCATTATTTGCCTAAAAAAAGGTTAATTTCCGATTTGCAAAAGGCTATAGACAAATTTTCTCCGGATATTTTGGCTATTACCACAATGAGCCCTGATTATGAGTTTCTTATGACATTCTTTCCGCAGATAAAAGTTCCGGCTAAAACAATTACGATTATCGGGGGCGTTCATGTCACATTTGCTACTGACGAAGTAGTAAAATCTAAATTATTTGACATTGCTTGTGTTGGGCAAGGTGAAAATACATTTCGTGAAATTCTAACGAGATATGAACAGAAAAGAAGTCTAAAAAATATTCAAGGAACATATTTCATAAATAAAAATAGTGGCAAAGTAATTAAAAATCCACGCCGTAAAATGCTAAGTTCGGAAGAAGTATGGAAAACGGATGCTAATTATTCTCTATTTGATGACAGTTATTTCACTTTTCCATTTGATGGAAAAATGGTTAAAATGTTCAAGCTTGAAGTTGGCCGGGGTTGTCCATTTAATTGTTCCTATTGTGGAAATACTGCGCTTAAAGAAGACTCTGCTGGGTTGGGGAATTTTTTATATGCGCGAGACATTGATTCCATTTTTCGCACCACCAAAAAGGTAATTGAAAAATATAAAATTGAAATGTTTAATTTTACGGATGAATGTTTTCTGGCGAGACCAAAAGCATGGCTTAATGAATTTGCCAAACGTTGGCATGCTGAAGTCAGGAGACCGCTTTTTATTCAATCTCGTCCGGAGACAATTACCGAAGAAAATATCCAACTTTTAAAGGCGTGTGGCGCTCCATTTGTCCAAGTTGGGTTAGGCGTGGAATCTGGATCTGAAAAAATTCTTCATGAAGTATGCAATCGCATGATGAAAGTGGATATTATTATAAAAGCCTATGATTTATTGAACAAACATGGAGCCAGAACTAATGCTTATTTTATGTTGGGATTTCCGCATGAAACACGCGAAGATATATTTGAAACTATAGATTTATGCCGACGAATAAATGCAGATATTAATTCGGTTGCTATTTTTCAACCATTGCCGGGAAGTAAGCTGAGAAAAGTATGCTTGGATGAAGGTTTGCTGGATGAAGAAGAAGAGTGCTCAACATATACAGGAGGATCAATACTAAAAATGCCTCAAATATCGGCGGAAGAAATTTCCAATCTTTTCAGAGTCTTTTTGCTTTATGCCAAATTGCCAAAAAGTTATTATCCACAAATTGAAAAATGCGAAAAAGATTATGAAAATAACAAAGAACTATTTGAAAAATTAGTCAAATTGCGCTGGAAGATTGAAGACAAAAATAAAAAAAACAAAAGGAAATGGGTTACTAAAAAATAGTAAAGGAAATATTTATTATCCATTGCTGATTCAAGGAGTGTATTTCTCGGTGGCATTAATCAGCATAAAATTTTTAGTAAGATAAATTTGTTTAAGAGTAGATTTTTATGAAGATAGCTTTTATAGTTGCTGGTGATGAAAATTTAGGCGTTGAATATCTATCAAATTATTTGAAAAAGCATCAACATAATGTTGGGTTGTTGTATGATCCTCAAATATTTGATAAGGCGCATATAAACAATCAAACATTAGCCAGAATATTTGATTGGAAAAAAATAAATTTAGCCAAATTAAAAATAATCAAACCGGATATAATAGCATTTTCTTGTGTAACTGCGACTTATCAATGGGCGCTCAGCTTTGCAAAAATAATTAAATCAGAGCTGGACATTCCCATTATATTTGGCGGGGTTCATCCAACTTTAGCGCCGGAATTAGTAATTGAAAATAAATTCATCGACATGGTTTGTATCGGAGAGGGGGAGGAGGCGATTTTAGAGTTAGCAAATAGTTTGGAAAAAGGAGAAAAGCGAACTGATATAAAAAATATTTGGTTTAGAAAAGGAGATGAGATAATCAAAAATGATTTGCGTCCACTCAATGAGAATCTCGACGATTATTGTTTGGATAAAAAGATATTTCTAGATATATTGCCAAGTGATTATTCAAAGGAAATAAATTACATGACTAGTCGAGGCTGTCCTTATAGATGCACTTATTGCGGAAATGAACAGAAAGCCAAAGTTTTTCAGGGAAAAGGGAAATATTTGCGGCAAAAAAGTGTAAATGGAGTTGTTTCTGAACTACTAGATATAAAAAAAGAATGCCAGCCAAAGTACATAGTTTTTGTTGATGATGTTTTGACAATGGATAGAGAGTGGTTCCGAAAGTTTAGTTTGTTGTATAAAGAAAAAATTAATATTCCTTTCACTTGCTTTTCTCATTGCCGGATAATAGATGAGGAATTAATGACTCTGCTTAAGATGGCCAATTGCAGATTGATTGGCTTCGGACTTCAAACTGGATCGGAAGAAACTAGGCGGAATATATTATCCAGATTTGAAACAAATGAAGATATTATAAAAGCTGCAAAATTATGCCATAAATTTAAAATGAAATTCATGGTCGATCATATTTTTGATTTGCCATTTGACGATAATAATAATCTTGAATCGCTAAAATTATATAATAAAATTAGGCCGACAATGCTTAATGCATTTAATTTGCTTTATTTTCCTAAAGCAAAAATAATCAATTATGGATTGCAAGATAATAAAATAACCGTAAGAGACGTTCAGCTGATAAATGAAGGGAAATCAGTTGTCTATGAAACCGGGTCGGTTACGCAAAAGCTTAAAATGAATAAAAAAGATAATTATCGACAATACGCGCTGCTTTACCAGCTTATGACGCTATGCCCGCAAAAGTTTTTCGAGAAAATTATTGAAAGCAAAAAAATGGTTAAGTTGGTTGGAATCCTGCCAATGTCCTTTGTTAATTTTGCCAGGGTAATTGTTAATATAAAATCCGGGCATGGATTCATACCATGGAGAGTTATTAGGAATGAATTTTATTGGATATTTAAAACTATAAAAGAAAATTCAAAGCTAAAAAAACACATTCAAAACGAGGATAAAACTATTTTAATTATATCGCCATTCGTATCTCCAAATATAGGCGGCGTTGAAACACATATAGATGATCTTAGCGATTATTTGGATCAAAATAACTATAATACGCAGATTTTGACCTATCAGCCATTAACAACAAAAATCAAAGGGCTAGCCAACAGCAAAAGAGGCAAGAGAATTAAAATCAGAAGATATGCTTGGTTTGGAAATAATCTTTTCCACAAGCTGGCTGATTATCCGGTAATTAATTTTTTATACATAACTCCGTATTTAATGATTCGCTCTATTTTTTTTATGATTTTTAATCATAAAAAGATATATCTAATAAATGCTCATGGGTTAAACGCTGCTTTTATTGGAGTCGTATTAAAAATTTTGTTCAAAAAGAAAGTCGTGTTCAGTACGATGGCCATCTATGATTTTGAAAAAAATTCCTTGTTCACAAAAATAACCTGTAAAATCATAAGTAAAATTGACAGAATTTTGGCGCAATCAAAAGAATCAAAAGATGAATTTACGGCTCTAGGTTTTCCGGAAAAAAAAATAAATGTTTTTGTTCATTGGGTTAATAAGAATTTGTTTTTTCCACGCAACAAAGAAGAATCTAAAAAAAAGCTAAATTGGGAAGACAAATTTACCGTAATTTTTGTCGGACGGCTGATTTATTTAAAAGGGGCGGATTTAGTTATAAAAATTGCTGAAAAAATGCCGAACATCAATTTTGTTGTTGTTGGTGATGATGGACCATTATTGAAAGAAATAAAAAATGCAAGCTATTCTCTGAGTAATTTTAATTTTGTTGGAAAAGTGGCTTATAATAACTTGTCTGATTATTATAATGCAGCCGATATTTTTCTTTATCCGGCAAGATACAAGGAGGATATGGCGAGATCAATCAACGAGTCTCTTTCGTGTGGGACGCCTGTTTTGGTGACAAATAAAGGATCCGAGCCATATACTGTCAATGAAACAATAGCCCGGATTATTAATTTAGATGTTAATGAAATAGCGGACTGCATAAGGGAATTGGAAAATAATCGGACTCAATTAAAGGAAATGCAATTGTCTTGCGAAAAGTTTGTTGATAATTTAAATGAAAAATGTAATAATGAAATAATTAAAAGCTATAATAATGCCATCTATGGAATGTAAAAATTTTATTAAATTATATAAAGGAAAAAACATTTTAATTACCGGCGGGTTGGGTTTTATAGGTAGCAATTTAGCCATCCAATTAGTGAATTTAGGGGCGAATGTTTCTATTGTTGATTCCTTGATTGCTGATCATGGGGCGAATTTTTTTAATGTTGAGCCCGTAAAAAATAAAATAAATATCATTACTTCTGACATTAGGGATCGCAATATAATCAGTCGCTTAATTAAAGACAAGCACTACATCTTTAATTTAGCCGGACAAGTTAGTCATATAGATAGCATGCACAATCCATATCAAGACTTGGAAATTAATTGCACGAGCCAACTTTCTTTGCTTGAAGCATGCAGAGAACACAATCCTAAGGCAAAAGTTGTTTTTGCGAGTACTCGTCAAATTTATGGAAAACCAAAATATTTGCCGATAGATGAAGATCATGTTTTGCAACCCGTTGATGTTAATGGAATCAATAAAGCAGCAGGGGAGCAATATCATATTCTTTATAATAATGTATATGGAATTAGAGCTTGTTCGCTTAGATTGACTAACACTTATGGTCCTCGTCAATTAATAAAACATAATAAGCAGGGATTTATCGCATGGTTTATTAATCGACTTATTTCAGGAGAAAAAATATCTATTTTTGGCGATGGAACTCAATTGAGAGATCTGAATTTTGTAGATGATGTTGTGGAAGCGCTTCTCCTTGCCGCAATAAAAAAAGAAGCGGATGGAGAAATTTTTAATCTCGGTAGCAATGTTCATATTAGTCTGGAAGATTTGGTTAAAAAAATGATAAAAATATATGGAAAAGGTGAATATGAGTTGGTGCCGTTTCCAGAAGATAAAAAAAAGATAGATATAGGAAGTTGCTATTGCAGTTTTGATAAGATTGAAAAAAAATTGGGTTGGCGGCCGCAAGTCAGTTTGGATGAAGGGCTAAAAAAAACCTTTGCTTATTACAAGAAAAACAAAAAGCACTATTTGGATAACCAAAAGATTAAATAAAATGAAATATATGATACCTTTTTTTGAAACCGGAAGACAATATAATAAAATAAAAAATAAAATAGATAATGCCATTCAAAGAGTATTGAATAGCAAATGTTTTATTTTGGGTCCTGAACTGGAAAAATTAGAAAAAGAGTTTGCCAGTTATTGCGGTGTAAGTTATGCAATAGGATGCGCATCCGGCACAGACGCTCTATTTCTTTCCTTGATAGCTGCTGGCGTGGGAAATGGAGACGAGGTTATAACTGTTGCTAACACTGCGCTTCCTACAGTTTCAGCCATTAGAAATACAGGCGCTATTCCGGTATTTGTTGATATTGATGAAGGCACCTTTCTAATTGATGTCAGTAAGATTGAAAAAGCAATAACGTCAAAAACAAAGGCTATCATCCCTGTTCATTTATATGGCCAATCTTGTGATATGGATAAAATTATGAAAATAGCTAAAAATCATAATTTAATAGTCATAGAAGATGCTTGTCAAGCGCATGGAGCTCTATATAAAAATAAGAAAGTGGGATCTTTTGGTAAAATGTCCGCATTCAGTTTTTATCCTACTAAAAATTTGGGAGGATATGGAGATGGAGGTATGATAACTACTAATGATAAAAAAATAGCAGATAAACTAAAAAAACTTAGAAATTACGGACTGGAAAATAGAGAAAAATACCTTCATACAATCAAAGGGTTTAATTCCAGATTGGATGAAATACAAGCAGCCATAATAAGGACTAAGTTGCCATACTTAGACGAATGGAATCAACGAAGAAAAGAAATAGCTGATTTTTATAAAAATTATATTAAAAATAAAAAGATAATATTACCAAAAGAGGAAAATATCAATACGCACATTTTTCATTTGTTTGTCGTTAGGTGCAAAGAAAGAGATAAATTGAGGAAATATTTAGAAAAAAATAATATCAAAACATTGGTTCATTATCCTCTTCCCTTGCATCTTCAGCCGAGTTATGCAGATCTTGAAGTTTTAAAAGGTAGCTTGCCAATTACTGAAAAAATTGCGAAGGAAATATTATCTCTGCCTATTTTTCCGGAATTAAATAAGAAAGAAATTAAAAAAATAGTAAATGTGATTAATAAATTTTAATATTATTTATGCTTCCTGATTACGATTTTGATATTCATAAACCGTTGAGTTTTATGTACTATTTTACTAAACAGTATATGGATCAAACATATAGGGTGTTGTTACCCATGAAAAGTTTGAAGGGAAAAACTCTATGGGATATCGGTATCGGAAGAGGGAGATCATTAACATTATTTAAGGCGCTTGGGATACAAAAGGTAGTTGGGTTTGATGTTAATGAATCTGAAACGCAATATGCAGACGAGCAATCCAAGCGCCTCGAATTGGATGTGCAAGTAATTATCGATTCGGCTCATAATGAAAAATTAAAGAAAATACCAGACAATAGCTGTGACGCAGTATCCTTAATGAACATCTTGTTTTGCGCCCAAGATAATATAGCAAGAAAAACATTGGTAGATGAAGTTAAACGAATTTTGAAAATCGATGGGATTTTAATCGTAGTAGATATGCAAAAATACTCACTAATGTGGCTGTTCAGTTTTTTATCACGCAAGCCATGGAAATTTGGAAATCAGAATGAATTAATAGAATTAATGGCACCATTGCTATTAATATCTTCCGCGGATTCCAATCATTTTTATTTTATTAACAGTTTTGTGGATATTTTAAGTAAGTGGATCGGTCATAATATTTGCTTTAAGTTAAATAGTTTGTTTAAAGCGTTGCGAATACCGCCATCAACCAGGACATTTGTGTTTACAAAAAAATAGGTTAGTATTAAATTTAATTGGGTTTATTAGTAATTAGAAAACAAAAAAATGATAAAAGATAAAAAAGTAATGATTAATCTCGGTTGCGGTTTTACGGGTCATAATGATTGGATTAATGTTGATTGGGGAGTTCTCTCTATAATCAATAAATTTCCAGTATTGAAAAAGGTTATTTTTAGCCTGAATATTGTCCCAAAAAATTATAATCGAACCTGGCCCAAGAACTTGCGTCTTATCAATTTACGCAAGAGATTCCCTTTTTCTGATAATTCAATAGATTATATTTACACGGCGCATTTTATTGAGCATTTGGAAAAGCACGAAGCAATTAAATTGTTTAAACAGTGTTATCGCAGTCTAAAACCCGGAGGGACTATTAGAATTTTAGTTCCCGATCTGGATATTGTTAGTCGTCAATATATTGAAAGCGATGATAAAATTAGGAAAGTAGAAATTCTCAATAATCATTTTTATGGACTGATTGAAAAGAAGGATGTTGCCCCTACATTTTATGAACGAATGCTTCTTTGGTTCGCGCGTGGCCATAAGTGGCTTTATAATTTTGAGTACATGAAAAGAAACCTTATGTTAGCGGGATTTGAGGATCAAAAAATAAAAAGATGCCAATTTCAGCAAGGAGAAACTCCAAATATTGATTTCCTGGATAACTATCCAGACCATACATTATATGTTGAAGCAAAAAAGTGAGTATATAAAAACCTAAGAAATACATTGAAAGCACATGAAAAAAAATATTATTCAATTAATACCAAATCTGATTCAATTGGAAACAAATGCTAAAAAAATCAATGGTTTTCCTTTTTGGAATTCAAAGCTAGCAACTGATTTTTTTAATTTTGATCACGCTTCTCAATTTAAATTTCGCTATATTGTAAATAAGAATATTGAAGAATGTCCGAAAAAAGTGCAATTTCGATTCTCTAATCTGTCATACGCAAATAATAAATGGTATTATTCTTCTAAAAAGTTTTTTTTAAAGTTTAGATTCACAATTGATGAAAATACCAACACAATGACTGTTAATCCGGCATATCACAAACATTTCGTTAGAGTTGGTTGCATGGAAACAACCGGAAATATCTTTGCGGACTACATTACCTATAAAATAGAATCGGAGGGAAAAAGTTATCAGGATGGTGCGGCTGCTGTGCTTAACGGGAAAACTCATCTTATTTTTGGTCCGGGGAAAAATTTTAAAACAACTCTGCTTAATCTAATGATGGAAAATGATGGTTATTACATTGGAGATGATTTTTTTCTGCTGGATAATAATAAAGTATATGCAACCATGCCCAACACATCCACCTTTGATTTCAGGGAAAGCCACAAAAGATTGCTTGGAAAAGATTTGAAAAAACAAAAACTGGATATTTCGGAATATGAGAGGGTGCTTTTTTTGGTATATTCTGATAAAGACTATATAGCGGAAATTACCAATGAAGAGGCTAATCATCATCTAAAATTTTATCACAACTCGGTAAATACTTATTATTATAAATTTTTTAAGAATAAGGAGAATTTGGCAGGACAAAAGACAATGGCAGAAGAAAAAGTTCTAAAAAATATGAATGCGAAATATTTTTTGTGTTATTTTACCGACATAAATAATATACTTAATTTTATCAAAAAACTATGATAACTGAAGAATGTACAAAAAATTATTACAATAATCTGGGTAAAGGTTATTTAAATTGCTGGAGTTCACTGGCAAAACGGGATGTTGATAATTTCGAAAGATCCTTTGCGAATAAGTGTTTGGAAAAAATAACATCAGTTGAAAAACCGATAAAATTGCTGGAATTGGGAGTGGGTCCGGGCAGAATAGCTAGAGAAGCATTAAAGCATAATATTGAATATTATGGAGTGGATATTTCCAAAGAAATGATCGAAGCATTCAAAAGAAAAATTGGAGAAAACGCAAAAATCAAGCAACTGGCAGTTTCCGACATAAGTTCCGAAAATCCGTTTGAAAATATTAAATTTGATTGCATAATAGCAATGAGAATGCTTTATTACAGCAAAAATTGGCCAGATATAATTGAGAAATTAGGCCAAAAGATGGAAAATGATGGGACAATAATTTTTTCCATGCTAAACAAAAACTCCACTGCTATCCTTGGTAAACTGCTCAGGAGTGATATAGTGGGCTATTATACTACCGAAAAAGAATTACGAGGATATCTAAAGAAATCCGGTTTTGATAAAATAAAAATTATCGGTTATGCCAGGATGCCCGATGTTGTCTATGACGCGTGCACAAATAAAGTATTTTCTTCGATGTTGATTTATTTTGAAAAAATAATAAGATTGTTTTTGGGAAATAATTTTGCGGCAAGAATGTTATATGTGACTGCGTCAAGACAATCTATAAATAAATAGTATATGGAAAATTCACAGATAAATAATAACGGAAAGCTGATTTATTTTTTTATTTATGGAGACCAACATCACAAAGCCAATGAAAAAGCAAGGCGGGGAGAAAAGATTATTTCTGATGGAGGATCCAATATTCACACTAATTTTTTGTTGCAAATAAAGGATAAATTTGAAATCATGATTTATACTTATCAGGATAATTATCAGGTTAGAAATTTTTTTTCTGGTTTTTCCAATATTAAAATCAAAGAATTTAAAACCTTATCAGGCTTATTTAAAAAATATCTCATAAAAATTGAGATTCTCACACGCTGTATTTATCCGGGTCTAACCTTTTTATTTAAAAAATTAAACCACAGATATTTAATTACCCAGACAGATTTTCTTCCTGACACTTTTTCGGCTTGGTGCGCTAAAATCCGCAATCCTAAAATAGAATGGATCGCATCATTTTTTTTGAAAGCGCCTGCTCCTTGGGCCAAAGATTCCCCATATCGCGGAAAAAATTGGTTGGTAGGGTTTTTCTACTGGCTCTTGCAAAAACCTTCAATTTGGATGATAAAAAACAAAGCGGATAAGGTTATGGTAACCTCCGAGCCGGATGTCGCATTGTTTGTGAATAAAAAAAGGGATAGATCAAAAATTATTGCAGTTCAAGGAGGAGTCAATATCGAAGAATCGGAAAAATATTTAGTCAGTGGTAATGTTATTCCTGTTGAGAAAAGAAAATACGATGCTTGTTTTGTTGGGCGATTCCATTATCAAAAAGGTGTATTGGAACTCGTTGAAATATGGAAAAATGTATGCAATAATAAAAAAAATGCAAGACTGGCAATAATTGGCCATGGACAGTTGGAAGATGATGTTAAAAATAGAATAAAGAAGCTAGAACTGGAAAATAATATCGATTTATTAGGATTTAAAGATGGGAAAGAAAAATATGAAATTTTTAAACAGTCAAGAATTATTGTTCATCCTGCGACATATGATAGCGGGGGAATGGCGGCAGCAGGAGGGATGGCTTGGGGGTTGCCAGGAGTTTCATTTGATTTGGAGTCATTAAAGACTTATTATCCAAAAGGAATGATAAAAACTAAATTAGGAGATATTAGTCAGTTCGCAAATAATATTATGAAATTATTGGAAGATCCGGAATATTATGCTCAAATTTCACGAGATGCCCATGATTTAATCGTGGAGACATGGGATTGGAAAAAAAGAGCCGAGAATATATTAAAATCAGTAATGAATTAACCTTAGAATAAACATGAATCAATGCAGATTTTGTGGTAGTGAAAATACAAAAGAGTTTCTCTTATCTTTTAATATGCATGGGAGGCATATAATCGACAAGGACGATAAATTTAAGCTGAGAAAATGTCTTAGCTGTGATTGTATTTTTGTTTCTGGTATTGAAATAAATAAAGAATATTATGATAAATACTATGAGGCAGATTATTATTCAGCGGATAAAGACGACGGATTTTTAATTAAAACATGGTCGTTGATTTACAAACTTCTTTTTAATAAAAAAGAAAGCATCATTTTGGGTTATTTCAAAAATACCAAAAATAAGCTGTCGATTTTGGACATCGGATGTGGCAATGGAAACTTTTTGATTTCATTGGATTCCAAAAAGTTTGAAAAAAATGGAGTAGAGATAAATCCGCA
>Ga0172379_10003899_pt1 | contig 22967 bp, 10 predicted proteins | sample GrowelOW334metaG_FD_119756 | JGI IMG/M metagenome (GOLD analysis project Ga0172379, IMG submission 119756) | Groundwater microbial communities from an aquifer near a municipal landfill in Southern Ontario, Canada - Groundwater well OW334 metaG | ecosystem: Environmental > Aquatic > Deep... | reverse complement strand
TTTGATACCTTTGGTAAACAAGTAGACCAAAGGTTTGATACCTTTGGTAAACAAGTAGACCAAAGGTTTGATACCTTTGGTAAACAAGTAGACCAAAGGTTTGATACCTTTGGTAAACAAGTAGACCAAAGGTTTGATACCTTCAGAGAAGAGATGCATCACGATATGATTTCGACTTTTAACCAGGGGTTTGAGGAAATAGTTTTACCCCAGATAGAAGAAATTAGAGAAGATGTTAAAAGTCTCAAGGGAGATGTTGCAAAGCTAGATGTCCGAATGGATAGAATGGAAGGTAAGTTGGATAGGTTAGCAGATCAAACAAATGACCATAAAAACAGAATTACCAAACTAGAAAAGAAAGCCCCAGTTACTCCTATAGCTGCTTGAGATAGTTTGACCTAATTGAACCTTTGGCAAGCTTTAGTTAAGATTTGGAAGATGAAACTAGCCCCAATTTTAGTTATTTGGCTTTTGGCTGGAGCAATTTATTTTAAGACTCTGCCTCCTTCTATATTATATATTGATGCAGGTACCATGATTGCTGCAGCTGCAGGCTTGGGGATCCCCAACCCTCCTGGGTTTCCTTCCTATATATTAATAGGACACCTTTTTACCCTCCTTCCTTTTGGTAGTGTCCTTTTTAGAATGCAGCTTTTATCTATTATCTCAGCCTTGGGAATTTTGACCCTAGTTTATCTTTTATTAAAAAGGTTAATAGAAACAGGTTTTTGGTTTGTTGTCCCTGGTAAGAAAGACCAGACCAATCCTTTGTCCTCCAGGGTTATCCAGGCTATTAGCCTGGCCTCAGCCTTAATTTTAGCTTTTTCTTATCAATTTTGGTCTCAAACTTTAAACTCAGAAAGCTATATTTTAACCAACTTCCTGATGGTTTCCCTTTTGACTCTAGTCTTAACTGTACCTATGAATGGTAAAGTTTCCAACCTCAGATTAATCCTGGGGGCCACTGTGTTAGGAATAGCTTCTGGAACTAATCCTACTATTGTTCAATCACTCCCAGCCTTAGTTTTAGGAGCCATCTTTTTTTGGAAAAAACTAGGGTTAAAAAGAGTGATGGTAGTGGTTTTGATAGCCACAGTATTAACAATAGCTTTTTATGCTTATTTACCCTTAAGGGCATCTCAATATCCATTTTTAAACTGGGGTAATCCACAAACACCAGAATTATTTTGGGGGCACCTAAAAGGGGAGGGATTGGATATTAATGATCCCAGAACCAACTCTATTAATGGTTTTACAGGTTCACCCCAAATTTTTGCTAGATCCATAGGCAGGTATCTATATCTTTTGTGTCTCCAATTTACCCCAATCCTTCTGCCACTAATAGGTTTAGGTATTTTTTATGGCTTTAAAAAGAACTGGAGGTTGGCCTTAGTGCTTATCAGTGTGCCTATTGTGAATCTAATTTTTGGAGGATTATATCTATCTGGAAACCAAGAAAGCTGGTTTATAGCCAGCTATATAATTTTTGTTCTATTTATGGGGTTTGGCTTAAGTTTAGTTATTAAAGCCCTACTTGGCCTAAATCTGAAATCTATATTCTTAATCCTATTTATTCTAGTCTTAATTCCTCTAATGTGGTGGTTTCCAAAGTTGGACAGAAGTTCCCACATAACAACCACTGAATATGCAGACAATTTATACTCAAATTTACCAAAAGGGGCTGTTTTAATAGGATCTGGAGATTTCTTTAATTCCTTGTCTCACTATGAATATGAGGTGATAAAAGACCGCTCAGATGTATTTCCAGTGGTGGCAAATATGTGGTATATCTTGCCTTGGTACAGAGAAACTTTAAGGCATCACAGGCCAGATCTTGTGCCCCAAGAGCTAGAAGGAATGATTAAAAAAGATAGGTTAGAAGAGTATAACGAGGTGATGAATTGGTATATTAGATGGTTAATTGATCATGGCCACCCTGTGTATGTGACCCCAATGGTGTTTAGAGAAACAGTTTTGGCAGGCACAGATGCTGGTAAATACAAACCAGACGCCAAGAAAGTAAAAGCTGTAATATCTGGTTTGGCTTATAGAATGTTAACAGCAGAAGATTTATTAACTCCTAGTGAGGAATCTTTTAACTATAAATTTAAAGACCCAAATTTCTATAAACCAGTTTGTAAGCTTAGCTTTCAAACTATGTTTTCAAGCTGTGCTTATAAAAATCCACCATTTTACCTAGAAAGAAACTACAAAGCTGCCTATCATCTACTGCTTCAAGAATATGGTATTAGCTATGTCACCATGGCTGACTATTTTTGGAATAATAAGGATTCTAAAAAAGCTGCAGAGTATTTGGGCAAAGCTTATGATATTGCTCCTTTTTCTGTAGAAATTGTAAATAGAATGGCTATCTTTGCTGCCATGCAGGGTAATATCAAGCAATCAATTAAGTTTTTCAAAGAAGCCTCTGCTTTGGACCCCGCTGCTTTAGAAGTAAAATTAAATTTGGCCAAAGCTTTACTTTCTAATAAAAGGGGAGATGAGGCTAAAAAAGAATTAGATTATATTGTGGCTAATGCTCAAAATCCTCAGTTAAAAGAGGAGGCTCAGGCAGAATTATCCAAAATTACCAGTGCCCAGCTAGCTGGATCAATTCCAGCTGATTGGAAAGATTTTGCCTCTAATACCCAGGGCTTTTCTTTTAAATATCCAAGTGATTGGAAAGTTAGTTCCTCAGGTGGAATAACTACTATTACAGCAGAGGATGGCTTTTCCATCAGTTTTTATGGGGGTAAGCTTACCTCAGGACAAACTAAAGAATCTTGGGCCTCTCAAACTCCGATCCAGTTTCCTGGTAAGTTGGAAAATAAAGGAGCAGCTCAAATTCCTCCTTTTGATGCTATAGCTGCCTATTGGATAAATGGGGGAGTAAAAACATTAGAATTTATCTTAAATAAAGATCGGGGTGTTTTACATCTAAAGGTGGATCCAGTAGGAGCCAAGTCTATGCAAAATTTAGACACAATCCTGTCTTCCATTCAATTTAACTAGCTCATCTACTCTTCACACTTGACAAACATCTTGGGTCTTGGTGATACTGGAGTAGTGGAAGATCAAGTAGATATATCAGATATAGATTCTCCTCATGCTCCAAATCCTTTCTTAAAGGTGGGGGATTTTTTTACCAAGAACAAAAAACAGATACTAGGTGCTTTAGGGGTTATTGCTTTGGTAGCTGTGATTCCTTTGGGCGTTTATTTAGTTCAGCAAAAACAGATTTTTAAACCAAAAGCTTCTGAGGTAAATTCAGTTTCTAGACCTGAGGCAAGTTTCAGCTTACAGGGGCCAACTACAGCCTCGGTTGGAGGACAGATCAAGGTGTCTGTGTTGGTCAGATCAGATATAGACGCTGCTAATTTATTTACTGCTAAGTTACAATTCCCAGCGAATCTTTTAAAAGTTGAAGAGGTGAATGTGGCTTCTTCTTCTGCTGTGCAAGGGGTAAATATTGTTCAATTTTGTGCTCAGGTTATTACCAGAGCTTGTGATCTTCGAAGCACTGAGTGTAAAGATTTCCCAACCCCTTGTGATGTTCCAGTTGGATGGGTTGTTGTTACCGGTAAGGATTTAGCTCCGACACCTACCCCTAGTAGGTATTGTGCTCAGGTTATTACTAGAGCTTGTTCTCCAGATGCCTTACCTATTTGTGAAGATTTTGGTTCTCCTTGTGATGTACCAGCTGGATGGACAACAAGTAGATCTACTGGTGACATGTGTGCTCAAGTGATTACAATGGCATGTAACCCCCAAACATCTGAATGCAGAGAGTTCCCAACACCTTGTGATGTACCAGCTGGATGGAGCAGTCCAACTAATACACCAGCTCCTACAGCAATTGCCCCAACTGTTCCACCAACTGTTACTAATACCCCAGCTCCTTCTCCAACTCCTACTCCAGTCCCACTAAATAAAGATTTCTTTGTTCAAAGATGGGTAGAAAAAACTTATGATAACAATGTTGGGACAGTCTCTCTGGTAGGGGGAGTATTTAGTCCAGGATTTAAAAGTGTCACTGGTCAACCTTCCAGAGTGATGGTGGAAATTACTTTTACAACTTTGGCAGAGGGGAATGCCACAATTTCTTTTGCTGATGATTCAGCTATCTATAGGAATTCTGATAACCAAAATATTTTAGAAACTAAAAGAGACTTAGGGCTAATAATTACTAGTCCAACCCCAACTCCTGTTCCCACTGGTGACCCATACTCAAGTTATTATCTAGAGCATTTTTCCTCTCAAAATATTTTTGTACCAGCACCAACAACGTCAGACTATGTAATCAATGCCTTATTAAAAGATGGCCAAGACAGAGTGATTACTGACCAATCTGGTTTAGTTTACAACTGGACAGTAGAGGTTTTTGGGGGTAGTCCAATAGCGTCAGTTACTTCTTTTTCTTCTTGCACCAATGGGATTCAGGTTCCATGTCCAAATGATCATGCTAAGATCACCGTTCCTGCCTTGGGTCCAACATCTTCTACTAATATTAAATTAACAGTAGCAAAAGCAAGTGGGTACATCATAGCTGAAACTAAATTTTATCTACAGCTTGTAAGCCCAGAGAATTATGTCACCTTTACCGATATTTATCCCAATGGAGGGGTGAAATTTAATGTTGGTCAGATAGTCCCAATTAGGTGGAATTTGGTTGGTAACCCAGTGGATTACTATAATCTTGGCTATCAATATTATGAAAATGGTCAACTCAAGGGTGGCTATATTGGAACTGTTCAATATGGAACTAATTCCTACAACTGGACAGTTCCAGCTGTACTGGCTGGTAAACGAGCGAAAATTTCAATTAGCCCTAACAAAAACAGTATAGTTGGTGGTCAAGGCCTATCTGCAAATTATTTTGCTATTGTTAACACGCTAACTCCTACGCCAATTCCTACTACAACACCTGTACCACCAATCAGTAGGGTATTTGTGACTAGCACATCTTACTATGGTAATTTGGGAGGCTTGGCTGGGGCAGACGCCAAATGTCAGGCTAGGGCAGATGCTGCTAACTTGGGTGGAGTATGGAAGGCGTGGTTGTCAGATAGCACTACTGCGGTAGTTGACCGTTTTGCCCAGAGTAATAATCCTTATAAACTACTTGATGGAACAATTATCGCCAATAATTGGTGGGATTTGGTAAAAGGATCTATCCAGAACCCAATTGATGTTACAGAGTTTAAACAAAAGACTACCGGATTTGTTTGGACAAACACCACCGCACTTGGTGGCAAATATTATAACTCCCCAGCAAACACATGCCAGGATTTTACTGCTAATAGTTATGCTAGTTTTCCAGGGACAGGATTTGCAGGGTATAGTGACCGCAAATGGACAAACCACACCAACCCAAGCGTTTGTAATATGCCCATGGTTCTGTATTGTTTTGAGCAGGGGTCATTTACTGTAGGTGCAACTTCAACCACTAGCTCTGGTAATACTGCTAATATAGTAGTTTCTGATCCTTCTCCAACCCCAACTCCTGTTGCCATCAGAGGTGATGTGAATAATGATGGTAAGATCAGTATCACTGATTTAAGCGCTTTACTGAGTAGCTGGGGAAAAACTGGATCTGCTATGGGTAGGGCTGATATAAACAAAGATGGAACTATTAATGTTTCTGATTACACTGAGTTATTAGGTATTTTATTTACCAACGGTGTGATTAAAAATCGTTAAAAAAAGCCCCTTTTCAGGGGCCTTTTTTTATCTCTAGCCTCTTCAGCTGTAGTCTTAAAAAGTTAAGCACTATTGAAACAAAGATTTCAATAGTTGGCGTACTTTTCTAACAAACAGCAGGTTACAATAACTTAATTATTGCAACTCGACTGTGGCTCCAGCAGCAGTTAATTTCTGCTTAGCCTCCTCGGCTGTTTGTTTATTAACACCTTCCAAAACTGGTTTTGGAGCAGCCTCGACTAAGTCTTTGGCTTCTTTCAAACCGAGTGTAGGAACTATCTCCCTAACAGCCTTGATAGCACCAATTTTATTGGCACCAGCATTTGTTAGGATAACGTTAAAACTAGTCTGCTCTTCTGCTGGCTCACCAGAAGCAGCAGGTGCTGCACCGGCAGCGGCCACAGCTACAGGAGCTGCAGCGGTAACACCAAAGCGGTCTTCCAAGGCTTTTACTAAATCAGAAAGTTCGATAACGGTTAGTTTCTCGATTGATTCAATAATAGTTTGTAAGTTTACAGAAACCTTTTTGGCTTCTTTCTTTGGCTCTTCCTGTTTAGGCTCCTCTTTAACTTCTGCTTGAGGGGCCTCAGCTTCAACAGCTGGGGTTGTATCTTCAGCTTGTACTTCTTCAGTAGCTTGAGCTTCCTCAACTACTTGATCATTATTATCACTCATTATTTAATTCACCTCCTTTTCTTTTGCGCCACAATTAAGCAGCTTTTTGCTCTTTAATCTGATTTAAAGCATATACTAAGTTTCTTAAATTAGCCTGTAAAACTCCCACCATACCTTGGAGTGGAGAAGCAATTAATCCAACCACTTGACCTCGAAGCTCTAACTTGCCTGGAAGGTTAGAAAGCCTGATAACAGAGAAGCTATCCATTATTTCACCATCAACTATGCCACCCTTGATCTTACCGATTTGGGCCTCTTTAAGAGCTTTAACAAGGGTTTTTATAGGAGCTATTTCATCTCCAAAAGTAAACAAAGTAGCTGTTGGACCTTCTTCAATTTCTTTTGGTGGGGTAGGGAGATTTACTTCTTTAAAAGCAATTCCCATTAAGGTGTTTTTGGTAATTGTGAACTCTGCCTCTTGTTCTCTAAGTTTTGTTCTCAAATCAGCTAATTGGCTCATATTTAAGCCACGGTAATCAGCAAAAATTATGGATTTAGAATCCCTTAGTTTTTGGGATAAAATATCTTTTGTTTGTTCTTTTTGTGCTCTAGTTTTAGCCATATATTTTAAGGTATAAAAAAAGCCTCTTTCGAGGCACTCCGACTATCTGATCTTCCGATCTTCTGATATTCTGAACTGCCTCGGTAAGACTCGTATAATCCTTCGACTGCGCTCAGGACTAATGCTTACTGTCTTTAGCTAGAGAGTATTGTAATAAAAGGACATGTAAAAAGCAACCTTTATTATATTTGTCTCGATAAAGGGAAGAATATAGAGTTTTATCGTGTGTAGACATTTTCCTGTTCAGGATAGCGCGAGTGTAGTAGAATTACCACATTAAACGCGTCCATGAAACAACAGCTGGTAATTAAAAATCTTTCTTTAAGTTTTACAGACAAGCAGGGGGGGCAAATTCAGGTCTTAAAAAAACTCTCCTTTTCTATTAACAAAGGTGAATTTATATCTATTGTGGGTCCTTCTGGTTGTGGTAAAACATCCCTGCTTTATCTATTGGGAGGATTATTGCAACCAGGCAATGGGGAGATCTTATTAAATGACAAACAGGTAATTGGACCAGGTAAAGACAGAAGCATTGTTTTCCAGGATTCATTACTGCTTCCTTGGAGAACGGTTTCTGGCAATGTGAGTTATGGTTTAGAAATTCAAAAAGTCTCAAAAGAGGAAATTAAGAAAAGGAGTCAGTATTATATTGATTTAGTGCAGCTTTCAGGTTTTGAAAACTACTATCCTCATCAATTATCTGGTGGTATGAAGCAAAGAGTAAATCTTGCCAGGGCTTTGTGTTCTGATCCTGAGATACTGCTTTTAGATGAACCATTTGCCCATCTTGATGCTCAAACCAGAGAGTTAATGCAAAAGGAGCTCTTAAATATTTATCAAAAAACCAAAAAAACTTTTATTTTTGTCACCCATGATATAGAAGAAGCATTGTTTTTGGCAGATAGGGTAGTAGTATTGAGTAAAAGACCAGGGCAGATAAAAGAAGTGTTAAATGTACACTTACCCAGACCACGCAAATTAACTGCCAAAGAGTCAGTTATTATAGGTCGGTTAAGAAAAAAAGTCTGGAGGTTGATTAATGAAACTAAAAAATAGGGATACAAAATGGTACATAAATTTGATTGGCGCAGGTGTACTTTTGGTTCTTTGGGAGATGTCTTTCAGGCTTAATTGGGTTGACCCTTTTTTTGTAAGTGCTCCTTCGAAAGTCTTTCAGGAAGGCTCAAAAATGTTTACAACGGGTAAAATTTATCCTCATTTATGGGTTAGCGCGCAAGAATTCTCATTAGGCTTTTTTTTGTCAGTTACAACAGCTATTATTTTTGGTCTTATTATTGGCTGGTATAAAAAAATATATGCTCTTCTCAATCCTATAATTTTTGCTTTTTACTCTGTTCCACACATAGCCTTATTTCCCTTAATTATGATCTGGGCAGGTCTTGGTATTTGGTCAAAAGTATTAATTATTTCGCTGGGTGCATTTTTCCCGGTTCTGATTACCACCACTCAAGCTGTCAAAAATCTGGATGCAGATTATATTAGATTGGCCAGATCTTTTGGTGCAAATGATTTTGATCTTTTTAAAACAATAACTCTTCCTGCAGCTGTGCCGTATATTATGACGGGATTACGGTTAGCTGTGCCAAGGGCTTTGTTGGGAATGATTGCAGGTGAATTTTTTGCGTCCCACACAGGTTTAGGCTATTTAATTGTAAATTATGGCGCCAGCTTTCAGACATCACGGCTTTTAGCTGTAATTTTTATAGTAGTAGTAGTTAGCATCACATTAACTGAAACTGTTGCATATGCTGAAAAGAAATTGCAAACTTGGAAACCTGTAAAAATGGACTCTTGACCTAAATAGAGCTGCGTGAAATAATCCCAAAGCAATGAAGAAATTGCCGGTTTTATTGATTGTTGCGATTGTAATTTTAAGTGTGGGTGTTTTATACGAAACTTTAAATTCCGAATCTGCCAAAAAAGAAACTCAATCAGCACAAGCCCCCTATAAACTCAGGTTTGTATTACCAAATGGAAAAGCCAATCAAATAGCAGGTGTTATAGCCACAGAAAAAGGATTTTTTAAGAAAAATAACCTTGATGTGGAAGTTGTCCGTGCAGAAAAAAACAGTGCAACAATCCTGATAAGCGGTAAAGCCGATGCTGCAGTTGCTGGCCCCACAGCATACATGGCTGCTGCTGCTCAGGGTGCACAATTACTTTGGGTTGCCAGTTTAACCAATAACAACCACAGCCTTTTTCTTTCCAATAAAGATCCTCAGGATATTAAAGTAGCAGGTTTACAAAACAGCTCCATGAACCGGACTAATATGGTGGTCAGATTAGAACAAATTAAAATAGACTCCAAGAAAATTACTTTTCTTGATCTTGGTTCAGAAGATGCTAAATTATTGGCTTTCAAAACCAAAAAAGTTGATGTAATAAATGTAGCAAAAGTTACCTGGTTAATTTTTGCCAAAAAAAACAATATACCTGAATCAGATTACAAGATTTTAATTGATGATAATCAGGATGAAAATAACGGCTTAAGCGCTTTAGTGGTTCAGGCCAAATTCTTACAAGAGCATCCTGATGCTGTTGAAAACCTGGCTAAATCTTTGATTGAAGCAGAATACTGGGTGCAAAACAACCGGGACGAGGCTGCAGAAATATATGCTAAATATTCTGAAATGCCAAAAGAAGATGCATTAATGTATATTGACAGTTTTATAGAAGATACCAAAGATTTAGAATTCACCCCGTCAATTGCCAAAGGCAAGGCAAAACAAGCTTTATACGCTTTGGAGAATCCGGAAATTAAAGATTATAATGTTGAAAATTATATTTCCCTGGCTATTGCTGAATCTTTGAAAAAATCAGGTTTCTTCGAAAAATATAACCTCAAATAACTTTAAACTAAGTGGGAAACAATATGTTTCTTCTTAAGGCTAACCGGAAATTCAGTCACAAATTCTATCTCAAGAGGTAAAAAAGCCCCTTTGTCTATCAATTCCGTCAGAGTAGCTTTAGCAGAAAGGTAAAGATTTGCAGCAATGCCTGTGCTTAATAAATTTTGTAATGTTTTCAGGTTAGTCTTGTTGGTTTCTTTAGTTATTAATTGTAATTTCAGCTTTGGTAAGAGCTGATCTCCTTTTTCTTCCTCGTATAAATGAAGCTGCCATTCAGGAGAGGCAAGATACTTTTTAAATGGCTCAAGCGCTTTGTAAACATAATCCACATAAATGGCCGTGCCTGAAATTTTAACCAAGTCAAAACCAATCCTTCCCACAACTTCTATTCTTTGATTTTGCCCGCAAGGACAATTAATTGTTTCAAGTCTGACACTGTCACCTGTTTTATATCTGATTAATGGGAAAGCAGAATTGGTATGCAGATGAGTTACAACCAACTCGCTTTCTTCTTCAGGATTTATGGTTTCATAAAAATAAAGGGGGATAGGATGAAAAAACCTGGGAGACATCTTATCTAAATATTTACACCTGAATCCAATTCTTTGTGCTTCGCTAAAGCCATAAGTCAGTTCAAAATAGGCATTGGGAAATTGTTTTTTTAAATAGCTCATTCTTTTTTCTGAAGCATATTCACCACCCAGCCTGATATATCTGATGTTTTTAAGATCATATTCTTTTTTCAAATAGGGGATAAAAAAATAGAGGATGGTGGCTGTGGTTTGTAGACCATCAACCCTGATTTGAGCAGCTACCTTGGCAGATGCCAGAAGATTATTCATGTCTCCAAAAATAGTCATATAGCCTCTGTCCCGATATGCCACCATACTTTTTCCTAAAATTTTACGCATAACCATCACTCTTTTAATCTTCAATTTTTTGGTCTCAATGAATTGCAATTTATATATAAGCGGTTCATTTTGAGCTTTAAAACTCACATATGGTGAATTTCCGCCTGAAGTAGTACCACTGGTGACAATCAGCGTTTTGATTTTATTTTGTGGGATAAAAAGCCTGTCATATGGGCCAACCTTAATCATTTCATTTTTGGTCAAATAAGGAAGTTTGAAAAAATCTTCCATGGATTTTACTTTTAACAGATTTACACCTGCTTGTTTATAGAAGTCTTTGTAAAAGTTGGAATATGGGCTATTCCAAACATGTTCAAGCACTTTTTTGATTTTGTTAAAATTCGGATCAGGCTTGGTTTTCATCGATTCCCTTTTAGGAGCAAGTATACTATTATTCAGATATTCTAACACGCGTGGTATGAGAAAGAAAATCTATTTAGCCATTATTTCTATTTTAGTTGGCATAATTGTCATAAAATTTGTGACTGCAAATAAACCCGGAAATTCCAAAAATGAAATTAAAACAGAAAGCTTAAATCAGTTCTATAACTTAGTGAAAACTGACCCTCTGTTTACTAGCCCGGATTTGGATGGCCAGGCCTTTTTAGAGGTTGCTAAGGCTCTGGAAATAGAGGAAAAAGAAGTGCAGACTTATTTAAAATCCACAGAACCTCTTTACCCAATTGCCTTCCTAAAAGATGTAGTTGAAGTAGATAAACAGCATAGGGAATTTATGAGTAATCGCTCGGTTGATTCTGCAAAAAAACTGGTTGAAGCTTACCGCAGGGCACAACAGGATTATAAGGTAACTATAGAAAGTTTAAATAAAACCTTGCAGAACGGTCAGTTTCCGGATGAAAGTCTTTTTACAGGTATTAATACCAGTGTCAGCTTTAAAGTTATTAAGGGGGATGTGGCTAAATTAGTAGAAAATGCAACTTTATTAGGCAAGGAAATTGACAGCCGTCAACATTGTTTAGAGACCGGAAAAGAATGTAAAAATACATTGGATTCTTTAGCAGAGCCTCAAATAATGCAGGAAAATTTTAAGTTTACTCAAAAAGATTTACTTGCAAAAGATATTTTGTTTTCAAGCTATCGGGGCAATGAACCACTTTTTGGGCCATATGTAGTATATACAGGTTGCTATGGTTTTTCCGGTGATTTGAAGCCAATTCCATACCCTTTTTATATAGGAGATAAGAAAACTAGCAGGGTTTTTCCTACTCTTTATAACAACTATTTTAAATTAGGAACAACTAATTATTATAAAAGACTGATTGCGAATCCGGATGGTCCTGGGGGCTATCTATTACAATCCAAAAAAGAATGGATTGGTCAAAAGGAAACACAACTTTATATGTGTAATGATCCCAGTTATGAGGCTAATTTATTAGCTGTTGATAATTTTTACCGCTTGTATAAACAATCGCCATTGTTTAATCAGCCAAATATTGATTCATTACCAGAAGAAGTAAAACAAGCAATTCAAAAAGGCGGTAATATTGAAAAATTATTCTTTGAAAGTGAATTTCCTTCAGAGATAAATGCTGCTAATACAGCCAATTATTATGCCTATTTTTATAGTTTATTGGGTGAGTGGGATAAAAAATATTCAGGACAACCCTGGCTAATTGAAGTTGAAAAGAATAAAGAGGAATACCTAACCCGTGGCCTGGTTTATAACAGGAAACTAAGCAATATTCATGTTTTGATGACTAATGCTCTACAAAATATTAATCAACTCAGAATCAGATTCACTTTAGCAAAACAGAATCCAGGGGCTTTTGCATATATGTATGGTTTTAGAACTTTTTATGGTTTGTACTACTTAACTTTTTCCCCTTCTTTTAACAGGCTTTCAGAACCTTTGGCTTATTTAAGCACTCAAAAGATAACAATTCCAGTTGAATCCAGGGGAGCTCATATTACTTACCAGGAAGCTTTAAAAATGTTTACACCAGCGGAAATTGCCGGCTGGAAATTTGCTAAGAATGAATTATTGAAAGAAGAAATAGAGGAATATAACAAGTTGCATCCAGATACACCGCTTTAAATTTAAAAGAAACCGTTACAGCCTAAAAAGAGACAGGCGTTTGTTTTTGTGCTTGCTTGACTCGTGAGAACAGCCAGATCATCTGATCCTTGTTGGTCTAAGAAATTACAATCTGCGGTTTCTGCAGGCTGTTCAGGATTTGGTTTGGTAACTGTTGTGGTTGTAGCTTTTTTGTTTTCAGGTTGAGATAACAGGTTGGGAAGAGGCGAGGTAGCTGCTTTAATTAATACCAATATAAGCAATACATAGAAAAAATCTTTTTTCATTTCATATATTATATAACACCATTTTAGTTAACAATCCACCAGTTAAATTTAATATCTGTTGTAGCTGCTGCTTTTACCCCAGCAGTAAAGCTTTGGCCTGGGTTTTTCTGAGTGGCAGAAAGAACCTTGTCTGTTAAGGTAACTGGTGTGATAAATATCAGTGAATCATTGGTCACTAGAGTGTTATTAATAATAATTTGGGTTTGGCCAGCAGGTAAAGTAGCCTGGCCCGCGGATTCTCTTATATTAACTTTTTGAGCAGTTACTTGACCTAATGTATCAATATTTCCTTGTTTATCCATTAAGATAACTCCATTAAAAATATCTAGGGAGTTAGAAAGAGGATTGTCCTGAAAATAAAGAGTCCCTATTGAATTTATGGAATCTGAAGTTAAGCTTAATGTTCCGTCTATGCTTAAGTTACCAGCTACAGTAGTATCTCCAAGGTAGGTTTCCCCAAGTGACTTAAGATCCCCAGAGATAGTTAGATTTAAGGTGCTTAAGTTGCTGGTAATATTTAAGTCACTCAAGGTAGCTATTGAGGTTGAGGAGGTAGAGACCCCCATTACCAAATCATTTAGGTCATAAGCCAGTAAAGCAGAGGAGGAAGATTCCGCTGAATTTGTGGCTTCTGATGAGCTTTCTAACTTTTCTAGCCTTGCAGACAGAGAAGCAATTTTGGCTTCAAGATATAGCATGGAAGTAGAAGGCACAGTTACAGTAGGGATAATTTCATTATTAGTTGCTGCTGAAGTATTATCTGTCTCATTGAGGGGCACTGTAGGACCAATAATAGAGGCAATATTGTCTATTAAAGAAATATTCTCTGCCACTATAGATTTGGTAACCAAGCTACCATCTTCGCCTATATTTAAGTTAGCCAAAGCTCCCATTGGATCCGCAAAGGAAATATTGACAAAGGCCAAGATTTTGCCAATCTCTTGATCTGAGTATCCCTCAAACGCCTTACCAATTATTTGTCCTGGTTTGGTTGCTTTCATGGCTACACCAGAAATAGAGGAGGAGGTTAGATAATCTCCAGGCTCAATAGGGCCATTTTCTGTTGAAACTTTAACTGGAACTCTTCCTGATAAAGCTACTTTCTTCCAATAAACCCCAGAAGAAGTACTATCTTGTTCGTCCCCTAAAGTAATACCAGGAGAGGTAGAAACTATACCAAACAGTTTTTGATCGTATGGTTTATTACTCTTTTTAAGTAAGGTGCTGCTTTTAGTAGCTTCCTCAGATATAGCCACTAGATCTCCTGGCTCAATAGAATTATCTTTGGTTGGGTATTGTTCAGCTATATCAAATCCACCGGTAGCTGTGGAAGTAATAAAGTTACCATTTACAGCATAGAGGTTATTAATAAATCCAGAGGTAGCATTACCAATATTTGATACAGGATTATATACAGTTACAGCATCTGTTGTAGCATTTCCAGTGACGGTGTCTGTTAATGTTAGCTCATATCCAGCAGCATCAGCCCCACTAGTACAGGCTGAAGCAGTAGTGATCCTGGCATGTTTTCCTCTGGTGGAGTTGTAGTAAATGTGAGATGTGGTAACAATTGCATCAGTTAAGAATGTAGCATGAGTGCCATCATTGGCAGTATCACAAGTTCCTCCTAAGGCATCAGATAGGGTGCCAGTAGCCACACTGGTATTATTGGCAGTTAAATTGCCGTAAGTGGTGATATTTCCAGTCCCTCCTATGGTAAAGAGAGCATTGGTAGTGCCGTCATAAAGTCCAAAACCACTTGTTCCTGCCTGAGATGTAGTAGCAATATCAGCATAGTTTACTTTTACCATACCTGTTCCTTGGGCATTAACAGCCAGATCAGCTGATCCCAAAAGGGCTGAGGAAATACCTGTGGTATGAGACAAAGTGGCAAAATTTGTCACTACATTGGTATCATCCAGATAAACAGTAACTTGTGCAGTATGAGGTACTGCAGAATCAAAAACATATCTGATTTGAGTAATATTATCTTTATTAGCCCCTGCTACTCCAGAAATATCACAGCTTTTTTGTTCCCAGGTTGTGGCTGAATTAACTGTAAAGTTAGCACAAGATTGCCAACCAGCAGTATCATCATAATAATCAAGATGCATAAATGCACCTGTGGTATCAGAGTAAACATAGAAATCAAGATCATTTTTATTGGTAAAATTCTTTTGAGCAGTAGTCAAAGAAGAAATATCTTTGGTCATGGTAAATAAAGTTGGATCAGCCAGTGATTCCTTATATACAGTAGAAACTGCCGAACCATTATTTCCCCCTAAGACATAAATATAAGGAGTAGATGATATAGTTTGAGATAATAAAGTATGATTTGATAGTACGGCTGGTAATTGGTTTTGTCCTGTTGTGTCAAAAGCTCCAATATCTCCATTAGTAATAGGAGCCCGGTAAACAGTAGAAAGGGCAGCATTTGCAGCATCTTTTCCTCCAACTACATAAACATAAGTTGAAGAGCCAATAGTGACAGTTATGGCAGATGAAGCATAGATGGCTTGGGGTAATTGCCCCTGGGAAGTTGTTGCAAAAGCAGCAATATTTCCGGTAGTAGCATCAACCATAGCTTTATAAACAGTAGATTGGGCAGTGCCAGTATTTGTTCCTCCAATCATATAAATATAATTGGTGCCAGAAACTGCTGTGGTAAATGTGGCAGCAGATGATAATACTTGTGGCAGTTGTGCTTGTCCTGTTGTGTCAAAGGCTTGTAAATCACCAGTGGAAGCTGTGGTGGAGAGGGTTGATCTATAAACTGTGGAAACATCAGCAGCCCCGGTATTTCCACCAAGGGCATAAACATAAGTAGATCCTCCCACAGAGAAGGTGTAGGAATTAAAGTTTTTAATTGCTGCAGGTAATTGGGCTTGAGAGGTGGTGGCAAAAGTACCCAAATCATAACTGGCATTAACCAATGCTTTATAAACAGTAGATTGGGCTGTAGCAGTATTGTCTCCACCAAGCACATAGACAGATTTTATTCTTTGGGTAGTTGTGGCTCCTGCTCCTCCATTTCCACCAGCTGCTCCACCTGTTGCGCCTCCAGTTCCACCGTTTAAATTGATAGTAGCTGTGTTGGTTAATGTTGTGAGGTAATCAAGGACAACCTTTCCACCAGAACCTCCACCTCCACCATTGCCATACCATGAATAACCCATACACTCATTATTTTTATCCAATCCTCCGCTACAATATTGTGAGCTATTAGCACCATTTCCTCCATAAACACTAATAGTTCCACCAACGCTCAAAGTAGTAGCTCTTAAAATAACTTTTCCTCCGGCTCCACCTCCACCACCATTACCACTACTTGCAGCAGAGCTACCGGCAGCACCGTAAGCATTAATAGTTCCTGTATTTGTGAGTGTTCCCATGGCTGAGATAGAAATACCTCCACCTCCAGCTCCACCTGCTGCTGCACCACTACCTCCACCAGAACCTACATCAGTTGATTCAACTGTACCAAAAGCCGATCCAGCTGTGCCTCCAGTTGAAGTACCACCAGCAGCATTATGACCTCCACCTCCACCCAAAGCTCCTGCACCAGTACCAGTATTAGCTGCAGATCCCAAAGCATTTAGAGTAACAGTTCCTCCAATAGTGACATTCCTACTGGCTTTTAGTGTCACAAATGTGCCTGCTGAAGCTGTCAATGTTGTACCCCCGGGTACATTAATATCACGGAAATTTTGAGCTGTGGCAGTAGAGATAGTACAAGTGCTTGTGCCTGCAGTCCAGGCAAGTCCGGTACCTGTACAAGTTGAAGCCCCACTACTTAAATCCAAATCAGTGGTGGTATTGGTGCCTCCAATATCAGGGGAGACAAAAACAGCTTGGGCACCTGAGAGGTTTTGAGGTAATTGTCCTTGGCTTGTTGTGGCAAAAGCTGTGAAATTAGCGCTTGAATCAATAGTTGATTTATAAACTGTTGAAACATCAGAACCTGTACTTCCTCCCAAAACATAAATATAATTTGTACCCCCAACACTATGGGTGGTGACAGCGGAAGAAGCCAGGGTAGCAGGAAGTTGGGCTTGGGAAGATGTGTTGAATGTGCCAAATGCAGCAAGAGCTTTAACTGATTTTGTGGCTGTTTGATAAATTACAGCGTCATTGCTTAAAGTTAGGGCAGAAGTGCCAGAGGTCCAAAGAGCAAAATTTTCACCGTCATCTAAAAGGGTATTGCCTGTATAAGTTGTAGGTGTTGTCGCGATTGTCGGACTCCCATAATAAATATAGTAAGTAGCAGAATTACCATTAGTAATTGCAGCTGTAAGTTGGAAAGAAAATGTCACATCACCAGATGTAAAAGAAGTAATATTTCTGGCAATCTCTGTGGGCGTAGAAGTAGCAATCCTAAAATCTGAATATGGGGCAACCTTTAAGGAATTGGTATAAACATGGCTGGAAGCACCAGCAGCTAAAGTAATTGGTATTTCATAATTTACAGGCATGGTCGAGCCTGAATTATTGGTTACTGTAATTGCTCTTCTGTAGGTATAATCATCTGATCCTAGAGTCCAGCCACCAGCAATAGCAGTTCCCACGATGGCATTATTTACGTCAGTTACCCTGAAAGCGTTTCCAGAAAGTTGTCCATTGGCGTCCACCGAGAAGTAGGAAGTAGCACCGTCATTACTAGTGACATTAAAAATGGCATTTGTGCCTGATGGGGCAGCCTTGACTGTTAAAGCAGTGGTAGAGCCAGTAGAGGGAGTAATAGTAGTAGCACCGGTAATTGATGTTATTCCTGCTAGTTCAGTTGTGCCTGCTACTGTTAAGTTGGAAGTTGCATTTGTAGTACCAATTCCAACATTACCAGATACAGCCAAACCATTTGTAGGAGCCACAGTAGCAGTAGAATATCCAATAGCTGTATTACCATTAACCTGTAAATTGCTACCAGCAACAGTTGTTCCTATACCAACATTACCAGATACTGCTAAACCATTTGTAGGAGCCACAGTGGAAGAGGAGTAACCCAAAGCAGTGTTGCCATTCACCTGCAAATCACTCCCAGGAGCTGTGGTACTTATACCAACATTTCCTGTTCCTCCTGGCATTAGGGCAAGATTTTGATTAGAAGCTGTAGTAATTTGAGCAAGCCCGGCTCCAGTAAAACCAATAGATGTGCCAGCACCAGAAAGAGTTAAGGCTGTGCTGGCAGCGTTAGATGTAATAACACCTGCTGTATCAATTTGAAATTGAGAAGTGGCTCCAACTGAGAACATTGCGGAAGGAGCTGTAGTGCCAACACCAACTCTAGCAGTTGAAGTATCAACATAAAGCTGATTAGTATTAACAGCAAAATCTCCAGTGCCAGACAGGGCAATATTAAGATTGGTTCCAGCAAGAGGAGTAACAGTTAAGGCATGATCAGAGGTAATATCATCTCCATTTACAGCTAAATCTCCTGTTAGTGTGGTGTTTCCTGTGACAGCTAGGGTAGAGGAGAAGGTGCCTGGGTCAGAAAAAGTAAAGCCAGCTGAGGCTCCAACAGCATCAAAAGTGACAGCTCCTGCAGCAGAAACACCTAAAGTAGAATAATTTGATCCATCATAGGAAACTCTAAGTTGAGGGGAAGTAGTTGATCTTACCTCTAGCATATTATTTGGAGAAGTAGTACCAATACCAACCATTCCAGTACCATTTGGCATTAATGCTAGGTGTTCGTTTGTCCCAGTAGTTATATCTGTAGCAACTCCGGAAAAGGTAAGAGTATTTGTGGCTGTGATAGCACCAGTACCAGATACAGAAAATACTGCATTAGTAGTTCCATCATAAACAGCAAAGCCACCTGTGCCTGCCTGTGGATTTGGGGAAGCAGCATAATTAAGTTGAACTAAACCAGTCCCTTGAGCATTAACAGCCAGGTTGTATGACCCTAAAATAGCCTTGGCATAAGAGCTACTATTACTGATGGTGGTAGCATTAGTGGCTGCCTGAATATCATCAAAATATGCTGTCCAAAGGGAAGTTTGACCTGAAACAACTCTAAATCTGGTTCCTGTAACAGCTGACCTATTGGCAATACCAGTAATATCACAAGCTCTTTGTTCCCAAGTATCAGCTACAGAAACTGTAAAATTAGCAGAACCGGAGAAATTACAAGCTTGCCAGCCAGCACCATTATTAATTTCCATGGTCATGTATGTTCCAGTAAGCGATGAATTAACCCAGAAAGTTATGTCATTTTTATTAGAAAGGTCTGTGGCAGAGAAATTAGTTCTAGCCACATTATATGCGGTTTGATCTGTAGGTAGATAAGAAGCTTTTAAGATGGCAGATTGGGCAGAAGTGGTATTGCCTCCAATAATATAGGCATATTGATTACTGCTGTTATCTGTAAAGTTAAAGGAAGCATGATTAGATATAGCTGTTGAAAGTTGGGCTTGTCCAACAGTAATAATTGAGGTTACATTTCCACTGCTATCCAAAGTTGCTTTGTAAACTGTAGTTTGTTTTGTACCACCAGTAGTTGTTCCACCTGTTATATATAAAGAATTATTTGAACCAACTGTGGTAAATACAGCAGTATGTCCATAAAGAGGAACAGGTAAGGCTGTTTGCCCAGAGGTAGACAGGGCAGTAATATTACCGCTGGAATCAATAGTCCCTCGGTAAATAGTGTTTTGAGCAGTACTGCCAGTTTCTCCTCCAATAACCCAGATATAATTAGTTCCTCCAATAGTGCCTGTAACTGTAGCATGGTGAGAAATCGCTGTTCCCAATTGGGTTTGGCTGGTAGTAGTACCAGCACCAACTACTCCAGTATCACTTAAAGTAAATTTATACACAGTGCTTTGATCAGATGTGCCATTATTTCCACCAATAACATAAACATAATTTGTGCTACCAATAGTCACTTTATTAGCAGTTAGTCCAAAAAGTGCTTGAGGAAGGGGATTGGCAGCATCAGTAAATGCGCCAATACTGCCATCAGTGGAGCTGACAGTAGCCTGGGAAATAGTAGATTGGGCAGTTCCAGAAGAGTTTTGACCACCGAGAGAATAGATTATGGGGTTATTACTAGTTGTAGTATAAGTTGAATTTGAACCTGTTACACCATTGGCTGTAGTACCAGTACCCATTGTGCCTCCAGTAGAAGTAACAGTGCCGAGTGTGATGCTATTATATTCTAAAGTAATAGCACCTCCACCACCTCCACCACCACCATAAGTAGTACCATTCCCCCCATTACCACCGTTTGCACTTAAGGTATTACTATTGCTAATTGTGGTACCTTTAAGGTGAATTAAACCACCACTGCCTCCTCCACCAGCACCTAATCCATCCGCACCGTTGGCTCCGTTCGCATTAATTGAGCCAGTTCCGGAAATAGTAATAGTACCAGCACTACTAATTAACAGACCACCTCCACCAGCTCCTCCGTTAATAATACTGGAGTTTCCTCCACTACCTGAATCATCCGTTGCATAAGTGCTTCCTAATGTACAGTCGTTAGTGCCACCTTGTCCGCCTACTGCCGCATAGCTTCCACCACAGCCACCTCCTCCAACAGGTGCACCAGGACCGTAAGCAGCGCTTCCACTCACACTTCCTGAATATCCTTTTCCTGCTAAATTAACAGCGCCAGCAATAGTTACATTTCCAGTAGCATTAAGGGTAATAAGATGGGTATTATTGTCTGCAAATGGTCCATCAGAAGTTAAGGTAGTGCCAGAGGGTACATTAACAGTGGAAAAATTAAAAGTATTTTTACCAGGATTATAAATGCTAGTAGTTTGTCTGTTATCTCCAAAAACTGTTAATATATTTCCAGCCTGAGGTCCAGAAGGAATAGTAAAAGAATGAGAACCAGATTCAGCAGTATCAGCTCCTACTAAGCTTGGCCCAGCACTATAAGTATTAGTAGCTGGATCATAAAGCCTAGTAGTTGTATTGTTAGCTGCAATTACTGTTAATATTTTTCCAACATTATCCCCAGAAGAAATAGTAAAAGAATGAGAGCCATAACCCCCACTTACACCTAAGCTTGGACCTTCACCATAAGTATTAGTAGCTGGATCATAAATTCTAGTAGTAGTTCGATCCAAAGATCCTTTAATAGTTAATATTTTTCCTGCTTGAGGCCCAGAGGGAATAGTAAAAGAATGAGAACCACTATAGACAGTTTCTCCTCCTAAAGCCGGACCTTCACCATAAGTATTAGTAGCTGGATCATAAATACGAGAAGGAGTTGAACCATCGCTTTTGTAACCCAAAACTGTTAATATTTTTCCTGCCTGTGGCCCAGAGGGAATAGTAAAAGAATGAGAACCGCTTCCTGCACTAACTCCTAAATTTGGCCCAGCACTATAAGTATTAGTAGCTGGATTATAAATACGAGAGGTAGTTGAATTACCCAGTACTGTTAATATTTTTCCTGCCTGTGGCCCAGAGGGAATAGTAAAAGAATGAGATTCACCACTAGTGCTAATTCCTAAATATGGACCTTCACCATAAGTATTAGTAGCTGGATCATAAAGTGCAGTGAAAGCTGTATTAGTTAGTAATGTTAATATTTTTCCTGCCTGTGGCCCAGAGGGAATAGTAAAAGAATGAGAACCTGTAGATGCAGAGCCTGTTAAATTTGGCCCAGCACTATAAGTATTAATAGCTGGATCATAAATAGATGTGGATTGAGTACCATTACCGTTTACTACTAATATCTTGCCCATCTCAGATCCTGAAGGGATAGTAAATGAATGAGAACCGCTTCCCGCACTAACTCCTAAATTGGGGCCTGCTTTAAAGTGGTGTTGAGTCATGATGCTGCAGGTAGAAGTCCCCGCATTCCAAGAAAGACCATCACCAATACATCCGCCTGTTGCTTCTGCTAAAGAAAGATCTAAAGTTCCATCAGCACCAGTACCGCCATCAACTGGTGGAATAAACATAGAAACAGCATTGTCCATTAAAGCAGTTGGTAGGGCATTGGCATTAACAGAGCCTGTTCCAACATTACCGGTTGTGGAATTTACACTGGTGCGGTAAATTGTTGATCTGGCATTGGCAGCCGTGCCATCAGTGCTTCCACCAAGGGTATAAATATAGGTAGTACCAGCAACTACATGAGCCAGAAATCCAAAATTAGTCACACCGCTGTCTAACCCTGTTTGATTGGTAGCAGAAAAAGTATTTAGATTATCAACTGTTGCCTGGGCTTTTAAAGAACCTGTTCCTTCATGAGTTGTGGTAGTTTCCTGAGTAATAGGGAATTGAGTAGTATCAGAACTTATCCAGTTACCAGTAAAGGCATCTAAAGAATCAATTTGAAAACTTCCTGTGTAAGTGGATGGGGTAGAGCTAAGGGTAGAGTTGGAATAGTAGATATAGTAGGTATCTGTACCCGCTGCTGCAATGTTAGCAGAAAGTTGAAAAGTAAAAGTAATATTAGAAGAAGTGAAGGAGGAGATGTTTCTGGCGTTTTCTGTAGGAGTTCCACCTCCATTATCCCAGCCAATCCTAAAATCTCTGTATGGAGAAGATTGTTGGGATTTAGAATATACCTGATTAGAATCAGAGGCAGACAAAGGAATAGATATTTCATAATTTTTAGGTAAGGTTGATCCAGAGGTATTTGTTACAGTAATAATTCTTCTGTAAGTAAAATCATTGGAGTTTAAAGTCCAGCCTCCTGGGATAGCAGTACCTACTACAGCATTAGCAGCATCAGTTAACTGAAAAGCTGAAGAGGACATTTTACCTGTAGAATCAACAGCAAAGTAGGTAGTATCTCCTGCATTATTGAAGACCTGAAAGATATTGTCTGTGCCAGATCCAGCATACAAACTTAAAGCAGGATTGGTGGTAGCCTTAATTTCCAGTTGAGAGGCAGGAGTAGCAGTGCCAATACCCACTTGATCTGTAAGTGTGGCTGAGTATAGATCTCCACTAGCATTATTC
>Ga0172379_10003898_pt1 | contig 22969 bp, 22 predicted proteins | sample GrowelOW334metaG_FD_119756 | JGI IMG/M metagenome (GOLD analysis project Ga0172379, IMG submission 119756) | Groundwater microbial communities from an aquifer near a municipal landfill in Southern Ontario, Canada - Groundwater well OW334 metaG | ecosystem: Environmental > Aquatic > Deep... | reverse complement strand
GCGATAATTTCCGCCTTTACGGCGGGTTTATTTTGTGCTATAATTAAAATATCTCAGATAAAAGAAAACAAAAATAGATGATCGGAGGCTTCAAAAACACATTTGGTTTTCAAAATTGCAAGGAATATAACTTGGGACTTTGGCAGTGCCCAACTTTTTTATTTGTCGTAATGGGCATAGTCAACATGTGCGCAATGGTTGGAGTGTATATTCTTGTCAGCAACAACTATAATTCTCCGGAAATCATGGTGGGAAGCGTGAGCGGAGTGAGCATGCTGATATTCATACTTGGATCGTCGGTGATTACCGGGGTGGAGCAGATAGCAAAGGCGAATTATGCCAAGTCGGAATTCGTTTCGATCGCTTCGCACCAGCTCAAGGCGCCTCTTTCCGGCATGAGGTGGGCGACTGACGTGCTCCTCAGCAAGAAAGTTGGAGAAATAACCGGGAAGCAGGAGGAATATCTGAAGGACATTCAGGAGAATACATCGAGGATGATCAGGCTGGTGAACGATCTTTTGGATGTTTCCAGGATAGATTCAGGAAGAATGAATATGAAAACCGAGCAGGTAAGTCTATGTGAGATTATCGAGGGGGTCATAAGAGAACTGGGTTCATTCGCTCTCGCGAACAATGTCCAGATTATATTCAAGCCGATGTCAAAGGCTTGTCTGATCAATACGAATCCTGTCCGTATCAAGATGGTTATACAGAATTTTATCGACAATGCCATAAAGTATACAGGGAACAAGAGGGGTGTTGTCGAGATCATATTGAGAAACGAAGGAAAACAGATCTATTGCGCAGTAAAGGATAATGGAATAGGAATTCCGGCCGAGGAAAGAAAGCACATTTTCGACAAATTCTTCCGAGGAAGCGGAATTGCGAAGACACAGACCATCGGGACGGGTCTTGGGCTATATATCGCAAAAGCGGCCATAGAAAGTTCCGGAGGGAAGATTGGATTTGATACGAAAGACGGCAAAGGAACCACATTTTGGTTTACGTATCCGGTGTGCGCGAAATGCGAGGATATCAAAAATAGTATCAAGTAGCTAGTAGTAAGTATCATGCTTAATACTCTCTACTTAATGCTTAATACTCTCTACTTAATACTTAATATTTAATAAACATGGCAAAGAATAATAAAAAAATACTTGTAGTTGAAGATGAGGCGACACTTCAGAAAGCGCTCAATGACGTTCTTGTCGGAGAGGGGTTTGATGTTGTGAGCGCGCTTGATGGAGAAAAAGGTTTTCAATTGGCAAAGGAGGAAAAGCCCGACATAATATTGCTCGATATAATTCTTCCCAAGATGGATGGTTTTGAAGTTCTTACCAATCTGAAAGCTACGGAAGAAACAAAAGAAATACCCGTGATAATTCTGACCAATCTCAGCGATCTTGAGAACATCCAGAAAGCTCTTGATCTTGGGGCGAATACATATCTCGTGAAGGCTGATTTCCATCTTGATGATGTGCTGAAGAAAGTTAAAGCGACGTTGAAGATGTAGGGAGATAGTCTATCAAGTCAAAAGTCCATAAAGTTAAAAGTCCGTAAAGTCTATAAAGTCAAAAGTCAATCAAGTCGAAATCACTCATTCTTCTTTTTTGAGCAATTCCAGGCATATCTGTCATTGCGAGCCCTGTACTCGGGGCGCGGCAATCTCTGTGTTTATGATGTAAGAATGATCTGTATTATTTTCTTAGCCGCAGTTTTGCCGTGTTATTATTAAATGGAATAAATGAAAGTTGACGATCAACAGCTGAAAATATTTCTTATAGACACAAACCTTATTACTAAGGAAGATTTGGAAATTGCTCTGACCGAATCGAGGGATACGGGGACAAGTCTTGAGGATGTTGTTTTGAAGAAAAATCTGGTAACCGAGGAACAGCTGAACAAGCTCAAGGCTTATATCCTTGGGATACCTTATGTTGATCTGAAGAAAAGCGAAGTGGATCCGGATATCCTGAAGATCATACCCGAACAGGTCGCAAGGCAATATAATGCTGTTGCATTCGATAAACAGGGCAACCAACTGAAGGTTGCCATGACCGACCCGAATGATCTGCAATTCTTGGATTTTATAAGCAAAAAAACGAGCTATGAAATAATTCCCTGTCTGACGGACAGCGAGAGTATCAAAAAAGCGCTGAAACTTTTTCAGAAAAGCCTCAAAGCGGAATTCGGAGCCCTTGTGCAGGAAGTCGGTATCAAAGAGGGCGCGGAAGGAGAACCGCTGGTCATAAAGGCTGAGGGAGAGGCTGAAGGAGAAGGTATTGACCTGAAGAAGGCGGCGGAAGACCTTCCTGTCGTGAAGATCGTAGATACGCTTCTGAAGCATGCGATCTTGCAGGGTGCAAGCGATATTCATATAGAACCTGAGGAGAATGATCTGGTTGTGAGATATAGGATCGACGGAGTTCTCCACGACGCCATGACGCTTCCCAAGATGGCTTTTGCGGGAATTGCGGCAAGGATAAAAGTCCTTTCGAATTTGAAGATAGACGAACACCGGCTTCCTCAGGACGGAAGATTTAAAGTTGAAACGAGCGATTACAGGGTGGCGTTCCGTGTTTCCATAATCCCTGTTTTTGACGGAGAGAAAATAGTTATGAGGCTTCTTGATGAATCGAGCGACAGAGTGCTGACCCTGGAGCAGATGGGTTTCAGAAAAAGAGATTTCGAAGTGGTGAAAAGGGGGGTGGAAAAACCAAATGGAATGATCCTTGTCGTAGGTCCGACAGGATCCGGAAAAACCACGACTCTGTATACGATCCTTGGAATGTTGAACACGCCGGATGTGAACATCAGCACGCTTGAGGATCCGATCGAATATAGGATGGCAAGAGTGAATCAATCCCAGATCAACGCCAAGATAAATTTCACTTTCGCGGCAGGCCTCCGGTCGCTACTCCGCCAGGATCCGGACATTATAATGGTGGGAGAGATCCGAGACAGGGAAACCGCCGAGCTTGCAGTTCATGCGGCCCTTACAGGACATCTCGTCCTTTCAACTCTCCATACCAGCAGCGCCGCGGGAACGCTTCCCCGGCTCACGGACATGGGAGTTGAATCGTTCATGCTCGCTTCGACCGCGAATATCATAGCATCCCAAAGGCTTGTGCGAAGAGTATGCCAGGACTGCAAGGGAGAGTTCAATATAGACAATGAGACATATGAAAGCTATTCCAAGTCTTTTGATACGGACCAGATCGCAGAATTATTAAAAAAGGAAAAGATCGTCAGCGGAAGCTTCAAGAACAACAAGGATCTGTGGCTTAGTATCAAATTTCAGAAGGGCAAGGGGTGCAACAAATGCCGAAATGAGGGATATAGGGGAAGGGCCGGAATATATGAAGTTCTGGAAATAACCGAAAAAATAACCAAGCTTATCAATACGAATGCCACAAGCGACGACATTGAGAATGAATCCAGAAAAGAAGGAATGACCACAATGATGGAAGACGGGCTGATCAAGGCTGTTATGGGAGTGACGACCATTGAAGAGGTTATGAGGGTTACGACGGAATAGATAAGCTTATCAGTTTGCAGCTTCTCGGCTATTTGAAGTATGGAGAAGCTCCGAGATGGAATGTTCGGATATATTTTTTATGAGTTAAACAGCTAAAAAGCTAAGAAGCTAATCATGTCTCTATTATCCTACAAGGCGCGAACGATCAAGGGGGAGACGAAAAGCGGAAAATTGGTCGCAAAAGACAAAAACGAACTGGCAAAAATGCTTCGGGCTCAGAATCTGATCCTGGTTTCAGTTGACGAAGAAAATAAGGGAGCCGGCATGCAGATCAAAATGCCTCACTTCTTTCGGCGCGTCAAAGCAATGGACAGGATGCTTTTCACGAGGCATCTCGGGATCATGTTGAAGGCCGGACTTTCGTTTTCAAGGGCGCTGACTGTGCTTTCCGAGCAGACCGGAAATGCATATTTCAAAGAAGTGCTGGAAAAAGTGCAGGATGATGTGCAAAAAGGGAGCCAGCTCGGAGAGAGCCTTGAAAAACATCCCAAAGCTTTTGATGAGCTTTTTGTGAACATGATAAAAGTCGGGGAAACCGGAGGCAACCTCGAAGAAGTTTTGGATCTTCTCTATGTTCAGATCAAGAAGAGCAATGAATTGACCTCAAGAGTGAAGGGCGCCATGATGTATCCGGCCGTGATCATATTCGCGATGTCCGTGGTGGGAGCTCTCATGATGACATTCGTTCTTCCTTCGATACTTTCGATCTTCCGCGATATGGATGTGCCGCTCCCGCTTCCGACCAAGATATTGATATTCATAAGCGATACCATTCAGAAGCACGGAGTATTGCTTCTTATCGGAATAATCGCTTTTTTCTCAATATTAATCTCGATTATCAGGACTCCAAGAGGAAAGAAGGGATTTGATTATATATTGCTCCGTTTGCCGACGATAAAAACGATAATAATGAAAATAAACATGGCCCGTTTCTGCAGGACGCTGAGTTCCATGATCGCCAGCGGTGTTTCGATCGTAAAGGCGCTTGAGATCGTTTCCAGAATATTGGGCAACACCTATTATAGGGAGGCTGTAGGCAAAGCTTCCGCCAGCGTTCAGAAGGGCACGACATTGAGCGAATTCTTTACGCAATATCCAAAACTATTCCATCCGATGATGGTTCATATGGTTGAAGTGGGAGAGGAGACAGGTACTCTCGAAGAAACCTTGAAGCAGGTTGCGGAGTTCTATGAAGAGGATGTAGAGCAGGTTACGGAGAATATGTCGGCTATAATAGAACCGATCCTTATGCTTGTGATAGGTGCCGCGGTCGGAGTTTTCGCGGTTGCGATCATTCAGCCGATGTATGGAATAATGGGGAAGATGTAGTGGAATAGTATAAAGTATTCAGTATTAAGTATAAAGCTAAATACTAAATACCAAATTTCCAGATCAAGAGATAAAAAATTTAATTATATTTATCGCAATATTATCATGTCTTACAGTTCAGTTAAATATAACCGTGGGTTCACATTGATCGAGTTGATGATCACAATTGCGATCTTTTCGATAATTATAGGAGTTATGTTGCAACAGGGACGATCCATGAACACGACAGTGGAACTTGAGAATGCAAGCAGAAATATAGATCTCAAAATAAAAACAGCAAAATCGAGGTCTATAGGCGCACTGAACAACACCAGCTATGGCGTGCATTTTGAAGCGTCCAAGGTCGTGATCTTCGACGGATCGGGGTTGTATGTGGATGGAGCCGCATCGAACGAGGAGTTTATCTTGCCGACGGGCGTCGAGATTTACAGTATCAGCCTTGCGGGAGGCGGGACCGGATCGGATATTTTTTTTGAAAGACTTACGGGAAATACGGTTAATTTCGGAAGTGTTGTTCTGAGATCCGTCAGGGACACGACGAGGATGAAGACTATATTCATAAATTCCAACGGACAGGACAGTTTTTCTTCTTTCAATATAAGCTCGGGGCCTGCCATAGCGAATGCGAGACACACTCATTTCAATCTAAACTGGGATATAGGAAGTTCTTCGCAATTGATCTTGAAGTGGTATGACCTATCCAACAATCTGATACTGACCAAATCGATCAGTACGTCGGCATATTTCAATGCAGATAAGTCAAGATTCAACTGGGAAAGTACGATAAGCGAAAGCGGAATAGATCAGACAATAACAATAAACAGCTGGCTGGACGCAAGCAATTATACAGTGCTTGATGTCATAAGGCATAACACCGAGGCAGATAAGCTTGAAATATATTTTGATACGGAAAAAATCGCTACATATGCCAATATCGGAGGGGTGATAACCATTACACCCGGATCCAGCGTCATTTCGACAAATGAACTATGATCGGAAATAATATCATATAAATGAACAGCAATCAGCCAAATGGATATGGAATTATTGAAATATTGGTCGCTTCGACCATAGGAGTGATCTTGTTTTTGAGCGTGAACGGTTTTCTGACCCTGTCGTTGAAAATGGCGATCGATGATATGCATAAGGTGGAAGCGATGAATCTCGTAAGGGCCACGCTTGAAGAGGCGAGGGCGGCGAGAGATGAGGATCAATCTACGCCCACTGTCGATCCCAAGCTCGGCTGGAATAATATCTATGCATTGACCCGGGATACGGCATATTATTTTGCGCAAAGCGGCACGGGACCCTATACATGGGGATCTGTTTCGGGTGCTCAGACAGTCGGCAGATATACTGTCTGGTTCACGGTTTCGGATGTTACGAGAGCGAGCGATGGCGATATCGTAACCGGGGGGACGCTTGATCCCGGAACCGTAAAAATCACATCATATGTCAACTGGACATCATCTCGGGGTGCAGAGGAAATAAGTCTTTATGAATATCTTACAGACATAAAATAAACGATCATGGCCGGAATAAAGGAAAACGATCCAACACGAAAAAAAAACAGCTCGGGATTCACGCTTATCGAGATGGTTATTTATGTCGCTCTTTTCGGAATAATCATGGGGATGATATTCAACATGATATTGTTTGTCTATGGAATGAACAAAAGAATAACTTCCTATTCGAGCGTGACGGCGGACGCGCATTCGGCAATGGAGCGTATTGTATATGAAGTCACGAATTCCAAATATTTCTATCTTCCTACCAGTAATTTCACTAATTATAATTATATTGCCGGAAAAAGCGGACAGCTTTCGATCGCAACGGAAAAATATGCCACTGTGGACGACAGCATATCGTTCATGGATTTTTATGTTGAAGGCGGGACGCTTTTCTTGAATATGGACGGGTTTGATCCGGTGCCATTGACTTCGAGCAATGTCACAGTGTTCGATTTTGATCTCGATTATTTCAAAAATGGCCAGCGCGAATCGGTGAGGATCAGCCTCAAGGCGCGATCAGCGTCAGAGCCTACGATCATGATAGATCTCATAAATACGGCTACTATAAGATAAAAAAATGGGTCCGATAAAAATAGAAAACGACAATAGAGGTTATATCGCGCTGATCACGGTCGCTCTCATGACGGGACTTATTTTGATCATTGTCATGGCTTTGACGAACATCGTGATCTCCAAAAGAAATATAAGCAAAAATATCGTATTTTCCGCACAATCTTTTTATTCTGCGGAATCCGGGCTGGAAGACGCTATATATAGGGAAATGACGCCCTATGATTCGCCTTCAGGTACGCTGACCCTGGACGGGGCTTCTATTGATCAGACCAGAAATTCGAGTGGTGATACGATCACGATCGAGTCTATTTCCGATTTTTCAAACAACACAAGAAAAATGACGGCAAAGCTCAAGGTTGCCGTTACGACAAATGTTAAATTTCGCTATGGCGTGCAGGTGGGTGCGGGCGGATTGTTCATGCATCAAGGTTCCACTATCACGGGTAACTTGTATTCTGATGGCTCCGTGGAAAAGGGAAGCGGAAGCGCAGCCACGATCACCGGAGATGTTTTCGTCGCCACGGGCATAGAGTTGGACGGATCAGCAGGTAATTGGACTGGACAGACAACTGACAAGAATTTTGGACTTAAACAACCTCCTAACACAGAAACCACTGATATCGCAATGCGCTATGTTCCCGAATTTCCTCCGGTGGCGATCTCAGGCGGCGGGGGATCGGGTGCCAAGGCTACTGCAATTGTCAGCGGAGGTGCGATAACGTCGATTACTATCACCGCAGGCGGTACAGGATACACATCCCCTCCTGTGATATCGATCGGCGGCGGATCGGGAGCGGTTTTTTCCGCTCCGACCATAAGCGGAGGTGCTTTGCAAAATGATATTACAGTCAGTGCGGGCGGAAGCGGATATAGTTCAACCAGCGGAAATTTATCGCAAGTTTCTTTCTATTTGAAAAGGACGAATACCGAACCGACCGACGGAATGATATATGTCACAGAGGATAATGGCAGCGGTTCTCCCATGACATCAGCGATCTCAGGCGGCAGTACGCAACTTATAGCTGAGAATATCGGTACCAGTTATAGCTGGGTCAGTTACAGCTTTGCCACGCCGCCGCTCCTGACAGCTGGATCTACTTATTGGATCGTGATAGATGCGCCTTCTTCAAGTTCGGCTACTAAATATTATTCTGTCGGAAGGTCGGCTGCCAATTCGGATATTTCCAAATATAGCGCTCCAAATTGGACCAGTCCCTCCTGGACAACTGATACGGGCCAGGGATATGCATATAAAGCGTGGATCGGAGGGAATCCGACTCATATTGATGGCATAACTGTGGGCGGAAACGCTAAAGCCAACACGATACTTAATAGTATTATCGCGGGAGACGCTTATTATAAAACGATAGATGACGATACTACGGTCCGTGGATCCCAGTGCCTTAATGCATATTGCCATCCTGGCAGCGAGGATCCTCCTTTTGAAGCCTTGCCTGTTTCTGATGGTAATATTACCGATTGGAAAGCGGATGCTTTGGCAGGAGGAACTTTTTCCGATGCGGCTCATTGCAATCCATCTGATGGCGCTGTGATTGGTCCGGCGGTTCTGGATTGCGACCTTGTAATTTCTACGGGAAATACTGTGACTTTGGGTGGTACGATCTGGGTGAAGGGTAATATCACCTTCGATGGCAATTTGCAGCTGGATGGCGGATATGGGACGAAGAGCGGGCTTGTAATTGCCGATTCCACAGATCCTGCCAAGGGAATGATAGATGTCAGCGGTTATGTCTGCGGTTCGCAGGGATATAATGGTTCAAATTGCGGCACCTCCAATGATACATATATCATGATGCTGTCAACTCATCCGGGAACCGCCGATAATGCAATTTATGGAGGCGCTCATAGCGACGCTTCCGTATATTATGCTACCAATGGCAAGGTAACGATCAAAAATCAGGGTGATGTAAAAGAGGTGACCGGCTACATGCTGGAAATATTACAGAATGCCAACGTTAGCTATCAGACCGGACTCGCTAATGCCGATTTTACTTCCGGTCCCGGTGGAGGGTGGAGCATAAGCGGATGGAACGAAATTGAATAATGTGTTATAATAATATTGTATCTGTGAGAAGAAATATGTATCAATAGATTATCGAATTGAGCTGAGGGTAAACTATTGTTACATAATTCAAAAATCAAAAAAGTTGATTTTAGAGATTTTTAAATTTTGAATTGTAATTTTGAATTTTTAGTTTTGCATCTTTAATTTTCGCCGCAGACCAGCATTGAACCGCTGTATGCTTGATTTCGTAATGCGATGATAATTACACTAGAATAAATGATCATGTCAATCTTCAACGACAACATAGCGGCTTTTGGAATGGATCTCAGCGACAGATCCGTCAAGGTGGCCCAGCTTGGCAAAAAGAACGGGAAAGTGCATCTTTTGTCTTTCGCGCGCAAAGATATTCCCAAGGGGTGGATCGAAGATGGGGAAATAAAGAAAGAGGATGAGGTTATTGACCTCGTCAAGAAGACCATGAGGGAGGCGAAACCGAGATCTATCAGTTCAAAATACGTGGTTTATTCGATTCCCGAAACAAAAGGATTTATCAGGGTGATCAAGATTCCAAAGATAGAAGGAGATAATCTGGAGGAGGCTGTGAAATATGAAGCGGAGCAGTTATTTCCGATTGATATCAGCGAGTCGTATATCGATTGGCAGGTTCTGTCCGGAGAGGATGGTAAGGTCCTTGAGGTGCTGGTTGCCGCGGTTCCGATGAAGCTGGTGGATTCATATTCTTCGATGCTGAGAAAAGCGGGTCTGATGCCGATCACTGCAGAGATCGAGTCTATAGCTATTTCCAGAAGCTTGATAAACGACAGACAGTCGGCGAGGCCGATATTGATAATCGATCTTGGCAAGGACAGGACAAGCTTCATAATCTATAAGAATCCTACGGTACAATTCACTGCCAGTATTCCGGTATGCGGGAATGAATTCAATAAAGCCATATCTGAAACGCTGAACATGAGCGATAATGATGCGGAGGTGTTGAAAAGAAAGTGCGGCCTCAGCGCCAAAGGGGAATGCAAAGATCTGTATAGGGCGATACAGCCGTCTCTTCATGAAATGATCAAATATATAAACAAACTTTCGGATTATTACAAAGAGCATTACAAGGAAGAGTCAGATATCGCCAAAGTGATCATATGCGGCGGAGAGGCGAGGATCCTGGGCATAAGTTCTTTTTTGTCGCTCCGGATAAAAAAAGAAGTGGAAAAGGGAAATCCGTGGGTGAATATAGTCTTATCTTCGGAAAAAGAGATCCCTCCGATCTCCAGGAACGATTCGCTCATTTTTGTTACGGTGTTGGGTCTTGCAATCAGAGGCATAAGCGAATCATAAACATGATAATCGGAATATGATAAAAATAAATCTTGTATCAAAAGAGGACAAAGAAAGCCTGAAATGGGAGAAGATCAACAGGATCGCTGTTTCGTATGGCCTGAAAGTTGTTATTATCCAGGCATTTTTTGCAATTTCCTTGGCGGCTACGATGGTATATTTGAATTATGAAAGAGATATGGCGAAGAATCAGCTCACAATGATTGAATCGACAAAGGAGACTCTTGAGATCAAGGAGATGGAGGACAGTTTGAAGAAATATGAAAAAAATCTTAAAGTTGTGACAAATATTCATCAGAATCATATCAGATGGACTGATGTCATAGATGCGTTCTCTTTTCTTGTTTCAAAAGGTATAAAAATAAGCAGTATCAGGTTCAGGCCGTACGAACAAGAAGTGGCTGGAATAAGCAATAAGGCGAAAACTAAAGTGGTTGTTGACAAAGGCAGATATATTTTTGAAGTTACAGGCGAGGCTTTGAAAAGGGAAGATCTTGTCGTGTTTGAAAATCAATTGAACGAAACTAAAGTGTTTAATATTTTAGAAACAGGAGATCCGGCATATAATAAATATGTTAATTCGGAAAATATTGGTTTTAAGTTCAATTTTGAAGTTGCACGTGAAGATCTTGCTAAAATATCGGGGGAATAAATATTTTATGAACAAAAAAAAACAAAAAACATATATCAATATTGCGATCCTTATTCTTGTTGCAGGCGGTATGTTCTATTTTATGAGTCAATACCTGTTGGCTTATATCGGAAACATGAGCAATGAGGTGGTTGTTGCGAAAAAGAATACTGTGCTGATAACCGAACGGAATAAAAAGATCGATGAGGTCCGGCGCAACTATAATAACATCGAAAAAGAGATCGGTGTGATCTCGGATACTTTTGTGAAAAAGGATTATCAGAAAGTCGGAGAGATGTTCATGGAGTTGGAAGAAATAGCCCGGATGAATAATATTGTACTTATAAAAAATCCGGCGCAAAAACCTGAGGAAAAGATGGGAAACAGTATTTCAGCGGCATATTTCACTATGTCCTCGAATGGCGGATTTGACGACATGATGAGGTTCTTGCTTTATCTGGATAATTTCAGGTATTATATAGATCTGAATAATATTCAAATGTCTGGTACGGGCGAAGATCAAAACGGTATCACCCAGGTGGTAATGAACGCGGAGCTTCAGGTCTATCTTGACAGTAAATAGGAACAAATATGAAAAAAATCGAAATAAATTCGAGAACCTTGAATAAAATGGCGCTTTGGATAGTCGCAAAAAGAGGTGTTTTTTTGATCGTTTTTTTTGGCGCTCTTTTGATATATAGTTTCGATGTGATCTATAAAAATGCATATATCAAATTGGAATACATCGATTATTCGAATAGCGCGGTTATCTTTGATGGAAGGAAAGAAAGCGCTGTGATCACAAAGATCACTGATAGTTTGCGGGAAAAAGATGCCATTATAAACAAAGCTTTAGATAAAGAGTATAAAGATATTTTCGTATATGAGGTTATTCAGAAAGCGGAGAATTCCGTGCCTCTGGAAACAGAATATAGCACAGAACGCCCTGTTTCCGAGAACGCGGATGGCTCAGCCGCAGGCGTGGGCGCAGCAGAGGGGGGCAATGCGGGAAGTCCGATAGATCCCGGCATAATAGTGGATGAAACGGTCAAATAGTACGACAGTGCCATCCGATCAAATTATCATTGACTTTGAAATGATTTCCTGCTAGCATTCAAAGGAGATTATTTTTATGTCCCCGTAGTTCAATGGATAGAACGGGAGCCTTCTAAGCTCTAGATGTAGGTTCGATTCCTACCGGGGATACATAGAAAGTTAAAAATGCAAAGATCAAATATCAAAAATTTGGAATACGGTACATTTCAAATGGGAGAAACCTTGACCTGTTTATTTGCCAAGAGGCGGATTTAGCGAGATGAGGAAAACGCGTGTCCGCCCACTGGCGGAGGATTCTTTCGAAAATGGAAGCATGATGCTGAAAAAAAGCGCAAAATTTTGCGGCTTTTTTTGATTTTAGGGACTTGCGATAACGCGTTTTTTGTGGTATAATTATCACATAAGCTGCTATTCATCAAAGATGGAAGCCCAAAACAAAGAAAAAACCGCAAGGCATCAAAATAAAATAAAATTCAGTTTCGGAAACCTGAAGATCAGAAATAAGATAATTTTTGGTTTTTTTATTGTATCGATAATATCCGGACTGGCCAATTATTACAGCAATTCTTTCATAGTCAATGAGTTCAGGGCGGTGAACAATACTATGCACATGTTTCATAACATATTTGCATTGCAAAAGAAGTTGGAGATAATGGTGGAGGGATATGTTTCGTCGGAAACGAAAGAAAGCATACCGGATTCTGAATTTCAGGATATATATATGGAAATTGAGAAAGAATTCGGTGATTTTATGTCTTCCGGAGGTTCGTTTCTGAACGAAGACCTGACTGCAAGGTACACGAGTGAAAGCGCATCTTTCTTTGAAAAAGAATCGGATGTGGTAGAGGTTCATAAGCGGGAGATAGCAGCCAGAATTTCAATGATCCGGCTTCAGGCGGAAGAAAAAGAAAAAAGATATGTGATCAGGAGATACGTGGAGGATCTGGGTGACGGCGATATGTATACCGCATTTTTGTATTCCGAATACGTAAGTAAGGAAATGTTGTATCAGTATAAAGATACCGAACATGCAAAGCGATGGATCGAGGCTTTGGATAAAGTGAAAGAAGCCGCAGCTCAGAGGTTGATCGACATACCCGGATTTGATGATTATCGTGATATAGCGCTCAAGACCTCGGAAGCGGTCGTGTTGCTTGAATCGATCGCCCGGGAAGAGCAAAAAAAATTAGATGATTTCAGATTTTCCATTGAAGGCTTGAACGACATACAGGACGAGCTCTCCAAAGAGCTCACAAACCAGAACCTGTCGGAGATCAACACGATCGTACTTATGGGAGTTTTTGTATTTATTTTCATATTGGTTTTTTTCACCGTGCTATTCGGATATATACTGTCGAGTTTTGTTTCAAGGCCTATCAGGGAACTGTCCGAATTCGCATTGATGGCCGCGAAAGGTAATTTCAAGCGAAGGATAGGCGTGGATACGCACGATGAGATCGGACAAGTGGCGGAAGCATTCAATTTAATGCTCGATAAGGTTGAAGAGTCAACGCAGGTGCTCGAAGTGAAGGTTGATGCGAGAACAAAGCGGCTTGAGGAACTGTCCAGGAATCTTGAAGCTCAAATAGACAGCAAAACCAAAGAATTGAATGAAAAAATAAATGAACTGGAAAGGTTTAATGACCTAGCGGTCGGGCGGGAACTCCGTATGATCGAACTTAAAAGGGAAATGGAAATAATAAGGCAGGGAAAGGGATCGGAAAAGGAAAAAAAGAAAGGTGCGGAAGTTTCAGGCGACAAAATAATGAATTGCTGGGATTTTTGGAAATGCGGGAAAGAAGTTCGTGAAAAATGCCCGGCATATACAACGAAATCAGGAAGGGAATGCTGGCTAGTTTCGGCCGGAAAGTGTCCGCGTTCAAAAGAAAGGGGATTTGAGGATTGCAAAGATTGCGGATGGTATAAGAAAATAAATAATATCGGTTGATAAATATTAATTAATAACAAATAAATATGGGAATAAAAGCTGGAGTCGGGGTCAGTCTGAAGACTGATTCAAAACAAGCCGGGATCGAGGCGTGCAATAATGCGTTAAATGGCGCATCTGATCCGGGATTGATGATCGTTTTTTGTTCCGTGAAGCATAATCAGGAGGAAGTTGTAGCGGGAGTGCGGGAGGTTAGCGGAAAGACTCCTCTTATTGGGTGCAGCAGCGCGGGCGAGATCACGAACGAAGGCGTATATGACGGCAGTGTTGCGGTTATGGCCATAGAATCCGACCAAATGAAGGTTGTTCTTGCGTCCGGCGGAGAGGTGAAACCGGGAGCCAGGCAAGCCGGAGCCAAACTTGCGGAAAATCTGAAAAGCCAGTATTTTTTTGACAGCAAATATGTTTTATTTCTCACTGACGTTTTGACCGGGAACGGAGCCGATGTTGTAAGGGGTATGAAAGACGTTCTCGGAAAAGATTATTTCATTGTCGGAGGAGCCGCAGGAGATGATTTTCTTTTTAAGGAAACGTATCAATATCTTAATGATAAGGTCTTAAGATCTTCAGTGGTTGGGGCCGGAATATCGGGGAATACCGCGGTTGGTGTCGGTGTCAGGCATGGATGGTCGCCGATCGGCATTCCAATGAAAGTTACGAAATCAAAAGGAGCGGTACTCGAAGAATTGGATGGAAAACCGGCGCTTTCAATATATGAAGATTATTTCGGAAAAAAAGCGGAAGAGATCAAGAAAGAACCTTTGGCCAGGATGGCTATCACATATCCTTTGGGCATGGACGTTGAGGGAAATTCGGAACTTCTGATCAGGGATCCGATCACGGTGGATGAAAAGGGAGCTATAACTTGCGCCGCGGAAATACCGCAAGGGTCCGAGATCAGGCTTATGATAGGGAGCAAAGAGGATGCAATAAAAGCCGCAAAAGATGCTGCGATGCAGGCCAAAGAACAGCTGAAGGGAAAAGAGGCGAAGGCTGTTGTTATTTTTGATTGCATCGCGCGCAAGAAGCTTTTTGGAAAAGATGCTTTTGACGAGATCAAGGCTATAAAAAGCGTTTTGGGGGAAAATGTTCCGATATTGGGATTCTATACGTATGGAGAGATCGCTCCTCTCGGAGGAGATGTCTCCAGCTGCAATTCAAGTTTCCACAATGAAACTTCGGTTATTCTGGCCCTTGGAGAGTAGCGACCTTTCCGGCCCCCGGTTTTGTTTGACTAAGTTCATATATTATTATGCCCGAAAAGTATCTGCAAAAAAAACAATCGGATGAGAAGAATTATGAAAACCTGCTTATTGAAATGGATAAGACGGCTAAGCTTTTGGTCAGGCGCGATCTTGAATTGAACAGGGTCAATGCAGAGCTTGATGAAACGATCTATCAGCTCAAAGAAGATGAGAAAAAATTGAAAGAAATGAATGAGGTCTTGGAGATCAGGCTTAATGCAAGAACGAAGGAGCTGAGGGAAAACATCCTGTCTCTCGACGGCCAGGTAAAAGAAAGGACGAGGAAGCTTGAAAACTCGAAGATCGCGCTTATGAACATACTTGAAGATTTCAGGAGGCAAAAAATATTGACGGAAGACGAGCAGAAGAAGAATCTCGCGATCATCAACAATTTCCCGGATGGGCTGCTGATATTCGATAATCACAACAAGCTGTCGATCATAAACAAAAAAGCGAAGGAATATCTTGGAATTTCCCAGCTCGATTATATCTATCATGAATCATGGGACGTTGAAAATGTGCTTGAATTCAAGAGCCTTATGAAAGTGATCGGCAGCGACATAAAGATCGTTTTTAAGGAAGAACTTGATATGGGCCCTGAGCTTATTCTCGAGGTTTCGGTTCAGGAATATTCGGAGATGAGCATGAGGTATGGAAAATTCGTCATTCTTCACGACATCACAAGGGAAAAAAAGGTCCAGTCGCTGAAAAGCGAATTTGTTTCAATAGCTGCGCATCAGCTGAGGACCCCGCTTTCCGCCATAAAGTGGACGCTGACCTCGCTTCTGGATGGAGATTTCGGAGCTCTCAGCGATGATCAGAGAAAATATCTCGGAAAAACCAATTTATCCAACGAAAGGATGATAAATCTGGTTGACGACCTATTGAATCTTTCGAGGATCGAAGAGGGCAGATATATATACAAAACGTCCGTTGCTTCCATATATGACCTGCTAAATACGGTCCTGAAAGCGGTTGAACTTAAAGCGAACGAAAAAAAGATCAAATTAAGCACCAGTATCGACAAACATCTTCCTGATCTGACGATCGATGAGGAAAAGATAAAACTGGTGATGCAGAATCTGGTCGAAAATGCGATAAACTACAGCCGCCGGGAAAGTTCCGTAAAGATTGAGGTTACTGATGATATAAATAAGAACGAAGTGATATTTTCCATAAAAGACAGCGGCATAGGGATACCGGAAGACCAAAGAGAAAGGATCTTTACGAAATTCTTCAGAGCGGAAAATGCGGTAAGGGCGGAAACCGTAGGGTCGGGACTGGGGCTTTTTATTGATAAAAATATCATTGAAGCCCATAAAGGGCGAATATGGTTTGAATCGGAATTGGATAAGGGTTCGACGTTCTATTTCACCATACCTTATGCCAAAAAGGATGAGCAGTTTTTCGGTAAATTCTAGTGATGTTTTTTGGGCATTCTGAGTATAACCGAATTTGTAAGAATAAATTAAAAACTGTATAATATGAATAGTTAACAAATAAGTGCACAAATATGGCAAAGAAAATAATGCTTATAGAAGATGAAGAAATATTGTCGGGTCTTCTCAGGCGAAAACTTGAAGAAAATGGATATGAGGTTATAGTCGCATTTGACGGGGAGGAAGGCATCGAGATAATGAAAAAACAGAGGCCGGACCTGGTATTATTGGATATAGTTATGCCGAAAATGGGAGGATTTGAGGTGATGGAAGAAATGAACAAGATACCCGAGTTGAACCTAAAAGATCTCCCTGTCATAATCGTTTCGAATTCAGGCCAGCCCGTGGAGATCGGAAAGGCGCAAGAATTGGGAATAAGGGACTATCTGATAAAGACGCAATTCGATCCGCAGGAGGTTGTTGACAAGGTTAAAAAATATTGCCTGAACGAGTAATTCACTATTAAAATAAAAATATGTTTCTACCGCTAACCGGCATCGTTCATCTTGTGAATTCGGCCATGATCTATATGTGCTATTTAAAGCTTAATAAAACATATAAGGACATGCAAATCAAGGATGAGGCGCTGAAATATCTGCTGTGGTTCATATTATATGTGGATATATTTCAGATTCTTGTCGGGATTGGCCATTTGCCGATATTGTTCGGTATGACGGATATTTTTTATTATACATTCAACTTCGGGTATATCGTCGGGCATATTTTCCTTTATATGGCCGAGGCTTATATAGTTCTGGTGCCGATGTACCTATATTTTTCGAAAAGCGATTTTGAAAAATACGGCGTGAATTATTCCAGGTTTTTGCTGATATTCGGGGCCATCATAACGATCATTAATGTTATGATGCCCACAAATCCCGTATTTGATGAAAAGACGGGAGTTACTATTTTCAATGTGCCTTCTTTAGTGGCGAATCTTATTCCGATCATAACGATCATATCGGTTGGATTTTCGGGCATACTTTTTTTGGCGAAATCCGTTAAGCTTCAGGGAAGTGCAAAGGTTAAGGCGATAATCTTGGGAGTTGGGATGATCATGATCGTTATCGGGGGACCTATGCATGAGACTGCAAAGAACATATTCGAGTATTTTTTGGCCGATTTCCTGATCGTAGTCGCATTTTTCATCGTAATGCTGGGAATTTATTACGAGCAGTTCAGCTCCAAGGTGCAAAAGAAATAATGTATCCGAATATTTCCACGATTAAAATAAGGTAGCAAATATTTATGGTCATACCAATCGAAAGCATTGATAAATTAATGGCGTTCTCTGTTGATTTTATATGCGGTATCTGGCTTTATTGCGCTTATGTTAAAAAAGGAAGATCGAATGAGAATTTGAAGAGCTTGTTTATTTTCTTTGTATTGATGTCGGCATATGAACTATTCGCGGCGGCAGGGATGTTGCTTCTGACGCTTGACGTGGCGGAGGTGTCCGTGCCATTGTATAATGCTTCATATGTCATAGCGTATTTACTTTTATTTTTCGCATATGCTGAGTTAATATCCGTTGCATTAAGATTATATTTTGAAACGGCGGAATTAGTCATAAATGTCAGGAAATATTATCAGGCAATTATCGTGATATTCGGCCTTGTAATAATCATTGTAAGCGCTTTCTATCAGGCAAAGCCGTCATTCGATCAAGAAACTTTTTTGATCAGTGCGAACCATGATCCGTTTGTTTATAAAATGATGGTGGCGATGATCCTGATCTCAATGTTTCCGTCTTCGCTTCTTCTTGCGGGAAGATCATTTTTTGCAAAACAAAATACTAGGGCTTATGTGATCATGGGGGCTGGTGTGGGGCTGTCACTTGTCGGGCAGCTATTAAACAATAACCTGCGGAGTATGGTTTATGTGATGATTGCCGATGCGGCGGCAATAATAGGATTGATCATGTTATTCTATGGTGCGAATTTGACCGATGTTTTATGCAAACACCAAGTCAATTTAATTAAGAAATAAGCATATGAATGAAAAGGTCTTGATAATCAAGGACAGCGAGGGGTGTTCCGAAAGCCTGAAGACGGGACTGGAAAATGAGAATTATGACGTTATTGTGTTTGAGGATGGGGAGGGTGTTATGAAGGTGATCAGAGAATACAAACCCCAATTGATAATCCTGTTCGCGCTTTATAATAAGCTTACGGAATATTATATCATAAAGGAGAAGCGGGAAATGCTTGATGAGGAGTCCATACCTCTTATGATAGTTACGAATACGGACAGGGGATCAGAGATCGAGGGTGTTTTTCATTTCGGAGCCGTAAATTGTATTTTGAAGGGGGATTTTAATGCCAAAGAGATCGTAAATAATGTTAATGAATATTTTATGAGCCATAATACGGATAAAACTATGCCAAAAAACAATATGGAAAATAAAACCATCAAAGAGATCGGCGAAGAAGTTAAAAACAAGGGTCTCAGGGTTCTTTTGGTGGAGGATGACGAGTTTCTGCGCGATATATGCAAGAGGAAACTGGAAATCGAGGGGTTTAATGTTTCAGTCGCGGTTGATGGAGCTCAGGCCCTGAAAAAAGTTGAAGAGGAGGATCCGCAGATGATACTTCTTGATGTAATTTTGCCGGGATTGGACGGATTTGAGATATTAAAAGCCGTGAAAGCGAATCCCGCAAGGGCAAAAACTCCCGTGATAATGCTGACAAATCTTGGACAGACCAGCGAGGTTGAAAAGGGGCTGAGCCTCGGGGCGGATGAATATATTGTGAAGGCGCATTTTACGATCGGAGAGATAATCGAAAAGATTAAAACTGTCATGAAGAGAAAGAACATAAAATAATAGTTCGAATATAAAAAAAGACAGGGGTCAAAATCCCTGTTTTTTTATTATTCCTCTTGCTGCAATGATGCCCGTAGCGGATGCATTGACTATATCCCTTGATAGACCAGCTCCATCTCCTGCGGCAAAAAGATTATTTATGGATGTCTCCATGTTTGTGTCGACTATCACTTCCATCGAATAGAACTTAACCTCAGGCGCGTACAGAAGCGTTGAATCTGCGGCCACGCCGGGTATGATCTCGTTCAATATCTCGAGCCCTTCTTTTATATCGGTTACGATACGATGCGGAAGCGCCATGGAGATATCTCCGGGAGTAACGTCTTTCAGCGTATTTCTTACGTGATTGTCCTCGATCCTTTTTGCAGTGCTCCTTCTTCCTTTTTTGAGATCGCCCAGTTTCTGGATTATCGGTTTTTTACCGCCGATAGTATTTGCCAGTTTTGCGATCGAGCGCGCATATTTCAGAGTATTCTCTATTGGTTCGGTCAGTTCGACGTGGACGAGGAAGGCGAAATTCGTGTTCTCGGAGACCTGATTTGTCATCGAATGGCCGTTCGTCGCCACAAGGTCGTTGTATTCTTCCTTTACGACAAATCCTTTCTCATTCGTGCAAAAGGTCCTGACGAAGTCGTCGAATGTTTTTGTCCGAATGTGGAATTTCGGGTCGTGATTTATTTTTGTGATCGGGTCCATGGTCACGGCCTGAACTTCAACCCTGACGCCGACATCCGCAGGGGAATATTTTGCCTTAAGGGAATGCTTGTTTATGATCTCTTCGGTCCAAGATGCTCCGATCCTTCCCGGTGCAATGATGACATATTTGGACCTTATTCTGATCCTCCTTGCCCTGTTTCCCGCTGTTTTTTCTTTGATGATGACGCCTTCACAGGTCTTTTTTTTCACAATTATGTCGGCCACGCCCGTGTTGAATTTGAAGATCACGCCTCTTCTCTTCAAGTCTTCGATGAAATGTTTTATGACGACGGGCGCCTGATCCGAGCCGATATGTCTCTGTTTGATCTCTATGAATTTAGCTCCGAACGACGCGGCTTTGCGCTTCAGGTCCTCAACTTCTTTTCCTTTCGGAATGAACAGACGGTCCGGCGCGCCATATTTCACAAAGATTGTGTCGACAAGATCCACGAGGGTGTTTGCGTATATCTCGCTTCCTGTCTGCTTTGCCAGGTCTCCTCCGATATCGGGCCTCAAATTGAGAGTGCCGTCGGAGAATGTACCGCTTCCCCCCGCTCCGCTCATAATGTTGCAGATGCGGCATTTCGCGCACAGATTGCCGTTGTTTTTCATGATACACTTACGTTCATTTATGTCAGGCCCCATGTCTATGACAAGGACTCTGCATTTTTCAGCAAGCTCGTTTGCTGCAAAGATGCCTCCCGGGCCCGCACCGACTATTATTACGTCGAATTTATCTTCCATTTATATTCACCTCGATTTTTAATGAGCATAATAACCCCACAAAGAGCCATTAGCCGACCTAATTATATATTAATTAAAAAAAAGAGCAAGCATTCAGCCCGCTCCGAAACATGCTAAAAAGATCAATTGTCATTGCCTGTAGCAAGTGTGTCCTTGATCCTGTCATATCCATTAATGTCGAGGGTAACGCTGTTATTGCCAGCGCCGCTATCGCTGATATTGAACACAGAATCGTTCATGTCCACAAGAAATCCGGTTATCAGAACAAAGCTGACGATCGTGATCATAATGATCGAAAGGCTTATGAGCGCGTATATGTTATTTTTTATCTTGCTGCTGATCATGTCCGGGCGTTACTTTTTTAAAAATATCGAAGCTCCGATCGTCATCAGGTCGGGAGCGGCATCGGTGTCCTGAGAATTTCTGATCTCGATCCTGTTTATTTTCGTAAGATGTGGAAGCTTGGAAAAACCATCGGTAAACCTAGAAAAGAATTCCTTCTTTCCCGAAAAAATTACCGTGAAATTAAGTTTGTTCGTATTCGGGCTGAAAGATTCGGGGTTATTATCGAATTTGATCGTATTGCTTCCCCCAAGCTCGAGGGACAGTTTATCGATCCTGTCAATGAGATCATCCATATCGTCTATTCCCGGAAACAGACTTTTTGCTTTTGGAAGGCCATCGCTTACTATCGCATAGTCCTTTTTCAGATTAACAAAATTGCTTTCCCGTTTATCGAGAGAAATAACCATGTTGCGCCTTTGGGAGATCTGGTTGACCTCTGCGGATATTTTGTCTTTCATTACAAAAAGCGCGAGCGTGGAGGAAATGGCCGCAATAATGACGAAAGCTGAGATCTTTATGATTGGCTTGGATATCGGCATATGTTATTTTATATACATCGTAAGATTGAAATTTATGTCGCTTTTTTTCGCAATATCCGATGAAGACAGAGAAGCGTTAAAAAAATCATCAGAAGCGGCTACAGTATTCTTGAAATACTTGTATCCTTCCCTGGATGATGATATTCCGGATATGTTTATCGTTTTTGCCAGGTCGTTTATGCTGATGTTCGAAAAGGATATTCCGGTCGTTGCGAGCCTGTTTATCTTTCCGATCAGTTCGGAGTGATCAGTTTGCGACAGGGATCTGATGCTGCTGATATCGGAAATGTATCCGTTAAACTCTTTTGTGTCAGTTTCCATTTTGAGGTATTCTGCGGATATCGGGACACTGTTCTTTACATTCAGCTGATTTGTGAGGCCGGCTTCAAGCGATGTTATGAATATAAAGAATGCTATGAATATTGAAACGTAGAAGACCGATAAGGACGATATAAAGAAAAGTATTGATTTCGAAAAAGATATGGCTTTTTGGGTTTCGTACAGGCTTTCGGTCCCGACAGGGAGAAGGCTTATTATGGTGTCGTCGCTTCTGGGTATGAAAGCTCTTGCGGCGGCGCCTGCAACAGGAAGCCAGTCGCTGTTTTCAAGGGATTTGATCTTGATACTCGTTTTTTCAATGGGGATCTGGATCTTCCCTATCTTTTTGATCAGGGCGTCTGTATTGAAACCCTGGCTGACAATAAGCGCTTTTTCTATGCCGATGGATCCGTTCTTGCTTTCGAAATACAGAGAGAGTGTGACGATCTTCGCTTTAATTACAGTTTTGAGATCGTTCAGGTTTTTTATGGGTTTTCCAGCTGATGCTTCCCGCCATGTTTCAAATTGGCTGAAATAGGGCCGCTTGTTTTGATATATCGTGCTGCTTATGCCCTCGTCCGTGAGATGTATCAGGGCAATAGGGGACTCCGGCAGATCAATCACTCTTTCCAGGCTGAGGAAGTATGTTTCGAGCGCGATAAGTTCGAATGAACTCGCCTTCAACGCTTCGATATATGCATCGATCAATGTTTTTTTTGCCAAAGAAACAAGGACCTGTTTTTTGCCGTTGATCTCGCCGACAATCTCCCAGTCAAAATAGCATGAAGACAGCGGGAATGGAAAGCTGTCGGATGCGTTCGTGGTGATCGCTTCGAGAAGCTGTTCGCTGTCGAGGATCTT